>JACDZJ010000139.1_pt1 | contig 33068 bp, 34 predicted proteins | sample 7365721 | NCBI WGS metagenome assembly JACDZJ01 (sample SAMN15143480, study PRJNA637477) | pond metagenome | biome: freshwater wetland ecosystem [ENVO:00000243]; feature: pond [ENVO:00000033]; material: pond water [ENVO:00002228]; isolation source: pond water containing pink berries ... | reverse complement strand
ACTGGCTCCTATACGCCGATCTTCAACTGGCTCCATTACGGCGATCGCTGACAGCTACAGGCGATGGATGAGGTTCACAGTCTGATGAGCCGAGAAAAGGGGCTCGCCGGCATGGCTGAGAACGTTCGTCAGGGGTTTCGCGCCGGCGGGCGCGCGCCCTATGGTTATCGCTTGATTTCGATCGACACGGGGCAAGTTCGTGACGGACAGGCAGTGACCAAGAGCCGTCTTGATCTGAACCCTATTGCTGGCCCAAAGATTGCCAAATGGCTGCAAGGTCGTGCGATGAACAAGAATGGCAGCCGGCTGGCCGATGAACTCGGGATCGAGCTGGCCAAGAGTACCTTGTCGCATCTCGAGTGGTCGGCGCTGACCTATGCTGGCCACACGGTGTGGAACATGCACAGGGGCAAGGAGGATGTTGGAGTCGGCCGCAGGCGGCCTCGATCCGAGTGGATCATCCAGCGCGATACGCATCCTGCGCTGATCACCGAGGATACTGCTCTGGCGATTCTGTCTCGATTGGAATCGGCACGAGAATCACGCGCCCCTCGTGCCCGTATCTCGGATTATCTGTTGTCAGGCAAGGTGCTCACGCCAGACGGGCAACCATGGCATGGCAATTCAGGGAACTATCGGATCGGTAAAGCCAACATCCGATCCTCAATTCTCGAGGAAGCGGTATTGCAGCAGGTTGCCATCGATATCCGGAGCGACCTGATGGTAACGACCATGACCGAAAAGGCACGGGCAGCTCAGCAACCAGGCGACGGTCAGGAAATTCGTGGGCTACAGAACGAGCTGCGCGATACCGATATCCGCATGAAGAAACTCACCAACCTGGTTGAGGAGACCAGTGCCCCTGGCCCCTTACTGCGGCGGCTCGAGGAGTTGGAGGTGATTCGTGCTGATATCCAGCAGCGCTTGGCCCAACTGATCGAAGAAGCAAGTCGCGCCAAGGCTCTGGCAGCTATCCAGGAAAGCGACGTTCGAAGGATGCTGAACGCACTAGCAGAGGACATGGCAGCGCTCTCGCGCGACCATTTGAAAGACTTCCTCACAACCCTTGTCGAGACTGTGTATCTCGATCCAGCCACTCGGTCTGGGGAGATCCGTTATCGGATCTCCCCAGGGAGTGGGGTTATGCTGGCGACCCCACGGGGATTCGAACCCCGGTTCACACCGTGAAAGGGTGTTGTCCTAGGCCTCTAGACGATAGGGTCTTCGTCTTTTTGGAGATAAACAGCAAAAGCACTTCTGTCTAACCCTTTGAATCAGAAAGCTAAATTATCCTGTGTGCGTGCAGAGGGCCGAATTCTACACACGAACGGAAATGATGGCAACACCTTGTTGGGCTTGTTTGGATTGTGCAGGGACACGAATCGGTTTCCGTATTTACCGATACTGGAGAAGTGCTTTCTGCCATTTCGCTTGGCACGATAGAGTGCAAGGCCGGTGGCAGAAATCAAAGTTTCGATGTGGGCAGACCGGCTCGCGCTAGAATGCGGATCCCGGTGTTGGCAAGATTTTGGCGGTTCCGCAGGAGCGGGCCCGCGTTTTTATCCAGGAGGATGTATGAAGTGCTTTAGCAAGTGGCTGGGCGTGATAACGAGTGTTGCGGTTCTGGCCATGGGCAGCGCGCAGGCGCGCGACTGGAACGTCATCAAGGATTCCGGCACGATGGTGGTCGCTACTGAAGGCGCCTTTTATCCCTTCAACTTCTTCGAGGGCCCGAAGCTGACAGGCTACGAAGTCGAGCTCGCCGAGGCCATCGTCAAGATACTGGGCCTCAAGCTAGAGTGGCGCGTGGTGTCCTTCGATGCCCAGCTGGCATCGATCCGCCAGGACCGTTTTGACTTCGCCATCGCCTCGCATGGCTACACCGAAGAGCGCGCCCGCGCGGTCGACTTCGCCAACCCGCACTACTGCACCGGCGGCGCCATTGCCGCGCAGAAGGATGGCCCGCTGACCATCGCCGCCCTCAAGGACAAGACGGTCGGAGTGCAGATCGGCACCAGCTACATGGACAACGCCAAGAAGATTCCCGGCCTCAAGGAACTGAAGACCTACAAGGCCGATCCGGAAGCCTTCTCCGCACTCAAGGCCCGCAAGACCGATGCCTGGATTTCCGACAAGTGGCTGATCAAGTCCACGATCGAGAAGAACCCCGACGCAGGCGTGGTGGCTGGCGAGCAGGTGTTTGTCGAGCGCGTCTCGATGATCCTGCGCAAGAACAACAAGGAACTGATGGACAAGCTCAACGCCGCGCTGGCAGAAGTGATCAAGAACGGCACGCAGAAAGCCCTGTCCGAAAAGTACTTCAAGACCGACATCGGTTGCCGCGGCTGAACTGAACCGCGGGCATGAACTGGATCCGGCAGAACCCGGCCTGGGTGATGGTGGGGGCCATGGTCGGCCTCCTGCTGTTCCTGTGGGGCATGGCCATACCGCTGTCCGCCGCGCCGGCGCCCATCGGCCAGGCGGCGCAGCAGTTCGCCGAGGGTTCGCGCATCACCGTGCTGCTCACGCTCATCGCTGGATCGGCGGGCGTGGTGATCGGCGTGATCGCCGGCCTCGGCAAACTGTCGGCCTTTCCGCCGTTCCGCTGGCTGTGCGATTTCTACGTCTGGCTGATTCGCGGTACGCCGCTGCTGTTGCAGATCCTGTTCGTCTGGCTCGCGGTGCCGCAGTTCTTGCCGGAATCGATGCAGATCTCCGACTTCAGCTGTGCCGCCATCGCGCTGGCGCTCAACGTTGGCGCCTACAACACGGAGTGCGTGCGTGCCGGCATCCTCGCCGTACCGCAAGGCCAGGTTGAAGCGGCCCGCGCCCTGGGGCTGTCGCCGCTCCAGACTTTCATGGACATCGTGCTGCCGCAGAGCATGCGCGTCGCCCTGCCGGCGCTGGCTAACAACCTTGCCTCACTGGTGAAGGACTCATCGCTGGCCTATGCCATCAGCGTGGTCGAGCTGACCATGGTGGGTTATCGCGTTCAAGCCGAGAGTTACCAGCCGATCCCGGTATTCCTGACCACCGCCTGCATCTACCTGATTCTTACCACCGCTTTTACTACGCTGACGGCGGCGCTTGAGACGCAGCTCGATGTCGGGCGCAAGCGCTAGGAAGCCGATCATGACTGCGACCGCCAGCGCCAAAACCATCATCGAAGCCCGCGAGGTGCACAAGCACTTCGGCAGCTTCCATGCCCTCAAGGGCGTGAGCGCCACTTTTTCCGAAGGGCAGGTGACGGCCATCGTCGGGCCCTCGGGCTCCGGCAAGTCCACCTTCCTGCGCACACTGAACCGGCTCGAGGCGCACGATACCGGCACGATCCGCATCGACGGCATTGAGCTCAATGACGACCTCAAGCACCTTGACGCAATCCGCCGCGAAGTCGGCATGGTGTTCCAAAGCTTCAACCTGTTCTCGCACTTGTCGATCCTGCGCAACATCACGCTCGCGCCGATGCGCGTGCGCAAGATGGACAAGGCGCAGGCCGAGGCGAAGGCGCTGGCCCTGCTGGAACGCGTCGGGCTCGGCAACCAGGCGCTCAAGTACCCGGTGCAGCTCTCGGGCGGCCAGCAGCAGCGTGTCGCCATTGCCCGCGCATTGGCGATGGACCCGAAGGTGCTGCTGTTCGACGAGCCGACCTCCGCGCTCGACCCCGAGATGGTCAATGAGGTGCTTGGCGTCATGCGCGAACTCGCGCACACCGGTATCACCATGCTGGCCGTTACCCACGAGATGGGCTTTGCCCGCGAGGTGGCGGACCGGCTGATCTTTTTCGACCACGGCGTCATCCTCGAGGACACGACGCCGGAAAACTTTTTCACCAACCCGGACCATGAGCGGGCGAAGACCTTCCTCGCCCAGGTCCGGCACGGCTTTTAACCTGTTTTCAACCAAGGAGAACCCATGAAAACCAAGCCCATCGTGCTGGCGCTGCTGGCCGCCGGTTTCGCCGCCATCCCAGCCGCCCATGCCGCCAGCGATGCTGAGCGCATCGCCCAGTTGGAAAAGCAGTTGCAGATGATGCAGGAGCAGATTGAAGCGCTGAAGAAGAGCAGTGTATCCTCGAAGGACGTGGCCGATTTGCGTGACCAGATGGCGGCCTCGACCAAGGAGAATGTCGTGGTGGGGGATATCCCGGGCTCATTCCGCATCCCGGGAACCGAGACTTCGGTGCGGGTTTATGGTGTTGCCGAATTGAATGCCGTACATGAGTTCAAGGGAGATCACAGCAGCAACGATTACTCCACCTTCATGCCCTACGCCCCGTTGCGTGGCAGTGCAGCGGCACGGCGCGATGGCCAGACTTACCTGCACGCGCGTACTTCGCGTATCGGCATTGAGGGCGCAACGCCGAGCCCCTTCGGCCAGATTTCCGTCAAGGTCGAAGGTGACTTCAACAACGATCCCCGCACCGGGAATTCTGCCGTCTATGGCAGCTTGGGGAACATCTATACGCAGCAGGCCACTAACAGCTATGACTTCCGCCTGCGCCATGCCTACATGCAGATCGGCCCCTCGTGGCTAATCGGCCAGACATGGTCGACCTTCATGGATATCGACAATACACCGGAGACGGTTGATTTCAATGGCCCGGTCGGTGGAACCTTCATCCGCCAACCGCAGATTCGCTACACCTATGTGATGCCGGAGTATGGCAACTTCACGGCGGCTATTGAAAACTCGGTGAGTTATGTGCTCGACCCGACTGGAGCCGCGACGACAGCCGGTTTCTCAAAGGTGCCGGATTTTGTTGTTCGTTGGGACAAGCCTTTTACGTGGGGTTCGTTGAGCTTGCGTGGTGTTTCGCATCAACATAGGCTGAATGGTGATGTAACGCTGGTGGCTGATGATCCGGCGACACCTAGTGATGATGGCGAGTACCGCACGCTCAATCGCAGCAAACGCGGTTATGGCTTGGCTGCTAGTGGCCAGATCAAGACGGTCGGCGATGACTTTATCAGCTGGATCGTTACAGGCGGTACCGGGATCGGCCGCTACTTCAACTATGTCGAGGGTGCCGGCTACAACGCTGCCACCGATAGTATCGAGATGGAAAAAGCCCTGGGTGTTGTTCTCGGCTATCAGCGCAAGTTCAGCGATACCTTCCGCATGAATTTTGTCTATGGCACGCAGAAGAACTACAACAACGACTACACCGACTGGGCGCGTGTGAACGGTCTCGACAGCGGCCAGTTTGGCGTGAACCGCAAGGTTCAGCAATTCCACATTGGCGGTATCTGGAATCCGGTCAAGATGGTTGATATCGGCCTCGAGTACATCTGGGGACAGCGCGAGACGCTGGTCGGGGAGAAGGGTGACATGTCGCGCATCAATTTCCTGGCACGCTACAACATCAACTGATGACCTGAAAAGTCGGCGCTGGTGGGGCGGCGTTACGCTCCCGTCAGCGCCGATTTCCTTCCATGACTGCCGAATTCATTGCGACCGTCATCCTGCTGCTGATCCTGCTGGATCCGCTGGGCAACGTGCCGCTGCTGATTTCCCTGTTGCGTCCGCTGGAACCCGTCCGGCGCACGCAGGTAGTGCTGCGCGAGAACGCCATCGCCGCGTTGCTGCTCATTGTCTTCGTCTTCACCGGCGACTGGCTGCTGGCGGTGCTGCACCTCTCGCCTTCCGCGCTAGAGATTTCTGGCGGGCTGATTCTCTTCCTGATCGCCGTGCGCATGGTCTTCCCGGCCCATGGCCACGACGACGACTATGCCGCCATCAACGGCGAGCCGCTGATCGTGCCGATCGCCGTTCCGATGATCGCCGGGCCGGCGGCCCTGGCCACGGTACTACTGACGGCGCGGCAGGGCACCCAGCTGGGTACCCTGCTCGGCGCGATCGTCGTTGCCATCGTCATCAACACGGTGACCTTGCTGGCGGCCGAGCGGCTTTCGCGCCTGTTCGGCAAGGCCGGACTCGCGGCGATGGAGCGGCTGATGGGCCTGATCCTTACCACCATGGCCGTGCAGATGCTGATCTCCGGCATCAAGAGCGCCTTCCTCGTCGCCGGCCCGCTATGAGCCGCCGGCTGGCCAACGGCCTGCTGCTGCTGGTTGCGCTGATCTGGGGAACGACCTTCGTTGCCCAGAAGCTGGGTATGGATGCCGTGGGGCCGCTGGCCTTCACCGGTGCGCGTTTCCTGATCGGGGCACTCGTCATCCTGCCGCTGGCCTGGCGCGAGCACCTGCGCCTGCAACAGGCGGGAGTAAGGCTCGATGGTCGCGATGCGGTACAGTGGATCGGGCTTGGCCTGTTGCTGTTTGGCGGCGTGGTGTTGCAACAGATTGGCATCGAGGGTACGTCAGTCAGCAATGCCGGCTTCCTGACTGCGCTGTACGTACCACTGGTGCCGGTGCTGGCTTCGCTGCTCGGGCACGAGCGTCCGCACGGGGTGGTGTGGCTGGCGGCATTGGCCAGCGTGGCGGGCACCTTTTTGCTGGGTGGCGGCCGGTTCGACGGCTTCAATGCCGGCGATGCTTGGGTGATTGTCAGCACCCTGTTCTGGGCGGCGCACGTGCTGTGGGTCGGCCGCGTGGCAGCGACCAAGGGCGCGCCCATCCAGCTGGCGCTGACGCAGTTTATCGTCTGCGGCGTGCTGGCGAGCCTGCTGGCGCCTCTGCTCGAGCAGGTTACGCTGGCCGGCCTCGTGATGGCACTGCCGGCCATTCTCTACGGCGGGCTGCTTTCAGTGGGCGTGGCCTACACTCTGCAGGTGGTGGCGCAACGCCACACGCGGCCGGCTGATACGGCGATCCTGCTGAGTTCCGAAATCTTCTTTGCCGCGCTGGCCGGTGCACTCTACCTCGGCGAACGCCTGTCCGCCATCCAGCTTGCAGGTGGTGCGCTGATCTTTGCCTCCATGGTGGGCGTGCAGCTCGTACCCGCGCACAAGGCAGATCATGGTGTACAGGAATGAAAAAAGCCGGAGATCCATTCGTATGATCTCCGGCTTTCTTTGGAATGCTATTGGAACAAATTTGGTGGAGGTACGCGGGATCGAACCGCGGACCTCTTGCATGCCATGCAAGCGCTCTCCCAGCTGAGCTATACCCCCAAAGAGGCGCGAATTATACAGACAGCCAAAATCCTGTAAACCTCCAGCTGAAAAATATTTCAGAGGATCTTGCCGGGGTTCATCAGGCCGTGTGGATCAAGTGCTTTCTTGACGGCACGCATCATGTCCATTTCGATTTCACTCTTGTAGCGCAGTACTTCGTTTCGCTTGAGTTGCCCCAGGCCGTGCTCGGCGGAAATCGAGCCATCGAGTTCATGGACAAGGTCGTGCACGATCAGATTGACGGCACCGGCCAGGGCGATGAAGGCGTCGTTCTCCTGCTGCGCGGGTGTTGACTGGTTGTAGTGCAGGTTGCCGTCGCCGAGGTGGCCGAAGCAGACGATGCGTACCCCGGGGAAGTTCGCAGCGAGCGCGGCGTCGCTGCGTGCGATGAATTCGGCGAGGCGCGAGATCGGCAGGGAGATGTCGTGCTTGATCGATAGGCCCTCAATCTTTTGCGCTTCGGCAATGTTTTCGCGCAGGGCCCAGAGGGCGATGGCCTGCGATTCGCTGCGGGCGAGGGCGGCATCGGTAGCTTCGCCTGCTTCGATGGCGGCGGCAAGGACGTCCTCCAGTGGCGCGTTGAGGTCAGACTCCATCGTGTCGGAAAGCTCGATCAGGACCTGCCATGGCGATGAGGCTTCGAGTGGATCGCGGCTGCCGGGAATGTGTTGCAGCACGAGATCGAGTGCCGGTCGGCCGATGAGTTCGAAGGCCGTGACGCGGCCGCCGATTACGCCCCGCAGCCGTCTGAAAAGCGCGACGGCGGCGGCGGGTGTCGGCACGGCGACCCAGGCGGTTGCGGTCGCATGTGGTCGGGAGAAGAGTTTGAGCACCGCCGCGGTGATGATGCCGAGCGTACCCTCGGCACCGATGAAAAGGTGCTTCAGGTCGTAGCCGGTGTTGTCCTTGCGCAGTCCGCGCAGGCCGTTCCAGATGCGGCCGTCGGGCAGTACTACCTCCAGGCCGAGGCATAGCTCGCGCGTGTTGCCGTAGCGCAGCACCTGCACGCCGCCAGCGTTGGTGGCGAGGTTGCCGCCAATGGTGGCGGTACCTTCGGCGGCAAGCGAGAGCGGAAACAGCCGGCCCGCTTCCGCGGCGGCTGTCTGGACTGCGGCGAGGGTGCAGCCGGCCTCGACGGTCAGGGTGTTGTTGTCGGTATCGATGGCCCGAATCTGGTTGAGGCGGGTCAGGCTCAGCAGCACCTCACCACCGATTGGCGTGGCACCGCCACAAAGACCGGTATTGCCGCCCTGCGGCACGATGGCGATGCTGGCTGTCGCACAGGCAGTGACGACGGCAGCGACTTCGGCGGCGTTTGCTGGCTTGACGACGCACAGGGGCTGCCCGGAATAGCGGCCGCGCCAGTCGGTGCTGTAGGGCGCAATCTCGAACGGTTCGGTGAGGACGTATCCCTTGTCGACGATGGCGCGCAGGGCCTGCAAAAAGTCGGCACTCACAGGACGGCACTCATTCGGTTACAAGCTCGGCATAGAGATCGTGCACGTCGCAATCGGTAACGGTGACTTCGGCAAACTCTCCGATGTCGAGGTCCTGGCCGTCCGTGATGTAGACCAGACCATCGATGTCGGGAGCGTCGCCCGCACTGCGTGCAATGGCGCCATCGTCGTCGATATCGTCGATGAGGACGGTCAGGGTTTGGCCGATCTTGGCTTCTAGCCTCTGGGTAGAGATGTCTTCCTGATGGCGCAGCAGCCGCATCTTGCGCTCTTCGCGAATTTCCTCCGGCAGGGCGTCGGGCAAGGCATTGGCGGTCGCGCCTGCGACCGGAGAGAAGGCGAAGGCACCGACGCGGTCGATTTGTGCTTCATCGAGAAAATCGAGCAATGCGTTGAATTCGGTTTCCGTCTCGCCGGGAAACCCGGTGATGAAGGTGCTGCGAATCGTCAGCTCGGGGACGGCCTTGCGCCAGGCGGCAATGCGGTCGAGGATCTTGTCGACGTCGCCGGGACGTTTCATCAGCTTGAGGATGCGGGGGCTGGCATGCTGGAAAGGCACGTCGAGGTAAGGCAGCAGTCTTCCCTTTGCCATCAGCGGCAACAGGTCGTCGACGCTGGGATACGGATAGACGTAATGCAAGCGTATCCACATTCCCAATTCGCCAAGTTCGTTACATAGCTCATAAAGGCGTGTCTTGACCGGCCTGCCATCTGCAAAGCTGGTACGGTATTTGGCATCGACGCCATAGGCACTGGTGTCTTGCGAGATGATCAGCAGCTCTTTTACTCCGGCCTCGGCCAGTATTTCAGCCTCCTTGAGTATCTCGCCGATTGGCCGCGAAACAAGGTCGCCACGCAGGCTGGGAATGATGCAGAAGCTGCAGTGGTGGTTGCAGCCTTCGGAGATTTTCAGATAGGCATAGTGGTCGGGCGTGAGGCGGATGCCCTGCGGCGGGACCAGATCGACGAAGGGGTCGTGCTGGGGCGGCAGGTGGGCATGCACCGCGTTCATGACTTCCTGAAGCGCGTGAGGGCCGGTGACGGCGAGTACGCTCGGATGGGTGGCCTGCACGATGTCACCTTTTGCCCCGAGACAGCCGGTGACGATGACCTTGCCGTTCTCGGCGAGCGCTTCGCCGATGGCATCAAGCGATTCCGCGATAGCGGCATCGATGAAGCCGCAGGTATTGACGACAACCAGATCGGCGCCGTCATGGCTGCCGGAGATTTCGTAGCCCTCGGCACGCAGCCGGGTCAGTATCTGTTCTGCGTCGCTGGCCGCCTTTGGACAGCCCAGGGAAACAAACCCCACCCTGGGGCAGCGGGCAGGACGGCGCGCCACTATTTCTTTTTCTCGGCCGGCCTGTCGGCTTCAGGCGCGGCATGCCCGGGTATCGGGAAGCCGATAAACATCTTGCGGGTCTGTTCCTGGATGTTTTCCTGCATCTGGTGGAACATCTTCTGGCTCTGCTCCACATAGGTGCCCATCATGCTTTGCATGGCAGGACCCTGGAAGTTCAGGAACTGCGCCCAGAGATCTTTGCTCATGTTGGCATTGTCGCCATAGAGATGCTTCGCCTGGTCCTGTAGCTTCTTCTGCATGTCGGCGAAGGCAGTGACGTTGTTCTCCAGATACTGGCCCATCATGCCCTGCATGGCGTTGCCGTAAAAGCGGATCATCTGTGCCAGCAGGTCGGAGGTGAACATCGGCGCGCCGCCCGCTTCTTCTTCGAGGATGATCTGCAACAGAATGCTGCGCGTCAGGTCGTCGCCCGTTTTGGCGTCCACCACACGGAATTCTTCGTGTTTGAGCACCAACTCCTTGACGTCGGTCAGTGTGATGTAGGTGCTGGTGCGCGTGTCGTAAAGACGTCGGTTCGGATACTTCTTGATCAATCGGGTTGGTTCGACCATGTTGTTTGCTCCCAGTATGACCGGCACCACCGCAGTGGTGCCGGGTGTCCTACTTATTGCAGGTACAGACCACCATTGATGTTGAGCGTCGCGCCGGTCATGTAGCCGGCCAGATCGGAGGAAAGGTACGAGCACAGGGCGCCCATTTCTTCCGGCTTGGCCAGGCGCTTCATTGGCACGGTGTCGATGATGCTCTTCAGGATGTCTTCGCGGATGGCCATGACCATCTTGGTGGCGACATAACCCGGAGCAATGGCGTTAACCGTGACGCCCTTGGTGGCCAGTTCCTGCGCCAGCGCCTTGGTGAAGCCGATCACGCCAGCCTTGGCGGCGGAGTAGTTGGACTGGCCGGCCTGACCCTTGACGCCGTTGACCGACGAGATGTTGATGATGCGGCCCCAGCCGCGCTCGGCCATCTTCGCGGAGACCTGCTTGGTCATGTTGAACAAGGAGGTCAGGTTGGTGGAGATGACGGCATCCCACTGATCCTTTTCCATCTTGGCAAAAAAACGGTCGCGGGTGATGCCGGCGTTGTTGACGAGGATGTCGACCGGGCCGGCGGCAGCCTCGGCTTCGGCAACCATCGCCTTGCAGGATTCGATATCAGAGACATCCCCGGCAACGCAAACGAAATCCTTGAAGCCGGCGGCGTCCATTTCCTTGAGCCACTCGTCCTTGTTGTCGAACTGGGGATGGTATGCGGCGACGACCTTGTAGCCGTCCTTGGCGAAGGCCTGGCAAATGGCGGTGCCGAGACCGCCCATGGCGCCGGTAACGAAAGCGATGCGTTGAGTCATGATATTCCTTTCCTCGTTTGTGGTTGTTGTTGCAAAGTGGCTAGGGTGTTCAGGCTTTTTCTTTTACGTAACGGCCCGGTGTGGGTTCTCCGGCCGGATATTGCTTGCTGCCGAGGCAACCACGGGCAGAAATTTCTCCGTCCGAGAACTGCCTGAGCCAGTCGGTCCAGCGCTGCCACCAGCTGCCTTTTTCTTCGGTCGCGCCTGCCAGCCATTCATCGGGATTTGCAGTGTCGCTGTCGTTGATCCAATGGCTGCGCTTGTTCTTTGCGGCGGGATTGATGACACCGGCGATGTGGCCCGAGGCACCCAGCACGAAGGTCGAGTTGCCGCCGAGCAGCTTGCGGCCGAGATAGGACGGCTGCCACGGCACGATATGGTCCTCGCGCGTGGCGAGGATGAAATGGGGCATATCGACGCAACCGAGATCGGCCTTGACACCGCACATCGACAGCTTGCCGGGGATGCGCAGGCTGTTTTCGAGATACAGGTTGCGCAGATACCAGGCAGCGAACGGGCCGGGCAGGTTGGTTGAATCCGCGTTCCAGTAGAGCAGGTCGAAGGCGGCTGGCTTGTTGCCCTTGAGGTAGTTGCCGACGACGTACTGCCAGATGAGGTCGTTGGCGCGCAGTGCCGAGAAAGTGGTTGCCAGTTCCTTGCCGGTGAGCAAGCCGCCTTTGCCAATGGTAACTTCGCGTTGCGCGACAGAATTTTCATCGACGAAGCAGCCGATCTCGCCGGTATCGGAAAAATCGAGCAAGGTGGTCAGCAGTGTCAGCGAGGCGACCGGATTCTCGCCGCGTGCTTTCGCCACGGCCAAGGCCGACGACAGGATAGTGCCGCCAACACAGAAACCAAGCGCATTGATCTGCTCGCTGCCGCAGATTTCCTGCACGATCTTGATCGCGGTCAGCGGACCCAATTCCAGGTAGTCGTCCCAAGTCCGTTGGCCCTGTTCGGCTTGGGGATTGCGCCATGACATCAGGAACACCGTCTGGCCTTGCCCAACGGCATAGCGGATGAATGAGTTTTCCGGTTGCAGGTCGAGGATGTAGTACTTGTTGATGCAGGGTGGCACGATCAGGAATGGGCGTTTGGCCACCTTCTGGGTCTGCGGCGAATACTGGAGCAACTGGAACAGTTCGTTCTCGAACACCACCGCGCCCGGCGTGATGGCCAGATTGGTGCCGACCTCGAAGGCGGTGTCGTCGGTCATCGAGATGCGGCCTTTTTCCAGGTCTGCCAGCAGGTTCTGCAGGCCGGCCTGGATGCTCTTGCCCTCCGTCTCGATCGCCTTCTGGATAAATTCCGGATTGGTCGCGGCAAAGTTGGAGGGCGCCAGTGCATCGACGATCTGGCGCGTGGCGAACTGGAGGCGGCTCTTAGTCAGGCCATCGGCGGCCGGGATGGCATCGGCCATCTTTTTCAGATATTCGGCATTCAGCAGGTAGGCTTGGCGCACGTAGTCGTAGATGGGGCTTTCCGCCCAGGCCGGGTGAGCAAAACGCTTGTCGCCTGGTTCCGGTCGCACCAGCGGCTCGGCCACCTCGCCGCGCCTCCGTTGCACCATTGCCTGCCACAGCGTGACCTGGCGTTCGCGCCATTCCTGCTGCAAGGCCAGCAGGGCGGCGTTTTCTTTGCTCCACGGGCCATCGGCCGGTTGCGTTGTACCGAGCTTTCCCTGCCATTCCTGTTGCTGGCCGTTCATGAACTGGGCCATGCCTTGGGCGAAGGCCTGACCAGCCTGGAATAATGCTTGCAGCGCGGCATTGGGATCTTGGGGGGAATTCATGCGGACTCTTGGCGTGGCTAGGAAACGGGATTCTGCAATGCAGCATGCCAAGTGTCAATGGTGGCATGGGCGCGCGGTTCATGCCAGCCAGATCAGGCTCGCCATGCGGCCGGTGACGCCGTCGCGCCGGTAGGAATAAAACTGTGCTGCATTGCCCGCCGTACAAAAGTCGGCGCCGGCGATACGGCGAATGCCCAACGCGGCCAGGCGCTGCCTTGCGAGCAGGTAAATGTCGCAGTGCCATTTGCCGGGCGACCTGGCGGTGAATGCTGAATCGGCTTGAGCGTCTTGTTCGACGAAGGTGGTGCGAACCTCGTCGCCCACCTCAAAATTTGCCGGTCCGATCGCCGGCCCGAGCCAGGCCAGCAACTCGTCGCCTGGCAGGCCCACTGCGGCGACTGTCGCTTCGATGACCCCGGCTGCCAAGCCGCGCCAGCCGGCATGGGCGGCGGCGACTACGCTGCCGGCAGCGTCGCACAGCAACACCGGCAGGCAGTCGGCGGTGAGCACGGCGCAGACGACACTGGATTGGCGGGAGAAGGCTGCATCTGCTTCACGCGTCACCGGCAAGTTGGCGTCAATACAGAGCTTGCCGTGTACTTGACTGAGCCAGACCGGTTCGCCCGGCAGGTGGTGACGCAGGCGCCGCCGGTTCGCAGTGACGGCAGCGGGATCGTCGCCGACATGATCGGCAAGGTTGAGGCTGGCAAATGGTCCGCTGCTGACACCGTCGCTCCTTGTCGTGACGAGGGTGTGCACATTAGGCGGAGCCGGCCAGTCGGGGACGATAAGATCAAGCGCCACGCAGGGTCTCCAGCAGGCTGACGAAATCGGGCGGCAGGGGTGATTCCCAGCCTATCTCCGTGCCCGAATCGGGATGGTTGAGGGACAGGCGCCAGGCATGCAGCGCCTGCCGCGGGAAGGCACCGAGCGTCGCGTTGTCGCATTTCGTCTTGCCATACACCGGGTCGCCGACCAGCGCATGCTTGATGCTTGCCATGTGCACACGGATCTGGTGGGTACGGCCGGTTTCCAGCCGGCATTCCACCAGGGTGCAGTCCGCGAAGACTTCCTGCACCGCATAGTGCGTACGCGCCGCCTTGCCGCCGTGCTTGACGATGGCCATCTTGACGCGCTGCAACGGATGGCGGCCCAGCGGCGCATCCACTGTGCCGCCGGTGCCGACTTTGCCATGGACCAACGCCAGGTAGTGGCGCTTGACCGAGCGCGCTTGCAACTGGCGTACCAGGCCGGTCTGCGCTGCCAGCGTTTTGGCGACGACCAGCAGTCCGGACGTGTCCTTGTCCAGTCGATGCACGATACCGGCGCGTGGCACCCCGGCCAGTGCTGGGGCGTGGTGGAGCAGTGCGTTCATTAGTGTGCCGTCGCGGTTGCCGTTGCCGGGATGTACCACCAGGCCGGCAGGTTTGTCGATCACGATCAGCCCTTCGTCTTCGAAGACGATGGCGAGCGGAATGTCCTCGGCTGCGGTCGAAAAAGTCGGCTCCGGCAGGACGGAGATAGTGATCTTTTCGCCGCCCCAGACTTTGCGCTTGGGGTCGGCGGACAGGCCGTCGAGGGTGATCGTACCGTCCTTCAGCCAGGCCTGCAGCCGGCTGCGCGAATGCTCGGGCAACAGCTTCGCCAGCGCGGCATCGAGCCGCAGACCAGCATGCCCGGACGGCACGGTGATTTCGTTATAATTGGCCGACCGATTTTGGCCCACTTGGGATTCGCTCATCATGCGTAGTTTAGCTTCCCTGCTTGCCCTGCTCCTGACTGTCTTCGCCGCCGGCTGCGGCCTGCTGCCGGAGCAGATCGACGAAACCGCCGGCTGGTCGGCCAACAAGCTCTACGCCGAAGCCAAGGGCGCGATGGGCGAAGGCGCCTACGACAAGGCGATCAAATACTACGAAAAGCTCGAAGCCCGCTACCCGTATGGCCGTTTCGCCCAGCAGTCGCAACTGGAAGTCGCCTATGCCTACTACAAGCAGCAGGAAAAGGCCTCGGCCATCGCCGCCTGCGACCGCTTCATCCGCCTGCACCCGAATCACCCGAACGTCGACTACGCCTATTACCTAAAAGGGTTGGTCAATTTCAACGAGGACATGGGCCTGATCGGCTATATCAGCATGCAGGACCTGTCCGAACGCGACCCGCGCGCCGCTCAGGAATCCTTCGAAGCCTTCAAGGCGCTGGTCAACAAGTTTCCCGACAGCAAGTACGCCAAGGACTCTGCCCTGCGCATGGCCTATCTGGTGAATGCGCTGGCCTCGTTGGAGGTGCACGTCGCCAACTACTACATGCGCCGCGGCGCCTATGTCGCGGCCGTCGGCCGTGCCCAGACCTCGCTCAAGACCTATCCGGATGCCCCGGCCAACGAAGAAGCGCTGTTTGTCATGGTCAAGGCCTACGATGCACTCGGCATGACCGACCTGCGCGACGATGCCGAGCGGGTGATGAAGAAGAACTTCCCGAATAGCGAGTATTACAAGCGCGGACTGAACCGTACCGAGCCCTGGTGGAAGCTCTGGTAAAGCGTTAATTCCGCTGGCGACGGGCTTCGAATAAACAGATGCCCGACGCCACCGAAACATTGAGACTTTCGACTGCGCCGAACATCGGAATCTTCGCTAGTTCGTCGCAGGTGTCGCGAGTCAGCCGCCGCAAGCCTTCCCCTTCTGCCCCCAGCACCCAGGCCGTCGCGCCCTTCTGTTCGACTGCGTAGAGGTCTTTAGTTGCTTCCCCTGCCGCGCCGATGGTCCAGATGCCGCGCTCCTTGATCTCGCGCAGGCTGCGGGCGAGGTTGGTGACGACGATGTAGGGCACGGTGTCGGCAGCGCCGCTCGCTACCTTGATCGCCGTGGCGTTGAGGCCGCAGGCGCGGTCCTTCGGCGCGATCACTGCATGGGTGCCGGCCGCATCGGCGACGCGCAAACACGCACCCAGATTGTGCGGATCGGTGACCCCATCCAGCACCAGTAGCAGCGCCGGTTCCTGCAGGCCATCGAGCACGTCGTCGAGGGTGACATGAAGCTGCTGCGCGCGCGCGCGCGCCACCACGCCCTGATGCCGTTCGCCCCTGGCCATGCCGTCGAGCCGAGCCGCATCGACGCTGACGACGCGCACGCCGCAACGTTCGGCCAGTTGCACCAGATCGCGCGCGCGGCTGTCCTGCCGGCCGGCGGCGACAAAGATTTCGCGTACGCCTGCGGCATCGTGGCGCAGCTTGGCGGTCACGGTATGAAAGCCGTGGATCAGGCGGGTGTCTTCAGTCATTCGGTAGTTCCTATTAATTCGGCGAGGCTGTCGGCGACGATTTCCCTGACTTCGTCATCCGGGTCGGCGCGGCGGGCATCGAGATAGGGGATGGCCCTGGCGGAGCCGCTCAGGCCGAGAAAGTGGCAGGCGTCGGAACGCACGCGGGCATCGCCGTGGCCGGTGAGTAGCCCGAGTGCCGGAATCAGCGCCTGCAACGCCGCCTTGCCCGCATGGCGTTCGAAGACGGCGCTGGCGCCAAAACGCATGTTCATGTTGGCATCGGGATTGGCGACAATCGGCAGCAGGTCGGCCAAGGCCGCCGGCAGGCGGTCGACGACCTCATTGACGCGCTTGATCTGACCTTCGAGCAACCAGATCTGGAACTGCTCGGCGCGGTCGCGCAGGCTGGCGCGCAGGGCTGCGCGCGTCGCGTCGCCGGCGATCGGATAGGCGATGCTCACTTCTCTTCCGCCAGCCGGAAGTCGATCTTGTTTTGCTCGAGGCTGACGCGCACCAGTTGCACGCGCACCCGGTCGGAAAGGCGATAGCGTGCGCCCGTGCGTTCGCCGACCATGGCGTGGGCTTTCTCATCGAAGTGGAAGTAGTCGCGGCCGAGGTCTGAGACATGCACCAGTCCCTCGACGAACACGCTGTCGAGCGCGACGAAGATGCCGAACGGCACCACCGACGAGATGCTGCCGGTGAAGATTTCGCCGACGCGATCCTGCATGTACCAGCACTTGAGCCAGGCTTCCACGTCGCGCGTCGCTTCGTCGGCGCGGCGCTCGGTGGTCGAGCAGGCGAGGCCGACCTGTTCCCAGTCGATGCTGTCGTAACGCCGTCCAGCCAGCGCCGACTTTATGGCGCGATGGATCAGCAGGTCGGGATAGCGGCGGATCGGCGAGGTGAAGTGCGTGTAGCTCTCGTAGGCCAGCCCGAAATGGCCGACGTTGTCCGGGCTGTAGATGGCCTGGCGCAGCGAGCGCAGCATCACCGTCTGCAACAGTTGTTTATCGGGCCGGTTCTTGATCTTGTCGAGCAGGGCCGCGTAGTCTTTCGCCTGCGGATCGTCGCCGCCCGTCAGTTGCAGGCCGAAGGTGGCGAGGAAATTCCTCAGTTTGTCGAGTCGTTCGGGCGTCGGTCCTTCGTGGACGCGATAGAGCGCCGGATGCTCGCGCTCCTTGAGGAAGTCGGAGGCGCAGACGTTGGCCGCGAGCATGCACTCCTCGATGATGCGGTGGGCGTCGTTGCGCTCGTAGGGTTCGATACGCTCGATCTTGCCGTGGTCGTCGAAGATCATGCGCGTCTCGACCGTCTCGAAATCGATCGCGCCGCGCTTCTCGCGCGCTTTCGCCAGTACGCGATAGAGCGCGTCGAGGTGTTCCAGATGCGGCAGCAGGGCGCCGATCTTCTTGATCGCCTCAGCATCCTTGTCGAAGAGCGCTGCGGCGACTTCGGTATAGGTGAGCCGCGCATGCGACCAGATCACCGCCGCATAGAAGTGGTACTGCTTGATGACGCCGGTGGCCGAGATCGCCATGTCGCAGACCATGCACAGGCGCCCGACGTTGGGGTTCAGCGAGCACAGGCCGTTGGACAGCTTTTCCGGCAGCATCGGGATCACCCGGCGCGGAAAATACACCGAGTTGCCGCGTTCCAGCGCCGTGGCGTCGAGCGCGCTGTCTTCCGTGACGTAGTGTGAAACGTCGGCGATGGCGACCACCAGCCGGTAGCTCTTGCCCTGGCGTTCGCAGAACACGGCGTCGTCGAAGTCCTTCGCCGTTTCGCCGTCGATGGTGACCAGCGGCAGTTGCGTCAGGTCTTCGCGGCCCTTCAAGTCGGACTTGCGCACTTCATCCGGCAGCTTCTTGGTTTGCGCCAGCGCCTCTTTCGAGAATTCGAAAGGCAGTTCGTGCTTGCGCAGCGCGATCTCGATTTCCATGCCGGGGTCGGCGTAGTTGCCGAGGATTTCGACGACGCGGCCGATCGGCTGCGATTGCTTGCTCGGCTGTTCGACGATCTCGACCATCACCACTGCGCCGGCCTGCGGGCGTAGCGCTTTCCGGTCACCTTTTGCCGGCGGGGCGATCAGGATGTCCTGGCTGATGCGCTTGTTCTCGGCGACGACGTAAAACACGCCGTGTTCCTGGAGCACGCGCCCGACCAGCTGGCGGTTGGCCCGCTCGGACACCTCGACGATCTTGCCTTCGGGGCGGCCCTTGCGGTCGATGCCAACGATGCGCGCGATGACGAGGTCGCCATGCAGCACCTTGGCCATTTCCTTTTCGGGTAGGAACAGGTCGCTGCCCTGGTCATCGCGGATCAGGAAGCCGAAGCCGTCCGGATGGCCCTGCACCTTGCCCTTGAACAGGTCGGCTTTGTCTGGGATCAGCCAGTCGTTGCGACGGTTCTGCAATAGCTGCGCGTCGCGCGCCATGGCACCGAGGCGGCGCAGGAAGGGCTCGCGCTCAATGTCGGCGACATCAAGCAGCTGGCACAGCCGGTCGAAGGAGACCGGCACGCCCTGCTCGGCGAGGGTTTGCAGGATGTATTCGCGGCTCGGCAGCGGATGGTCGTATTTCGCTCTTTCACGCGCGATCTCGGGATCGGCGAGGCGGGTTTTGGAAAGCCGGTGTTTGTTTGACATTAGAGGTTTTTTCTTTAGAATGCGCGCCTCTCGTGTTGTACGTTTGCCCAGGTGGCGGAATTGGTAGACGCACTAGTTTCAGGTACTAGCGGGTAACACCGTGGAGGTTCGAGTCCTCTCCTGGGCACCAACAGATTGCACGACATGAGAATACATGAAGCCGCTGATCGCTCAGCGGCTTTTTTGCTGCAGCTGAAACATCTGGCAGGGCAGGCCGCTCGCCGCCTCGACTTCCTTGTGGGGCGGTACGCGGCTCTTGAAATTCATCGCCCGGCAGCCGTAGGGAAACTGCGGATCGTAGGTGATGAAGTAATGCAAGCAGCCGCTACAGCGGGCTCGTTCAGCTATTCTCGCGCCCAATGTTGCTCGCCCAGGTGAGCGCCTGGGTCAGGCAGGCATTCACCATCAGGTGGTCGGCACCGGGCAGTTGCCCGGTGAGGGTGTGACAGGTTGCGCCGTCGCCGGCCTCCAGCGCTTCGCACAGATGCAGCATAGTGCCGAGCTGGCCGGTCTTGCTGGCGAGGGCTTCATGCACCTCGCCCGACAACTGGATGCCCTTGAGAATTTCCTCCAGCGGTGCGCCCATCAATGTCGGGATCAGCGACATGATGCCGGTCATGAAGGCGTGGTCCTCGAACTCGCGGGCACCCGGCTTGAGCTTGCCGGCGAGCAGTTCGAGAAAACGCCCGCGCGTGGCGGCGAGTTGCAACAGCGGACTGACCACCTGCTCGTTGCCGGCTGGATTGGTATACAGGAGCAGTTGCAGCCAGCGCTGCAACTGGCGGCGACCCAGCACGGTGATGGCATGGCGCAGGCTGGTGACGTGGGTACGCGCGCCGGTGGCGACCGAGTTGGTCAGCCGCATCAGGTTCATCGCCAGCCCCGGTTCGTGCTTGAACACGCCTTCGAGCGCATTGGTTTCGGCATCCTCCATCACCAGTCCCAGCAGGCGCACCAGCGCCAGTTGCGAGTGGCCGAGCTTCTTGCCGGCAATGATGACCGGCCTGGCGAAGTAGTAGCCTTGGAACAGGCCATAACCGAGCATGTGGCAGTAGTCGGCTTGCTCGCGGCTATCGACCTTTTCGGCCAGCAGCGTCAGTGTCGGCCAGCGCTTCAGGGTCGTGGTGACGGTGGCGAGTTGTTCCCGGGACAGCGGCATCAGGTCGACCTTGACGATCTCGATCAGGTCGAGCAATGGCTTCCACTTTTCCTCGTAATTGACGAAGTCATCAAGGGCGATAGTGAAGCCGCGCGCCTTGAGCTCGATGCAGCGCTCGACGATCTGCGGTGTCACTTCTACCGTTTCCAGTACCTCGAGGACAATCTTGTCGGTGGGCAGGATCTCGACGATATCCGACAGCAGCAGGCTGGCATCGCAGTTGATGAAGCCCTTGTAGGGGCCAAGCGCCTGCTCGACGCCCAGTTCGGCGAAGGCATGGTTGATCACGTTGGCCGTGGCGCCGAGGTCGTCTTGCACATGCGCTTCGTTCTTTTGCCCGCCGCTGCGGAATAGCAGTTCATAAGCGAACAACTGGTGCTTGCGGTCGAGGATCGGCTGGCGGCCGATGAAGATTTCCTGATTGGCCATGAGGTTTGCTGTCTCCGTGGTGGTTGTTTGATGGTTGCGCCGGATTATCCCATGCCGTCAATGGAGCATCTGCGGGATTTCGCCGATGCTGTCGGGTGGCACCGGTGAGGCGTGATGCACGATCATGCGCCAGCCGAGCGCGCCGCGCACATAGACGTTGGTGGCAACCACAGGGGCTGCCAAGCGGTTTTCGCCGGCCTCCGAAATCTGCTCGATCACGCTATGCACGGCGGTGAAGGGGCCGAGCACGGTGGATAGCGCCAGCAGTTTCACCCTGAGTCGGGCGCCGCCCTCGAATACTTGGCGCCAGGCCTCGCGCACCAGCGCGTAACCGGCGAGTCGGGCGCCGCCCGGATGCACGCAGACGATCTCGTCGTCTTCCGACCAGACCTGCATCATCGCGCCGAGATCCGCTTTTTCGAGGGCTTCGTAAAAAGCAATCTCGACTTCCTGCGGTGAGGTGTAGATCAGTTTCTTGGGCATGGTCAGTGGGGCAGGGCCGCGTTTACCTGCTCGGGCAGGATTTCCTCAAGGCAGCGCAGATGCTTCAAGGGGCATTCACGTTTGAAACAGGGACTGCAGTCGAGGCCGAGCGAAAGGATTTTCGCCTGCGCTGACAGCGGCGGGGTGTAGCCGGGACTCGACGAACCGTACAGCGCCACCAACGGTCGCCCCAGGGCAGCAGCCACATGCATCAGGCCGGAATCGTTGGTGACCACCGCGCGTGCGCCAGCGATCAGGTCGATCGCCTGTTCGAGCTTGGTCCGGCCACACAGGTTCAGGGCTGCGCCCTCGCTCAACTGCGCGATTGCATCGCCGACCGGCGCATCCTTGGCCGAACCGACGATCCAGACTGCCGTCCCGCCAGCGCCGACTTTTCTCGCCAGTACCGCGAAATGATGGACGGGCCAGCGCTTGGCCGGGCCGTATTCCGCGCCGGGGCAGAAGATCACCGGGGTGATGTTGGGCGGCAGGCCCAGCGCTTCACACACGTTTCGCTGTTGTTGCGGGGTCGAGGTCAGTCGCGGTTCGGCTGTCGGGTCGTCACAGTGGCTCGCCAATGCGGCATAGCGGTCCACGAGACGGGGCAGAGTGCTCTTCGGCAGGCGTTGGTTGAGCAGGATGAAGCGCGACTCACCCGTGTAGCCAATGCGGTGGGGAATGCCGGCGAAGAAAGGTACCAGGGCCGACTTCCACGAGTTGGGCAAAACATAGGCGGTGGAAAAGTCGGCGCTCGCAAGACGGCGACCGAATGCGCGGCGACCGGTCCAGTCGAAGGCACCATGTGGAAAAGGGTTTTCGATGAATGCTGTAACTTCCGGCATGCGTTGCAGCAGGGGGGCGCTCCATGCCGGGGCCAGCACATGAATTTCCTCTGCCGGCTGCTGCTGGCGCAGCCGCATCAACAGCGGCTGCATCATGATCGTGTCGCCGATCCAGGAGGGGGCGACGACGAGGATCTTGCTAATGATGGCCCTTCGGGCGTTCACCGGAAAAGCGGTATGTTGTGCCGCAGTACGGGCAGCTAGCCACGCCAGCCGCGTCCTTCAGCACGTCAAGAAAGACACGCGGATGGCGGGCCCACAGGGGCGCGCCGGGGCGCGGACAGGCGAGCGGCAGGTCGTGCGCCGTGACGGCGACTTCGCGGGTGGTTTCGTCGATAGCGGCCATGGCAACCTCAGACCAGCGAGAGCCAGTCGGCATGGGCCGGCACCTTGCCATTGACTACATCGAAGAACAGCGACTGAATTTTCCCGGTGACCGGGCCGCGGTGGCCGACACCGATCTGGCGGCCGTCGAGTTCGCGGATTGGCGTGACTTCGGCTGCGGTACCGGTGAAGAAGGCCTCGTCGGCGATATACACGTCATCGCGCGTCAGGCGTTTTGAGACGACCACGTAGCCGAGTTCTTTGGCCAGTGCGTGGATGGTGGCGCGGGTGATACCGATCAGCGCCGAAGCGATTTCCGGCTCGTAGATCACGCCATCCTTGACGATGAACAGGTTTTCGCCGGCCCCTTCGGCGACGAAGCCATCGGTATCGAGCAGCAATGCCTCGTCATAGCCATGCTCGGTCGCCTCCATGTTGGCGAGGATCGAGTTGGCGTAGGTGGCTGCCACCTTGGCGCGCGGCATGATCGAATTGACGTGGCCGCGCGCGTAGCTGGAAGTCTTGACGCGGATACCCTTTTCCATGCCTTCCTCGCCGAGGTAGGCGCCCCACGGCCATGCGGCGATCGACACGTGCGTCTTGGCGCCCTTGGGCGATACACCCATCTTCTCGGAACCGTAGAAGGCGATCGGCCGGATGTAGGCCGATTCGAGCTTGTTGGCGCGTACCACTTCCTTTTGCGCTTCCATCAGCGTTTCGCGGTCGAAGGGCATCGGCATGCGATAGATGTGCGCCGAGTTGAACAGGCGGTCAGTATGTTCTTTCAGCTTGAAGATGGCCGTGCCGTTGACGGTCTTGTAGGCGCGGACACCCTCGAAGACGGAAAGGCCGTAGTGCAGCGAATGGGTCAGCACATGGGTGGTGGCTTCGCGCCAGGGCACGAGCTGGCCATCGTGCCAGATAAAGCCGTCGCGGTCTGACATGGACATCTTGTTTTCTCCAAGCGGATTGAGAACAGTGACGGATTTTATCGGAATTGGACAGCTAAAATCTGTGCCATGGACATCTGGAAACCCAATGTGACGGTAGCCGCCATCGTCGAACAACAGGGCCGCTTCCTTCTGGTCGAGGAGGAGACGGACGAAGGCATCCGCTTCAACCAGCCCGCCGGCCACCTCGACGCAGGCGAATCGCTCATCGCCGCCTGCACGCGCGAGGCGCTGGAAGAGACCGCCTACGACTTCACGCCGACCGCGTTGGTCGGCATCTACCAGTGGCCTCGTCCGCAGGGCGACATTACCTACCTGCGCTTCGCCTTCGCCGGAAAACTCGGTCCCCGTGACACGGCGCGAGCGCTCGATACCGGCATCCTGCGCGCGGTGTGGCTGACGCCGGCCGAGATCGCCGTCTGTGTCGACCGCCACCGCAGCCCGCTGATCCTGCAGTGCGTACAGGACTATCTGGCCGGCCAGCGTTATCCGCTCGCAGTGATCCGTCACTATGGCTAGAGTCATCGTCGGCATGTCCGGTGGCGTCGATTCGTCGGTCGCCGCTCTGCTGCTCAAGCGCCAGGGCCATGAGGTCATCGGCCTGTTCATGAAGAACTGGGAAGGCGACGACACGGAAGACTACTGTTCGTCGCGCCAGGACCTGATCGACGCCGCCGCCGCCGCCGATACCATCGGCATCGAGCTGGAAGCGGTCAACTTCGCCACGGAATACCGCGAACGGGTGTTCGCCAATTTCCTCAGCGAGTACCAGGCCGGCCGCACTCCCAACCCCGACATCCTCTGCAATGCCGAGATCAAGTTCAAGGCCTTTCTCGATCATGCCATGCGGCTTGGCGCTGATCGCATCGCCACCGGCCACTACGCGCAGGTGCGTGAATTTCTCGGTGAATACCAGTTGCTGAAGGCCGATGACGGCACCAAGGACCAGAGCTACTTCCTCTACCGGCTTAACCAGGCGCAACTGGCGAAGACCTTGTTCCCCGTCGGCCACCTCGCCAAGCGCGAAGTGCGCAGGATCGCCGCCGAGGCCGGGCTGGCCAACGCGGCCAAGAGGGATTCCACCGGCATCTGCTTCATCGGCGAGCGGCCGTTCCGCGAATTCCTGGCGCGCTACCTGCCGAAGCAGCCCGGCGAGATCTGCCGACTCGATGACGGTCGGGTGATCGGCCGGCACGAAGGCCTTGCCTACTACACGCTCGGCCAGCGCGAAGGCCTTGGCATCGGCGGGGTCAGGGGCGCACCGGAAGAGCCCTGGTTCGTCTGCGCCAAGGACATGGACCGGAATGTGCTGTACGTGGTGCAGGGCCACGACCATCCGGCCTTGCTCTCCGAGCGGTTGACGGCCGGCCAGCTGTCCTGGATTTCCTCCAAAGAGCCTCGCCCGCACTGGGTCTATGCCGCCAAGACGCGCTATCGCATGCCGGATGCGCCTTGCGACATCGAAAGCCTCGCTGCCGACCGTTGCGAGGTGGCTTTTGCCAACCCGCAATGGGCGGTGACGCCGGGGCAGTCGGTGGTGCTCTACGAATCGCGGGTGTGCCTGGGTGGCGGGGTGATTCTTTAGCCCTGCGGCACGGTCTCGGCGAAGGATGGCCGCTGCATCAGCTTGTCGAAGTGGCGGGCCAGGTTGGGATGCGTCGCGCGCCAGTCGAGTTCGGACAGGCGGAAGTTCAGATAGCCCAGTGCCGATCCTACGGCAATGTCGGCCAGCGTGGCGGCGGTGCCGAAATACCAGGGCTGTTCGCCGAGTTCCTGTGCGCAGGCGGCCACGGCGAAGTCGATGACTTTGCGTTGCCGGTCGATCAGTTCCTGGCTTTTCTGCTTCGCCGGCCGCCGGCCTTCCATGACTGCGATGATCGCGGCGTCACAGATGCCGTCGGCCAGCGCTTCCAGGCGCTTGATCAGGATGCGCTCGCGGCCCGGTGCGGGAATCAGCCGGTTGTTCGGCGCGAGGTTGTCGAGGTATTCGACGATGACGCGCGAATCGAACAGGCTGCTGCCGTCGTCGAGCAGCAGCACGGGAATGCGGCACAGGGGATTGTGAACGGCGAGGCCGAAGCCATCGGGGCCGCCGTTGTCGATGACGAATTCGCAGTCGATCTTCTTTTCGGCGAGGACGATGCGCGCCTTGCGCACGTAGGGGCTGGTCGGGGAACCAAGTAGTTTCATTGTCTGCTGCCGTTTTTGGGATGTGCCGATTTTAGCATCGCCCTCCAGTCATCCATGGCCGGCGGAGTGGCAAACAGCCCTGATAAAATCGGGGTGAATCCTTTTTCCCACACCTGCGAAACCATGAACACATCGACGCTTGCCGCACTGACGGCGCTTTCCCCGCTCGACGGCCGCTATGCCGCCAAGGTCGAGCCGTTGCGCGCCCATTTCTCCGAGTTTGGCCTGATCAGGAATCGCATCCGCGTCGAGATCGAATGGCTGAAGGCGCTGGCCGCCAACCCCGACATTGCCGAAGTGCCGGCCTTTTCGAAAGACACCCTTGCCGAACTCGATCTGGTCGTCTCCGGTTTTGCGGTGTCGGACGCGGAAGCGGTCAAGAAAATCGAATCGGTCACCAACCACGACGTCAAGGCTGTCGAATACTGGCTCAAGGAGCGCTTCAAGGACAATGCCGAAGTGATGAGGGTCACCGAATTCATCCATTTTGGCTGTACCTCCGAGGACATCAACAATACCTCGCACGCGCTGATGCTGAACGATGCCCGTGCGCAGATCCTGCTGCTAGGGCTGGACAAGGTGATCGCGCGTTTCCGGTCGCTCGCCCACGACCTCGCCGATCTGCCGCTGCTGGCGCGCACCCACGGCCAGCCGGCTACGCCGACGACGCTGGGCAAGGAAATGGCCAACATCGCCGCGCGCCTGATCCGTGCCCGCGCCCGCATCGCCGACGTGAAGATGATGGCCAAGTTCAACGGTGCGGTGGGCAACTACAACGCCCACTTATCCGCCTACCCCGAACTCGACTGGGAAACCATCGCGCGGCAGTTCATCGAATCGCTGGGCTTGTCATTCAATCCCTACACCATCCAGATCGAGCCGCACGACGCGATGGCCGAACTGTTCGACGCCATCGCCCGCTGCAACACCATCCTGCTTGACGCCGACCGCGACATCTGGCAGTACATCGCGATGGGTTACTTCAAGCAGAAGACCAAGGCCGGCGAGATCGGCTCGTCGACCATGCCGCACAAGGTCAACCCGATCGACTTCGAGAACTCCGAAGGCAACCTCGGCCTTGCCAACGCGATCCTGCGCCACCTGTCCGAGAAGCTGCCGATCTCGCGCCTGCAGCGCGACCTGACCGATTCGACCGTGCTGCGCAACATGGGCGTGGCCTTCGGTTACGTCTCGCTGGCGCACGATTCGACGCTGCGCGGCCTCACCAAGCTGGAAGCTAATCCGCAGCGGCTGGTCGATGACCTCGACGCCTGCTGGGAAGTGCTGGCCGAACCGGTACAGACGGTGATGCGTCGCTACGGAGTGCCCAACCCCTACGAGCAGTTGAAGGAACTCACGCGCGGCAAGGGCATCGAGCCGAATGCACTGCGTGCCTTCATCGACGGGCTGGCCATTCCGGACAGCGAGAAGGCCCGCCTCAGAGAACTCACGCCTGCCGGCTACATCGGCAAGGCGGTCGAACTGGCGAAAAACATCTGATGGCTTTCGCCGACAACCTCAAGCAGTTGCCCAAGGTCTCGCACCTGGCTGCCCTGCAACTGATCGACAGCCAAGGTGCGGTGATCGCTACCATCGAGAACAAGCCCGGCCAGACCGGCTCGCTGGCGGTCTACAACCATCTGGCACAAATCTATGGCGCGATCACCGTTGAGGCGGCGAAGAAGGGGCTGGAGCTCTATGCCGAGCATGCCGCCGACGCGCAGGCCAACCCCGGCAAGCACCCGAACATCGACCGCCTGGTGACTTTGGTCACAGAGGGCGGGCAACTGCGCGTCAAGCAGCAGTTCGCCGCCGGCGAATGACATACAATAATCCGCGTTGCAATCCACCCAAAGGAGAAAACCCATGAGAAAAACCTACGAGATGCTCGTCGCCGGACTTACTCTCGCCACCCTGACCAGCGCCGTCTCCGCCCAGGTCGTCGGCAAGATGGAAGACCAGATCCGCTGGCGCCAGTCGGCCTACCACACCATGGCCTGGAGCATGAGCCGGATCAAGGCCAACGTCGATGGCACCTTCAACAAGGAGCAGGTCATCGAGGCCGCCAACCTCATTCAGGCGATCGCCAATTCGAAGATGGGCGCGCTCTACCAGCCGGGTTCCGACAAGGGCAAGGGTTGGAAGGAAACCCGCCTGAAGTCCGAGTTCTTCGGCAGCTCCGACCTCGGGCAGATCGCCCAGACCTTCGGTGGTGCCGCCAACGAGATGGCGAAGGTTGCCGCCACTGGCGATGCTGCGGCGGTCAAGGCACAGTTCGGCAAGCTCGGCGAAGCCTGCAAGGGTTGCCACGAGAAGTTCCGCAAGGAAGAGTAAACCTTACCCGCTCAAACGAACGGCCATCCTCGGGTGGCCTTTTTCATTGCCGCCGTCCCGTTAGCGCCGACTTTTCTAGAAGCTTGGCGTGGTGGTGGCAGAGGGGGGCGGGGGCGGCAGCAAGGCGCCCGAAGCCACCCAGACGGCAGCACCCGCGATCACCATCGCAACGAAAAAAGCGATAGCACCACCGCCCTTGGCGGAGTCTTCCGGCTTGCCGTCCGCCCAGCCGGTGATCATTGGCTTCAGGAGGTTGTGCTTCTTGATGTGGGCGTAAAACAGGATCGAGCCGACGTGAAGCGCCACCAGCAGCATCAGCACCTTTTCCAGCAGATGGTGGATGCCGGTGATGCGCCCGCTCAAATCACTGCCGACCAGCGGTACCAGATAGCCCTCGAAGGCGATGTCGTCGTTGGCGAACAGACCGGTGCCCGCCTGGAGCGCAAGTATCCCGAGCAGCGCCAGCACGGAGAGCGCACCGAGCGGGTTGTGGCCCAGCCCCTGCCATGAACCGGCGAGATAGGCACGGATGGCGCCGGGGCCGTGCACGAACTGCGCGAAGCGGGCGTAGGTGGAGCCAACGAAGCCCCAGACGATGCGGAACACTAGCAGGCCGAGGATGGCCAGGCCCAGCCGGCCGTGCCAGACCATGGCGCCGCCACCGATCTTGGCGGTGACGAAAGCGGCCGCGACCAGCGCCAGCAGCGACCAATGGAACAGCCGCGTCGGCAGGTCCCAAACGTAGGACAGGGGTGCCCGGGTCATAGCGTCAGACGACGGCGCCGTCTTCCGTGGCGCCTTCGATTTTCTCTTTTTTCGTTTTGATGAACTGCTCGCGTGAGACGCCGAGCCACATCACCAGCGGGCTGGCGACCAACACCGAGGAGTAAATGCCGAACAGGATGCCGATGGTCAGCGCCAGCGCGAAGTAGTGCAGGGCGGCGCCACCGAAGATCAGCATCGAGGTCACCATCATCTGTGTGCTGCCATGCGTAATGATGGTGCGCGAGATGGTGCTGGTGATGGCATGGTTGATCACCTCGGGCGTGGTCATGCCACGCTGTTTCTTGAAGGTTTCGCGCACGCGATCGAAGACGACGACCGACTCGTTCACCGAGTAGCCGAGCACCGCCAGCACGGCGGCGAGGACCGGCAGGGAGAATTCCCACTGGAAGAAGGCGAAGAAGCCGAGGATGATGATGACGTCGTGCAGGTTGGCGATGATTGCCGAGACGGCGAAACGCCATTCGAAGCGGAAGGCGAGGTAGGCGACGATACCGATAATCACCAGCAGCAATGCCAGCGCGCCGTCCTCGGCAAGCTCCTTGCCGACCTGCGGGCCAACGAACTCGACGCGCTTGAGCTGCGGGTCGCCGCCCACGGACAGCAGGCTGGCGTTAATGCGTTCGCTGACCTTGGCGGTTTCCCCGCCTGTTGCCAGCGGGACGCGGATCAGCACATCGCGCGCGGAACCGAAGTTGATGACCTGCGTATCGGTAAAGCCGTCCTTGTCCAGTTGCTTGCGGATCTTGTCGAGGTCGGGCGGTTGCGCGTAGCTGACTTCCGTCAGCGTGCCGCCGGTGAATTCGATCGACAGGTGCAGGCCCTTGGTGCTCAGGAAGAATACGGCCAGCACGAAAGTGATCAACGAAATGATGTTGAACATCAGCGCATGGCGCATGAAGGGGATGTCTTGCTTGATGCGGAAGAATTCCATGCTCGTCGTCCCCTAGCCCTTGAATCCCGGTTTCCAGATCTGGCCGATGCTGATCGAATCGAGCTTGCGGCGACTGCCGTAGATCAAGTTCACCAGCGCGCGCGACACCACCACCGAACTGAAGATCGAGGTGAGGATGCCGAGGCAGTGCACCACCGCGAAACCGCGCACCGGGCCGGAACCGAAGATCAACAGGGCGACCCCGGCGATCAGGGTGGTGATGTTGGAATCGAGAATGGTGCCCCAGGCACGTTCATAACCGGCGGTGATGGCGGCATGCGCTGTGGCGCCGTTGCGCAGTTCCTCGCGGATGCGCTCGTTGATCAGCACGTTGGCGTCGATGGCCATGCCCAGGGTCAGGGCTACGGCGGCGATGCCGGGCAGCGTCAGCGTGGCCTGCAGCAGCGACAACACGGCGACGAGGAACAGCAGGTTGGCCGACAGGGCGGTGACCGACACGAAACCGAACAACAGGTAATAGGCGGTCATGAACACGGCGATGGCGGTGAAACCCCACAGTGTCGAATTGAAGCCCTTGCTGATGTTGTCGGCGCCGAGGCTCGGGCCGATGGTGCGCTCCTCGATGATGTCCATCGGCGCGGCCAGCGAACCGGCGCGCAGCAGCAGGGCGACGTCGTTGGCTTCGGTGGTGGTCATGCGGCCGGAAATCTGCACGCGGCCGCCGCCGATCTCGGTGCGGATCACCGGGGCGGTGACGACTTCGCCCTTGCCTTTTTCGATCAGCAGGATGGCCATGCGCTTGCCTACGTTCTCGCGCGTCACATCCTTGAAGATGCGTGCGCCGGTGGAGTCGAGCGAAAGATGGACTGCCGGTTCCTGGGTCTGGTTGTCGAAACCGGCCTGGGCATCGGTGAGGCGTTCGCCGGTGAGCACCACCTGTTTCTTCACCAGCAGGCCGCGGCCGCCGCGTTCGACGTAGTACTCGGTGCCGACGGGGGGTTGGCCTTTTTCGGCAGCAGCCATCGTTGTTGCATTGGCGCTGTTTTCGTCATCGACCATGCGGATTTCCAGCGTCGCCGTCCTGCCCAGAATATCCTTGGCCTTGGCCGTATCCTGCACGCCGGGCAGTTGCACCACAATGCGGTCGGCACCCTGCTGCTGGATCACCGGCTCGGCCACGCCGAGCTCGTTGATGCGGTTGTGCAGGGTGGTGATGTTCTGCTTGATGGCGAATTCCTGAATGCGCTTCTGCGCCGAAGGTTTGAGTGTGGCGGTCAGCTTGAGGTCGGTGCCGGTATCGCCTTCGACCAGATCGAGGTCGGGCTGGTTGTCCAGCAGCGCGGCACGCGCCTTGTCGCGGAACTCGGCTTCGCGGAAGCGGATCACCAGCGTGTTGCCTTCGCGCTGGATGCCGCCATGGCGGATGTTCTTGTCGCGCATCAGCGTGCGCAGGTCGGCGCCGATCGAGTCGAGCCGCTTGGTCAGCGCGCCCTTCATGTCCACCTGCAGCAGGAAGTGCACGCCGCCGCGCAGGTCGAGGCCGAGGTACATCGGCAGGGCATGCATGCCGGTCAGCCAGTCGGGCGATGCGGACAGCAGGTTGAGCGCCACGCTGTAGGATGCATCGGCCGGATCGGGGTTGAGTGCCCGTTCGATGACGTCCTTGGCCTTCAACTGCGTATCGGTGTCGGCGAGGCGCACGCGGATGCTTTTCGGGTCGAAGAACAGGCCGGTGGGCTTGATCGCGGCGGTGGCCAGCGCTTCCTCGATGCGCGACTGCAGGCGGGGTTCGACCTTGATGGTCGCCTTGACACTGCTGACCTGAACCGCAGGCACCTCGCCAAAGAAGTTCGGCAGGGTGTACAGCAGGCCCAGGATCAACGCCACGATGACTGTGGCGTTCTTCCAGAGTGGGTATTTGTTCATTACAGGGTCTTGAGGGTGCCTTTGGGCAGGAGGGCGCCGATGGCCTGCTTCTGGATCAGCACTTCCACGGGACTGTCCTTGAAGGTGGCGACTTCGACGGTGATGTAGTTCTCGCCGACCTTGACGATCTTGCCGGCCATGCCGCCCTGGGTGACGATTTCGTCGCCCTTGGCCAGTTCGGTCACCATCTTCTGGTGTTCCTTGGCCTTTTTCATTTGCGGGCGGATCATCAGGAACCACAGCACGATGAACATCAGGACGATGGGCAGCAGGCCCATCAGGCCACCGGTGGGGTCGGAAGAGGCAGTGCCGGCCGCTTGGGCGTAGGCGTTGGAAATCAGCATGTTTGGTACTCCGGGTTGAAGGTGCGGCTGAATCGATGAAGGCGCGGATTATACCTGTGCGCTCTGACGGTCTTTATGGAATTGGGTGATGGTGGCGGACAGGCTGCCGGCGAGGATGGCAGCGCGCAATTCGCGCATCAGCACCTGGTAGTAATGCAGGTTGTGGATGGTGTTGAGGCGTGCGCCGAGGATCTCGCCGCAACGGTGCAGGTGGTGCAGGTAGGCGCGAGAAAAGTTGCGGCAGCAGTAACAATCGCAGCTTTCGTCGAGCGGCCGCGTATCGGACTTGTGCTGCGCATTCTTGATGCGGATGTCGCCGAAGCGCGTGAACAGGTGGCCGTTGCGGGCGTTGCGGGTCGGCATCACGCAGTCGAACATGTCGATGCCCTGGCTGACCGCGAAGACGAGGTCTTCCGGCGTGCCGACACCCATCAGGTAGCGCGGCTTGTGGCTGGGCAGGCGTGGTGCGGTATGGGCGAGGATGCGCGCGAAATCTTCCTTCGGTTCGCCGACCGACAGACCGCCAATGGCCATCCCATCGAACCCGATCTCGTCCAATCCGGCGAGCGATTCGTCGCGCAGTGCTTCGAACATGCCGCCCTGGATGATGCCGAACAGGGCGTTGGTGTTGCTGAGTCGGTCATGTTCATCGCGTGAGCGGCGCGCCCAGCGCAGCGAGAGTCGCATCGAGTCGCCCGCCTGCTTCAGGTCGGCCGGGTAGGGGGTGCATTCGTCGAAGATCATCACGATGTCGGAGTTCAGCGCTTGCTGGATCTGCATCGAATCCTCGGGCCGCATGAACAACTTGTCGCCGTTGATCGGCGAGGCGAACTTGACGCCTTCCTCGGAGATCTTGCGCAGTTCGCCCAAAGAGAACACCTGGAAGCCGCCCGAGTCGGTGAGGATCGGCTGGTTCCAGCCCATGAAACCATGCAGGCCGCCATGGGCGCGGATCACGTCCAGCCCCGGCCGCAGCCAGAGGTGGAAGGTGTTGCCGAGGACGATCTGCGCGCCGATCTCAACGAGTTCGTTGGGCGCCATCGCCTTGACGGTGCCGTAGGTGCCGACCGGCATGAATACCGGCGTTTCCACCGTGCCGTGGGCGAGGGTGAGCGTGCCGCGACGGGCCAGGCCGTCGGTGGCGAGAATCTGAAAGCTCATGTTGAGGATGGGGCGCGGCGCCTAGCCAATTCATTGACCTCCAGGATATTTTTGTGTTGCTCTGCTGGGATAGCGTATTCATGATAGGAAAAGGAGGGCATATCATCTGTTTGCGGCATGCCCCCTGCAGCAGCATGAATCACAGGATGGATCTTGCCGTCGCAAACATTGCCGAAGTAAATGTAGGAACCTACTCCATGAAAAACACGGATGCGAGCTTGATACGCTGATTGCGGAAGTTTCTCAGTTTTAGGGAAACGCTGAACAAGGCGCCGAGATTTTCATTGGCAGCGGCGAAATGA
>JACDZJ010000138.1_pt1 | contig 33098 bp, 23 predicted proteins | sample 7365721 | NCBI WGS metagenome assembly JACDZJ01 (sample SAMN15143480, study PRJNA637477) | pond metagenome | biome: freshwater wetland ecosystem [ENVO:00000243]; feature: pond [ENVO:00000033]; material: pond water [ENVO:00002228]; isolation source: pond water containing pink berries ... | reverse complement strand
TTGATGCTTGATAGCGTCTTATTCGGAAATCGCCTAAAGTCCGACAGGCTGCTAGTGCAACACGGCCTCCAGGCTGTCGGCGGTGAGGATGCGCTCGGACCAGTGCAGCAGGGTCGCGGCGTCGGCGGCGGCGATGCGTTGACGCACCGACTCGCTGGGGGGGCCGAATTTCCATGCAATCTGGCGCAGGAGCACATCGGCTTTGCGGCCTTGATCGTAAACCCGGCCACCGCGCGATCGGCACGGTCGCCGGTCCGCACAGCGGACCCTACAGGTCACGGTGTTACCGTAGGGTCCGCTGTGCGGACCGTCCGCGGCCGGCCGGAACGATGATCAAGGCCCCCGGCGAGGCCCGCGTGCCGGCCTCGATCGTCGTTCCCGCCGTAGATGCCGCCTGGCCGGAACCGTGCTCAAGGCCCCAGGACCAAATCGACCGCGACGCCGCAAACGCCGGGCGCGTGTGCGCCTTTTCGTCACTTCAAGGATTCCGGAATCTGCTAATAAAGCGAATTTATGAAAGCAAACCGAAATACTGTTTTGACAGTGACATGGACCTGTCACTACTCTGCCGCACTCGCGTGATCCGGACTCCCTCGGCAGCATCGTCGGAACCCATCGTCGGAATCAGTCGGACGCCAGGGGCAGAACGCGAGTCAGCCCGCCGGGCATCGTCGGCGCCGAGCCGTACTCGGCCGGGATGCGCGGCGCGGACTGGGTTGAACACCGCGGGCGTACAGCGGCGCGGCGGTTTTCAGTGGAGCGTCTTCCCGTGCTGCCGGCGCCTCGCCCCGCGCCTTGACCCCCGATGGCGGCACATCACCGCAGTGAACTGTTTGGAGATTTATCGCGATGCCCACGTTTGTGCGTACCGACAAGTGCGACGGTTGCAAGGGACAGGACAAGACCGCCTGCATGTACATCTGCCCTCACGACCTGATGAAGCTGGACCAGGACGGCTCCGACACCGGCCACGCCATGAAGGCGTTCAACCAGGAGCCCGAGCAGTGCTGGGAATGCTACTCCTGCGTCAAGATCTGCCCGCAGCAGGCAATCGAGTGCCGTCATTACGCCGACGTCGTGCCCATGGGCGCCTCCGTGCAGCCCCTGCGCGGCACTGATTCCATCATGTGGACCATCAAGTTCCGCAACGGGACCATGAAGCGCTTCAAGTTCCCGATCCGCACCACCCCGGAGGGCTCGATCGACCCCTACGGCAACAAGCCCACCGCCGACATCGCCAACATCGAGAAGGCCGGCTTCTTCACCACCGGCACCGACGGTCTGCACGCGGCAGACGCCACCCAGCTCATCGCCAAGTAGCGCGAGTCCGGCAGCGTGCGGCCCCTACCTGATGCCCGTTTCCGGACCCGCTCAGGTCCCGCCGCGAACCCAGTTGAGAACGCAAAGGTAATTTGATATGGCAGGTGTATTCGGAAATCCCGAAGTCGTCGAAGAAGAGGTCGACATCCTCCTCATCGGCGGTGGTATGGGCGCGTGCGGTGCCGCCTTCGAGGCCGGTCCCTGGCTGGACCAGGCCAAGAAGGCCGGTTTCGACATCAAGATCAAGCTGGTCGACAAGGCCGCCATGGATCGCTCCGGCGCCGTGGCGCAAGGCCTCTCCGCCATCAACACCTATCTGGGTCAGAATGACCCGGCCGACTATGCCCGCATGGTCTCCAACGACCTGATGGGCATCACCCGCGACGACCTGGCCTATGACCTGGGCCGGCATGTCGACGACTCGGTGCATCTGTTCGAGGAGTGGGGTCTGCCGATCTGGAAGCAGCCGGGCGACGAGGGCAAGCCCCTGGTCGAGGGCGGCAAGCCGGTGCGCTCCGGCAAATGGCAGATCATGATCAACGGCGAGTCCTACAAGTGGATCGTCGCCGAGGCCGCCAAGAAGGCGCTGGGCACCGAGCGTATCCAGGAGCGCGTCTTCATCGTCAAGCTGGTCAACGACAAGAACGACAGCAACCGCATCGCCGGTGCCGTCGGTTTCTCCACCCGCGACCACAAGCTGTTCGTCTATAAGTTCAAGGCGTGCCTGCTGGTGGCCGGCGGCTGCGTGAACATCTTCCGTCCGCGGTCGGTCGGTGAGGGCACGGGCCGCGCCTGGTATCCGGTGTGGAACGCCGGTTCGACCTACGCCATGGCCGCCGAGGCCGGCGCCGAATTGACGATGATGGAAAACCGCTTCGTTCCCGCCCGCTTCAAGGACGGCTACGGCCCGGTCGGCGCCTGGTTCCTGCTGTTCAAGTCCAAGGCCATCAATGCCTACGGCGAGGAGTATCTCTCCAAGCCCGAGGCGCAGGCGCTGCTGGAGCCCTACGGCCCCTACAACCGCGCCTACGTGACGCCCTCCTGTCTGCGCAACCACGTCATGCTCAACGAGATGCTGGAAGGCCGCGGGCCCATTTATATGGACACCGTCAGCGCCCTGGGCAAGCTCGCCGAGACCATGACGCCGAAGGAGATCAAGCACCTGGAGGCCGAGGCCTGGGAAGATTTCCTGGACATGTGCATCGGCCAGGCCGGCGTCTGGGCGGGTGAGAACATCGAGCCGGAGAAGAAGAACTCCGAGTTGATGCCGACCGAACCCTACCTGCTCGGCTCGCATTCGGGCTGCTGCGGCATCTGGGTGTCGGGTCCGACCGACCTGGGTGCGCCGACCAGCGAAGGCCATGCCGAGGCCGACAAGGTGCCGGGTCATCTGCCCTCCGGCTGGAACTGGGGCTACCGCTCCATGACCACCGTCAAGGGGTTGTTCACCGCCGCCGACGGCGTCGGTGCCTCCGGGCACAAGTTCTCCTCCGGCTCCCATGCCGAAGGCCGGCTGGCCATGAAGGCCATGATCAAGTTCGTCATGGACAACAAGGACCACAAGCCGGAGCTCGATACCTCAGTCGACCAACTGATGGAAGAGATCTACCGTCCGGTGCGTAACTTCCTGGAGAACAAGGACTACACCACCGCGATCGATGTGAATCCCAATTACATCACCCCGCGGATGCTGCAGTTCCGTCTGCAGAAGATCATGGACGAGTACGTGGCCGGTGTCGCGACCTACTACCGCACCAATGCCAAGATGATGGAAGTGGCCGAGCACAAGCTCGGCATGCTCAAGGAAGACGCGCTGAAGATGCGTGCCAAGGACCTGCACGAACTGCTGCGCGCCTGGGAGAACTACCATCGTATCCTGGCCGCCGAAGCCCACATGAAGCACATCCAGTTCCGCGAGGAGTCCCGTTATCCGGGCTTCTACTACCGGATGGACTTCAACACGGTGGACGACCAGAACTGGAAGTGCTTCGTCAACTCGGTCTATGACAAGTCCAGCAAGTCCTGGACCGTGTTCAAGCGCAAGCACGTCGACCTGATCGACAAGGCCGTCTCCTACAAGTGATGCGCTGAGCGGTCCCGTTTGGAGACCGCGGAGGAAGGCCCGGGCGCCCTAAGGTGCCCGGGCCTTTTTCATTGGTCCGACATGGTTGGCGCTATCATTGCGTAACCTCTGATTGGATGCGCCCTATGGGCAATAGGGTGGATGAACCCAAGTGGACGCGCGTCACGGCGGCGGTTCGTACCGTCCGCTGATACGCTCAGACTTCGCGCAGCCGTACGATCCCGGCGACGTTGTCCATTGATCGGGTGCCGTTGACCGCCCGATTGTTGCGGTTACCCTCCGCGGTCTGCAGGACGGTGCCGTTGCCTGGGCCCTGGCGCACGATGCCGATGTGATCGATTGCCGTGTCGCCGTCGAACCATTCGAGACAGACAATGTCGCCCCGTTGCGGAGTCGTTGCACCCTTTTGGTACCAGCATCCCTGGTCCTTGGCCCAGGCCCGCCACATCTCCGCCAGCGCCATGGTCGCACCGTGGCCCTTGGGACGGTCGGGGATGTCAAAGCCGGCTTGCCGGGCGCAATAAGTGACAAACGCGGCGCACCAGTTATAAAAGACTGGTTTGGAGCCGATATGGTCGAGTTCCTGCATCGGTTTGCGCAAGGGGGCCAGGTACTTCTCGGCAGCGGCGTCGGGGCCGGTCCAGCGCAACTCCAGGGCGGCCTCGGCGACGCTGGCCAATATCTCGCGCGAGCGGCTTTGGAAGTCCCGTTGTCCCTCGCCGAGTGAGCCCCCCAGCGGGGTCCAGGTGCTGGGGCCGACGATGCCGTCCGGAGTGAGGGCGTTCAACAACTGAAAGCGGCGCACTGCCTGCGCCGTGTCAGGGCCGAATTCGCCGTCGATCTCGCCCGGATCGAACCCGCGGGCGAGCAGCGCCTGTTGCATCCCCTTCACCCGCTCTTGGCGGGCAGCGTTGCCTTTAGGACCCTGACGCAGCTCGCCGCCGTAAGGGCCAAGCGGCTGTTCATGGCCTGGATCCCGCGTCAGGGTTGTTCCTGGGCTTCCGTATCGCAGGTTCCATGCCTGGCCCGTTTGCCCCACATTCGGCACGCGCCAGACAGATGAGCCCGGATATTGATCGAGCCAGACCTGCAGGGTCGCCGCTGATGCGGGATGGATGGTGTCCGTCTCGCTGCCCCAGATCGGGCAGAGCGGGTTGGTCAGTCCCAGACAGACCTTCGTGTAGGGGCGGGTTTGAAACCCGCCCCTACTACTACGTCCGGTTATCACGTCTGCAGGCTTTAAGATGCGCGTCGCAGCCGGATGGCGGGTCGCGGCTAGTGGTGAGACGCCGCGCGCAGTGCGGCCCCTGCCGCATACACCGGTCGCCGCGCCCGGTTGATTCCTCCCAACGGCTGATGGACCGCCAGCGCGTGCCAGGGCGTGAAGACGGTCTCCTCACAGCGGCGGTTGTGCTCCGGGGTGTCGAATGTCTGCGGAGCGATCGTCAGGATGGCCACCCGTACCTCGGGGGTTGGCCAGGGGACCGTTGGATCTTCGATCGGCATCGTCACCGGATCCTGTTGGACCTGCACACAGAAATCGAAGCTGGCCGTCAGTTGCCGTCGCGTCAGGTGCTCCACCAGGCACTCGCGCAGATAGTCCGGCCCGGCGGCGGGCACCGCTGCCGATCCATTGCCGTCAGCCGGGCGCACTGAGTATTTCACCGCCAGCGCACCACACCGGTAGGGCACCGTGCTCTAGTAACGGATGGCCAGCGGCGATGGGATGTCCGCGTGCAGGCTTTCCTGAACCCGCTGTACGGTCGCCTGTTGGTCGGTGCCGGCGCGGGCGAAGGCGGTTAGGGCATCGTTGTTTCCGGCTCTTGCCGCGGCGACGCGGGCCGCCATGAAGCCAAGCAGGGTCGCCACGCTATCGGCGAAAAAGGTCTCGCTGTCGATCAGGGTAAAGTCCTGATCATGGCTGTCGTCGCCGTCAGCGGCCCGCGGACCGGCCACCCCGAGCAGCTTGATCGCCATGCCGCGCACGTCTGGTGATCGATCATCCGCGGCCCCCCCATTGGAGAAGCGTACCAAGGCGGCGTGCGGTCCGGGCACGGCGAACACTCCGGCCCGCAGTTCCGGCGGCAGATCCGCCGGCACGCTGAAGGTTGCCTCGACGCAGCCATGGGCCTTGGGGTGCTGACCGCGGCGATCAGGCCCGTTCGCCTGGCTGATAGCCTGCTGAAGGGCGGTCATCTGTTGGGTCGCCTGTGCCTCGTTGGCCGGGACCTGTTCTGCGCCGAGCCGGGGCACGGCGTCTGCTGCGGGCGTGACCATGGTGGTTGCTCCTGGTGACTCCTGGTGATCGGTGTGGCTCAGTGTCGTCGCGCCTGGTTTAGGCGTAAACCGTCTTGAATCACACTGTCAGGTTACCTGTCAGCGATTCGGCGGGCTGTCCGCGGTGACGCGTCGCGGGCCGTCCGTCTGTTGCGGTAGGGTGGCGTCCGTGAATGAACGGACAGGAGCGGCTTCGGAAGGCACGCGCTCCCCCGCGCGTGGGTGCACGCTCGCCTGAAAGGGTCGGAGGGTGGCCTGATTGTCCGTGGCCTGACTGCCGTCGGCAATTGGCCGGGTAGCGGCGCCTCAGTCCAGCAGCCCGGCCTTCAGCGTATAGCGGACCACCTCAGCCAGGGAGTGCAGGCCGAGTTTCCGCATCGCGCGACTGCGATAGGTGTCGACGGTCCGGTGCCGGCCTGAGCGAGCAAATCGATAGCGTCCTCGGCGCTCAGCAGGGCGGCCATCCCCTGGCGAAAGATGGGATGGTCGTCGGCCAGAACGACCCCTATGGACACGGGCTGGGCTCTCGTGCGAGCGGCACGCTGATGCGTACCCGGGTTCCCTGACCGGGGCTGCTGCGGATCAAGGCGTTCCCCCCGATGCTCTCGGCACGCTCGCAGATGGTGCACAGGCCGAGCCCGGACGGCCGCGCGACGGTGGCGCCGAGGTCGAAACCGGTCCCGTCGTCCTGAATCGTCAATACCAGATGACCCGCGGGTCGAGCGCGGAGGGTGACCTGGATGTGGCGGGCCTGGCCGTGCCTGACCGCATTACCCAGGGCCTCGCGGAACCCGAGGAAGCACTGATCCTTGATCCGTTCCTCCGGCTCGAGGTTGTCCCCGCCGGCGTCCACTGCGATCACGATCCCGGTCCGTGCCGCGATATCGTTGCAGTGCAGGTGCACTGCTTCGACCAGGGACAGGCGTTCCAGGAACAGCGGCCGCAGCGCCTGCCCGAGGTCGCGGACCTCGCGGATGGCGACGCCGACCTCTCCCACCAGCGCGGCCAGCAGTTCATCCGGCACCGGGGTCCCGGCCGCGGCCATAGCGCGGATGCGCTTGAGTCCGAGGTTGGCCGTTTGCAGGGATTGCCCCACCACATCGTGTAGTGTCGCAGCAATCCGCCGCCGGGCGTCCGCATCTGCATCCTCGCGTAACTGGCGCTTTCGGTGCGCTTCTGCCGTACGGGCACGGGCGGTCTGGATGCCGAACGCAAGGTCCTGGGCGAGTTGCGCGAGCAGCGCCAACTCCGCGGCGGTGAAGGCATCGTGCGAAGTCGAAAAAATGCTGAAATTGCCGATGGCGCTGCCCTGCTCGCCCAGCAAGGGCAAGGCGACCATGGAGCGCTAGCCCCCGCTGCGCCCCTTGATGCGCCAGGGCGCGGTGCAGGCGGTCAGGCTGGTTGCAGTCGGGCGTGGCGGCGGGCGAAATCCCTAAGATCAATGGCAGCTGAATCCCGATTCGCCGGGTGATGGAGATCTCAAAGCATGCCGAGATGCCGTGGGCTGGAGGCGGGAAAGACACGCGCCACCGCCTCGCGCCCAAGACCATAGTGTTGGGCGAACAGACCGGCCAAGATGTCCCGGTATTCGTTCAGCACCGGCAGGTCCCGGTCTTGGTGCAGATCGGCGGGGCCGAGCCCCCCCTGCTCACCGCGGATGGCCCCGCCGTGGATGCCGCCCCCCAGCACCCAGAGGGTGGTTCCGTGACCGTGGTCGGTGCCGCGGCTGCCGTTCTCGCGGAAGGTGCGGCCGAACTCCGACATCACGACCACCAGGGTCCGTTGCCATTCCGAGCCGAGTTCCCGGGCCAGGGCCTGGAGTCCCTCCGCGAGATCCCGCAGCCGGCTGGAGAGCGCGCCGCGCGCTGCTCCCTGTCCGGCGTGAGTGTCCCATCCGCCGACGTCCGCGAAGGCCAGCAAGTACTCGGGATGGTCGCACAGCAAGCGTCCCATGCGCGCCGATTCCAGCGCAAAGCTGCCGGCTGGAAGGGCTGCGCGGGAGGCCTCGTGCATTTCCTGCTGCAATTGGAGGGAGATCTCCCGCCTCAGCCCCAGGCCGTCTCTGACCAGCGCCTCCAGGGCATGTTCGTGGTACATCGCGAGGATCAACTCCTCGAGGCCCGGATTGATATTGCCCCGACGCGAGCCGCTCAGGGGCCAGTTCGCGACCGGTACGGGCCCATGGAAGCTCGGCGGCAAGGTGTGGGTAAAACTCACGCCCGTTGCGGGTCCGCGCGCATCATTCAGTTCAGTCAGCAGGCGATTGAGAAAACCGCTGCCGGCAGCGGGACGCACCTCCGGGGCCTGGCCAAGCTCGACCCAGTCCTGGGCCTGGAAGTGGCTGCGGGAGACGAAGCCCGTGCCCGTGAAGGGCACAAAGGCCAGTTGTTTGGCGTTCCAGAAGGGCATCAGGGCGTCGCTCACGGACGGGTGCAGCGCCCAGCGCTGATCCAGCGGCACGGCGGCGTCCAGGTTGGCCGGGTCCGGCGGCGCGAGGGCAATGTTTGGACGCGCCTCGTAATAGAAGGGCTCGCCGTAGGGTACCAGGGCACTCAGTGCGTCGTAGCCGCCGCGCAAGAAGACGAAAACGAACCTGGGTCCGGGGCGCACCGCCGGGGCGGCCCAGAGCCGCCAGGCCACGGGCATGATTCCGGCTCCCAGCGCCAGACGCAGAAATTGTCGCCGATCCATCGCGTATGCACCCATGATTCACCAGTACATGAATTCAGGGCTGGAGATCAACAGCGCCAGCCGCCCCGCGTCTCCCTTCGCCCTCGCCAAGGCCTGTCTGGACTTCGGGCCGAGTGTGGCCTCCAGCGCGCCGACCGCCGGGCTGGCCCGAATCTGCTCCGGCGGCATCGCGGTTTCTGCCAGGCGGGGCAGCGTGTTGACGATCTGCGGTGCCAGTTCGAACCGCTGCGCCAATTGGCCGGCGCTGAGCCAGTCGCCCCCACGTAGGCGATAGCCGTCGGGTGTGGGGCAGCTAAACAAACCCTGCCCAAGCGCAGCGAGCCAGCCGAGCGGCAGCTGGGCATTCTTGACAGGCACTCCGCCGCTGAGCAGGGCTAGGGCGGACGTGACCCAGCGCTGAGGTTCTTTGAATGTCTTGAGGCCGGGAGCGTCCCGGCGGTTCCGCCGCTCCCGAATCAGACCGAGGACGGCGGCGAGATTTCCACTGGTTTCTCGGAAGATCCGGGAGGTGTCCTCGGCAAGGGCAGGAGGAGATGCTTCGCCCACCAGAAAGAGGCAGAGTTTTCCTGCCACATGGCGCGCGGTTGCCGGATGGCGGGACAGCCGATCGGCCAAGGCTTCAAGCTCCGCAAAGCCCTTGCCGGGGATCGTTTGCCCGAGGAGGTCCTTGCGGCCAAAGTCGTGGCGCCTGGGATCGAACAGGAATTCCCCACGTTGCACCAGGTAGGGCACCTGCTTGGGCGTCCACTGTACGGGCTCCAAGGTCCGCAGGCCAGCGCCGGTGAGGATACGCGCTGTCTCGCGGACGTCCGCCTGGTTGTAGCCGCCGTTCACCCCCAGGGTATGGAGTTCCAGGAGCTCTCGGGCGTAGTTCTCGTTCATCTTACCGGAGCCGTTGCGGGTGTTGTCCAGGTACACCAGCATGGCGGGATGCGTCATGGTGCCGAGCAGCAGATCGCGAAACCGCCCTTCGGCGTTAGGCCGCAATACGTCGTCGATGTAGCTGGGGAGGGCGGCGCCGACCAGGTCATGCTGCCAAAGCACGTTGAAGTGGTTAAACCAGAACCAGACCAAGGCTTCGGTTCCATCGGCTGGCTGGCTGACCAGGCGGCGAAAAAAGGCGCCCGAATACTCCATGACGAGCAGGCGGCGTGCTTCACGCAACTCGCTTTCCGCGAGCCGACGTTGGTCGGCATCTTGGATTGCAGTGATTTCAGCGCTCCTTTGGCGATACTCGGAAATCGCCTGGGCAGCGGGCGTCGCCGTGAGCCTCATCATTTGCGTACTCCGCCCGATGACGCTGGTGTTGTCATCGGCAGCGGGCCGGGAACCCAGTCCGGGAGGGCGTTCACTTGTTGGTTATTGGACCTTGGTACCATCAGCCTTATTCAAGGGTTAGTGCCGGCTGAAGTTCTTGTCCCGCTCTTGCTTAGCGAACTCGCGGCCGAGCTCCTCGACTTCAAAGAAAACGGCGACTTTCGTCGCGGAAGCTGGGGGCCGGTTTCCAATCGGACAAGGGACCCGCTCGAGCTAGTCGGGTCGGGTCGCCGGAAGGTGTTGCCACGGACTCGCTCCTTGGCAACCCGGACGTGTAAGTTTTCCCGCGTTCGCCTCAAGATCGAGGCGCGCTGCGACGCTCAAGGGAGGGATTCGGCTACGGCGTCCACTTGATCGCCGACACCCGGTATGGGCCGGGTTTGGCTGTCCGCCGGGAGACGTTGTTGAGAAACATTCCTATTTCTATGCTGCCGCGACCCGAATATTTCCGCGCGCTCGCGAAAAAGTCCCGCGTGTCAGGACCGCCGGAAGCCGTTGCGGCCCTGCGGCGCCTGCGAAAAGCGCCACAGTACAAATGTTTCGAGATTGATAATCAGGAAAAACTCTGCTAATTCTGTCGTATTTTCAGCCGCCGGGCAGGATCCGCGGCCTTGGTCACAAACCCGGCCACCGTGCGATCGGCACGGTCGTCGGTCCGCACAGCGGACCCTACAGGTCACGGTGTTACCGTAGGGTCCGCTGTGCGGACCGTCCCCGGCTGGCCGGAACGATGATCAAGGCCGGATCCGCGAGGCCGGTTCCAGGTGCGGCGGCCGGTTGGTCCAAGGCATCGTGACGCTGGCATAGGAGCAATCATGGCAGACAATGACTATCGCGCGGATCAGGGTACCATCACTCCGACGTTTTTCCTCGGGGTTGGCGGGGTCGGCTCTCGGATCGTCGACCGCATTGCGGCGCGGGCCGCCGGCCTGCCGAACTGGGAGAGTCAACTGCGGCCGTTGACGGCCTTCATCTCCATCGACACCAATGACCTGGATCAGGATGCCTTGAAGCAGGTGCCGAAGGGGAATCGCATCAATATCGCCGCCTTCGATAAACAGAAGGTCGTCGCGCATCTGCGCCGCTCCAATGACCCGCAGACCGAGCAATGGCTGCCGTCGACCTATACCCCGCGGGAGGGTGTCAAGCCGGGCGCCGGGCAGATTCGCATCGAGTCGCGGCTGGGCTTTTTTTTCCATTCCCCGACGATCCGGCAGCGGCTGACCGATCTGGTCAATCAGGCGCTGGCTCCCGGAGTGACCTGGCGCAAACAGGGCAAGGTCAATATCTATCTGTTTTGCACGCTGGCCGGCGGCACCGGCTCCGGCAGTTTCCTGTCGTTGGCTTATCTGATCGACGAGATTATCGACCGGACCGGTTGGCAGCCGCGCGTGATCGCGAATCTGCTGTTGTCGACCCTGCTGACGGACAAGGTCGGCCCGGAACTGCATGCCAATATCCACGCCAACACCTATGCGGCGCTCAAGGAATTGGAGAACCTCACCAAGCTCGATTACAGCCAGGTCCGGCAGGCCGGGCGCACCAGCGAGCCCTTTCAGTATTATCGCAATGAAAACGCGCGTGAAACGCTCAGCGTCAGCGCCCGGCCGTTCTTCGTCTCCTTTGTCATGGACCGCCCGCCGCATGTCGGCACCCGCGATCCGGAAAAGGTCATCGCCGATACCGCATTCATGCAGGTGTTCACCCCGGTCATCAATGAATTGGCCGGCGAATACGATAACTATGAGCAGCACTTGGAAGCGCTGACCCGCTTTCCCGGCGACTTGCGTGATGTGGGCGAGGGCTTCACCAAGAATTACGGCACCTGCGGTGCGGTTGCCATGGTCCTGCCGGGTCAGGATTTGCTGGAATACTGCGCACTGCGCTTCGCCGCGCAGGCGCTGCGCGCCCAGATCACCTTCGGTGTCGGCGAGAGCGACCCCGCGGACGAGCGCGCCCGGGCATTGGCCAAACTCGCGGTGGACTACAACAGCCCGCGCTTTGCCCAACTGTCGGATGAGGGCCGCGAGGAGCTGATCAATGCCGCCTTTGTCGCATCGGTGCGCGAACTGGCGCGTCAGGATGCCAATGAAGCGCTGTTCGACGGTTATTGGTACCGGCTGGTGGAGTCGGTGGATACGGGCGCCCTGACCGGCACCAGCGACAAAGGCGAACCTGTCCATGCCGATACCCTGATTCAACAGGTGGCGCGGCAACTCGCGCAGCAGCGCGAGGTCCTGATCAACCGGATCACGATCAAGGACCGCACCATGTTCTTCCAGAAGGAGCAGGCCAATGCCTATATCGACATGGTCTCCAAGTTGGAGGAGGAAGTCCGCCAGGGTCACCAACTGGTGGATAGTGATGCGCCGGGGCTGGTCACCGCGGCTCGCGAGGGCGAGGCCATCACCGGTCTCAAACTCGACCCGATTCAGGAGCGTTATCTCGTGGTGCGCGTGCTGGAGGTCTGCGCCAAGACCTGGCTGACCGAGGCGCGGCAGGACGAACAAGCGACCGAGGCGAAGGATATCGTCAAGTCGCAGAAGAAACGCTCCGAACTGCGTGACCTGACCTATGAGAATCTGCGCAAGGCCGCCGCCAGCCGGCGGCTGTTCAATCGCGATCAGGACTTTCTGCAAGCCAGGGAGGAGGCGCAGGCCGTCTATACCCAGGCCAAGGGCGCGGCCTTGCGTTATCTGGATGCGCGGGTCCGGCTCATGCAGTTGCGCGGTCTGCTGGACTTCCTGCAAGACCGCTCACGCCAATATGTCCGCCTGGCCACCCGGATGGACGGTCTGGTCAAGGAACTGGAGAAGGATGCCGCGCGCCTGATGGCCGGTGAGACGGCAGTGGTCCCGCCCTACAGCATGCGGGTCGAGGTCTTCGAGACCCTGGACGAGCCGCGCCACCGCATCTGGGATCGCGTCTACCGCCGGCTGTTCATCGATGACGGCCGCTTTGTCGGTACCTTCGATCGTCAGGCCCTGGCCCAGGCCATTGCCCAGGAGCTCAAACCCGTGGTCCAGGAGGGCGGGCGGGTCGTCACCAAGGGCGTGGATCAGACCGTGGCCGATCTGCGCCGGGCCATGACGCAACTCGGCCGCGAACGGCTGCGCGGGCGGATCTTCGGTCAGGCCAAGGGTGCAGACGGGCAGCCGGGACTCGATGTCATCTCCGGGTTGGATTTGGAGGCGCGCTTGACCTTGGAGTCGGCCCAGGCGCCGGGCGAGCCGGTGACGGACGACGCCATTGCCGCCTACCGCAAGCGCAAACTGCTCGCCCTGGGGCAACTGGCCGGCGTCATGGCGCGGGTCAGCACGGCTGAGTCCGCGGCGCTGGACGATGGCGTCGTCACCAACCGCACCCGGCTGGTCGTGCTCGGTGTCGATACCGATGCCGGCGGGCGCGGGGCCCAGGCGTTCAAAGAAAGTCTGATCGACGTGCTGAGCTACGGCGGCCGACAGGTCAAGACCACCCAGTGGCATGACCCGCGCATCATCATCGTGCATGACGTGGTCATGCCCATTCCGCTCTATTACTTCGAGGCGGTGATCGATGAGATCGAGCCCTCGTATCTCAAGCTGGCGGCCGATGAGCGCCGCGGTTTCCGCTTGCACACCGACCGCCATTGGGAAGACGCCCTGCCGAACCTCAACCCGCGCCAGGCCGAGGTGTCCACCGGCTGGGCGCTGAAGACCTTCGCCACCGGGCTGATCACGCGGGTGATCGGGGTCGACACACTGGGCGACCCCGGTGACGCGTTGGACCTGTTCGTCTGGCGCCGCGCCGGGGGCAAGCCATTTGAACTGGGAGCCGAATTCGCCCCGGCCTTGGCCAAGATCGGCATCATTCATGACGACGAGCATCTGAGCGCCTCGTTCACCGAGCAGATCAAACAGCACTGGGGGACAATGGTGGCCGACGAGCGTGAAGCACGTCGTCTGGAACTCATCGGTCAGCTCACTGATGATCTGGACCACATCAGCCTGAAGCGGGTCGAGGGCCGGGATGTTTCGTCCTACGATTACCTCAATGCGCCGATCATGCGCGCGCTGCTGCGTGAACTCAAAGCGATTGCCGCTGAGCAGGAAGCTGCGGAGCCCATTCGGCGGGAGAAAAAGCGCTATTGATCGGAAGCCGGTTGGAGCCTTCGGTAACGAATCGGAAATCAGGCCTTGATCGTCGTTCCGGCCGTAGGGTGGACAAGCGCTAGCGCAGTCCACCGAATCCCGCGCCGTCGCTGGTGGACTGCGCTTCGCTTGTCCACCCTACGATGTCCCGTGGCCGGAACCGTGATCGAGGCAGCGCCGGCATTGCCGCGTCGGCGCGGCGCCCCGCCGACGCTGAATCCGCGACCGCTGTTTACAGCCGCCGACACTGATCCTCCTTATTCCCTGAGACTTGATTGAAGCCTCCGGTCGGCGCTGGAACATTGCTCTTGCACTGCAGATTACCGTCGATGGTGTTGTAGCGGATGGTCAGGCCCCCGGTGTTGCTGAAGGCTTGTACATCAGCATCCACTACATTGTACTGTACGACGAGCGGCACGCGGTTGCCATTCAACTGAATATTGCCGCCGACCGTGCTGCGCGCGATATTGCTGCTATTGCCGAGCAAGTCATCGAGTTGGATGTCTCCTTCAACCTCGGTGCGCACCACGCGCACGAACTTTGCGCCTTCGGCCTGAATATTGCCGTCGATCGATGCGTCGCGTACGGTGAGCGATCCTCCGGAATAGACCAAGACATTGCCCTTCACCCTGGTCTTATCCAATACGCACGCGCGGCCATTTACCACCACGTTGCCATCGATCGTCACCGCCCCGAGATTCGGTGGGCAGGGATAGTCATCCGCCGCGGCGCCATGAGCAGTGACGGCCAAACCCAATGCCAGTAGAGCCGCGAGCGGGGTTGCTCTGGAATTTGTCATTACAAGAACCTCTTGTCTATTATAAGTCTGTTGAAAATAGATCCGGAAGACCACTTAGCGTTGCAATGCACTCGCTGTTTCTTATAGCATTGGTACGTGACCGGTACTCTTCAAGAAAATCAACTCGGCAATCATCAGTAGCAAATAAGAGGGAATAAGAAAACCAGGTCTTGGGGCCGGGATGCAGCGCTTCCCGGCCAAGGCGTCGCCGTCATCGCACCGGCCTGCACCAGGGTCTTGATCATAAACCCGGTCACCGCGCGATCTGCACGGTCGTCGGTCCGCACAGCGGACCCTACAGGTCACGGTGTCACCGTAGGGTCCGCTATGCGGACCGTCCGCGCCCGGCCGGAACGATGATCAACGCCTGCGCCGCCGCTTCCTCCCGCTCCAACTGCCGCGCCACGTCTCCCGGCGAGCCGGTGCGCCGCGCCAGCAGGTCATAGGCGACCGGGACGACGAAGAGGGTGAACAGGGTCGCGGCAAGGACACCGAACAGAATGACGGTGCCGATCACGGCACGCGTCTCGGCGCCGGCGCCGGAGGAGAGCAGCAGCGGGATGGCCCCGGCGGCGGCGGTGAAGCTGGTCATGAGGATGGGGCGCAGGCGCACCCGCGAGGCCTCGATCAGCGCATCGCGAAAGGCCGTGCCCTGATCGCGCCGATCCCGTTGAGTCCGGGGTTGGACTTGGCGATCTCGGCCAGCAGGAGGTCGCGCCACTGCGCCAGTTCCTCATAGGTTCCGCCGCCCAGCACGAATTGCACCGGTTTCTGGATGCGCGCCCCGAACCCCTGGCGCATGACCGGGAAGGCCTTGATGCCCGGCAGGTCGGCGAGCCGGTTGCGGATCTCCTCCATGATGACCCAGGCCGAGCGGCGCTGATCGAAGTCGTTGAGCACCAGCACCGCCATGCCGGTGTTGAACGCCAGAGTCCCGCCGAAGCTGCGCGGGGAGCGGATCTGCAGCCGGGTTGCCTCGCCGCTTTGCGTATAGGGCAGCAGCCGCCGCTCGATCTCGTCCATATAGTCGCTCATATATGCGAAAGAGGCGCCCTCGGGTCCGTCCACCAGCACGAAGAAAGCGCCGCGGTCCTCTTTCGGCGTGTATTCCTGGGGAATGGCGCGATAGAGCCAGACCGCGGCGCCCAGGGTGCCCAGCAGCACCAGCACCATGACCCAGCGGTGGTGCAGAAAGAACCCCAGCGCCGCCAGATAGGCGCGGCGGATCGACTCGAACACCCGGTCGATACCCCGGCTGAGCGGCCCCGGCTGGTGGCCCTGGGGCAGGATCTTGGACGCCATCATGGGCGAGAGCGTGAGCGCGACCAGGGTGGAGAAGGCCACCGCGGCGGCCATGGTGAGCGCGAACTCCGAGAACAGCCGCCCGACGCTGCCCTGGAGAAAGGCGATGGGGACAAAGACGGCGATCAGCACGACCGAGGTCGCAACCACCGCGAACCCCACCTGACGGGTCCCGCGGTAGGCGGCCACCAGACGGGTCTCGCCGTATTCGGCCATCCGTCGATGCACGTTCTCCAGCACCACGATGGCGTCGTCCACCACCAGCCCGATGGCGAGCACCAGGGCCAGCAGGGTCAGGATGTTGATCGAGAAGCCCAACATCAACAGCACGGTGAAGGTGGCGATCAGCGACACCGGCACCGTCACCGCCGGGATCAGGGTGGCGCGCACCGAGCCCAGAAAGAGAAAGATGACCAGTACCACCAGCACCACGGCGACCCCCAACGTCTTGTAGACCTCCGCAATGGCGCCTTTGACGAAGACCGAACTGTCGTAGCTCTGCTTGATCTCCAGGCCCGCGGGCAGGGTCGGGTTGATGCGCGCGGCTTCGGCCTTGACGGCGTCGGCCACCGCGATGGTGTTGTTGGCGGTCGACTGTTTGGCGACGCCCAGGCCCACCACCGCGTCGCCGTTGCTGCGGAACAGATGGCGGTCCTCCTCGGTGCCCCGCTCGACCCGCGCCACATCGCCCAGCCGCACCAGGTAGCCGTCGCGCCCCCGTCCCAACACCAGCCGCGCGAACTGTTCGGCGGAACCGAAGGCGCGGTCGAGCCGCACGCTGAACTGAAGCGTCTGCGACTCCACGCTGCCGGCCGGCAGCTCCAGGTTCTCGGCCCGCAGCGCGTTCTCCACATCGGTGACCGTGAGGCCGCGCGCGGCCAGGGCCTGACGGTCGAGCCAGACGCGCATGGCATAGGTCTGATCCCCGCCCACCCGGATACGCGCCACCCCATCGAGCACCGAGAAGCGGTCGACCAGATAGCGGTTGGCATAATCGGTCAGCTCGGGAACCGAGAGCCGGTCGCTGACCAGATTCAGCCAGAGGATGACGTCATCGTTGCTGTCGACCTTCTGGATCTCCGGCGGGTCGGCCTCCGTCGGGAGTTGATCGAGGATGCCGGAGACCCGGTCGCGGATGTCGTTGGCCGCCCCGTCGATGTCGCGGCCGACCGTGAATTCGACCGTAATAGCCGAGCGCCCGTCCTCGCTCACCGAGGCGATGGTGCGAATGCCCTCCACGCCGGCGATGCGGTCCTCGATCAGCCGGGTGATGCGGGTCTCCACCACGGCGGCCGCGGCTCCCGGGTAGGTCGTCTCCACCGAGACCACCGGCGGGTCGATGTCCGGGTATTCGCGCAGCGGCAGCCGATCGTAGGCGACCAGACCGAAGGCGGTCAGCAGCAGCGACAGGACCGCGGCCAGCACCGGGCGCCGCACCGCGACATCGGACAGGATCATGGCTTGACCGCCTCCCGCGCGCCCAGCAGCTCCTTCAGCGGGCGGGTGCCGTCGTCCAGCACTAGATCCAGCGCCTGGCCCGCGCGCACCTTGTCGCTGCCGTGGGTGATGACCCGATCGCCGGCCCGCAGGCCAGCGGTGATCTCCACCTCGCCGGGGCGGCGGGCGCCGATGCGGACCTGGACCCGCTCGGCCCGGTCGTCGGCGCCCACCCGCATGACGAACTGATCCTGACCCAGCGCCAGCAGTGCCGACTCCGGGATCACCAGCGCCTGTCGCGGATTGCGTTCGAGCTCCACCTGCATCAGCAGTCCGGGGCGCAGCCGGCCGTCCGGATTGGGGATCAGGGCGCGCACCGCAATGGAGCGGGTCACGGGATCGATCCGGCTGTCGACCCCGCTCACCTGACCGCGAAAACGCTGCTCCCCGTACTCCGGGGCGCGCGCGGTCACGGCGAGACCGGGCTTGAGGTCGGCGAGGAAGACACTCGGTACCGAGAAGTCGAGCTTCATGGTGCTGAGGTCATCCAGCGTGGTGATCTGGTTTGCGGGCTCCACCAGGGCGCCGACGCTGATATTGCGCAGCCCCAGTACGCCGTCGAAGGGGGCTTTGATCAGCCGGTCCGCCAGCCGTGACTCGATCGCCGCGAGTGCCGCCCGCGCCGTCTCCAGATCGCGGCGCCTCTCGTCGAGCAGCGACTCGGCGGCCGAGCGCTGCCCGGCCAGCGACTTCACCCGCTCGTACTGGCGCTGCGCCTCCGCCACCCGCGCCCGGCCCTCCTCGATCAGCGCGTGCTCCTCGGCCCCGGTCATCTCCACCAGGATATCGCCTTTTTTGACCCGCTGGCCGTCGTCGAAGTGGATCGCGGACACGGTCTCGGTCACGTTCGCGGTGACCACCACCGACTCGCGTGCCTTCAGGGTTCCCAGCGCCTCGACCGGGTCAGTGAAAGGCAGGGTGCGCACCGCGGCGACGATCACCGGCGCCGCCGGCTGGGGCGGGGTCTCTGCCGCCCGCGCGGCGGCCGCCGCGAGCAATGTGGCGCAGAGGAGCAGAGCGGTGCGAAGCGGCATGGAGTGACCTGGCGGACGCATAGGAAGGCTTGGTGGTTCAGTCGTCGCCCTATAATGGAGACGCAAGCGGGACAGTACCAGCACACGCCTGATCAACGGCCACCGGGCGCCAACACGGTCGACCACGTTGGAACTTTGAAACCCGCCCTTACATCCGATTATCGCGTTGGACGCCTGAAGACAAAGTGGCTATGAATCCAACCCTGAAGAAACTCCCGATCGGTATCCAGACGTTCGGTGAGATCATCACCGATTCGATTTTTCCGGTGGCGTGGTGCAGACACGTGCCGCGCTGGGTCTGCGTATCGGGCGGCTGTTGCGTGAGAATGCGAACCGTCTCGGTGCAGTGCCGCGGCACCTTCCTGCCCGAGTTGGAAGGCCTTGAAGCCAGCGAGGAAATCCTCGACTCATTCGACCTTGAACGGATCGATCCGGTGACGCTGCTGTTCCAAGCCGGACCATCAAACTGGTCGACTACATCTATGTCATCGAGATCAAGCTGCACCGCGGCCACGCTGGGCCGGTGCCGTCCGGGATCGCGCCGCGCCCGGGCGACGTGACCGTGCCCGTGTTGACTCAGGCGGGCGACAATCCGGCCCTGGTCCAAATCCAGGCCCGCGGCTACAGTGCCAAGTACCGCGGTCTGCCGAACAAGGGCTTGTTTGAGGTTGGACTGGTGTTCGACCCCCAAGCGCGCAACCTGACGCAAGCCGATTGGGTGGCGGTGGTTTGACCGCGCGCGGACCTCAGCCGGGCGCGGGCGTCAGCCGCTCCCACTCGAAGCGGCTCAAATTGCGTGACTCGCGGCTGAATTCGATACCGATCAGCGTGACCGGGCTGCCCGCATACTTGGCGGCATAGTCGCGCGCCTTGAGCTGGTCGAGCGCACGTCCCGGCCGGGTCATTTCGTTGACCTTGAACTCGATCAGCCACACCCGGCCACGATGGCGCACGGTGAGATCGATCCGCCCGTGGTTGGTGGCGTCTTCAGCGATCAGGTCAATGCCCAGCGCCGCGAAATAGCAGTAAACCACTGACGCGTAGTAGCCCTCGTAACCCGCCAGTTGGTTGTTGCGGTACCAGTCGTGGGGGATGGCGGCAAAGAAGGCGTGAAACAGGCGTTCCAGGGCGGCAGGGTCGTCCGCTTCCAGGGCGTCATAGAGACCCAGTTCCGCAAAGACGCTCTGCAATTCCTGCTGCGTGTAGCCGCACAAGGTGGCGTAGCGCGGATCGAGCGTGATGTCGATGAGATTGTTGAGTCCGGAAAACAGCGACACCTTGGAGAACTTGCTGACCCCGGTCAGGAAGCCAAAGCGCAGGTGTGCGTCCTGAATCTTGATCACCGAGTACAGCGAGCGCAGGGCATCACGGATCAGTCGAGCCTGCGCCGGATCGTGCAGGTTGTCCAGGATCGGCTTGTCGTATTCGTCCACCAGCACCACGACGCGTTCGCCGGTGGTGTGATGCATGAACAAGACCAGTTCTTCCAGGGCCTCGTCCGGGGTCCGGGCGCTGAGGGTATGATCGTGGGTCTCTGCCAGGAGTCCAAGATTGCGCATCAGGCGTCGTTCGAGATCCTCCCGGCTTCTGACCACGCCCTGGCCGAGATCGATCCGAATCACCGGCGAGCGGCGCTCCCAGTCCCAATGATCGGCCAGATAGAGCCCCTCGAAGAGCGCGCGGTGACCGGCGAAGGCCTCCGCCAAGGTCGAGACCAGCAGGCTCTTGCCGAAGCGTCGCGGGCGCGACAAAAAATAGTATTTTCCTTCCGCCGCCATGCGCGCCACCAGCGGCGTCTTATCCACATAGCAATGGCCTTCCTCGCGGATCAGCGAGAACGTTTGGATGCCGATGGGAAGTTTGCAGCGCATGATCGGATTCTAGGCGTTCGCGGCCGGAAAGTCCGCGGTAACCGGATGCCGGATCGCTGGCTATCGGACGAAACTGCCCCAGTTGTAAGGGTTGGCGGTGCACTTGAGTCGCTCGTTGCGATGCGCCCACTTCAGGATACCGAATGCCCGCGCAGACAGACTGATGCCGTGCGCCCGTCGGCCTGGCATGATCTCAAACACCGATGATTGACTTCGGGAAACCTCCTGAGGATACACAATGGACCGGCCCGACACGCCCATCTACTTCGACACCGCGGCGACGACCCAAGTCGATCCCGAGGTAGTGGCCGTCATGGTCGACGCCCTCACGGCGGTGCACCGCTTCGCCAACCCCGCGTCGGCCCACGGCTTCGGGCAGCAGGCGTCGCGGGCGGTCGCCCAGGCGCGCGCCGCCGTCGCCGCGGAGCTTGGCTGTGTGGCGGACGAAGTTGTCTTCACCTCCGGGGCGACCGAGAGCATCAACCTGGCGCTGCAGGGGATCGCCCTGGCCCATGCGGACCAGGGGCGACACCTCGTCACCACCCGCATCGAGCACCAGGCGACCCTGGCCTGTTGTGCCCACTTGGAGGCGCTTGGTTTCGAGGTCACCTACCTGTCACCGGGCGGCGACGGCGTGGTTGCCGCGGACCGCGTTGCGCAGGCTCTGCGGCCGGACACCCTCCTGCTATCCGTCATGCACACCAACAATGAAACCGGGGCGATGCAGCCTATCGACGCTATCGCGGCGATCGCCGCGGAGCAGGGCGTGTTGTTACATGTGGACGCCGCGCAAGCCGCCGGGAAATTCCGCATCGACCTGGGCGAGGTCCCGGTCGACCTGTTGTCGCTCTCCGCGCACAAGTTCCACGGACCCAAGGGGGTCGGCTGCCTGGTGATCCGCGACCGGCCGCGGTTGCGCCTGCGCCCGCTGACCTTCGGCGGCGGACAAGAGTTCGGCCTGCGGCCAGGTACACTCCCTACCCACCAAATCATCGGGTTGGCGAAAGCGCTGACGCTGGCCGCGCAGCGCCGCCAAGCAGACCTTGAGCATGTTGCCTTCCTCAAGGCACAATGCATTGAGCAACTCAGTGCCAGGCTCGATCTGCACATCCATGGTGCCCCCGACCGGACCTCACCCTACATTTTGAATTTCGCCGTCCCAGGGATCAGGAGCGATGCACTCATCAACCAAACGGCAACCGCGGTCGCCATCGCCTCAGGCGCCGCGTGCTCCGCCGGCACCCTGGAGCCGTCGCGGGTGCTCCGGGCCATGGGGATCACGGGCGACGCCCTCTACGGCGCGGTGCGTGTGAGTTTCGATCGCGCGCACACCGTGGACGACATTGCAGTGCTCGTCAACGCCGTCATCACCGCCGTTCAACGGATGCAGGAACTGGACGCCTAAATGAAGCTCGACCCAAAACAAACGGCCTTCGGCCGCCACGAAACCTTTCCGTTACGCTACGCTTGGCTTACCAAGGGGTTCGATGCGGTCCTCGACCAGCCGGACATCTTCAATGAGCCGGATCTGGCCATGGTCGTGCTGGGGGTGGGACGTAACATGGTCAGCGCCATTCACTACTGGTTGCAGGCGGCGCGTCTGGTCGAGTTCGCCGATGGCCAGGGCAAGCCCACCGCGCTCGGCGAGCTGTTGCTCGGCGACGATGGCGACCCCTACCTGGAGGACGAGGCTACACTCTGGATACTGCACTGGCTCCTGGTCTCCAATGCCCATCTGGCGACGGGATTTTTTTGGTTTTTCAATCGCTATGCCATGCCCCGCTTTCAGGAGGAGCAGGTCCGCGCCGGCATGACTGAATTCACTGCCGCGGAGCTGCAGATCGAGCGCGCCCAGAGCACTCTCAAATCCGATGTCTCCACGCTCCTGCGCATGTACGCTCCTGTCGCGGACAAAGACGAAGACCACCTCGATAGCCCGCTGGCGCAGCTGCGCTTGATCGAGATCGACGGCGACGCCAAAGCCAGGATCAAGACCTATCGCAGCCCGCGGGCCGCCCGTCCCTTCCTGCCCCCCGTCGCCCTGCATTTTGCGCTGGCGGAGTGCTTCGCGGACGCGCCCGAACAGCCCGCGCTGCCGGTGCGCCTCGTTCTGTACGGCGGTGACGAGCGCGCTGCTCCCGGAGCCGCGTTCCGGTTGAGCGAAGAGGGGCTGATGGCCGCCCTGACCCAAGTCATGGCGCGCTGGCCGGGCCACTACGAACTGCGCGACACCGCGGGTGTGCATCAGATCTACCGCGGGGAGCGCTTCGCCGATCCGCTCGGGACGCTGCGCGGTTACTATTGCGGGGCGGCGGCATGACCAATCCGCGCACGCCGCTGTCGGCGTCCATCCGCATCCGCGCCGGGTTCAGCCGCTCCATCAACCTGGTCCGTGACCAAGACTCGGTCGAACTGCTGCGCACCTATGTGCCCACCTCGCGCGCCATCGCCGCCCTGGAGCAGTTGATCGGCGCCCTGACACCGGGATCTGTCGGTCGTGCCCTGGCCCTGATCGGCCCCTATGGCGCGGGCAAGTCCGCTTTCGGCCTTTTTGCCGGCGCCCTGCTATCCGCCCCCAGCGGCCAGCCCCACCAGAGCGCCATTGCGACCCTGCAACGGTTCGCGCCCGCCTTGGCGCAACGGGTGCGTGACGCCCTCGACCACACGGCGGGCATGCTGCGTGTCCAGATCAACGGCATTCCCGACTCGCTGGCACGCCAAGTCCTGCTGGCCTTGGGTACGGCCGCCGCGCAGGCCGCCCTGGAGCCTGCTTTGGTCGAGCGCATACGGACCAATGCCCGGCCCGGCGTGCGTATGGACTTGGTGCTCCAACTCGTCGCCCAGGTGCAATCCGCTTGGAGCCACGCGGGCGGCACCGGTGTTCTCATCGAGATCGATGAGCTGGGCAAGTTTCTGGAGTACGAGGCCGTCAACCCGCAGCACCGCGAGGTTCATCTGCTGCAGGTGCTCGCCGAGCAGGCCGGCGCCGCCGGACCGGTACCACTGGTGCTGCTCGTGATGTTGCACCAAGCCTTCGAGCACTACAGCAACCGCCTGGGCAAGAGCCTGCGCGACGAATGGAAAAAGGTACAGGGGCGCTTCGCCGCCATCGCCTTCCTGGAACCGGCGGAACAGACGCTACGGGTGGCGGCCGCCTCGTTCGCATGCGAGGGTGAACTGTCGACGGAGGTCGCGAGCGAGCTTTTCGAGACCGCCGCCGAACTCGCCGAGCAAACCGCGCTGCCTGGCGGGATCGACCTGGCACGCGCAACCGACCTCTTCCAAGCGTGCTACCCGCTGCACCCCGTCACGCTCCTCATCCTGCCGATTCTGTGTCAGCGGGTCGCCCAAAACGAGCGCACCCTGTTCTCCTATCTCGGCAGCACCGAACCCTTTGGCCTGCGTCGTCGCCTTGACGAGTTGGCGATGGGTGACTGGATCGACCCCTGGGAACTCTATGATTACTTTGTCCTCAACCAGGCCGGCGGCTTTGCTGATCCGCTGACTTATCGCCGCTGGGTCGAGGTCATCACCGCACTGGAGCGCTATGACGGCGACACCAGCGGCGGCAGTTCGGACCCGGGCGCCCGTCTGCTTAAGACCATCGGCCTCTTCAACCTGATCGGTGCCCAGCGCGGCCTCAAAGCCTCAGGCGCCCTCTTGCGGCTGCTGTTCGGTGAGACGTTGGATGCGCACCTGACGGCGCTCAAAGCCGCGTCGATTATCCACTTCCGGGGCTACGCCCAGGAATATCGCGTCTGGGCCGGCAGCGACTTCGATCTCCACGGCGCCCTGGCACAAGCCGCCGCCGAGCAGGCCGGCAAGCCGTTGGCCGACACGCTGAATGCGCTCATGCCGCTGGCGCCCCTGGTGGCCCGCCGGGTGTCCATTGACACGGGTACCCTGCGTCGTTTCGAGCCGGTCTTCGTGTCCCAGGAACGCTGGCCCCCCAAGACCCAGGAGGCCGAACTGCCCCTGTGGATCTACCTGGCGGAGCCCGCGGAACACCCTGATCTCACCAAGGCGCAGGCGCGGGCGGTAGTGGCCGTCTGCCGCTTCTCCGAGCGCCTGCTGGAAGTGGTGTCCGAATGGATGGCCCTGCAGGATCTCCCTAAGCGGCACGCGGCCTTACAGCAAGACCCCGTTGCGCAGCGTGAGCACCAAGCCTGGCTCGCCAATGCCGAAACCGAGGCGCTCAGCGCCATGCGGTCCCTGCTGGAGGCCCCGGAGGCGCTGATTTGGTACTTTGGCGGCGAGCGACGCGCCATCCATGACCGGCGCGATCTGCAACGCGCACTGTCCCAATGGGTTGCGGAGCACTGCTTCCCCAAGGCGCCGCGGATTCGCAACGAACTGATCAATCGCGAGAAACCATCCGCTGCCGCCAACACCGGCCGCAATAGGCTGCTGGCGGCCATGCTCAAGACCCCGGAACGGGAGGGACTGGGGATCGCGAAGGCCCCCGCCGAAAAGAGCCTGTATCTCTCGCTACTCCACGCCAGCGGTCTGCACCGCGCGGGCGCCCACGGGCACTGGGACTTCTTTTCCCCGCCGCCCGCCGATCCCTGCGCGTTGCGCCCGGTCTGGCAAGTCATCGGCGACACTCTGGGCAGCGGTGGCGAGCAGCAGGTGTCCCTGCCGACACTCTATCAACGCCTGCAAGCTCCACCCTTCGGAGTGCGGCTCGGCGTCCTGCCCATCCTGGTTGTGACCTACCTGCTTGCCAATCGTCGGGAAGTCGCCCTTTACCAGGAAGGCGCCTTCTGCGAAACACTCACCATCGAGCAGGCCGAGCTCCTGTGCCGCCGTCCGGCGCTGTTTGCCCTGGAGCGTTTCACCCTCGTCGGGTTGCGCGGCGACCTGTTCCAGCGCTATCTCGGATCCATCGTCGGCAACCTGCGCGATGATGCCACCCTGCTCGATATCGTCCGGCCACTGGTACGCTTTGCCGGTGCCCTGCCTGATATAGCCACCACTGCGTTGGCTTGAGCCCCGAGGCCGAGCGGGTGCGCGCCGCCTTCCGCCAGGCCAAACGCCCTGGACACCTGCTGTTCGATGCCCTGCCGCGCGCCTGCGGCATCGAGCCCGCGGCCTTCAGCGGCGACGACGCCGCTGCCGTCGAGCAGTTCATCAGCCGCCTCATCATGGTGCTGCGTGAGTTGAGCGGCGCCTACCCGCAGCTGCTGACGCACTGGCAGGCGCAGCTGGGGCAGCACCTGCTCGACGGTCCGAGCGGGGACCTCGACGGACTGCGCGCCGCGCTGGCTCGGCGCTACCACGGACTGGACCGTTACGCCCCGCAACAGGGCACGGTCGGCGCCTTCATCCGCCGCCTGTCCGATACCCATTTCGAAACCGCGCAGGCCTGGCTGGAGTCCGTCATGACCCTGCTGGGCAATGCCCCGCCGGCCAAGTGGCGAGAATCCCACCGGGTCTATGCGGAACTGCGCGTCCGCGAACTGGCCACCCAACTGCGGGAGCTCGAGCAACTCTGTCACGTCCTCCCGGAGGCCCGCGCGGCGGGCCTCAACGGCGACGCCGCCGTGCTCGTCAAGCTGGTGGAAAGTGCCCAGGCGGACATCAGTCGGGTGATCCGGCTCACCCCCGGCCAGCGACAAGCGGCGGATCGCGCCGCGGACCGTATCGCCGGCGAACTGCACAGCCTCGACGACGCCACCCAAATCGCCGTGGTCGCCGCGCTGTTGAGGCGCCTTGCCCCAGTGGCAACCCTCGGAGACCAACCGTCATGAGTGAAACCACACCAACCACGCCGGTGCGTCACCTGCTGGGATTATCCGGGGGGAAAGACAGCTCTGCATTGGCGATCTATCTGCGCGATCGGGTGCCGGAGATGGAGTATTTCTTTGCGGATACGGGGGCTGAGCTTCCGGAGACTTTAGAGTACATTGATTTATTGCAAGACTATTTGGGAAAAACTATCGTACGGCTGAACGCCGAAAGAGACTTTGATTATTACCTTAAATATCACAACAATTTTTTGCCATCGGCACGCCAACGTTGGTGCACCGTGAACTTGAAGCTCGTTCCTTTTGAGTCATTCGTAGGCGAAGATCAAGCAGTTTCCTACATCGCGATTCGGGCCGATGAGCCCTCGCGTTCTGGGTATGTTTCAACCAAGCCAAACATCACTACTCGGATGCCGTTTCGCGAAGATGGAATCACCAAAGAAGATGTCTTCGCAATTCTGGAAGAATCGGGAATCGGTGTGCCTCGTTATTACAAATGGCGCAGTCGATCAGGTTGCTATTTCTGCTTCTTCCAGCAGCAGCAAGAATGGGCTGGTTTAAAAGAGCACCACCCTGAACTCTTCAAAGCGGCAAAAGCATACGAACGCATTGATGAAAAAACCGGCCGTCTCTTTACCTGGAATCAGGCTGGTCCACTAGACGAAGTAATAAAGCGGGCCGAAAATAATCGCGGAAGGCCGACGAAAGTGTCGCCGCCGAAGAAACTTATGGACGCGTTGTTCTCAGACGGCGATGGCGCTGACGATGCCTGTTTGATATGCATGAAGTGAGATCGCGGCCATGGCAGATATCGAAGAGCGATTACTCAATGCCCGCGTTTATCAGGAAAATGGAAATCCCTCGCTTCACAAGCCGCTGCTCTTGCTGTACGCAATTGGGAAGCTGATTAATTTTGACCAACGATTGATCGCCTATAAAGATATCGATGTCGCACTGGATCGGCTCTTGAAACAATTTTCCCCACAGGCATCGACTCGGTCAAATACGCATTATCCTTTCGGTAAACTGGAAAACGATGGCATCTGGGAGGTCGAGCAAAGCAGTAGCTTACGTCGGACATCGGTCGGTCACCTGTACCGGACCGAGCTGATAGGCCAGAACATTCATGCGGGATTTTCTGTTGACGTTTTCAGCCTTTTGGCAGGAGATAAGATTAAAGCTCGGTCAGTTGCCGTCGCCTTGGCGCGGAAGTACTTCCCCGAGTGGATGATCCGTGAGGTGCTTAATGCGGTGGGGTTGCTGCCGCCAACACCTGACTTTAGAAGCGAGAAACGTTCGCACTGGCTCGGAGACGCGATTATGGATGAAGAGGGTGAACGTTCCGACGAAAAGGGAAGCAAAATTATGACTGTGCGCGAGAACGATTTTATAGCCTACCTGAATTCTCTACACAATCTGACCGCGGGTGGCGCAAATGCACTCGCAGAATCCCAAGCTTTGAGCCGGTATTTCGGGGACCTCTACGAACCCTTCCCGCTCGCGGGGCGAATCAAGTCGCTGCTCGTCGACGGGACCGAACGGATTGTTATTCTCACCGGGCATGCGGGTGACGGCAAGTCGACTGTCGCTCTCGATGTTCTCAAGACCCTGCAGGGCATTCCCGCGACTGAGCCGTTGCGCGCGCCGTTCAAAGAGCGGGAGCAGCACGGCGCGGTCACCATCGTGAAGGACATGAGCGAGCTGAGCGCGGATGCCCGTCAGCAGTGGCTCGACCAAGCCATCAAGCAAGCGGGCAGTTGGCTCATCATCAGCAACACCGGTCCATTGCTGGATAGCCTGACGAAATACGCCGACGCGTTAGGGCTGGAGGGTGTGGAGAGCAAGCTTCTCTCGCTGCTGAATCGGCCGATCAATGAAGACGCTTTGGAAAGCCACGTCCTGGCTGGATTCAACAAGCCGCTCCTGATCCTCAATCTCACCAGACTCGACAATGTCGCGCTTGGCGCACGGATACTGACCCGGCTCGTGCAACATACCGGGTGGCAACACTGCGCCGGCTGCCCGGTCGAAATGGCCTGTCCGCTGGCCTTGAATCGTCGCGCCCTGGCCGAGGCGGCCCCGGTCGTGGAAGAGCGGGTGCGTTGGATCTATCGCCGCATCAATGACTACGAACAACGGCTAACGCTGCGGCAGATCGTCGCCCAACTGGCTTACGGCCTCACCGGCGGCATGGGCTGCGCTGAAGCGCAGGCGCGGGTGGAGGCATCGACGGCCATTGGGGCCGATCGGGGCACCGCGGCGCTGCAAGAGATCCTGTTCAGCGAGGGCTTCTTCGGCTACTGCGCGGGGGCACTCCGGCCAGAGTCGAACGCGCTTCAGGCCATCGCACTGTTGCGCCGCAGTCTGATCGGCGGACCGGTCGGCGCCGACTTCGAGCGACGCTTTATCGACGACCCCGGCGGCGGTTGGGCGCGGTTACCCGATGCCCTCCACCATTTTGGGGAGCTATGGTGCAAACGGGCCGCGGCCCCGGAGGCGCTGCCGACACGCGCCGCGCTGCGGCGGATGGCCTTGATCTTCGGTAGCCCGCGGCCGGATGCCGTCGATCAGGCTGAAGTGTTCTTGGATGCGATGCTGCGTTCTCCGAGCCTGCGCGAACTGGACGCCTGGCAGCGGGCGGGGGCTTTCACGTTGTCGCGCGCCGAGACCAAGCGCTTGCGTAGCGCCTGCCTGAATGTACTGCTTGAAGCGTACTCCGGTTTCAGCGCCGGTCAGTTCGAGGATCGACACGATCATCTCTATCTCACCCTGCGCCGGCCGGATCGCGCCGTGGTGCAACCGACCCAACTCATCATCGCCAGCCTGCCTTTTCAGGAGTTCGATCTGCTCTTTGACCCGATGGCGGGACTGCCCAAGCTGCGCTATCGCAGCGGCTCGGTTGCGCTGGTGCTGTCTCTGCCCTTGCTGGATTACATCCGGCGTCGCGATGTCGGAGAGCTTGGCAATGGCCTGTCGCCGATTCATCAGGCACAACTGGATCGGTTCGCGGCGCAACTGTTGGTTGCCAGGGATGCCGTCGGTCATTCAGGGGACATCGCTTTCTTGCGCGCCGGCATCGATGGCGGAGTGGCCGTCTATCGTTATTTTCTGGATGAGAAGGAACAGACACTGGAGAGAGAATGATGCCAGAGCGTTTTCCCGCGATCGACGGCACCGGGGAGCCCAGCAACCCGGCGATTCAGTTGTACGGACGTCGCTTCTATAAGGATCAAACACCGGTCGAGTATCTGGCCGAATTCCTTTTGGTTTTTGCCTCGCCGAAGGGCCAGGCCGGTGAACATAGCAATGCACACTCGTTCACCTTCTCCATCGGCGATGATATGGGTAGGGCGACTTACTGGCCGGAGGATCGTGTTGCGTTGAAGCTATTCGCGTTCTTTGCCGCATCCAAACTTGACACACGTCATGAAGCGCACCAGAACGCCTATCGCGAAGCGCTTGATGACTTGGCTGAGCGGATCGAGGGAACCGCAACGGACAAAGACGAGGCTATTCGATTATTGCAAAGCCTGCTTGCCGGATTCGTCGGTGTAGCTAAGAACAGAACCTGGGCGACCTATACCTTTCTTCCTGCATCGTACGGGTTGTTAGCGCGGGAGCTGGATTGGCTGCATTCAAAGGTGCCGAAGCCCCCGCATTTGACGCAATGGCGTGACGCGCGCCAGTACTTCGCGGCTGACCGCCATAACTTTATGGCGCGGGGCGGAGAGTTGCTGTTTCTGCAATTGGCGCATCTTTTTCAGTGCAATGACACGCCATTGAGAACGCATGAAGGGGGCAAGTTGTATTCGCATCTGAGCGGGATAAGTCTAGCGACTTTATGTTCCGTTACTGAGGATTCGCTACGCGGCGTTCTTGAGGATGCGGTCCGACCCCTCAATCAGCTATCGCATTTCGTGGAAGGCGGCCTAAGCGCTTTCCGACTTTATGATAACCCTAAGCGTGCCCCGCTTGGTTGGGTGCCAACAGCAACGCTTGCTGAAGCGCATTTATTCGCGTTCGAGATCCGGAATGTCGCGTTGTCTACACTTGCCGACCTAGAGAAACTGAATTTACTTCAGGCGCTTTGCTGTATGCAGGTGTTGCGAACTCTCTGCTTCCAGGCAGTCCGGGAGGATGGGGCACTAGCGAGCACCGACGGGTTTATTGGCGGCTATGCCTGGATTACTGCTAACGCTGATTCGCCGCCAGGCACGCCTACCAGGAAGGTTGCGCAGACATCCTTTGAGCACATTGAGGAATTGCTGTTCCGCGTGCTACGCAAGAGAGCAAAGTCAGACCCCGCTGCTGCCGGCGGAAGCCTAGCCGAAGCGGATAAGCATGGATTCCTGATCTTCAGAGGGCTCGCGAAGGCTCTGGGCCTCGTCATCCCCCGCACCGGCCCCGGTCAGCGCTTCGTCCTACCGCCGCACCTGCTGCGCTTCCTGGTCGCCGCCTTGCTGACGCCAGGCGAGCATATCCGTTTGACCGAGTTCTATGCACGCGTCTTCGCCCATTACGGCATCGCCCTGGGCGACCGGCAATTGGCCGTGGCACTGGCCTGGGGCGGTGCGGCGAGCGGCAGCCGTGATTATGCCGTCGCCGCGGATACCCGCTGGATCGAGGAGACACTGCTGCAGGGGGGCTTCCTGGTGGAACTCTCCGATGCGGTGTCCATTGTCCACAATCCCGGCGCTCGGCAGGACGAGGCATGACGGAATGCCGGTCATCGCGAATTCCGGCGGCGCTGCGGACAGCCCCCATCGGCACCTGACCCGGAGGCAGGCAATAGTGGCCGCCGAGTACAGCCCGCCCTTTGCACTGTCTCCGCTCATCCTGACGCTGGTCGCGGAAATCTCCGAGTGCATCGGCCAGGTCAGGGCCGCCACGGACAGTGCCACGCTCCTGCGGCTGCGCCGCATCAATCGCATCCGCACGATTCACGGCACCCTGGCTATTGAGGGTAACCGGCTGACGCAGGAACAGATCACGGCCATTCTGGAAGGCAAGCGGGTGCTGGCTCCGCCCCGGGAGGTACAGGAAGTGCGCAACGCACTCCTGGCCTATGAGCGTTTCCAGTCCTGGACGCCCAGCGACGAGGACCACCTGCTGGAGGCGCACCGCCTCTTGATGACCGCTCTGGTGGATGACCCCGGCGCCTACCGTAGCGGCGGCGTTGGGGTCATGGCCGGTGAGACGCTCATCCACATGGCGCCGCCTGCCGACCGGGTGCCACTGCTGATGAGGGACCTGCTCCGCTGGCTCGGTCGGAGCGCCGATCATGCGCTGATCAACAGTTGCGTCTTTCACTACGAACTGGAGTTCATTCACCCCTTCGCGGACGGCAACGGTCGGATGGGCCGGCTGTGGCAGACGCTGATCTTGAGTCGCTGGCGGGGTCTCTTCGCGGACCTGCCGATCGAAACCCTGGTCCACGCCCATCAGGGCGCCTATTACCAGGCCATCGCGGACAGCACCGAGGCGGGCAGTGCCACACCCTTCATCGAGTTCATGCTGGGTGTGATCCGGGCGGCCCTGGCGGAATTGGCGTCCGCGCCGCCCGATGAATCCTTTGTGGAGGCCGCGACCGAACAAGGTACCGAACAAGTAACCGAACAAGTTCGCCGACTGCTGGCCGCGCTTGGGGACGATACCTGCCCCGCGAAGGAATTGATGGCCCGACTCGGCCTGGCGCATCGTCCGACCTTCCTCTACGACTATCTGCGGCCCGCGCTCGTCGGGGGCTGGCTGGCGATGACCGACCCGGATCATCCTCGCAGCCCCCGTCAGTGCTATCGCCGGACGGCCGGCGGCCGACGGTTGGCGACCTTACGACCACAGGAGAAACGGACCCCATGAACCTGTTCATCGAGACCCTGGCCGAGTATCTGACCGGCGAATGGGACCGTACCCTGAATGCGCCGGATGGCCCCAAGGAGGCCAGATTCATCGTCCAAAGCCTGGACCCCGTGGGAACGCTCGCGCTGTTCGAGGCACTGGAGGCCCACCGCCGGGACTGGTCGGGGCGGATCAATCTGGTTTGTTATTTCCGGGTCGCAAAAGGCTTGTGGGATGCCTGGCGAACCGATGCCGCGGGTGCGCCGGCGCTGACCGGCGCGATCGAAGCTCTGGAGCAGCACGACTGGATAGACCGGGAAGATCGACTCACCTGGTATCGCGGTCGCACACTTCAATCGGAGGGGGCAGAGGGCCTCGTGACCGTACTGGTGGGCTTTAACCATGCGACTGATCAAGGCGGTTTGGCGGATTTCCACCGGGTCGATGAGCACCGGCTGATCAGCCAGCTCAAAGGCAGCTTTCAGCCATGGCTGCAGCGGATCGCGACCCGGTTGGGCTTAAGTCCTAGTGAGACTGAGTTGGAGCGTTTCGACGCGGTGCTGCGGCAGTTGTTCGCGTTGCGTCCGCTGCGGCTCGCCAAGTTGGCGGCTTTTCTGCAGCCGCTGATCGATCAAGGCAATTGCTATAGCCTGGCCGAGTTCCGCGAGCGCTGCTTCAAGGCGCTGCCCTTTTGGGACATTCCGCCGCTTCTCGCGGATGGGCCGACCGGGGTGCCGAACGGCAGCGCGGCGGTGAAGGCGCTCAAGGAGGCCGATGCTTTCATCTCGCACGCCGGTTACAAGACCAAGGCCGGGCAAGACAAAGACTGGAAGAAAATCGAGAAAGCGTTGAGTGAGCCGGGCTTTGTTCCGCCCGTTGCCGCGGACGGCCAGGCCGTCTTTGCCGACACGAACGACTACCAGGGCTGTCTCAAATCATTCATCGAAGCAGCCGATCCGGTGGCGCGGGAGCGGCTGTTGCGAGTGGATTTCATGCCCCTGCAGCGGGCACTGAACAAGCCGGAGCCGGGGCCTGGCCCAAAGCCCCCGCGCAAATCGATGCCCGCCTTCCAAGGCATGAGCTTCGAGGCGCTGCTGCAAGGTATCTGGGATGCCTTGCTGCACTTTGATGCCGAGGCCGGGTGCGATCGAAACTGATGAGGTAGCATAAAATACAGCAGTACCCGTCTACA
>JACDZJ010000137.1_pt1 | contig 33861 bp, 26 predicted proteins | sample 7365721 | NCBI WGS metagenome assembly JACDZJ01 (sample SAMN15143480, study PRJNA637477) | pond metagenome | biome: freshwater wetland ecosystem [ENVO:00000243]; feature: pond [ENVO:00000033]; material: pond water [ENVO:00002228]; isolation source: pond water containing pink berries ... | reverse complement strand
GACCGTGAACGACTTTTGTCTGGGGTCTACGACATCTGCGTATGCGATGACCCTGTGCGATCTGTAGTGCGCTACGCCTCGCTTCTGCATTGCCGGTACAATCCACAGGTTTGAAGGCAAATAAGTACATAAGTAGTCAGTGACCTATTTGCTATGCCCCAAAACCAATGGCGCACAATGCGCCGTTTTTCCGTATTAGGATAGCCATGGCCCATCCCTTCCCTTTTTCAGCCATTGTCGGGCAGGACGAGATGAAACTCGCTCTGTTGATTGCGGCAGTGGACTCCTCTATCGGTGGCGTACTCGTTTTTGGGGATCGCGGAACCGGCAAATCGACGGCGGTTCGCGCGTTGGCAGCATTGCTCCCCAAGATGCATGTGGTCGTGGGTTGCCGCTATGGCTGCGATCCCGCCGAGGAAATCCTGTGCGTAGAGTGCAAGGAACGCCGGACTCATGCTCCACTGAAGGGACACCTTACAGCAGTCCCGGTCGTCGATATGCCACTCGGCGCGACGGAGGACCGGGTAGTCGGTGCGCTTGATCTGGAACGAGCTCTGTCCCGTGGAGAAAAGGCTTTCGAGCCAGGGTTGCTAGCGCGTGCCCACCGGGGCTTTCTGTATATCGACGAGGTAAATCTTCTCGAAGACCATCTCGTCGACCTGCTGATCGACGTCGCAGCTTCCGGAGAGAATGTCGTCGAACGGGAGGGTCTCAGTGTTCGTCATCCGGCACGTTTTGTCCTGGTTGGCAGTGGCAACCCCGAGGAGGGTGAATTACGGCCACAGTTGCTCGATCGTTTTGGTCTGTCGGTGGATGTCAAGACACCTGGCGACCTAGTGACCCGTATGCAGGTAGTTCGCCGTCGCGACGAGTTTGAACGCAATCCGATCGAATTCACCCATCAATGGGAAAAAGAAGAAGCCAAGTTACGGCGGCGTATCGTGGCGGCCCGAAAACGACTCAAAGCGACGATCGTTCCTGACGCGACGCTCGAAAAGGCCGCGCAATTGTGCATGCGCCTTGGTACCGATGGACTGCGTGCAGAACTGACTCTTATCCGCGCCGCCCGGGCACTTGCCGCCTACGAGAGTGATGAATCGGTTGACGTCCAGCATTTACGGCGCGTCGCGCTTCCGGCATTGAGGCATCGCTTGCGGCGAGACCCGCTGGATGAATCGGGCTCCGACTTGCGCGTTGAACGTGCGATAACGGAAACATTCGGCTCGTGAACCCATCGGTAGTGGCGCCCTCACCGGCGTGGGAAGATGCCGTACTAGCCGCATCCATATTGGCGGTTGACCCTCTTTGCGGGGCAACGATTCGCAGTGCGGCGGGTCCGGTACGTGATCGATGGCTGGTACTCCTCCGCGAACTGCTTGCCGATGCGCTGCCCATTCGCCGTGTTCCGTTGCAGATCAGTGATGCAAGATTGCTTGGCGGGCTTGATCTGGCGGCCACTTTGCAGGCTCGCCGGCCCATTGCCGATCGCGGGCTTCTGGCTGAAGCCAATGGCGGCATCGTGATACTGGCGATGGCTGAGCGAATTTCTTCAACTACCGCCGCGCACATTACCAGCGTACTCGACACCGAGGTCGTGATACTGGAGCGTGATGGCCTGACGTTGCGGACGGACATTCAGGTTGGCGTGGTTGCCTTCGACGAGGGCCTGGCCGATGAAGAACGCCCCCCGGAGGCGCTTCTTGATCGATTGGCCTTCCACCTTGACCTGACCGACATACGGGCACGTGAAGCGATATCACAGTGGAACGATTCCACTGTGATCGCTGCAGCACGCAAGCAACTCAAGAATATTCAGGCCAGTGACGAAATTCTGCGCGCACTGTGCGAAACCGCTTTGGCCCTCGGTATCTTGTCGATTCGGGCCCCGCTCCTCGCCTTGCGGGTCGCTCGTGCTGCTGCCGCACTGGACGGGCGCTCGGAGGTATCGCTGGATGATGCCGTGCTGGCTGGCCGGTTGGTATTGGCACCGCGCGCATTGAGTATCCCGATGAGCGAGGCCCCTGAAGAGGAGATTGAGGAAGAAAATTCAGATGACTCCAACGATCCGCCTCCCGAAGAGCCTCCCAACCCTGAAGATCCTGACGACCCGGATGATCCAGAAAAGGAGACACCTCCCCAGGATGAACCTACGTTGGAGGATCTTGTTTTGGCGGCTACCCAAGCCGCCATTCCTGCCGGGTTGCTTGCTCGACTTGCTGCGGGTCGGGACAAGTCCTCACGGTCACGTTCGATTGGACGTGCGGGTGAACTCCGTTATTCGGGATTGCGCGGGCGGCCTTCTGGCGTACGTCGCGGACAACCCAGAAATGGGGCACGCCTGAATGTCGTGGAAACCTTGCGCGCTGCGGCTCCATGGCAACGCTTGCGTGGCCGTGACTTTAATGCCACCCCTGCATCAGGGACCACCACGACCCGCATTGAAGTGCGTCTGGATGACTTCCATGTATCGCGTTATAAACAGCGCACCGAGACAACGACGATTTTCGTTGTCGATGCTTCAGGTTCCTCGGCACTCCACCGTCTGGCGGAAGCAAAGGGAGCTGTCGAATTGCTTCTGGCTGAGTCCTATGTCAGGCGGGATCGGGTTGCCGTACTCGCTTTTCGAGGGCACAGTGCCGAGATTCTTTTGCCTCCGACCCGTTCGTTGGTCCGTGCCAAGCGCAGCCTGGCCGCTCTGCCTGGAGGGGGGGGTACACCGCTCGCCAGCGCCATTGATGCAGCAACAGCAATGGCCGATTCAATTCGCAGACGCGGAGGAACACCAACAGTCGTGTTGCTTACCGATGGCCGGGGCAATATCGCGCGCGATGGTGCTCCTGGACGGGAGCGTGCCATCGAGGACGCCATGTCCGCTGCCCGGCTGTTCCGTATCACCAGCGTCAAAGCACTCCTCGTTGATACTTCACCGAGCCCGCAGCCATTGGCGCAACGTCTGGCCACCGAGATGGGGGCACGGTATCTGGCTCTGCCCTATGCCGATGCGCGTCGGCTTTCCACAGCAGTCCAGAGGTCGATGCCTGCTGAAGCACAGTAACCCGGTTCATGAGCGAAATATCCCGTGTTTCCTTAGTCAAATCGCCAGTTATTCGAGGTGCCCTATTGAAAGCTAAGTCGGCCCTTGCCGGGTTGCACCTTCACCTCAACCCAATGTTCGCGTTGTTCACCAACAAGGGGAATGGTTCTATCGGCTTGATTGACACCATCGACTGCCACACTCATCATGCCACCCTCCAATATTTTTCCTTCGGGTGCGCGGGAAACAACAATGTGATAGACGCTTTCGCGATAGCGGTAGTGGATCGTGAAACCCGGCCAATCGGTGGGTAGGCAGGGTTCAAGATGCAGTGTATTCCCCTCCAGGCGCAGGCCCAGCAAGGATTCCACGACCAGCCGGTACATCCAGCCGGCGGAGCCGGTATACCAACTCCAGCCGCCGCGCCCGATGTGTGGCCTAGCACCATAGACGTCGGCCGCGACGGCATAGGGTTCTGCCTTGTAGGTAGCGATTGCATCTGCCGACAAGGCGTGGTTAACCGGGTTGATCATGTTCAGCAGTTCCCAAGCGCGTTTACACTCGCCCAACTTGGCAAACGCCATTGCCGCCCAAATTGCGCCATGGGTGTATTGGCCGCCGTTCTCGCGCACTCCCGGTACGTAGCCGCGGATGTAGCCAGGGTCGAGGTTCGCCTTATCGAAGGGCGGATCGAGTAGCTGGACAAGGCCATCGTCGCGACGCACAAGTTGCGCGTCCACCGCCTGCATGGCTTGGCGCGCCCGCACGGCATCGCCCGCACCAGAGAGCACGGACCAACTCTGCGAGATCGAATCGATGCGACATTCCACGTTATCTGCTGAACCGAGCGGCGTGCCGTCGTCGAAATAGGCGCGGCGGTACCACTCGCCATCCCAGCCGTGCTCCTCGATGTTCCGGCGCAGTCGGGCCTCCTCATCGGTACACAGCGCGGCGAATGATGCGTCACCATGCCGTCCCGCCAGCGCCGAGAATTCCCCGAGCACTTCGCAGAGGAAAAAACCCAGCCAGACGCTCTCGCCCTTGCCGAGGATACCCACCCGGTTCATGCCATCGTTCCAGTCGCCGGAACCGATCAGTGGCAGACCGCGTGCGCCAAAGCGCAGGCCGTGCCGAATGGCGCGCACGCAGTGCTCGTAGAGGCTGGAGGTATCGACGGAACGGCCGGGCAGGTCGTAGTAGGAGTCGTCTTCCGGATTGACCGCGCGGCCCTCAAGAAAGTGCACAGGCTCGTCCAGCACGCCCGTATCGCCGCTGCTTGTCACATAGCGGCAGACCGCCAGCGGCAGCCAGAGAAAGTCATCCGAGCAACGCGTACGCACCCCCCGGCCCGACGGCGGATGCCACCAGTGCTGAACATCGCCTTCGACGAACTGGCGGCTGGCGCACAGCAGAAGGTGTTCGCGCACCAATCCCGGCCGGGTGTGGATCAGTGCCATGACATCCTGCAACTGGTCGCGGAAGCCAAAGGCGCCACCGGACTGGTAGTAACCACTACGCGCCCAGATGCGGCAGGCCAGGGTTTGATACACCAGCCAGCCGTTGGCCAACACGTTGAGCGCCGGATCGGGAGATTCGATCTGTATCGCGCCGAGGGTGTGGTTCCATTGCTGCCACACCGCTTCGAGCGCTTCGCGTGCCGCAGGCGAACCACGGAAACGATGTACCAGCGTGTCGGCTTCGGCGGCATTGCGGCCGACGCCGAGGCGGAAGACGATCTCCCGTTCCTGACCTTCGGCCAGATCGATGCTGACCTGAAGCGCGCCGCAAGGATCAAGGCCGGCGCCGACCTTCCCGGACAGGCGCGTGCGCTTAAGGGCGGCAGGGTATTCAAGTGTGCCGTTACGGCCGATGAATTCCGTGCGGTCGCCGCTGAGGTTGCGTGCCGGGGCATCCACGTCGAAGAACGCCACCCGCTCGCCGAATTCCGGGTTGTAGGGATTGCGCGCGTAGAGTGCGCCGCATTGCGGGGCAATTTCGGTACTCACATGCATGGCCGATTTTTCCCGCAGATCGCCCAGTACCCATTCGACGTAGCCCGTGGCGGAAAGCCGTCGCGGCCGGCGGGATTCGTTGCGCAGTATCAGCACCGAAAACTTGACGGGGGCATCCGTCGCCACGTAAATCCAGAGTTCCGAGTGGATGCCGCCCACCCGCGTCTCGAAAACGCTATAGCCGAAACCATGGCGGATGAGGTAGGGCGTCGCGGCGCGAGCGGGCAACGGCGTCGGAGACCAGACGTGGCCTGTCTCTTCGTCGCGCAGATAGAGCGCCTCGCCGCTGGCATCGCTGACCGGATCGTTGTGCCAGGGGGTGAGGCGGAACTCGTGCGCGTTCTCGCTCCAGGTGTAGGACCCGCCGCTCTCCGAGACGATCGTACCGAAGTACGGATTGGCCACGACATTGACCCAGGGCGCCGGTGTTGTCTGGCCGGGGTTGATGGTCATGACGTATTCGCGACCGTCCCGGGTGAAGCCGCCCAGTCCGTTACACAGGATCAGATCGTTGCGCGGCGGGGCAATGGCCGCCGGCGCATCCGGTCGATAGACCCGGATCGGCTTGAACACCGGCATGCGCGGTTCCAGCGGCAGGCCGTGATCGAACTGCTCCGTCAGAGTTCCCCGCGTGTCGGTGATGAGCACACGGGCGACCGACTGGAGCAGGATGCGGTCCTCACCAGAGATCTGCTCGGCGGGCCGCACGAAGATACCGCCTGGCCGGTCGATCACGCTGGCCTCGATGCCCGAGGCAATCAGCCCCATGATCTGTTCCTGCAATTGTTGCCGGTAACCGGCGTGATCCTCGTTCCAGATCACCAGGTCTACCGCCAACCCCTTCAGGCGCCAGTAGGCATGGGCCTGCACAAGTTGGCGCACCAGGTCGATATTGGCCGCATCACCGATCTGCAGCAGCACGATCGGCAGGTCGCCGGAAATCGCATACCCCCACAGTCCCGACTGCCCGCGACGGTTCTTGATGAGCACGGCAGGGTCCGCGCGCAGGGTGGCGGTGGCGTGGATGACGGCGCTGGCGAGCCGTGCATAAAGTTGCGCATCGGCCTCGGTGGCATTGATCTGGCGCAACATCACCTGGCTGTGGGTCCACGTCAGATCGAAAACGCGATCCGCCAGATGGCGGTCCCGGTATTTATTGACCAAGCTCACGGCCAGATCGCGCGTCTCGGCAATGCCCGACACGATATCGACGGTGACCGATTGTTCCGGATCGAGCATGATCGAAGTACGGATGGCGACGATGGGATCCAGTACCGAGCCAGCATTGTTTGAAAGTGATACCCCCGAAAAGTCGGTGCTGGCGGGACGGCGTGGTGTGGAAAACATGCCGGCCAGTGTGTCTTGATAGTGTAGCGCCAGAGGTGCAACGGCATTTCTTCCCCGACCGATGAAGCGCAGGCGATCCGTTTCGCAGGACACTTCGCCGCTCGCTGCGTCATGCACCACCATCAGATGGAGCATCCAGGGCGATTGCTCGTCCAGCGAGCGTGGTCGCCGCGTACACAAGATCGCATTTCGTTCCGCCAGGATCTCGGTCTGCACGAACAGATTGCTGAAAGCCGGATGCAGCGCATCGGCAGCAGGCGGTGCGATCACGACTTCGGCATAACTGGTTACTTCGATCTGCCGCCGCTGGCGCGAGCGATTGGTGATACGGACGCGGCGCAATTCGATATCGTCTTCCGGCGAGACGACGATTTCGGTATAGGTCTCGAACTGACCATCGCGACGGCGAAACTCGGCGCGCCCCTCCGAGAATATCGCCTCGTAGCTGTCCGCTGGTTTGAGCGTCGGCTGATGGGTGACCGACCATGGCTCCAAGCTGCCCACTTCACGGACGTAACAATAGCTGCCCCGGTTGTCGCAGGTGCCGTCCTCGCGCCAGCGCGTGACGGCGAGATCCTTCCAGCGGCTGTAGCCGCCGCCCGCGTTGGTAAGCATGACGTGATAGCGGCCGTTCGACAACAACTGCACTTCGGGTTGCGGTGTGTCGGGGCTGTTGAAGCGCTGGATCGGTGCTTCAGTAACGTCGATGGCCGCGCGCATGTCGGCCAGCTGCGCCGTGTGCGAGAACAAGGACGTGGCCTTGGGAATCCGTTCCTGTAGCAGGAGCATGACCGCCTGGAACAGGCGATCCGACTCGAAGCGCCGCTGCATGGGTCGTTCCAGAATCTGGTAGGCCAGGGCCAGCAGGCTCATGCCCTGATGGTGTGCCATGAAGGAGCGTACCACCGTAGCCGTTTGCCCACGGCGCTGCCGGGCGGGTGTGTAGTCAATGGCCTCGAAGAAACCGAAGCGACCGATATAACCCTCGGAAGCCAGGCATTGCAAATTCAGGCAGGCCACCTCGGGCGCGACCATCAATGCCAGCACAGAGGCATACGGTGCGATGACCAGATCATCGGCCAATCCGCGCTTCAACCCCAGCCCTGGCACGCCGAAGGCACGGTATTGGTAATTGAGATGCTGGTCGACCGTGTTGTAACCGGATTCCGAGATGCCCCAGGGCACGCCACGCTGGCGGCCATACTCGATCTGCCGCGCCACTGCTGCCTTGCAGGTTTGGTCGAGCAGCGTGTTGTCGTAGCAGGGCATCACCAGGAGCGGCATCAGGTACTCGAACATCGAACCGCTCCACGACAGCAATACTGGTTCGCCGCTGGTACTGGTGAGCAAACGGCCTAGAGAGAACCAGCTTTCCTGCGGCAACTGCCCCTGCGCGATGGCGACAAAATTGCTCAAGCGCGCTTCGGAGGCCAGCAGGTCGTAGTAGCTCGTGTCGGCCCGCCGTTCGTCCACGTTGTAGCCGATGACCAGCAGATGGCGCGTCTTGTCGAACAGGAAGTCGAACTCCATGCGTGCCAGTTCAAGACAAAGTTGCGCCAGGCGCTCGATCTCCGCCATGCGTTCTCGAGCAGCAATGCTTCCCGCCTTCAGCATTTCACGCAAGGTCGGAAGGGCGGCGAGCTTGCCATAGTCGGCAAACCTTTCCGGGGGGGCGATGAAGTCCAGTTCGTCCAATGCCGCGCGCACTTGCTTGACCAGCGCCTGGACACACGTATGCGCTTCGCTGCCGGGCGTCGCATCTTTGTCCTCGTCATCCTGTCTGACCATAATCGCGGTGACGAATTCTGAGGCCAGGGTAGCCAGCCGGGCCAGAGTCAAGCGCAGTGCCGCGAGGGTGGCGGGCGGGGTAGCGCTGGCTGCAGCCAGTTCGCTCCGTAGCGCAACCAGTGTGCCTGCGGCGCCATTGGTCACGTCGCCCAGATTGGCCTCAAGCAGATTGAACGTGTCGCTCAAACCATCGAACAAGCGTGCCGGGACAATCCTGTCGTCGGCCAGTGCCAGCAAACCGGCGCGCAAGGTCAATAAATGGCCGGCGAGATTGCCGCTGTCCACGGTCGAGATGTAGCGCGGCGGCAGGGGTTGCAGCGATTGAGTGTCGTACCAGTTATAGAAATGCCCGCGATGTCGCTCCAGCCCATCCATCGTGGCGAGCGTGTGCGCCGTACGTTCGACAAGTTGGCCGGACACGAGGTAACCAAAGTCATAGGCGGCCAGATTCGCCAGCAGCGCCATCCCCATGTTGGTCGGCGAGGTGCGGTGGGCGATCGCGGCAACGCGATATTCCTGATAGTTGTCCGGTGGCAACCAATGATCGTCCGCACCAACGAAATTGTCGAAGAACGCCCAGGTCCGTCGTGCCAGCGCGCGCAGGAATAAGGTCTGTTCGACCGTCAGGGTGGCCGTGCGGTGAGCGAGCGGACGACTGACCCACCACGCAATCACCGGCGAGATTAACCACAGCAACAGAAGCGGCCACGCCACCGCCAGTACCGCCGGTGTTGATGTCAGCAGATGGCCACTCACGGCAATGGCGAGAACGGGGCCAATCCACATCCGCCGGACTTCGGCGGCGAGCGTGCCTGTGTCATCCCGATTCGATTCGCTGGACGGGTTCCATTCCAGCAGACGCTGGTGCGTGACGCGCATTCGCCAGACAGTACGGGCAACGGCATCCAGACTGAAATAGGCCTCGTACGGCAGACAGGCGAATTCGAACGCCACCTGCCTCAAGTGCCGGTCCAGCGCATGAGCAATAGCGGCAAGATGCTGCCGCCACAACAATTCCTCCGGCTTGCGCAACAGGTCGAGCATTGCACCGCACAGTGCGGGCAACAGCAGGATGCCGATCACCGACACGACCCACAAGCCTGCCGAGGAGAACATCGTCCACCCCAGCAGCAGCAATAGCATCAGCGCCGCCGGAACGAGGCTGCGTCGCAGGTTGTCGATCAGCTTCCATTGCGACAGAAACGACAGCGGATTCTGTTGACACTGCGCACCCGCACCCGGCACGCTTCGCCGCAGCCAGTCAGCGAGTTGCCAGTCGCCGCGCATCCAGCGGTGACGGCGGCTGACATCGGCGCTGTAGCTGGCGGGGATGTCCTCGTATAACTGCACATCGCTCAACAACCCGGCCCGCGCGTAGCAGCCTTCCAGCAGATCGTGGCTGAGGATGGCATTTTCTGGGAAGCGGCCGCCGACCGCGTGCTCAAAGGCATCGATGTCGTAGATGCCCTTGCCAATGAATGAGCCTTCGCCAAATACATCCTGATACACATCCGAGACGGCGCGCGTATAAGGGTCGATGCCCGGTTCCCCGCCGTACAAGCGGGCATAGCCCGAGCGGTTGGTGCCCGGCAGGCTGATGGCCACGCGCGGCTGCAAAATACCGTAACCGGTCGCAACCAGCTGCTTCCCGGCATCATAGTCTGCCCGATTCAGCGGGTGCGCCATGGCACTGACAAATTGCCGCGCCGCGTCGCGCGGCAGTTGTGTATCCGTATCCAGGGTGATCACGTACTTCACGCCGGACAACACGGCAGTGTGCCCCACAATCAGCGAAAATCCGTCCCTGGCGCTGCCGTTGGGCACGTCACGCAGCAGCGCGTTCAAATCGGCCAGCTTGCCCCGCTTGCGCTCGTAGCCCATCCAGATACGCTCCTGAGGGTTCCAGCGACGCGGACGATGGAAGAGAAAGAAAATGTCATCCGCTACCCCAAGCCGGCTTCCACGGTATTTCTCGTTCAGCTCGTCAATCCGCATTCGGGCAAGTTGCAGCAAGGCTTCATCCTCGGGAAGCGATTCCTGGCAGGCGTCACGAAAGTCTGTCAGCAGGCCGAAGTGCAGGCATTCATCCCGATTCGCCAGAAACCGCACTTCCAAAGCTTCGGCCAGATCTTCGATGCCCGCCGTGCTCGTCAGCATGGTCGGTACCACCACCAGCGTGCGCGCTGGCACGGGGATGCCCTTCGAGAAGTCCATTCTGGGCAGCGTCTGTGCGGCCACTAGCAAGGTCGCCAGCCAATTCGCCAGCGCCACGGCTAACTGGCTGGTGCCCAGCAGTGCGGCGAAGCCAACTGCCAGCAAGACCCAATCATTCACGCCTGCAACCAGTGCCTGTACCAGCAGACTGCCGGTGGCCATCGCAGTCATCAACGTGATAGCGCTTAAGTAGATCAACAAGGGGAACTGGCCGGCTTGTCTGCGCCAGGCAAAGAGAGCGGAAAGGCGCACTCCCGCTGCCCGTTCAAGTGCGGGCAAGCCCTTGTCGATCAGATAGTAGCCAACATGCCTGGCGCGAGTGCCATCCTCTGCCGCACAGGCCAGCTCGACCCCCCTGCGCGCCACCTCAAGTTCTGTCAGACAGCCCAGCTTCGCAATCCGCTCCGTGACATGACGATAACGGTCACGGCTGGCAAAATCCATCCGGCCATAGACGCCGTCCGGATCTTCAAGCAAGGCATGCTCAACAGAGCTCAGAGTTTCGACAAATTCGCGCCAGTCCACCGCCCCCAGCACCCTGAGGCTGCCAATACAGTTGCTGACGGAAACCTGATCGGCAGCCTGCTGCTGGTTCTCGCCCTGCACCAACTGCGCGATCGTCAGGCCTGATTCAGACAGTCGTTGCTCGATCCAGGTCAATGGCAAGGCCAGAGCGGGGCCGCGACCCTGCAGGCGACGCGCGAGCTCCGCGACGAAGGCACCGACCATCGGCGGATCCGAACGCGCCATGTCGGAAATCACCAGAATCAGGCTCTTGGGATCGCGTTCGGCGGTCTCCATCATTTGGTCCGCCCAGGAATCCGCCAGATTGCGCTCAACCCAGCCGGCGGCGATCTGGACGCCAACCCGCCGCAGATTCTCGATCACGGCCAGCCGTAGCATGATCGGGATCGCCCATAGCTCTCCCAGCTTGAGATCCGTGATGGTCTGGTAGGCTGCCACAAAGCGACTGAGGCTTGCCGTATCGACGCGACCATCGCCATGCGCCACCGTCTCCAGCGCAATGTCATAGACGCGCGGTCGCCCGGCCGAGGGCCCGGAGGCCAAACGCGGGAGTTCGCGGCTGTAGCCTTTGGGCAAGTGGCGCTTGGCGGTACGTATCTGCTCTTCGATGAGATAGAAGTTATCGAGCAGCCAGTCGCCGGCTGGCGAGATCCGGCGCTTCTCCGTCACCGCCGCCGTCAGCAGCTGAAACACCTCGACCAAGGTGGTTTCGTTCGCTGCCAGTCGCGCCAGAAGCTGGTCCGGTGCGCGCCCCGTAGCCAGTCGGTGCGAAGCAGCGAGCACCTTGCCATGCTGTTCCATCTGGTCGGCACTGAATAGCTCCGCGCGCAACGGAGGCTCCTCGTCGGGCGAGCTTCCAGACCAGTTGCCACGGCTCAAACGCGCCTGCATCCGACGCATGGATCCGCCGAGATAATCGCCGAGTTTCATCTATTCCCCCGGCAATTCAGCCACCAACTCACAGACGCCTCACAGCCATCCGCTCCCGCAGGCTACTGCCAGCCATCATGTCGGTCAGCAGCCTGCGGGCAGTCATCGCTTACTTGAGACGCATATCGTTCTTGACGGACTTCACACCACCGACGCTGCGCGCCAGTTCAACCGCCTTGTTTTGTGCAGCTTGCGAACTGACGAAACCACTCAACTGCACCACGCCCTTGAAGGTCTCGACATTGATTTCAGTTGATTTCAGAGTAGGTTCATTGAAAACCGCAGCCTTCACCTTTGTGGTGATGGCACTGTCGTCGATGTACTCGCCGGTGCCCTCCTGTTTCGACGTAGCAGCACAACCAACGACGGACGCCAACGTAACGGCCAGGAATAATGCAGAAAGAATCTTTTTCAGTTGTGTCATGATTGAATCTCCAAAGATGAGTGAAACAGGACTTCTCGAGCCGGTTTGGCGCCGAACTGTCCGCGCTGTATTCTGGACAGAAGACAGCCTAGGACCGTACACAACGCGCATGCCGCACTGAAACCTTGGCATCAGCTTAGACAGAATCGTCGGCCCTGACGGTACGGTGGCGCACACAGCGCACCAGACGCGGACGCCTGCTCCAATTGACCGCGCTGCCCGTTAGATCTTTTATTGCTCCGCTTGTTCAGGGTTTTCGCGCACCAGCCACGGCGCGAAGTAGGCGGCAGTCAAATGGGCCGTTGCCCGTTGATGACCCGGAGCAGGACGACCACGATGGCGACCACCAGAAGAATGTGGATGAAACCACCGATGGTGTAGGAAGTGACCAGGCCAAGAAGCCAAAGGATGAGTAAAACAAGCGCAATCGTATAAAGCATGGTATGTATCCTTATTTTTCGTTTGGCCACGCAATCGGCCGGCTGAACCGAGCCGTGTTGCCGTTCCGCCAGCGCCGACTTTTTGATCCATGGCCTGTTTTCAGAATGCCCTGTTGTTACCGGACTGACCGTGCGCTTGCGCACATAGCCGCGCGCGAAGAGACGACAACGGTTCAGGATCGATGAGCATAGGCGGCTGGTATCTCGACGCAGGCAATACGGCCGTTATCGTCGTGCGACACATGGAGACATCGGGCGAGTTGCCAGTGCGCTATAGCGGCGTGTTCTTGGCCGAAATGACGTCCGATCTGCGCATCAGTCACCGCTAGCGGGGTAAGGCGACTCTCCCCGCCGCCAAAACGGACAATGTTGTAGATCGCCCAGACAATCAGCCCGCACCCCAGCAAGAGTATGACCAGACCATACATGCCCAGCACCCGCAAGAAATCGTTATAGCCGCCGAGCACAATCATGTATTTGTAGGCCTGCTCTACCCCGAGTGCCCACGCCAGTAGCGCAAGCAGCGGTAGCCACAGGTAGATCCAGAGTACCCAGAATATCAGCGTCAACGCGCCATACAACGTTCGCTGACGCCCTGACTGAAGTTCAGGACGCTCGACCAGGGGATATTTCATGCTCATGGCAGCAAACCGCGATCCGGACTGGTCCAGCGTGCCCGCTGGTTGCCCTTGCGCAGCAAGGTACGCGGCACTGCGATGATCGTCGTCAGCATGTTAAGGATCCAATACGCCAGCGGATACCAGATCATCCAGTAAAAGGCCTTGAACGAATACTTGTCGTAACGTGCGTCAAGGGCGAGACTCGTTCCGATCTGCAGTAGGCAGGTCGTGCCCACGATGACGCCGTTCCAGCCCGACAGGAACGTGGTTACCTGGTAATAGGGCGGCAGGTCGATGACTTTGCCAAGTAGCCAGAGCACGGCGATAAAGAATATGCCGTAAGCCCAGACCACGCTCATGAAAAACTCCAGCAGCACGGGCCACATGCGGCGCGCTGCCCACACATGCTCGATGCGCCAGTTTTTCAGCATCACCTGGATGCCGCCCATGGACCAGCGCAGGCGCTGCGTCATCAGGCCACGCAGCGTCTCCGGCACGAGGATCCAGCATTGCGCCTTGGGCTCGAAGCGCACGTCCCAGTGCCGCAGTTCCAACTTCCAGGTGACGTCGATATCTTCGGTCAGCATGTCGGGGCTCCAGTAAGCGACATCGTGCAAGGCCGCTTTGCGAAAGCACGCCACGACGCCGGAGACCGTGAAAATACGGCCGTAGGTGCGCTGCGCACGCTTGATGAGTCCGACAATCGAGGAAAACTCGCCCACCTGCAGTCGGCCGAGCAGCGTCGAACGGTTGCGCACGCGCGGATTTCCAGTAACGGCACCGACACGCGGATTCAGGAAATGCACCATCAGCCAGGACAGCGCATGAGGGTCCAGCAGCGCATCGGCATCGATGCAGCACAGGTACTGCGCCGGCGTCATCAGCGCCGCCGTGTTGAGCGCGACAGCCTTGCCCTGGTTGCGGGTGAAGTGGATCACGCGCACCTTGGTGTGCTGCGTGGCAAGCGCATCGAGAATATGTTGTGTTTCGTCGGCGCTGCCATCATCGACCAGGAGGATGTCGAAGTTCGGGTAGGTCGACGCCAGCAAATACCTGACCGTCGCGGCGATATCGCGCCCCTCGTTGTGACAGGGGACGACCATCGTCACGAGCGGATACTCGCTCAGCGGCGGGGGTGTTTCCGCTTGATTGCCCGGCAGGTCGCGGTGACTCCTAGGTGGCCGTTCGTAGCGAACGTAGTAAAACACCGCGCCGATCATCCACAAATACGCCATGAACATCGGGTAGTAGAAGGAGTAGGTGGAAAAGAACTCAACCGGCGACAAGCCCGGGTCCGGGATGAGCGGGATCATCATTTTGGGTTGCCGCGCGGCACTGGATCGACCCGCAGTGACATGGCCGGAGCAAACTGTGCCAACGGTGGATCGTCGTGCAGCAGATCGGCCGGCCGGTAGCCGAAGTTGACAGCGCCACCCAGTTGCAGCGCGCGCATTTGCCGGGCTGGCGCCTTGCCGTCTAGGAGGAAGATCACCTTGCGCCGGGGGTCCAGTTCATCGGCCAGTGGACCTGTTTGTGCGCGCAGCGCAGTCCACCAATGATCGGGAACGACGACGGTATTGTTGGCGGGCAGCAGGCGCAGGGCAATGTAGTCGTAGTCAGCGACAAAGGCTGAAAAGTCTTGCGCAACCTCCGGCAATGTCATGCTCAGGATGCGGACCGTCTTCAGTGGCGCACGAAAGGCACGTGCGTGTGTTGCCAGCTTGAGGGTGAAATCGGGCATTCCGGGCTTTTCGCTGGTACCGGTATCATCAAACACCAGTCCGTCGAATGTGGCGTGGCGGGCAAGATCCGCATAGAGTTCCACCACCTGATTCGCGGACAGGCCCGAAACGGCAAGCGGCATGACGGCAAACACACTGACACCGGTTCGCGACACCAGTTGCCAGGCGACACGATTGAACAGGTCGGCACGCAACGGCAGATGCCGGTTGGGGAAATAGGTAGCGGAACCGCCTTCAGCCGTAATGGCCTGAAGAAAGATAAGTGTCGGTTCAAGCAGGTCGACACGATTTAGTAAAGCCGACAGATTGCGTTCCTGCCGGGCCGCGTCAGGGCTATGGATCTGATCAAGACTGATCTCCAGGACGCGCACCGGTTGCGGATAAAGCGGGCCGCGCTCGACACTGGCAAACTCGATCAGTACCGGGTTATGTTCGACCAGGGTGCGCCGCAGTGCCGCCAGCGCTACGTCCGGGGTATTCGTGCCGTCTTCGAGCGTCAGCGCAATCGGCATGCCCAGCGCGCGCGCCATATCCACCAACTCATCGTTGTAGCGCCCATAAGGCCAGGCGATGACGCGCGGACGCTGCCCGGTCTGGCGTTCGATCACGTCCGAGTTTTTGGCAAGGTCGATGGCTACCCTGCTGCGCCAGGCGGCATCACCCTCGTAGCTTCCCGTGGCCGGATCAAGGATACGCGTCGTCGCTGCCGGCTGCCGATTGCCCTGCGGGTTGCCCAGTACTCCGTGGTGGATGTCATAGCTATGCGAAGCAATTTCGACCAGGCCCGAGCCGACCATTTCGCGCAATTGCCCCCAACTGACGAACTTGATGTCGGCGGCCGCGTTGGGGTCACCCGACTGGCGCTGCCCGCGTCGCGGCCGGTCGATCCAACCGCCCACCACACTGAGCACTGCGGGAAAGCGGAACTCCCGCAACAAGGGATAGACGCGGGTGTAGAACGACAGGAATCCATCGTCGAAACTCAATAGCACCGCCTTGGTCGGCAAGGGCTTGCCGCCCTGCCGCGCAGCGATGATGGCATCGACACTCACCGGCGCAAAACCATTGCCATGCAGCCAGGCAAACTGTCGGATCAACGCCGATGCGTCGACAGCGAAGGAATCGGGATAATCGCGCACATCGTGCCGGATGGCGTGATAGGCAATGATGGTAAAGCTACCCGCAGCCGGCACGGCCGGGGCGAGCGGCACCGGATCAGGATCACCGGCCGGGGCCGGCGACGCGGTTATCAGGGCCAAACCCGCCAGCGCCAGCATGGTCACGACGGAACGAACCATCCTGGAAACGCCGTCCCGCCAGCGCCGATTTTTTCTCACGCTCGGGTGCATCTCAGAATCTCCAGTTCAGGTAAAAAAATCCATGGTTGCGCACTTCCTGCACGCCATCGTAGGGCTGGCGGGTGCGGCCGAGGCCGTAGCGCAGTGTCAGGCGATCATCGGCCTCCCATTCCTGTTCGTAGCGACCGCCGACCACCGCGCCGCTGCCGAAGTCTTGCTGCCAGTAGCTGCCGACCTCGACGATCACCCGGTGACGAAATGCCTGGGTGTACCGTCGCCATTGCAGCCATTCGTTGCTGAACTCCAGCGTTGCCGAAGCGTCGCGTTCCGGATTGAAATACGCTGCGTTGGTGCGTGAATTTTGCGAGGCGTAAACGCTGCCGGTCACTTCAAGCTTGTAGACTGGACCGGCGATCACCCGCTCGGTCCAATGGCCCTGGGCAATATCGCGGCGATTGCCGTCGCTGAAATCCATCAGTGCATAGGACACGGCAGCACTGCGTGACTCGCTGGCGCGCCAGCCAATTTCACCGGCAAAGCGACGTGCGCTGATGCCGGCCAGGCTCGCCTGCAATGGCGCATCGTTTGACTCCGTGGCAAGCGTGCCGCCGAATGTCCAATAGTCATCCGGTGTGTAGGCCAGTGCCGCCGCCAACCCTGTATTCCCATCGGTCGCATCATGCGAAAGCTCGCCGCTGGCGGTTATCAGCGGTGAGCGATATTCAAGGCCGACGCCAGCCCGGTTACGCTTCGCGGTAGCGGCGGCAAAGCTGGCTGCGGCGTTGTGCACGTGGCCGAAGACACGATAGTTGTAGGCGATGGGGCTTGAGTAGAGCCATGTATCGAGTGCATGATCGCGCGTCCCGCCGGGCCCGCCGGACGACCGGCCATAGGTGCCATCGACAATCAGTTCGCGCAGATTGTTGACCTCTACCAGCCGCCCGGCGCGCACCACGCGTCCATTTTCGGCTTCCTCGGCTTGTGCCGCAGCCAGCGCTGCTTCGGCACGCTTGAAGTCCCGCATTTCGAGCAGAGCGCCGGCGCGCTCGCCCAGCGCCCCGCTATGGCCTGGAACGAGCGCAAGTATCCAGCGCAACTCTTCCTCCGCGGTGCGTGGCCAGCCACGGGCGCGCATGGCGCTCGCGTAATCGGTGCGAATATCCATGTTGCCCGGTGCCCTGGCGGATAAGGCTTGCAGGCGCTGCCAACCTTCGCCTGGCCGATTCGCCAGCAGTGGCGCGATGGCGCGCGCGGCGAGCACGCGGGCGTAGGCAGGATTCTCGTGGATTGTTTTTGGACTCCAGGCATCTATCTGCGACGGTATAACCGCGACCGTGTTCTCGATCTGGGTCAGCGCCGCTGCATGTTCCTCGCCCTCGGCCAGCGCATAGAACAGTCCCAGGCGCGATTCCAGGTTGTCGGGAACGTCGGCCAGTGCTGCGCGATACAGGTCGCGCGCGCGCTCCGGCTGCTCAAGATAAAGATAAGCCCCCGCTGCGGCCGACTGAACATAGGCCGGCAGCGCAGCAGGCCGCGCCGCCATCGCCTCGTACAGGATCACCGCGTCACGCATGCGATAGCGCGCGTGCAAGGCGATGATGCGGTCGAGCGCAAGCTGGCGCTCGGTCCCGCTCAGTTCGGCAATCGGATTCAAGGCGAGCGCGGCCGCGGCCTCGCTATCGACCAGCGCACGGTCGATTCCGGCGAAGCGCGTTGGCCCGCGCCCGCTATCGGCAGTAATCACACCCCAGCGAATCAGCCGCGCGGTGCGGTCAGCGGCGATCGCCTCATGTTCTGCGATGGTGAGCACATCGGGGTAGCGGTCCGCCAGTTCGAGCGCCAGTTGCGGCATGCCCAGGCGCGCCAAGGCCAGCACTTTGCCACGTACGGCAAGGCGATAGCCGGGTTGTTGTGCATCGATGATTTGATATGCGGCCAACTCGTCAAAATGGTCTTGCCGGGCTGCGGCAAGCTCAGCAGCAGCTTCGAGCACTTCGATATGGGTTGGATACTTCAGGCGCAAGGGCTTGATCAGTAGCGCAGCCTGATCAAATTTGCCGACAGCGATCAGCGTGCGGATCAAACCGATTTGAGGTTCCACCGCAGCGACGGCAACGACGGCCTCGGGTTTCCGCTGTGCGGGATAGGCCACGCCCACAGTCAGGGTAAAGACTAGCAGCCCTACGGTAAGAAAACGTGACATAGCCAAACGCCATTCGGTTCAATCGGTGGATTGTCATCTTCGCCCACAGCAGTTCCGTGCGCTGGAGTACGAAGGCATTGGCGCTCTTCATCCATCTTTCCGGCATAAACCCGGAAGCCAGGACACTCGCCCATCATGCTGGCGGGGACGATGTACGGGCTGCACCGGCTGGCTTGAGATCAATCGTCCGCCTGATTTGTGCTTTCGATGATGATCATGCGCTCCCCAACCCGCCAGATTGAGGAACTTGCATCCGCGAACTGGCGCTCCGATCCATCCTTCATGCGGACGGTGACTTCGATGCCGGGATTGGCACCTGCTATTTCCCGCCTTGAAGACACAACGCCACACTCAGGGCAATTGCTCAGGACGCTGACGGTACTTTCTGTCGGTGTGTGCCCAAAATCCGCATTGAAAGACACGTCTGCCGACATGGCGGTCGATGTCAGCATCCAGAGCAACATCGGGACGCAACCGGCAATACCAAGCAGAACAAGCCAGATATCCGGCTTGAGTGGCTGTAGATCATGGAGCCAATACGGTCGCGTTCGCATGTTTGTCGTGTCGAGGGGTGGCCTTGCCGATCCAGTACAAAGGGGCACTCTGAATTGCACCGGTTTCGGCGTCTGTTCGTCATCCAACAGACGAAAGAAAATCTTCTCAGCAATGCCATCAAGTACAACCGGCCGGCCGGCACGGTCACCGTGGAGTGCACGCCGCTTGCGCCGGATGCATTGCGCATCAGTGTCCGGGATAGCGGTGCGGGACTGACTGTGGAACAACTGGCGCAGCTTTTCCAGCCGTTCAATCGTCTCGGCAAGGAAACCAGTCTGGAAGAAGGCACGGGCATTGGCCTGGTGGTGACCAAACGACTGGTCGAACTGATGGGTGGCATCATCGGCGTGGAGAGCACCGTCGGTGCGGGCAGCGCGTTCCGGATCAATCTCGCCCTGGCGGGTGCGCCGCAACTGGCCATGCATGAAGTCGCGCCTGTGGCCGAGTTGCGACGCGGCCTACATTAGCGTCAGTATCCCTTGCGAAATTCGGTGCCATGACACCTCGGGCAGGGCGGGATATGCGAACTGTGTTTGAGTCGCACCGTCTGACCGCACTTCGTGCAGGTCAGCGTCCCTGCAGACGTTATCTCGCCCGTGTTGTAGTGCAGGGCAACCTCGGCCTTGTGCGAGAGGGTCTGCAGCGCCGAGCCTGTGGCCTGGAGTAGTCGCGCCATTGAAGAAAAGGCACCTGCACCCAGCCGCGCCGGTTGAAAACGCTCGGCGGCTTCCTGGCCCACAGTGCGCATGTCGGCCTCCGTTTGCGCCAGATCGCGTTGCATGTATTTCCTGAACGCTTCACCCTGTTCAGCGGAAAATTCACCAGCGGCGGTGAATTGCTCCCGGGCCATCTCGATAGCCTTGTCCATCGCTTCCTTGCCCTTTTCCTGGCTGGCCTCGAAAAGCTCACGCGTTCGTTCGGCATAACGATCATAGAGCGCCTCGTGGCGTCCCTGTTCTTCGTTTTTCACTGATTCGGATGCGGGTGTTGCTGTGGTATCGATTGTGCTCATGGAATGCGCTCCTGTCGCTTGAATGAAAGCCAACATACGACAAGCGCGCGGCTCAATCTGTACGCTCTCGCACAGAGCGCAAAAGTCGGCGCTGGCAGGACGGCCCGATTACCAGAACCGTGCCTTACTCGTGCCGCAATGCCTCGATCGGATCCATGCGCGCGGCGCGACGAGCCGGGAAATAACCGAACAGGACCCCGATGCCGGCCGAAAAGGCCAGTGACAGCAGGTTGATGAAGGGGTCAAAGGCGTAGGGCACGCCCATCAGGGAGGACAACCCCCAGGACGCGGCGGTGGCGATGACGATGCCGACCACGCCGCCCAGTGCCGACAGGACGACCGCCTCGATGAGGAATTGCAGCAGCACCTCGTGTTCCAGCGCGCCGATGGCCAGGCGCAGGCCGATTTCGTGGGTGCGCTCGGTGACGCTCACCAGCATGATGTTCATGATGCCGATGCCGCCCACCAGCAGGCTCACCGCCGCCACGGCACCCAGCAGGGTGGTCAGCACCTGGGTGGTGCTCGACAGCGTCTCCGCCAGTTGCTGCGTATCGAAGATGTTGAAGTTGTCGTCGTCATCAATGGCGAGGTTGCGGCGTTCGCGCAGCAGCTGTTTCAGGCTGGCCTTGAGGCGCGCGCCATCGCTGCCCTCTTGCATCGAGATCAGCAGCGTGGCAACCTTGACGCTGCCGGTCACGCGGCGTTGCAGCGTGCGCAGCGGCACTACCACCGTGTCGTCCTGGTCGCCCATGCCGCTCTGGCCCTTGGCGGCGAGGATGCCGATCACGGTGCAGGAGAACTTGCGTACCCGCAAATGCTCGCCAAGGCCGGTCTGACCGACCGTGCCGTCGAAGATTTCGCGGCGTACCGTCTCGCCGATGAGGCACGCGGCGGCGCCCGCAAGCTGTTCGTCGGCGGTGAACAGGCGGCCGCTGGCGAGCTTCCAGTTGCCGGTAGCGAACCAGGCGTTGCTGCTGCCGATGACGCTGGTAGCCCAGTTGCGACCGTTCGCCACCACCGTCAGGCTGGCACGACCTTCGGGCGCCACGGCAGCGACACCGCCGATCTGCGAGAGGATCGCTGCCGCATCCGCCTCGGAGAATTGCGCTACGCCAATGCCCCCGCCTCCGCCGGGCACACCGCGCTGTCCGGGCCGAACCATCAGCAGATTGGTACCCAGCCCGGAGATTTGCGCTTTGATCGACTGCGTGGCACCGTTGCCCAGCGTCACCATGGTGATCACCGCGCTGACGCCGATGACGATGCCCAGGATGGTGAGGAAGGATCGCAGCAGGTTGCGCAAGATCGAGCGCAAGGCCAGCATGAAAACGCTGTAGAGCATCAGATGGCCCCTGCCGGCTCCGGCGCTGGTACGACCAGTGCCGCCGTGGTCGGGTGCGTGTTCGCGACATCTTCGGCGATGCTGCCATCGAGGAAATGCACCCTGCGCCGCGCGTAGGCGGCCATGACGGGCTCGTGGGTGACCATCAGCACTGTGATGCCCTGATCCTGGTTCAGGCCCATCAGCAAGGCCATGATTTCGTGGCTGCGCTGGGTGTCCAGATTGCCGGTCGGCTCGTCGGCCAGCACCACGGCCGGTGCGGTGACGATGGCGCGGGCGATGGCCACCCGCTGCTGCTGGCCGCCGGAAAGTTCCGCCGGCGTGTGGTCTTCCCAGCCGCCGAGACCGACCGCCTGCAAGGCCTTGGCGGCCGCCGCACGCCGCACGCCGGCACTGTCACCCCGATAGAGCAGCGGCAGTTCGACGTTTTCCTGTGCCGAGGTCCGTGCCAGTAGGTTGAAGCCCTGAAACACAAAGCCAAGAAAGCGGCGGCGCAAGCGAGCACGCTGGTCACGCGACAAGGCTTCGACATGCGCGCCCTTGAACAGATATTGCCCGGCGCTGGGCATGTCCAGGCAGCCGAGGATATTCATCGCCGTCGACTTGCCCGAGCCGCTCGGGCCCATGATCGCGACGAATTCGCCCGGTTCGATATCGAGGTCGATGCCCTTCAGCGCTAGCAACTCGGCCTGACCGCTTCCATACACCTTGGTCACACCCCTGAGCTGGATCAGCAGCTCGCTCATTTCCCGACCGACGTCTTTTGATCGGTGATGACCGCCATCCCGGCTTGCAGGTCGCCGCCGGTGATCTCGGTCATGCGGTCGTCGCTGATCCCGGGCGTCACGGCTAGGGACACTGCCAGGCCAGCGCGCAGCACCCACACCTGACGCGCCGCTGCCGTACTGGCGCCGGCCGCTGCCGACTTGCGGGTGGCACTGTTCGGCATGCGCGGCAGCAGGCTGATCCCGCCGCCCTTCCTGGCCGCTGCGTCTCCCGCTGCAGAAGCAGGCGAGAAGCGCAGCGCGGTGTTGGGCACCAGCAGCACATCCTTGAGCTGCGTCGCCGTGATGGTGGCGGTGGCCGTCATGCCCGGTCGCAGGCTCAGGTCGGCGTTGTCCACGTCAAGGTAAGTCAGGTAGGTGACGACGTTGTCGCTAATTGTTGAACCGAAGCCAACGCGTGTAACGCTAGCTGGGAACTGGCGCGCGGGATAGGCGCTGACGGTGAAAGTGGCCTCCTGTCCCAGCTTGATCGCGCCCACGTCAGCCTCGTCAACGTACACCCACAGGCGCAGCCGAGTCAGGTCTTCGGCGACGGTAAATAGCGTGACCGCCTGTAGTGAAGCGGCGACCGCATTCCCCGGTTCCACGGTCCGCGTCAGGACGATGCCGTCGGTCGGTGCCACGATCGAGGCCTTGGACAGATTGATCTGGTCGGTGGATAGCGTCGCCTGTGCTTCGTTGACACCGGCACGCGCACTGGTCTCGTCGGCCGTGGCCCGTTCGAGTGTCGCCCGGCTGCTGTCGAGCTCGGTCTTGGACGGCACCTTGCCGCCCGACAGGCGCGCCACTTCTTCGAAGCGTGCCAGGGTAGCCCGGGCTTCCTTCACCGTGGCGACGGTCTGGGCGACCTTCGCCCGCGCGGCTGCCAGTGCGGCGGTCGAGCGCAGGATCTGGTCACGCAACTTGGCCGTGTCCAGAACCACCAGAACCTGTCCCTTCCTGATCCGGTCATTGACGTCGACGTTAACCTGGAGCACCGTTCCTGACAGCTCGCTGCCGATGTTGATCGAGCGGGTGGGCTGGATCGTGCCGTTGGCAGTAACGGACAGTGTCAGGTCGCCGCGCGCCACGACCTGCGTGATGTAACTCGGCGCGGCACTGGCGGCCCGACTCGCCTGCCAGTACCACAGGCCTGCCGCTATCAGTACCAGCAGCACCACGCCGCCCCACAGCACGGGGCGGCGATACCAAGAGCGCGGTGCAGGTTCGGCAAGCAGCGTGGCGAGATCAGTTTCGCCACCCGTTTCAGGTGGAGTGATCGGAGTGTTCGTCATCTGGGCGCGCGGGGGATGTCCTCGTTGATGTTGGCAGTTGGGTCCGGATCCGACTGCCAGCCGCCGCCGAGTGCCTTGTACAGGCGGACATGGTCGGCACCGAGGTCGGCGCTGGCGCTGGCAACGCCGTCCTGCGTGTTGAACTGGGTACGCTGGGTTTCAAGCACGACCTGGAAATCGATCAAGCCGCTGCCGTAGCGCTGACGCGCCATCAGCGAAGCGTTGGCAGCTGCCTCGGCGGCCTGTTGCAGGCGCAGCAGGCGTTCGCGGTCGCCCCGCAGAGCAACCAGTGCATTCTCGACGTCTTTCAGGGCCGTCAGCACTGTGGCTTGGTACGCTGCCTGCGCCTGATCCAGTGCCGCTTGCTGGGCACGCACCTGGGCGCGCAAGGCGCCACCATCGAACAGCGGCAACGACACGCTGGCCAATAGTGCGCTGACGACCGTCGCACCGTTGCTTAGGCCGGCGAACGTCAGCGCATTCAAGCCAATCGACCCGCCCAGTTCGAAACTCGGCAGGCGCGCCGCTTCGGCCTGCGCCACGCGGGCTGCCGCTGCCATCACCTGATACTCCGCAGCCCGCACGTCGGGCCGCTGGCGGAGGGTTGCGGCGGGAATGCTGAGCGCCAAATCATCCGCCGCTTGCGGTATTGGACTGGCGGTGGCCAGCACCCTCGCCAGGGCTGCCGGCGGCTGGCCCGTCAATACCGCGAGGGCATGCCGGGTTTGTTGAATGCTCGTCTGCAAGGCCGGCAACAGGGCGCTGGTCTGTTCGGCAGAGGCGCGTGCCTGCTCGGCTTCGAGGGATGTCACCAGGCCCGCCTGCAGACGCCACTGGGTTATCCGCAGTGTCTCGAACTGACTGGCCAGGTTGGCTTCGGCAATCGCCAACCGCGCCTCGGCACTACGCAGAGCAATGTAGTCGAGTGCCACCTCGGCGGCGACCGATACCTGCACGTCACCAAGGCTGGCGACACTGGCACGGGCCGTGGCCTCGGTTGCCGCCAGCGCGCTTCGATTGCGGCCGAAGATGTCAGGCTCCCAACTCGCGTCAAGACCGGCTTTGAAGCTGTCATCATTGCGATTGCCGTCCGTGCGGCTCTGCTGTGCCGACAAGGAACCGCCAAGCGCCGGCAGCAACCCGGCTGCCGCGACATCACGCAGGGCACGGGACTGCCGTAGCGCGGCCTGTGCACTCTTGACGCTGGTATTGGCGATCAGGGACTGCTCGATCAGGCTGCCGAGCAACGGGTCATCGAAGTGCCGCCACCACGGCGCCAGCGAGGTCGCAACGCCCGGCGTGGCGACCGGTGCTGCCGACCACGCATCCGGTACGTAGATCGGGGTAAGCGGGGCGTCCTGCCGAGTAATCGAGCCGCACCCGCCCAAGGCCAGGATCAGACATAGTCTGCATGCGAGGGTTGGGGTTAAAACCATCGCTGCACCAGACTGGCCGCCCACTCCTGGACATGCAGCCAAGGGGATCTGCGCTGCCAGGTGGCGAGATCAATGGCTGCCGAACCCTGCATGTCCTTGTCGAACATGGCCTGCATTTGCCGGGCGAAGTCGCGCCCCAGCACTACCGCATTGACCTCGTCGTTATCGAGAAAACTGCGCCAATCAAAATTGCTCGAACCCAGGCAAGACCACACGCCGTCGATGATGGCGGTTTTGGAATGCAACAGCGGCCCTTGGCGCTCGTAAATCTTGATCCCTGCATTCAGCAGGGCGGTGTAGTGCGCACGACCGGCGTGAAACGTGATGTTCGAATCGGAGTGGCCGGGCAGAATAAGTTTCACGTCAACTCCACGCCCGACCGCTTCGATCAGGGATTGGAGCAACTGGGGATCGGGGACGAAGTAGGCATGCGTCAGGTGAATATGCTTTTCGGCATTGCCTATGGCGGAGATCAGCGTGAGGTAGATCTGGCTGTAGGGGTCGTCCGGTGTGCTGCCGATGGCGCGCACAATATCTTTCCCTTCTGGCCTCAGGGTAGGAAAGAAGTTCTTCCCTGCAAGCGGTTTGCCACGCTGTTTTTCCCAAGTTGCCAGGAAAAGTTTCTGGAATTCCACCACTACCGGCCCTTCGATCTGGAGATCGGTATCGCGCCAAGCAATGGGGCTCCTGGTTTCATTTCCGACACGGTGGATGACCGATCCAGATGAATAGACGCTGCTGATATTAATGCCACCAATGAATGCGGTCCGCCCATCCACTACCAGCAGTTTCCGGTGATCACGGTTGTTGGGTAGCCACGGCGTGTTTCCCGCGAACGGGTTGACCGGATTAAATTCGAGTACCTCGATGCCGGCCGCGCTCAGATGCTCGAAGAATGCCCGCGGCGTATTGATTCCGCCAATGCTGTCGTAGATCACATTGACCTGGACGCCCACTTTTTGCTTCGCCAGCAGCAGACCAGCAAACTGTTGGCCAATTTCATCATCATCAATAATGTAGGACTCCAAGTTGATGTGGTCCCGCGCGTTGCTGATTGCAGCAAGCATGGCAGGGTAGGTCGCTGCACCGTCCTGCAGCAGGGTGACCTTGTTGCCAAGGATGAGCGGGCTGCCGACAATCGCCTGCTCCAACGCAATCTGCTTGTCAAGAATATCGATGTCGCCAGATTTGCGTTTAAGTTCCGCGACGATGGCGGCGCTATTCCGTGCAGAGATTGTGCCGCGTGCATTTTTGAATCTGGCAGCTTGTTTGCTATGACGTTCAATGAGCGCATCCGCGTCCGGCAAAGTTGCACAACTCACCGTAGCGATCAGGAAAACCACTGTCGCAACGGCAAGACTGGTCGTGTGATATGCCATGATTCACGGCCAGCACGTCAATCAGCGGCGGTTCAGGATAGCCCCGATGATGACTCCGGCAACGGCTACCGCAGTGGCAATACCAACAACTTTCCATGGATTCTCCGCAACGTATCCATGGATGCTGTCTGTGGCGTCCCGAGCCTTTCCTGTGATTGAGATGCGTGCAGCTTCGACGCTGGATCTCGCACTGCCCAGTTTTTCTTCGATCTTTGAGCGCGCCAAAGCAAGTGTATCGACGGTGGCGCTGGAGATATCCTTCAACAGGTCATCTGCATCGCTGACGACGTTTTGATAATCCTTGCTAAGCGCCTTCGCGTTGCTTTCTGCATTCTGAGGATTTGTGACAAGTTCAGTATTCATCATGTCTCCCTGGTGTGTGTGAATGAGCGGGGCAATCACAGCCTTGTTCGACCGCTGCTGCTCACTGCGCATCCTGATCCATGTCGGTCCAGCCAATCTGTGCGCCAACGAACTGTTGGCTTCCATGTGTGCTGGCGTACAGATGAATTTCCCTGCCTGAGTAGGATTACAGTCAGGAAATGACATTGCACCCGCGGCAATCCGCGAGAGCATTTCCGGATACCGTGCCCATAACTTATGAAAGAGAGACGCCATGTCATTGGGAATAATTCTGTTGGTTATTCTGGTTCTGATGCTGCTTGGTGCAATACCGGCATGGCCTCACAGTCGTGGATGGGGTTACGGTCCCAGCGGTGGGGTTGGGCTGTTGCTGACGATCCTGATCATTTTGCTGCTGTTGGGCCGGATCTAGTTCGTCCTATGACGAGCCAATCTTTTACCGCTACGAATCCACTTGAAAAGGAAATAAGAATGAAAACGTTAAAGAACAATAAACTGATCGCCATTTCTATTCTGATTGCCGTTGGACTTGCTGCTTGTGATAAGCCCGGGCCGGCTGAAAGTGCCGGCAAGTCGATTGACAATACGGCTGATGCGGCCGGCAAGAGAATTAGTGAAACTGTGGATAAAGTCGGCGAGAAAATCAGTACGCAAAGTGAGAAGACCGGCGTAGCCATTGATGATGCCGAGATCACGACCAAGGTCAAAGCGGCGATATTTTCCGAACCTGGCCTCAAGACACTGCAAATCAGTGTTGATACCATCAAAGGCGTGGTGACACTGAGCGGATCGGTCGATTCGCAGGCGAATAGTGACAGGGCAAAAGCTCTCGCGAGCGCCGTGGCCGGAGTAGCGTCTGTTGATAATCGGCTGATGACAAAGTAGATCAAGTCATTGGCATTTCCCACAACGACAAGGAGTCAATCATGGAACTGCAAGAAGCCTGCAAACAGAAAAGAGCAGCGCAACTGAAGGAGTGGAGCGCGCAAATCAATTTATTGGAAGCCAAAGTTCAAAACGCCGAGGCTGACCTCAAGGTCAAGTATTCAAGTGAGCTTGTTGAATTGCGTAAGCGCCAACGCGCCGCTTCTGAAAATATGAAGGTACTCGCGAAGGCCAGCGGCGACGCGTGGGCGCAGGTCAAGGAAACCAGTGACAAAATTTGGGAAGACCTAAAAACCGGCCTGGCTGATGCCCAGGCCAAGTTACATTAGCAAGTTTAAGACTCGCGCCACCGTTGGGCCGATTGGCTTTTCCCGCAGGAAGGCACGGACGGTGGCGTCAGTACGGTAATTGGGCGATGCCAATCAGTAGCTGTTCATACGCCTCGCCGAACAGGCGGACGCCATCGGTTTGCAAGGAGTCGCCGACTTCGCCAAGGTCGATATCCAATGCCCTGAGCGCTACATTGTGGCTGTGTGCCTCACGCATGCCGGTCGTCAGCGTGGTGGCCGCGCAGCCGTGATCGCGAAAAGCGGCAAGGGCTGCATCCGGCAGGGTGCTGATGGTTTCCGGACCGATCAGCGGCTCGACGTAAAGCAGATCGCTGTAAGCCGGATTCTTGTTGCCGGTGCTGGCCCACAGGGGCGTCTGCGACCGCACGCCGGCTTCTGCGAGTGTTGCGAAGGCCGGGCCGTGGAAAATCTCCAGGTATCTTGAATAGCAGCGCTTGGCGAGGGCCACACCGGTTCTGCCCCTGAGCACCAGGGCCGGTTTTGCACCGATGACATCGAGGCGCTTGTCTACCCGGGTATCGACACGACTCAGGAAAACGCTGGCCACCGAGCGACATTGCGCGGTGTTTCCGCCGTCATCCAGCCAGCGCTGCGCACCGCGCAGATAGGCCTGCGCTACTGCTTCGTACTGCGTTAGGGAGAAAATCAGCGTGACGTTGACGCGGACGCCTGCAGCGGTCAACTGCTCGAAGGCCTGCACCCCGGCGGGCGTGCCCGGCACCTTGATGAGCAGATTCTCGCGCCCGACGGCACGCCGCAGGCGCTGTGCCGCCGCCACCGTGCCCGCTACGTCGTGTGCCAGGGCGGGCGAGACTTCGAGACTGACGTAACCGGTATCACCCTGAGTGGATAGGTAAGCCGGCAGCAGAATATCGCAGGCCGCCTGAATGTCGGGAATCACCAGGGATTCGTAGCGTGCTTCGGCGGCGAGGGGCGAGTTACGCAAGCGCACCAGTTCATCGTGGTAACAAGGGCTTCCGGCGATGGCTTTCTGAAAGATGGCAGGATTGGAGGTCACACCGTCGATCCCGTCCTCGGTGATCAGACGCTGCAAGCTGCCTTCCTGCAGCAGTGCGCGTGAGAGATTGTCGAGCCAGACATGCTGACCAAGTGCCTTGAGCGCGAGCAAGGGGCTATCGTTCTTCATGTTCTTGCTGTCGTTCATGGGTTAGCTCCTTGCGCCGGCCACTTCCAGTCGCGTATTTCCGGCATGTCTTCGCCGTGCTCGTGAATGTACCGGGTGTGCGCGGTCAGCTTGTCGCGCATGCGCTGCTTGATGTGTGCGGCTTGGGCCTGGAGTTCCGGCACCCGGTTCGCCACGTCCATCACCAGATGGAAGCGATCGAGGGTGTTGAGTACCACCATGTCGAACGGCGTGGTCGTCGTGCCTTCCTCCTTGTAACCGCGCACGTGCAGGTTGGGGTGGCTGGTGCGCCGGTAGGTCAGGCGATGGATCAGCCACGGGTAGCCGTGGTAGGCAAAGATGATCGGCTTGTTGGTGCCGAACAACGAATCGAACTCCTTGCTCGACAGGCCATGCGGGTGTTCCTCCTGCGGTTGCAGGGTCATCAGGTCAACGACATTGATGAAGCGCATCTTCAGGTTGGGTACCAACTCGCGCAGGATGGCGATGGTCGCCAGCATTTCCAGTGTGGGCACGTCGCCCGCCGCTACCAGCACGATGTCCGGTTCACCTGGCTGGTCGTTGCACGCCCATTCCCACATGCCGATGCCGGCACCGGCGTGGTTGATGGCGGCGTCCATGTCCAGCCACTGATGCTCGGGCTGCTTGCCGGCAACGATGACATTGATGAGATTGCGGCTCCGCAGGCACTGGTCGGTGACCACTAGCAGCGTGTTGGCATCCGGCGGCAGATAGACGCGGATGATGTCGGCCTTCTTGTTCACCACGTGATCGATGAAGCCCGGGTCCTGGTGCGAGAAGCCGTTGTTGTCCTGCCGCCAGACGTGCGAGGTGAGCAGGATATTGAGCGAGGCAATGGGGCAGCGCCAGGGAATTTCGTTGCAGACCTTCAGCCACTTGGCGTGCTGGTTGAACATCGAATCGACGATGTGGATGAACGCCTCATAGCACGAAAAGAGCCCGTGTCGGCCAGTCAGCAGATAGCCTTCGAGCCAGCCCTGGCAGGCGTGCTCGGAAAGAAATTCCACCACCCGGCCATCGGCGGCGAGATGGTCGTCGTAGTCGAACCGCTCAGCCATCCAGCTACGGTCGGTGACGTCGAACAAGGCACCGAGGCGATTGGAGTTGGTTTCGTCCGGGCCGAAGACACGGAAGTTGTCCGGGTTCTTCTGCATCACGTCGCGCAGGAAAATGCCCATCACCCGCGTCGACTCGGCCAGCGTTTCGCCGGGCGTGGCTACGGCCACCGCATAGTCACGGAAATCCGGCAGGCGCAGGTCGCGGAGCAAACCACCGCCGTTGGCGTGGGGATTGGCGCCCATGCGACGTGCGCCGATAGGCGCCATTGTCGCCAGCTCGGGCATCAGCCGGCCGTCGGCATCGAACAGTTCCTGCGGCCGGTAGGACTGCATCCAGTGCTCCAGCAGCCGCACATGCTCGGGCTTTTCCATTTCGCTGAACGGTACCTGGTGCGAACGCCAGTAGCCCTCGATTTTCTTGCCATCCACTGTCTTCGGCCCGGTCCAGCCCTTCGGTGAGCGCAGCACGATCATGGGCCAGCGCGGGCGGCCCGCGTCATTTTCATTCCGTGCCCTGAACTGGATTTCGCGAATTTCGGCAATCACCGTATCGACCGTGGCGGCCATGAGCCGATGCATGGCTTCGGGCTCGTCGCCCTCGACGAAGTAGGGCTTGTAGCCATAACCCGTCAGAAGGCTTTCCAGTTCGGTGCGGTCGATGCGGGCGAAGATGGTCGGGCTGGCGATCTTGTACCCATTCAGGTGCAGGATCGGCAGCACCGCACCGTCCGTGCGAGGATTGAGGAACTTGTTGGAGTGCCACGAAGTGGCCAGCGGCCCGGTTTCCGCTTCGCCATCGCCAACGACGCAGCAGGCGATCAACGCCGGGTTGTCAAACACCGCGCCGTAGGCATGGAACAAGGCATAGCCCAGTTCGCCACCTTCGTGAATCGAACCTGGCGTTTCCGGAGCCGCATGACTGGGAATCCCACCGGGAAAGGAGAACTGCCGGAATAACCGGCGCATGCCCTCTTCGTCCGGCGATATGTCTGAATACAGTTCGCTGTAGCTGCCTTCGAGCCAGGTGTTCGCCACAACCGCCGGGCCGCCGTGACCGGGGCCGGCGATGAAGATCATGCTCAGATCCTTCTGCCGGATCACCCGGTTCATGTGCACGTAGATAAAGTTCAGTCCCGGCGTGGTGCCCCAGTGACCCAGCAGGCGTGGCTTGATGTGAACCCGTTGCAGGGGCTCCTTCAGCAGGGGATTGTCGAACAAATAAATCTGCCCTACCGAGAGGTAGTTGGCGGCGCGCCAGTAGGCGTCGATGTGCTTCAGTTCATCGGTGTCAATGGTCATGATGACTTTCCGGTTATGTTCGTCGCTGCCTCAATCTGAATGTCGATCACACTTCCCACAACACCGGCTTATCGCCTTTCCGCGACCATTCGAACAGTTCGAGCAGCGGCTGGGCGCGCTGGGAAGCACTCACGAACAAATCCTGTCCATCGTTCGGTGCTGTTTCGGCTTTCAACTTTTCGGAAGCGGCGCGTTCGGTCCGCGCAGATTTGTCGGCGGTGATGGCTTCTTTCAGCGCCGCAATTGCGGCGGGCAGTTGGGCTACAGTGATGATGCCCTTGTCGGCTGGTTCCTTGCCGATGATTCTCAGCATCTGCCGGGCCACATGGTCGAACATCATGACGTCGCCCGCTACCTGTGATCGAAAGGTGATTAGCATGATTCACACTCCTCTATAAATGTCGGCGCTGGCGGGACGGCATTGGCGAGTAGCGGCAGTCCGGGCCTAGTGGTCAGTTGCGGCCCATGGCCTTGAGCTGCGTCCGCAGCCACTCGACCTCATCAAGCAACTCCAGCGCCAGTGCAGCTCCGGCGAGATTGACACCAAGATCGCGTTGCAAGCGCAGAGCTACCGTGGCGCGGCGGATGTGCATGCCGCCAAAGCGCCAGCGATCCGGTTCGCGCCCGACCGGTGCCAGTACACCCTCATCAACCAGTTCGACAATACACTCGACCTGAACCGCGCAGGCTTGGCTCAGCTCGATCAGGGTCAACTCAGACTGCTCTTCCAGGATGGTTGCGCTCAGTTGCGGTGGTACTTTCTCGCTTTCCATACTTACACTCCCAGTTTGGCGCGCGGATTGAAGGCGTTGAACTGTTCGACCATGGCGCGGTAGAGAGCACTGTCAGACGCTTAGTCGGCCGCTGGCATGGCGATCAACAACACCACATACAAGTCGCCCGGAGCAACAGTCCGGGGAACTTTTGGCGGTGTGCTGGCTTACTATTGGCCTTTGACAATCATGTCATTCTTGACGGCTATCACACCTTTGACGGCCTTGGCAACAGTTACGGCCTTATCAATATCGGCGCGGGAACTCACAAAGCCGGTCAGTTGCACCGTGCTTTTGTAGGTTTCGACGTTGATTTCGGCAGACTTTAGCGAAGACTCGGCCAATACCGCCGCCTTCACCTTGGTCGTGATAACGGCGTCGTCGACATATTCGCCGGTGGATTCCTGCTTGGTTGCAGGGGCGGCAGTCTTCTCTTCAGCAGCCTTGGTTGCCATTGTGGGGGCCATCGACGTCTTTGCATTAGCCTTGGCTTGGGCCTCGGCGGCCTGTGCTTCATTAACGCAGAGTTTCTTGTCCTTGCCAGCCTTGTCATCACACTTTTCCTTGGCCACAGCGTAATCCGCTTCTGCCTTGGCGATTTTCACCGCATGATTGGCTTTTTCGTCGGGCTTGTAGCTGGCTTCGAGTTCAGCCTTGGCGACCTTTTCCTTGCCCGTGGCTTCGACCACGCAGACATCCTTGGCGTTGCCAGTCAATGAGCCACATGCTGCCTGGGATAATTTGTATTCGGCCGCTATCTTGTCCTTGCCAACTTTGTATTCATCCGTTGTTAGGGCTTGTGCTGCCATCGCACCAGTGCCGAATGCGATGGCAATCGCAACCGCGATAACATTGATGTTACGTTTATTCATGATGATTCCTTTCGGGATAAGTTCAGAGGTCATGCAGCCAGAGGGCTGCGGATGCCACAGTGCAGTACTCATGATCGAGGCTAAATGACCATGCAAGTAGTTTCTGTGCGCTGCCAGACAAAGCGCCCATTTATTACACGACTCACTGAGGCGACAATTTCTGCACGCTACCGTACAGAAACCGTTGGATTCAATGGCTACCCTGATCGACAGTGAGCGCTGGATGCCAACAGCGGTGCTCACGATCATCGTCGACAGTCAGTTACAGGAGATCACCATGAACAAGGACCAAACCAAAGGCCGTATTGAAGAGGCAAAAGGCAAAGTGAAGGAAGTCGCCGGCAAGGTCGTCGGCAACAAGGATCTTGAACTGAAGGGGAAGACTCAAGGCAACAGCGGCAAAGTCCAAGCCGCGTATGGTGACTTGAAAGCAGACATCAAGAAATCCATTTAGGATCAGCCGCATAGTCCCGTCCGCGTGACTTCCTTGGCGCGGGCGGGCTACTATTTATTAAGGAAGCGGTTCTCAGACTGATGGCTGATCCAGGCGTCTGGTGGGGTCAGCGCTTGAAGCGGTAGTCGCCCGCCGCATACAACTGCCAACTGCCATTCCCGGTGAGTTCCAGCACCTGCGGGTGATATTTCAGGATGGAGGAGCGATGGCCGGTGCTAATCAGTGTTGTTTCACTGGTCAGCACTTGCTGATAAAGAGTGTCCTCGTTGCTTTCATCTAAGG
>JACDZJ010000136.1_pt1 | contig 34119 bp, 34 predicted proteins | sample 7365721 | NCBI WGS metagenome assembly JACDZJ01 (sample SAMN15143480, study PRJNA637477) | pond metagenome | biome: freshwater wetland ecosystem [ENVO:00000243]; feature: pond [ENVO:00000033]; material: pond water [ENVO:00002228]; isolation source: pond water containing pink berries ... | reverse complement strand
ACCCCGGAAGTTACCCCGGAAGTTACCCCGGAAGTTACCCCGGAAGTTACCCCGGAAGTTCGCCGGGTGATGATTGCTCTGCCGGGCGAATTGTCGCGCCAGGAATTGCAGCAGGCGCTGGACCTGAAGGACCCCGAACATTTCCGCAAGGCGTATCTGTCGCCGGCGCTTGCGACCGGGTTGGTTGAAATGACCTTGCCGGACAAGCCCCGTAGCGGCAATCAACGCTATCGCCTGACCGCCAAGGGGCGGAAGTGGGTGAAGGCCAACGCCAGCCGGTCATGAGCGAATACAGCGAGGTCGAGCAACCCTTTCTTTGTCAGCTTGAAGAGCAGGGCTGGACGGTCATCGACCAGGGCGCGGGCGTGCCGCAGGACCCGATGCCCAGCCTGCGCAGCACTTTTCGCCAGTGGCTGCTGCCCGAGGTGTTCACCGAGTCGGTCCGACGCATCAACCTGACCGACGATGGCAGGCCTTGGCTCAGCGACACGCAGCTCGACGACTTGCAGCAGCAACTGCTGCGCCAGCCCAACCGCACGCTGCTGGAAGCCAACGAGGCGGTGCAGGCGCTGCTGTTCAAGGCGCAGGTGGATGCGAACGAACTGACCGGCGAGCGCGATCCGGTGGTACGGCTGATCGACTTCCACCAGCCGGAAAACAACCGCTTCCACGCCATCAACCAGTTTCGCATCGACACGCCGGGCTGCGTCAAGGGCTTCATCATTCCCGACATCGTGCTGTTCGTGAATGGCATTCCGTTGTGCGTGGTGGAGTGCAAGAAGGGTTCGGCGACCTGCGCCAACCCGCTGCAGGAGGCTTACGTACAGTTGCAGCGCTACATGCGGCGGCGGCGGGAAACGGAACTGGCCGGGCTGCGCGAAGGCGAACCGCGCCTGTTCCATAGCTGCCTGCTGCTGATCCGCAGCAGCGGCATCGAGGCGGACTACGGCACCATCAGTTCGGGCGAGGAGCACTACCACGCATGGAAGACACTCTATCCGCGCGACGAAGCGGCACTGGCCGATATGAACGCCCAGCAGCAACTGATTGCCGGCATGCTGGACCGCGCCAACCTGCTGCAGATCCTGCGCACCAGCAGCGTGTTCAAGGACACCGAAGGCGGCCAGCGCGTCAAGGTGGTGTGTCGTTACCAGCAGTTCCGCGCCGCCAACCGGATATTGCAGCGCTTGCGCGGCGGCCAGACGGCGCTGGAGCGCAGCGGCGTGGTGTGGCACACGCAGGGCTCGGGCAAGTCGCTGACCATGGTTTTCGTCGCGCGCATGCTGCGCGCCAGTGGCGACCTGGCCGACTACAAGATCGTGCTGGTCAATGACCGTCAGGACCTCGAAGACCAGCTCGGGGCGACGGCAACGCTGATCGGCGGCCGGGTAAATGTGATCGAGAACAGCAGCGACTTGCGCCGGCACCTGGCGAGCGACAGTTCCGACCTCAACATGGTGATGGTGCACAAGTTCCAGGAACGCAACCAGGTGCTGAGCAATACGGTGGCCGAAGCGCTGGGCACCTATCTGGCCATGCCGGCGGGCAAGACCTTCGGCGTGGTGAATGCCTCGCCGCGCATCATCCTGATGGTCGACGAGGCGCATCGCACGCAAGGCTCGGACCTCGGCGACAACCTGTTCGAGGCCTTCCCCAACGCGGCGCGGGTGGCCTTCACCGGCACGCCGCTGATCACCGAGCGTCATGGTGAGCGCAAGACCCACAAGCGCTTCGGCGACTACATCGACACCTATAAGCTGATGGACGCGGTGCATGACGGCGCCACGCTGCAAATTCTCTACGAGGGCAAGACGGCGGACAGCGCCCTCAACGAGAAGCACGCCTTCGATACCGCCTTCGAGGACTTGTTCCGCGAGCGCAGCGACGAGGAATTGCTGGCGATCAGGAAGAAGTACGGCGCCACCGGCGACATCCTCGAAGCGAAGAACCGCATCGATGCCATCGCCCGCGACCTGGTTGCGCATTACATCGACAACATCCTGCCCAACGGCTTCAAGGCGCAGGTGGTGTGCCATTCCAAGCTGGCCTGCGTGCGTTATCGCGAGGGCATCGAGGCGGCTCTGGCGGAACGAATTACCAGGGAACGCCTTCACGAAAAGCCGGATGCCGACTTGATCCGCAAGCTGGAATTCCTCAAGCCCGTGGTAGTGATTTCGTCGGACGGCACCAACGAAGCGGCCTACATCAGTCATGCGCGCAAGGAGGCGCAACGGCTGAATGCCGTCGCCAACTTCTGCAAGCCTTTCGATCTGGAGGACGCGGATCAGGCCAATACCGGCATCGCCTTCCTGATCGTCTGCGACATGCTGCTGACCGGCTTCGATGCGCCGGTCGAACAGGTGATGTATATCGACAAGAAGCTGCGCGAGCACACGCTGTTGCAGGCCATCGCACGCACCAACCGGGTCATGCGCGGCAAGCAGCGCGGCTATGTGGTGGATTACATCGGCCTCGCCAACCACCTGACCGAGGCTCTGAGCCTGTACGCCGCCAGCGACGAATTGCAGGAGCTGCACGACGGCCTGCAAGCGATTGCGTCGGAACTGCCGGTGCTGGAGGAACGCTACCAGCGCCTGTTGCAGCACTTCCGCGAGCTTGGCGTGCGACAGATCGCCGAGTTCGTCACGGGCAGCCTGCCGGGGCTGCAAGCCGATGCCGCCGTGGTCGACGCCGCGGTGAGGGTGCTGAAGGACGAGAAGCGGCGGGCAGATTTCGAGGTCTATCTGAAGAAGTTCCTGATGAGCATGGACATCATCCTGCCGCACGACTCGGCCCAGCCTTACCGCGTGCCGGCCAAACGTTTCGGCTACATCCTGCAGGTGGCGAAGGAGCGTTACAAGGACACCAGCCTCGATCTCGGCGATGCGGGCGAAAAGGTCAAGGCGCTGATCAACGCGCACCTGATCAGCCTCGGCATCAATCCGAAGATCGCCCCCGTCGAATTGCTGGCGGAAGATTTCATCGAGAAGTTGCAGCAACACACCGGCGGCAACGACGAGGCCAAGGCCAGCGAGATGGAGCACGCTCTCCGCAAGCACTGCACGGTACACCACGACGAAGACCCGGCCTTTTTCAGGAGCCTGTCGGAGAAGGTCGACGCGCTGATCGAAAAGCATCACGAGGAATGGGACCTGCTGGTGGAAAAACTGGCCGAGCTGCGCCAGGTGGCCGTCGCCGGCCGACGGCAGGGCGAAGACGGCATGAGCCGGGAAGCCACGACCTTCTACGAGTACATCGTCCAGGTGGGGTTTGCGGCGGGAACGGTGGCGCCGGAACACAAGGCCGAGTTCAAGCAATTGATGGAAGAAGTCGTCGAATTGCTGCAGGAGACCGTCGGCAGCATCGATTTCTGGCAGAACCCGGACAAGCAGAAACGGGTGCGGGGGCTGATCAAAGCCGAGATCGCCAAGTGCGGCATCGAGTAACTCAAGATCAACCGCGAGCGAGTCGCGGTCGAGATCATGAAGCTGGCCAAGAACCGTCACGACGAACTGGTGCGCGGCGTCGGGGCAAACTGAAATGCAAATCAGGCAAGCTGGAAATATCAAATACCGCCTGCTGCCGGGCGCGAACCGCCAGACCACGGATATTGTCATCGAACGCGATGGGCTGATCAGCGTGCGGCCGCCGCAGCGCATGACACCGGAGCAGGTGGATGCCACGGTGTTGAGCAAGCGCATGTGGATCTATCGCAACCTTGCCGAATGGCGCGATCTCAATGCAACGCGCGTGGCAAGGGAGTGGGTCAATGGCGAATCCTTCCTTTACCTCGGCGCCAACTATCGCCTGCTGCTGGTGGGGCAGCAGGATGAAACGCTGAAGTTGAAGGATGGACGTTTTTGTCTCTTGCGCTCGGTGGTCGATCGGCATGGCAAGGCCGGCGCCCAGCGGGCGTTTCAGGATTTCTACGCGGCCAAGGGGCGCGAACGCTTGCGCCAGCGGGTAGCCGCGCTTGCGCCCAAGGTAGGCGTCAGCCCCGGCTCGCTGGAAGTCAAGGATCTTGGCTTCCGCTGGGCCTCGTGCTCAAAAGACGGAAACCTGCACTTTCACTGGAAGTGCATAATGGCGCCGGCCACGATCATCGACTACTTCGTGGTTCACGAACTTTGTCATTTGCGCTACCGCGATCACACGGCCGCATTCTGGAACGAGGTGGACAAGGTCTTGCCGGACTATCAGGAGCGCAAACAGTGGCTAAGACAACGTGGGGCAGAGTTGGCCTTGTAGACTCGCCGTCCCGCCAGCACACCCAACCACTAGAGGAGATTCAATGAAAAAACTGCTCGCCTTCGTTACCATCGCCACCCTGCTGTGCTTCGGCGCCTTCGGCCTGGCTCAGGCTGCCACCCAGAATTGCGAAGCCCAGGCCGTCGACAAGAATGGCAAGCCGCTGGCCGGCGCCGCGAAGAATTCGTTCATGAAGAAATGTACGGGGGCGACCAGCGCGCCGGCGCCGCAATCGGACTGCGAGGGCAAGGCCATCGACAAGAACGGCAAGCCGCTGCACGGCGCCGCCAAGGCCGCCTCTATCAAGAAGTGTACCCAGGACGCCCAGGGTAAATAAGGGCCGCTAAATAAGCGGCGGCAACACCTCCCGATCGAAGGCGATATCGCCTTCGGGATCGGGGGTGCCGGTCGCCTTGAGGCCGGCGAAGTCGTAGAGCCGCGCATCCATCAGATGCGACGGCACGATGTTGGCGAGGCTGCGGAACAGCGTCTCGACGCGACCCGGAAAGCGCCGCTCCCAGTCGCGCAGCATCTCCCCCACCTGCTGCCGTTGCAGATTCGGCTGGCTGCCGCACAGGTTGCAGGGGATGATCGGGAATTCGCGCTGCTGCGCCCATTCGATCAGGTCGGCTTCACAACAATAGGCCAACGGTCGAATCACGATATGCCGGCCGTCGTCCGAGACCAGCTTGGGCGGCATCGCCTTGAGCTTGGCGGCGAAAAACAGGTTGAGGAACAGCGTGGCGAGGATGTCGTCGCGGTGGTGGCCGAGCGCGATCTTGGTTGCACCCAGCTCGTCGGCCACGCGGTAAAGGATGCCGCGCCGCAGCCGCGAACACAATGAACAGGTGGTCTTGCCTTCGGGAATCACCCGCTTGACGATCGAGTAAGTATCTTCCTCGACGATGCGATAGGGCACACCGATGCCGTCCAGATAGGCCGGCAGCACCTCGGTGGGAAAACCCGGCTGTTTCTGATCGAGATTGACGGCGATGATCTCGAAGCGGATCGGCGCCTTTTCCTTCAGATACAGCAGCACGTCGAGCAAGCCGAAGGAATCCTTGCCGCCCGACAGGCAGACCATGACGCGGTCGCCTTCCTCGATCATGGCGAAGTCGGCGATGGCCCGCCCGACCTCGCGGCGCAGCCGCTTGGCCAGCTTGTTGGCTTCGAACTCGGCCTTGTGCGCTTGTTTGTAGGTGGTCACCTCATTTGCCTACAAGTGCGCGGTCCGGCCACCATCGACGTTGATGACCTGCCCGGTGATGTAAGGCGCATCGAAAATCAGGAATTTGACGGTTCTGGCGATGTCCGCCGGGCTACCGACGCGCTTGAGCAGGGTATGGTCGATGATCGACGCGCGCTCGGCCGGCGGGAAGTCGCTCGTGGTTTCCGGCCACTCGATCGGGCCGGGGGCGACGGCATTGACGCGCACCGCCGGGGCGAGTTCCAGCGCCAGTGCGCGCGTCAGCCCGAGCAGGCCAGCCTTGGCGGCACAGTAGAGCGGGTAGCCTTTGAGCGGCCGTTCGGCATGGATGTCGGTGATGTTCACAATGCACCCGCGTGCTTTCACCAACTCGGGAGCGGCCGCTTGCGACAGGAACAGCGGGCCCTTGAAATTGCTGCCGATCAGGTCGTCCCAAGCCGCTGCGTCGATGCTGCCCAGCGGCGTCGCATAAAAACTCGACGCATTGTTCACCAGTGCATCGAGCCGGCCGAAATGCGCCACTACTTGCCCGACCAGCACAGCCAAGCCGGCCACGTCGCGCAGATCCTGCCGTACTGCCAGCGCCGACTTTTCACGGCGGGCGTTAAACTCGGCTGCCAATGTTTCGGCCGCCGCCGCAGAATCGCGGTAATGCAGCACGAGGTTCGCCCCGGCCGCATGCAGGCTGCGCGCAATCTCTGCGCCAACACGCCGCGCGGCACCGGTAATCAAAACAACGGGAGCAGTCATCGCAACAGTATACCGAGGCAGTGTGCCGCCGCCGCCAGCCCGAAGCCGGCCGTCACCGTCACCGCCGAACCGTAGCCGGCGCAGGCCAGTCCGGCCGCGCCGTCGAGTTGGCACTCACCCGAAAAGTCGGCGCCGGCAGGACGGCGGATCGGCTCGTCGGAAAAAACACAGGGCACGCCGAACTTCTTCTTCGCCTCGCGCGTGAAGCCGTAATCCTTGCGCAGGCTCGCCCGTACTTTCGAGACGAGCGCGTCCTGCGTGGTGCGCGCCAGGTCGTCGATGCGGATGCGCGTCGGGTCGGTGCGCCCGCCCGCCCCGCCGGTGGTGACCACGGCAAGCTGGTTGCGCCGGCAATGGGCGATCAGCGCCGCCTTGGCGCGCACCTGGTCAATGCAGTCGATCACCACATCACCGGCCGGCAGCAGGGTCGCCACATTCTCGGGTGTGATGAATTCCTCGATGCCATCGACCTGGCAGGCCGGGTTGATCAGCGCGATGCGTTCCGCCATCGCCTGCACCTTGGCCTGGCCGAGCGTCGTCTCCAAGGCGTGCGCCTGCCGGTTGATGTTGCTCTCGGCAACGTGATCCAGATCAATCAGCGTCAGCCGTCCCACGCCCGAACGCGCCAGCGCCTCGGCCACCCATGAACCCACGCCGCCGATGCCGATCACGCAGACATGCGCTGCCGTCAGCCGCGCCAAGCTGCCCGCGCCGTAGAGCCGTTCGATGCCGCCGAAGCGGCGGGAAGTGTCCATGTTCGTCATTGTCGCTGCGAATTTACAAGGTTTGCCGTCCTGCCAGCGCCGACTTTTCTCAATCATGTGACGAAACGGTCTTGTTATTCCATTGGCTTCGCCGCAGAATGCCACTGTGACACGATCCCACCCACTGCTTCGTTAGAGACCCACCCGACCATGGCCATTTTTCGCTGCAACCAATGCGGCCTCCTCCAGGAAAAACCCGATTCCCTGGCGGGGCAGAACATTTCCTGCCCCCGCTGCACTGGTTCGTTCCCCGTCTACCCGACCCTGTTCTTCGTCGAAAAGCTGCTCGAAAAATATCTGGTCACCCGGAAAAAACTCGCCCTGCTCAAGGATGCCGACACCAGCCAGACCGTTGCCGACGCGCTGCCGAGCGAACCAGCCCAACTGGATGACATCGACCTGGGCAGCACCGACCTGCTGGCTTCCGAAGTGCAGCACGGGCCCATCTACGACTGGTTCCACAAACGGCAGATCAAGGTGAAGGCCAACCTGCATAGCGTGGACACCACCGGTTTCTTCGACGAGGTAGCCGAAGCGATCGGGGCCAACCTGCCGGTGCTTCGGGAAGTGGTCGAACGCATCCGCTGGTCGCAGCAAAAGGGTTATGCGAGCACGACCATCTCGCTCGGCAACATGGCGCCGCAGGATGCTGCGGCGATTTCGGCCTTTTGCCAGCAGCTCTACGACTTCTCCTTCGCCGCCAAGTGCTTCCACAACCGGCCGGAAAACAACGTGCGGCTGGTGCTGCAAACGGCCCCGGCCGTGCGCGAATTCTTCAACGGCGAATGGCTCGAATGGCATGCCCTGATGTCCAGCCTGCGCTATGCCCAGCAGCGCGGCAAGCGCTTTTCCTGTGCCCGCGGCCTGAACATCGCCCTGCCGAACGGCGAAGTTTACGAACTCGACGTGTTCATGCTGATCGACGGCCATATCCCCGTCTGCATTGAATGCAAGACCGGCGAATTCCGCCAGAACATCGAGCGCTACCTCAACTTGAGGAAGCGCCTCGGCATCGGCGGGCGAAATTTCGTGATGTGCGTCACCGGGCTGAACGACGAGAATGCGAAGGCTTTATCCGCGACCTATCACCTGGCGTTCGCGAACGAACGCTCGCTGACCGACCACCTCGCCAGCCTGTTCTAGGCAACCGGGTTCCGTGCACCCCGAGTTGCCCAATCCTGTCCCCGACGCCCAGGCCGCGAGCCGCGCGCTGACCGACTGCATCGCGGCGAGCATTCGCACCGCGGGCGGCTGGTTGCCCTTCGTCGATTACATGGAGCTGGCGTTGCACCTGCCGGGGCTGGGTTATTACGCCGGCGGGGCGCACAAATTCGGCGACGGGGCATCGGGCGGCGATTTCGTCACCGCGCCGGAGATCACGCCGCTGTTCGGCCAGGCGCTGGCGCGGCAGGTGGCGCAGGTGCTCGCCGTCCTGCCAGAGCCGACTTTACTGGAAGTGGGGGCGGGCAGCGGCCGGCTGGCCGCCGACCTGCTGCTGGCGCTGGAAACCCTCGGACAGCTACCGGAGCGTTATGAAATCCTCGAACTGTCGGGCGAACTGCGCGCCCGTCAGCGGCAGGCCATCGAGCTGGCGGTGCCGCATCTGGCCGGGCGGGTTGTCTGGCGGGACGCACTGCCGGAACGCTTCACGGGCTGCGTCGTCGCCAACGAGTTGCTCGACGCCATGCCGACCCATGCCGTCGCCTGGCGTGACACGGGCCTGATGGAGCGCGGCGTGGTGTTAGGGGAAGACGGCTTCGGCTGGGCCGACCGGCTGGCAGGCGGGGCACTGGCCGGCGCCATGGCAGGTTTGCCGGTGGCGGCACCCTACGAGAGCGAAATTTCACTCGCCGCGCACGCTTGGGTGGCCGAATGGGGACGCCGGCTCGCCTACGGCGCGCTGCTGTTGATCGACTACGGCTTGCCGCGCCACGAGCTTTACCACCCGCAGCGCAATCGCGGCACGCTGCGCTGCCACTATCGCCAGCGCGCCCATGACGACCCGTTCTGGTGGCCGGGGCTGTCGGACATCACCAGCCATGTCGATTTCACTGCGATTGCCGAAGCCGGCTTCGGCGCCGGTCTCGACGTGCTGGGCTATACCAGCCAGGCGAACTTCCTGATCAATTGCGGTATCGGCGAACAGCTGCTGGAGCGCCAGCAGGCCGGCGGTGAAACGGCGCTGCGCGCGGCAGGGGCCGTGCAGATGCTGCTGGCACCCGGCGAAATGGGCGAACTGTTCAAGGTGATGGCCCTCGGCCGCGGCATCGACGTGCCGCCCCTTGGCTTCGCGCGCGGCGACCGACGTCACGCACTGTAAAAAGTCGGCGCTGGCGGGACGGCGGGCTTTATTCCTGGCTGCGGTAGAGGTTGCGCAGGAATTCGTCGGCATCCACTTCGGGCAGGTCCTTATGCACGACATGCGGATGCAGTTCGAGCCGTTCGGTCGGTTGCGGCAACCAGCCGGCATTCAGCACTTCGTCCACGAATTCGCCGAATTCAGCCTCGGCGCAGGCGCTCTCCTCGTTCATTTGTTCTATTTTTCCTGTTTTCATGTCCATCACGATCACCATGGTGAATTCTCCGCGTCGAATCGAAGCGACGTGTCAACCTTAACGACGCACAGCGGAAAAAACTGAAACACCAGCTTAATTGCCCGGTATCCGCAGTGTGCTGTGGCGCTCGTGCCACGGTGCCACCTTTACCAGCAGCGCCATGCCCGGCAAGGCCAGCAATACACACAACAGGAAAAAGGTCATCCAGCCCATCCACTCGACCAGCCAGCCGGTGGTGGCATTGACGAAAGTGCGCGGCACTGCGGCGAGGCTGGAGAACAAGGCATATTGCGTGGCGGTGTAGAGCGGGTGGGTGGTGCGGGCGATAAAGGCGACGAACGCCGCCGTGCCCAGCCCCACACCCAACGCCTCGAAGCCGATCACCAGCGCCAGCCGCCCGAGCGCCGCGCCGTCGATGGCGGCCTGCGGCCCCAACGCCGCCAGCCAGGCGAAGCCGAAGATCGACACCACCTGCACCACGCCGAACAGCCACAGCGCCCGGTTGATGCCGATCTTCACCATCCACAGCCCGCCGAGCAGGCCGCCGATCACCGCCGGCCATAGCCCGGCGTGCTTGGCCACCAGCCCGATGTCCGACTTGGCATAGCCCATGTCGAGGTAGAAGGGCGTCGCCAACGCGGTGCACATCGAATCGCCGAGCTTGTAGAGGAAGATGAAGGCGAGGATCAGCAGCGCCGAATGCTGTCCGGCGCGGCCGATGAATTCGCGGAAGGGCTCGACCACCGCCTCGCGCAGCGTGCGCGGCGCGGCGCCGGCGATGGCGGGCTCTTTCACGCGCAGCGCCAGCGCCATGCCTGGCAACATGAACAGGGCCGTGATGAAAAACACCTGATCCCAGTGCAGACGGTCGGCGAGGATCAGCGACAGCGAACCCGGCACCAGCCCGGCGATGCGGTAGGCGTTCACATGCACCGAGTTACCCAGCCCCAGCTCGGTGTCGGAGAGGAGTTCGCGCCGGTAGGCATCCAGCGCGATGTCGGCCGTGGCCGAAAAGAAGGCCAGCGCCGCCGCCAGCCAGACGATCAGGCCGAGGTCGTTGGCCGGCGACAGTCGCCCCAGCAGGGCGATGATCACCAGCAGCGCGGCCTGCGTCAGCAGGATCCAGCCGCGCCGCCGGCCCAGCGACAGGAAGGGCAGCGCATAACGGTCGAGCAGCGGCGCCCAGAGGAATTTCCAGGTGTAGGGAAACTGGATCAGCGCAAACAGGCCGATCGCCTTGAGGCTGACGCCCTCGCTGCGCAGCCAGGCCGGCAGCAGGTTGAGCAGCAGGTAGAGCGGCATCCCCGACGCGAAGCCGGTGAACACGCAGATCAGCATGCGGCGGGTGAGCAGGGGAGCGAGCCACGTGGGTGCGGTAGCCATGATCGGGCGATGCTAGCAGCCGTGGCTGGCGGCTGATTCATAATGACGACTGCTGAACTGCGGCTTATTCCTCATTCCTTTCCATGTTTCCTGTCCATTACGTCGATCCCGTCTATCGCCCGCCCTCCGAGGCCGATTCGCTGATCCTGCCGGTCACCGACGGCTGTTCGTGGAACCGCTGCACCTTCTGCGAGATGTACACCGCGCCGCAGAAGCAGTTCCACGCGCGGAACGAGGCCGAAACGCTGGCCAGCATCTGCGCTTGCGGCGAGCATTTCGGCAACGAGGTGCGGCGCATCTTCCTCGCTGATGGCGATGCGCTGGTGCTGCCGACGCGGCGCCTGCTGGCCATCCTGCGGGCGATCCGGGCCCACTTGCCGGCCGTGCATCGCGTGTCGAGCTACTGCCTGCCGCGCAACCTGCGCAAGAAGTCGGTGGCCGAACTCAAGGAACTGGCCGACGCCGGGCTCAGCCTGGCCTATGTCGGCGCCGAATCCGGCGACGATGAGGTGCTGGACAAGGTGAGCAAGGGCGAAACCTTCGCCAGCACCTGCGAGGCTTTGCAGAAACTCGGCGAAGCCGGCATCCGCCGCTCGGTGATGATCCTGAACGGCCTCGGCGGCAGGGAACTGTCGCGGCAGCATGCGGAAAATTCCGCCCGGCTCGCCAATGCCACCCAGCCGGAATACCTGGCGACGCTGGTGGTCAGCTTCCCGCAGGGCGAGCAGCGCCTGCGCGCCGGCTTCCCCGGCTGGGAACCGCTGACGCAGCATGAACTGTTCATCGAGATGGAGCAGTTCCTGTCCGGCCTGGAACTCAGGCGCACCGTGTTCCGCAGCGACCACGCGTCGAACTGGCTTATTCTCAAGGGCACGCTCGGCGCCGACAAACCGAAACTGCTGGCCGAAGTCCGCGCGGCCATCGCGGCGCCGGAACACGCCGGGCTGCGACCCGCCTGGGCGCGGGGGTTATAATCCGCCGGCTTTGGAAGTCATGCGCGCCCGTAGCTCAGCTGGATAGAGTACTGCCCTCCGAAGGCAGGGGTCGGACGTTCGAATCGTCTCGGGCGCGCCAAAATCCCCCACCCGACAACGCTTTTTCCGCCTGTGGCCGCCGGCCAGCGCGGCGCGACGGGTGCTGCGCGCAGTCCCGAAAAAGTCGGCGCTGGCGGAACGGCGACTATTCACTTTCGTGTCAGGTCTTATAGGGCCCAAGGAATCGAGTGCCATTGAAGTGGATGAGGTGCGTTGGGGCGTCAGCACACCAAACCTCCGACTCCCAGGAGATCGTCTCCAAATACTTGTTCATCACGCGCCGGGTCGGGAAAGCCGAGACATAAACAAGGCCAGCCGTGCTGCCGGCGAACAACTTGGCAAGCTCCTGATGCCGCTTTGAATCGACGGGGCCGTGGCTGGTGACGGACTCAACGAGCAACAGCCAGTTCTTCTCCACGTAATAAAGAACGACATCCGGCATCTTGCCGTGGTTATCGACCTTCACCCCCAGACCTGCAAGCTTTTCGATGTCGAAGTAACCCCATTTATCGCCCGTGTCGCCGACATAGACGAGCGTCGCGCCAGGGGCAAAGCGCGGGCCAAACTTCTCGACGACGGCCTTGATCTGCTCCGAATGCCCGCCCGGCGAGAGCTTGATTTTCTTGCCGGGCGCGACCCTGACGGGAACCATCCGCATTTCCCGCTCCATCGCATAACGCTCCGCCAAAGAGTGGCGCCTCTCATTGAAAGCGGTCATGGCCACCGCGTAACCACGCGACCCACGCCTTCTGAGAACGGCTAGCAGGCTTGGCTCGATCTGATAGACGGCGGCCGGCGAATTGACCGGACGATCCGGCTTGTCGGGGTTGTAGAGGGCGATCCCCGCAGCAACGAACTGGTGGATTGTCTGCCTGCGGAATGTTTCGCGCGTGTTCGGCTTGTATTCCGCTCCGTAATGCTTGCGGCTCCAGTCCATGATCGGCGTGATGCCAATGAGTGGCGCAGAGCACTCCGCCCACTTCTTTTCCGCTGGGAGATCGAGTAGCGCCAACAGACATAGCGCCGAGCGCTCTTTGGATTGCGCGCGCGGCATGTCAAGGTCGACGAGGACAGCCATGGCTTCGCGAAGGCGGGTGTCACGCGTTGCCACAGGTAATCTCCATTTCGCTGATCAACGTATCGACCGCCTCTTGCGCAAGAGGCCCCTTGCCAGCCTTCTTGCCGAGTGCCCGCAACGTTTCCTGGGTCGGGAATGCCATCTTGCGCAGATCGCTCGCGTTGACCTGCGTATGGCCCGAAAAAATGCGGAATACCTGATCCGTGGCCGTCGAATTGAGGAATGCGGCAAGGCCGCATGCCAGATCAAAGTCGAGGCCATGCTTGCCGATGTGAAAAACGTTCCAGTGATTCTCGATACCAACCAGATCATCGGGCAGGTCAGTCGATTCAAGGACGTAAGCGGTGATGCGCCGCCGCTCCTCCTTCGACGAGAACCGCTTGACGAGGACATAAGTGCCGGAAGGCATCAGCCAGCGGCGGGATGATGCCGAAACGCGAATCGCATTTGGCTTGCGGTGTGCGAGATCGGGCCAGGACAGGACACCCTTCTTGAAGTGGTGTGCGTAGAGTAACGGAACCGTCCCCACCTCCATCTCCCTGCGCGTATCGTCGGTCATACGGAAATCGACGACGGGCCCGGTACAAATTTCCAGACCGATATCCTTGAGCGTCCCGGCGCAAAGTGGCGAGAATGAGAGAGCCGCAGCGTCTGTTGGCGCAGGGACATGAATGAAAAGATCCTCATCCCCCGGTTTGACGATGCAAGAAAATGGAAAGGCACGGCTTGGACAACCATCGAAATCGAGTCCGGCACTCGAACTGACGACAACATCGCCCTGCGGCATGCCGCGATCCAGTCGGATGATTACGTTTTCCTGCAGAACCGCATCATCCTTGAACGCCTTGTTGCGGCTTTCGAAAACGTGGATGCGGCGCAATGAACACTCCCTGAGCAGGAGGGCGCGAAACAGCTTGAAATAGGGGCCATTGCAAAAGCTGCGCGGGATGATTGCAACGATCTGCCCCCCCTTGGCCATGGCATGGATGGTGAGGGCAAGGAAGCCCGAATAGAGATTGACGGTTTCGACACCGACCGCCCGTAGGATGTGGCGATGTTTTGACTGTGCCTTGATCTTCGCGTAAGGCGGATTTTGAATCGCATGCGTGAAGCGAGGCATCTTGCGGGAAATAAGTTCCGTGGCGGCAGCCTCGATGAAGTCCTCTTTCCGGACGGAAAATTTGAAGCCCGGAGTACGCAACGCGACGGCATCAAGCAAGGGAACGAGATGGCCGCACATTATTGGATCGGCCTCCCAGCACTCTGCTGTGACCGAGGACGCTGGGAAACATCTGGTAAAAGCGGCAGTCAGAGACCCGACCCCGGCTCCGGCATCAAGCAAACGGACAGCGTCGGTTGGCTCGTCGAAAAGCCCGGCCATAAAATCCGCCGTGGCGTCCGGCGTCATGAACTGCCCCCATTCCGCCTTGCGGTCGCTGTCCAGTTCTTGATTGGCCTTGTGCCTGATCGGATCGGTCGAGAGCATCTATTTATTCTACCGCCATCAATTGGATGAGCATCACCCCGTCCAACGGCCACTCATGGCTGACCTTAGCCGTCCCGCCAGCGCCGACTTTTTTAAATGGCAGGCGCCGGCCACTCCGTCTCGAAGCGGATGAGGATGGTCCGGGTGGCGGGGGAGAGGTTCAGCGGGGTCGCGCCGGCAGGCCCGGCGAGGTAGAGCAGGGTTTCGGCATCGTCGGCCGCCAGCGGCTCGCCCTCGGCCTCGCCGTAGAAGACGTGGTGCAAGCCTAGTGGATGAAACACGGTCTTGCTATCGTTATTGACCGAAGTGCGCACGGCCGTTATCCAGAAACTGGCAAACGGCCCCGTTTAGTTGTGATATAAAGGCATAAATATTCCGGTTGATTGCAAGTAAACCATCTAATAGGCACATAGTTACCGGTTATCAATAATCATGGCAACACTCGCTTTTTCAGCACCAAACGAACTTCAGGAACTCCTGGGAGAGCGCCTGAAGCGTTTACGCCTGAGCCGCAACCTGGATCAGCGCACGACGGCGGAAAAGGCCGGTATTTCGGAAAAGGCGCTGCGCAACCTTGAAGCCGGACGAGGCTCGACCGTGGAAACCTTGCTGCGCGTCCTCAAGGCACTGGAGCACCTGCGAGGGCTGGACATGCTCGCCCCCGAGGCCAGCGTCAATCCGCTCGAATTGTTACGGCAGCCCAAGCCGCCGCAACGCGTGCGCCGTCCGCGCAAACAGAATCCGGCAGGCTAAGTCCTCATGGATACCCCCGTCATTGAAGTTCGCATCTGGGGCCAGCGCGTCGGCGCGGTAGCGCCCGATCCTCGCCTGGGCTGCTATGTCTTCGCCTACGACCCGGCCTGGCGGCGCAACCGCATCGAACTGGCCCCGCTGACCCTGCCACTCGACGACCTGCGGCCCAGCTTCGCCTTTCCCGAGTTGTCAGAGCCGAGCTACAAACGCCTACCCGGCCTGCTGGCCGATGCCCTGCCCGACGACTTCGGTAATGCCCTGATCGACGCCTGGATGAGCGCCAAGGGTGTCGAAAAACGCGCCATCACCACGCTCGACCGCCTGGCCTACATGGGCAAGCGCGGCATGGGCGCGCTGGAGTTCAAGCCGGCGCGCGGCGCCCATCGCGAGAGCGCCGATCCGCTGGAGATGAAAGCCCTGGTCGAAGCCGCGCGCAAGGTGGTGCATGGCGACCTGTGCGGCGATGTCCTGGCCCAGGCCGCGCTGGCCAACATCATCCGGGTGGGTACCTCCGCCGGTGGCGCGCGCGCCAAAGCCGTCGTTGCCTGGAACCCAAAGACCTACCAGATTCGTAGCGGCCAATTCGACGCCGCGCACGGCTTCGAGCACTGGCTGCTCAAATTCGATGGCGTCGGCAAAGACTCGGAGCTTGGCGGCAGTGCCGACTACGGCCGCATCGAATACGCCTATCACCTGATGGCCGGGGCTGCGGGCATACGGATGTCACCCTGCCGTTTGCTGGAGGAGAGCGGCCGTGCCCACTTCATGACTCGCCGCTTCGATCGCGACGTGGCCGACGGCCAGTCCATCAAGCACCACGTGCAAACGCTCTGCGCCATGAGCCATCTCGACTACAAGCAGCGCGCCACCCACGCCTATGCCCAGCTTTTCATGACCATCGCGCAACTCAAGTTGGGCGACGAGGCCAACGGCCAGGCGTTTCGCCGCATGGCTTTCAATGTCATGGCGAAGAACTGCGACGACCACACCAAGAACTTCGCCTTCCGCCTCAAGCAGGGCGGCACCTGGGAACTGGCCCCGGCCTACGACGTGACCCACGCCTACAACCCCAAGGGCGAATGGACGTATCAGCACCTGATGAGCGTTAACGGCAAGTTCAGCGGCATCACCCGCGCCGATCTGCTGGCCGAGGCCGACCGCTTCGGTGTCCGCCGCCCACAGGATGCGCTCAAAGAGGTTCGTGCCGCCCTCGATCAATGGCCGGACTTCGGCAAACAAGCCGGCCTGGGCGAGAAAACCACCGCCGACATCCGCGCCGACTGCGAGCCGCTATGACCCAACCCCTTTCCCACGAACACCGCAAGATTCCGGAAACCACCGTCGCGCAGGAGCGTGTCCTCGCCGAGAGAGCGATCTGCTGATGCACCCGGACGATCAGGCCGGAACAGGTACGGGGGTTTGTCGATGCAGCCGGGCATGCCAGAGTACCGCCCCGAGGATCAGCGCCACACCGGCGTAGAAGGTCCAGCCCAGTTCGGCCCCTTCTCCCAGGATGACTGCGGCCAGCAGGATCGTATAGACCGGCTCGAGATTGACGGCGAGTTGCACGCTGAAGGCACTGATCTTCTGCAGGGCCACATTGGTCAGGGTGAAGGGCACGAGGGTACAGGCGATGGCGAGGATGATCAGCCAGAACAGGTCCGCTTGCTGCGGCAGGCTAAAGCCATCGCCGAAGAAGGACCAGAAGGGAATCAGCACCCCTAGCATGACCGTACCGGTCGTCATCTGTACCGTGGTCAGGCACAAGGCCGGTACCCGCATCGCCAGTCCCTTGCTGATCAGGCTGAAGACGGCTGCGAGGAGGGCGGCCATGACCCCGTAGAACAGGCCGGTCATCATCCCGGCGGGAATGCCGCCGACCACCAGCGCCACCCCCGGCAAGGCGATGACGGCAATCAGCAGGTCGCGGGCCACGAAGGGTTGTTTGCGCCACAACGGTTCGATGATCGACAGGAACACCGGCGCCAGCGCCAAGCAGGTGGCGGCGACCGAGGCGTTCGCCGCCTTGATGGCACCGTAGAAGAACAGCCAATGCACGGTGATCACCATGCCGTTGATGACAGCGATCCTCAGATCGCGCCGGGTCATGCCGGCGAGTTGTCGCCATACCGGCAGCCAGGCAAACAAGCAGACGCTCACGATCAGGACCCGCCAGAACACCAAGGGAATGGCACTCAGGGTGATCAGCTTGCCGAGGATGGCGGTGAAGCCCCAGAGCAGTACGCACAGGTGGATCAGGAAATAGGGGCTGCGTACCATCAGTGCTTATATCGAGGGGGAAATGGGCAGTGAACTCTGCAATCGCAATTTACTCCACCCGTCTGACCACGTCTAGCTAAGAACCGATATCGGACCAACCCGCACCAGGATGCGCCGCAGTACCAGCGCGGGCTGACCATCCCGCTGCCGGATATTGCTCAAGCGCAGAATGGCTCGGCTTTGGTGGTGGCTTTGCATCGGGTAAGCCTGGGCGATCGCTCAGGATAGGTTGAACACCCAGGCCAGTTTTAAACCGGTACACCCTCCTCAAATTGGCTGAAATTCAGCCGGTACGAACAATCCTCCGCCGCCATTCTGAAAACTGTCGAGTAAATCGCGCCGTCCACCTTAATTTCCATGGCGTTTTTACACAGTCTGGGCCGATTCCAGCCGTCCTGCCGGAGCAGACTTTTCACAAGTCGGGCGACGGGTACCCGGCCTGAAAGCGGATGAGGATCTTCCGGGTGGCAGGGGAGAGGTTCAGCGCCGTAGCACCGGCCGGCTCGGCGAGGTAGAGCAGGGTTTCGGCATCGTCGGCCGCCACCGGCTCGCCATCGGCCTCGCAGTAATAGACATGGTGCAGGTTGATCGGCGATTCGTGGTGGAACAGGAAGCGCAGCGACGTGGCCCGCAGCCCGGTCTCCTCATGCAGTTCGCGGGCAGCGGCGGCAATCGGCAGCTCGCCGGGGTCCACCCCGCCGCCGGGCAGCAGCACCAGCCCGGACTTGTCGCCGGCGAGGAGGATGGCGCCCTGCACCCGGACGATCACCGTCGCTCGGGGACGCTTGCGGGAGGCGTTGGGGATTGACATGGGTTTGCCTTTCGTAACGTTGGGCCGTTCGTAAAGCGGCTTGGCTATTATCCAGGCTTTCCCTGTGGTGTATGACAGCGTACAGATCACGACTTGCATCACGCGCATTGTTCCGGCAGGAGATACCGAGCCGCTATTCGCATCGGCGAAGCAGCGCCGACTCTCTTCCTTCGGACGGTGACGTATGGAATTCAAAGACTACTATCAGGTTCTCGGCGTAGCCCGCGCGGCAACCCAGGACGAAGTCCGCAAAGCCTTCCGCAAGCTGGCGCGCAAGTACCACCCCGACGTCTCGAAAGAGCCGGATGCCGAAGCGCGCATGAAGGAAATCAATGAGGCCAATGCGGTGCTCTCCGATGTGGAAAAGCGCGCCGCCTACGATCAACTGGGTAGCGGCCATCGGTCTGGAGAGGAGTTCCGCCCGCCGCCGGACTGGGATGCCGGCTTCGAGTTTTCCGGCCAGGAGTTTTCGCCACGCGAGGCGGCGGAATTTTCCGATTTCTTCGCCCAGATTTTCGGCGGCAAGGGCGGCGCGCAGGGCTTTCGTGCCCATCCCGGTCAGCACGCCCAAGGCGAAGATCATCATGCCAAGGTGGTGCTCGACATCGAGGACAGTTTTTCCGGCGCGACGCGGCAAATCTCCCTGCGCGTCCCCAGGCTCGACGAGGGCGGCCATGTCGTGCTCGACACGCGCACGCTCAAAGTAAAGATTCCGCGCGGCGTTCGCGCCGGCCAGATCGTCCGCTTGGCGGGACAGGGAACGCCGGGCTACCAGGGCGGGCCGTCCGGCAACTTGCTGCTCGAAGTGCAATTCCGTCCTCATCCGCGCCTTCGCGCCGACGGCCGCGATCTCGTCATGAAGCTGCCGCTGGCACCCTGGGAGGCCGCGCTCGGCGCGGTGATTCCGGTCGACACGCCGGGCAGTACGCTCAATGTGCACATCCCGCCCGGCGCCCGGGGCGGACAGCGGTTGCGCGTGCGAGGCAAGGGTCTGCCGTCCGAGCCACTCGGCGACTTGTGGCTTGATCTGTTTATTGTCGTGCCGCCCGCAGACACGCTGCGTGCGAAGGAACTCTATGAAATCATGGCACGCGAAATGGCTTTCGATGCGAGGAAAACATCATGAGCGACGACATCCTGATTGGCACACTGATCGAAGATTCCTGGCTGACCATTGAGCAGGTCGCAACCGAATGCGCCGTCCAGCCGCAGTGGCTGATCGTCCGGCTCGATGCCGGCTTGTTCACGCATGCTGAATGCGCGGCCGGCGGCTGGCGCCTTTCCGCCACCGCGCTCAGGCGCGCCCGGCGCATGCGCGCACTCGAACGCGACTTCGATGCCGTGCCGGAACTGGCCGCGCTGGTCGCCGACATGCAGGAGGAACTTGACGCCCTGCGCGCCCGGTTAACTTGCTATGAAACCTGACGCGCCGTCCTGCCAGCGCCGACTTTTCAAACGTCGATGTTCCGCGCATACAGCGCATTGTCTTCGATGAACTTGCGGCGCGGCTCGACCACGTCGCCCATCAGCGTGGTGAAGATCTCGTCGGCGGCGATGGCGTCCTCGATCTGCACCTTGAGCAGGCGGCGCACCGCCGGGTCCATGGTGGTTTCCCACAACTGCTCGGGGTTCATCTCGCCCAGACCCTTGTAGCGTTGCTTGCCGAGGTTGCGCTCCACTTCGCCCAGCAGCCATTGCATGGCTTCGGCGAAGCTGCCCACCGGCTGGGATTTCTCGCCACGGCGGATGGTCGCGTCGTTGCCGACCAGGCCCGCCAGCAGATGGGCGGTCTTGCGCAACTGGACATAGTCGCCGGAAACGAGGAAGGCTTCGTCGATGGTGGAGGTGCGCAGGTTGCCGTGGCGCATCTTTTCCAGACGCAACTGCCAGGATTCGGTTTTTTCGTCGAGAACCGCGCGCACTACCAGCTTGTCACCCTTGCTTTCGTCAAGGGTACGTCGCAGGGCGTCGGCACTGGCGTGTGCCGCTGCTTCATCGCCGAGCGACAACTCGATGTCGTTGGCGATCATGGCATGCAGGGCTTCGGCGTCGACGAAATCGCCCAGGCGACGGATGATGGCCTCGGAGGTGAGATAGCTGCGCGCCAGTTCTTCCAGAGCGGCACCCTCGATGACCGGTGCGTCCGGTCGTGGCATCAATGCGGCACCATCGAGCGCCAGCATCAGCAGATACTGGTTGAGTTCGTTGTCGTCCTTGATGTAGCGCTCGCTCTTGCCGTGCTTGATCTTGTAGAGCGGGGGCTGGGCGATATAGATGTGGCCACCCTCCACCAGCTCGGGCATCTGGCGATAAAAGAAGGTCAGCAGCAGGGTACGGATGTGTGCGCCATCCACGTCCGCGTCGGTCATGATGATGATGCGGTGGTAGCGCAGCTTTTCGGGCTTGTAGTCTTCCTTGCCAAAACCACAGCCCAGCGCCGTCAGCAGGGTGACGATCTGCTCGGACGAGATCACCTTGTCGAGCCGCGCCTTCTCGACGTTGAGCACCTTGCCGCGCAGCGGCAGGATCGCCTGGAACTTGCGGTCGCGGCCCTGTTTGGCCGAACCGCCAGCGGAATCGCCCTCGACGATGTACAGCTCGCACAGTGCCGGGTCCTTTTCCTGGCAGTCCGCCAGCTTGCCGGGCAAGCCAATGTTGTCGAGCACGCCCTTGCGACGGGTCATCTCGCGCGCCTTGCGGGCCGCTTCGCGGGCACGGGCCGCCTCGACGATCTTGCCGGTGATGACCTTGGCGTCACCCGGTTTTTCGAGCAGGAATTCGGCGAGCTTCTGCGCCACCACTTCCTGCACCGCCGGCAGCGCTTCCGACGACACCAGCTTCATCTTGGTCTGCGAGGCGAACTTCGGGTCGGGCATCTTCACCGACAATACGCAGGCGAGGCCTTCGCGCATGTCGTCGCCGGCGATATCGACTTTCGCCTTCTTGGCGATTTCGTTTTCTTCGATGTACTTGTTGATGACGCGCGTCATCGCCTGCCTGAGGCCGGTGAGGTGCGTGCCGCCGTCGGCCTGCGGAATGTTGTTGGTGAAGCACAGCACCTGTTCGGCGTAGGAATCGTTCCACTGCATTGAAACTTCGACGCCGATCGCACCGCCGCCCGGCAGTTGCGATTCTCCCGACGAGTAAAACACGGTCGGGTGCAACACGGTCTTGGCGCGGTTGATATATTCGACGAAACCCTTGACGCCACCCGAGAAGGCGAAATCCTCTTCCTTGCCGGAACGCTGGTCGATCAGCTTGATCTTGACGCCGTTGTTGAGGAATGACAGTTCGCGCAGGCGCTTGGCCAGGATGTCGTAGTGGAACTCGATGGTGCCGGCGCCGAAGATTTCTTCGTCAGCCAGGAAGTGCACCTCGGTGCCGCGATTTTTTGTATCACCAACCACCTTGAGGGGCGATACCTCGACCCCGTTTTGAATCTCGATGATGCGATCCACGGCGTGGCCGCGATTGAATTCCATGGTGTGCTTTTTGCCATCGCGGCGGATGGTCAGCCGCAGCCACTTGGACAGGGCATTGACACAGGACACGCCGACACCATGCAGGCCGCCGGAAACCTTGTAGGAATTCTGGTTGAACTTGCCACCAGCATGCAGCACGCACATGACGATTTCCGCTGCCGAGCGCTTCGGTTCGTGCTTGTCGTCGAATTTGACGCCGACCGGAATGCCGCGCCCGTTGTCGGTCACCGAGATCGAGTTGTCGGTGTGGATGGTGATGACGATTTCGTCGCAGTGGCCGGCCAGCGCCTCGTCGATGGCGTTATCGACGACTTCAAAGACCATGTGGTGCAAGCCGGTACCGTCGGAGGTATCCCCGATGTACATGCCCGGGCGCTTGCGCACCGCTTCCAGGCCTTCGAGCTGCTGGATTGAATCCTCGTTGTAGCCTTCGCTCGTCGGGTCCTGCAGCTGCGTACTTTCAGTCATTCAATCATCCTTTATCTACTTCCTCAAATCCGCATCGGCATGACAACATACTTGAAGCGCTCGTTGTCGGGCAGCATCATCAACGCGCTGGAATTGCCATCGGCCAGACGAATTTCAATCGTTTCTGCTGCAACGTTGTTCAACACATCGAGCAGGTAATTCACGTTGAAGCCGACATCGAGGCCGTCGCCGGCATAGTCGACTTCGATCTCTTCCTGGGCTTCCTCGTTCTCGGCGTTGGTCGAGAGAATCTTCAGGCTGCCCGCCGACAACACCAGGCGCACGCCACGGAACTTCTCGTTGGTCAGGATCGCCACCCGTAACAGGGAGTGCTGGAACAGCGCCCGATTGAGTTTGATGAGCTTGTTCTGGTTTTGCGGGATGACGCGCTCGTAGTCAGGGAACTTGCCATCGATCAGCTTGCTGACGAACTCGACGTTGCCGAAGCTGAAACGGGCCTGCGATCCGGTCAGTGCTATTTCCAGCGGTTCGTCGTTGTCCGCCAGCTGGCGCGACAATTCGAGAATGGTCTTGCGCGGCAGGATGACCTCGACGCGCTCCTGCTGCTGGCTGGTAATCTCTTCGCTCGCGTAAGCCAGCCGATGACCGTCGGTGGCAACCAGCTTTATTTCACCGTGATGCGCCACCAGCAGCAGACCGTTGAGGTAATAACGGATGTCCTGCTGGGCCATGGAATACTGCACCAGCGAAAGCAGGCGCTTGAACTGTTTCTGCGTGAGTTTCAGCACCGTTGCCTGCCCGGTGGCTTGCGCCATGCACGGAAAATCCTCAGCCGGCAAGGTCTGCAGGTTGAAACGGCTCTTGCCCGCCTTGAGTTGCAGGCGCCGTTCGTCAAGGTTGAGACTGACCTCCGCCGTCTCGGGCAACGAGCGCAGGATGTCCTGCAACTTACGCGCCGCAACGGTGACTGCCACAGCTTCATCGCCGCTCGAAATAGTTCCAGTGCGTATCTGCATCTCGATGTCGGTGGCGAGAAGCATCAAACGTTCGCCCGTCTTCTCGATCAGCACATTCGACAGGATCGGCAGGGTGTGGCGTTTTTCGACAATGCCGCAAACTGACTGCAAGGGCGTCAGAAACTGATCACGAGGTCCTTTATATAGAAGCATCTCTAAAATTCCTTATGATGATGATGAAGGGCAGGGTTATCTGTGGAAAGTTGCTGAAATATCATATGAAACAGAAGATTGTCAGGCAGGACAGACCTGTTGGCAAAAGTCGGTCAGATTGTGGAAAATTGTGGATCATTCTGTCTTTCGATGAGTTCAAGGAAGTTCTCCACATATTGTTCAGGTGATGTTCAAGGGGTTGTCCAGGGAAATTTCAGCCCTTGATGGTCTGTGAAAGCACGAGTAAATCGTTGTTGAGCTGGGTGTCCTTGCCGCGCAGGTCGGTGATGGTTCGGCAGGCATGCAGCACCGTGGTGTGATCGCGACCACCGAAGGCATCGCCGATTTCCGGGAGGCTGTGCGGCGTCAGGTCGCGGGCGATGAACATCGCAACCTGGCGGGGACGGGCAATGGCGCGCGTGCGTTTTTGCGAATACATGTCGGCAACCTTGATCTTGAAATAGTCGGCTACCGTCTTCTGGATAACTTCGAGCGTGATCTGGCGGTTGTGGGCGCCGATGATGTCCTTGAGCGCTTCCTTGGCGAGATCCAGTGTGATTTCGCGCTGATGGAAACGTGCGAAGGCCACTACTTTCTTTAGGGCGCCTTCGAGTTCGCGCACATTGGAACGCAGGTTCTTGGCAATCAGGAAAGCGACGTCATCCCCCAGTGAAATGGCCTCGCTGTCTGCCTTTTTCTTGAGGATGGCCACGCGCATTTCGAGTTCTGGCGGCTCGATCTGTACCGTAAGCCCCCAGTCGAAACGGGAAATCAGGCGTTCTTCCAACCCCTGGATATCCTTCGGATAGGTATCGCAGGTAATGATGATCTGCTTCTTGGCCTCAACCAGGGCATTGAATACGTAGAAAAATTCTTCCTGGGTACGCGCCTTACCATTGAAGAACTGGATGTCGTCGACTAGCAAAACATCGAGCGTGCGGTAGGTCCGCTTGAAAACATCGAAGGATTTTTGTTGGAAGGCGCGCACCACGTCGGAGTAATAGTCTTCGGCATGGATATAGCGGATCACCTTGTCGGGTGCATGACGCAGCACTTCGTTGCCAAGGGCGTGCACGAGGTGGGTTTTTCCCAGTCCGACGCCGCCGTAGATGAACAGCGGGTTGTAGGAAATGCCGGGGTTGACGGCCACCTGCTGCGCAGCTGCACGGGCCAGGTCGTTGGACCGGCCGGTGACAAGGGTATCGAAGGTAAATTCCGGATTGAGGCGGGTTTTTGCGTAGTTGGGGGAATCTTCCGGGGAAAAAATCACTGCGTAGTCTGCTGCTGCCTCGGGCTCGGCGGGTATCTCTGTTTCAGCCGCAAAAACGGCTGCAGAAGCGTCTTCGACCAGATTGACAGGTGACATATCGACAACCAGGTCGATCGTGACGGGGTCCTTGAAGAACTGGCGTGACAGGTTTTCCACCCGTTCGAGGTAGCGTTCCCTCACCCAGCGCAGGATGAAGCCATTCGGTGCAACCAGCCGCAGACGACGCCCATCGTCATGCGTTTCCATGCGCAGGGATTTGATCCAGGCATTGAATTGTTGAGCCGGTAGTTCGCTTTCAAAGCGCGTCAGGCAGTGGGTCCAGAACTGGCTCATCAGGAATAAATGGCGTGTTGTTATATTTTTGGAAGGGGGTGATTTTAGCCAATTCATCCTGAGTTATCCACAAGCCGCGCGGCTATTTTTATCGTCCACGAATGAAAAAGAGCTTGACAGGACACTGCTAACAGGTTGTAATCGCGCGCTTTTCTTGCAAGGATCACGGTCATGAAACGTACCTACCAACCTTCCGTCGTGCGCCGCAAGCGTACGCATGGTTTTCTCGTCCGCATGGGCACCCGCGGGGGTCGTGCCGTCATCCGAGCCCGTCGTGCCAAGGGTCGCCACCGTCTGGCGGTCTGATTCATCTGCCCGAGCAGACAGGCATGCCCGGCCACGGTTTTGGCCGTGACTGCCGGCTTCTAACGGCAACGGAATACGCCGAAGTATTTGCCGCGCGCAGGACTTTGCGTGGCGCTCATTTTGTCCTGCATTACTGGCGTAGCGAGCGTGACTTGGCCCGGCTCGGGCTGGTCATCCCGAAAAAACAGGCCCGCACTGCCGTATTGCGGAATGCCATCAAGCGTCAGGTGCGCGAGCTGTTCCGCCGCCAGCGTTCCCGGCTTCCTGCGGTTGATTTAATTTTGCGCCTCGCCCGGTCGGCCGACTGGGACGGTCATGCCAGCGAAGGCCTTTACCGTGAGAAATGGCGCGACGAGATTCAGTATCTGCTTGATCAACTTGGCCAGCGCCGGTCATGATCAGGGTGATCCTTGCCCGCCCGTTGATCTGGCTGGTCCGGGGCTACCAACTGGCGATCAGCCCCCTGTTGCCGCCAAGCTGCCGTTTTCATCCGAGTTGTTCCAGCTATGCGATCGAGGCGCTGGAACGGCATGGAGTCCTCCGGGGCGGCTGGCTGGCCATGCGGCGTATCGCCCGTTGTCACCCATGGCACCCCGGCGGGCATGATCCCGTGCCGTAGAATAGCGCCGACTCATCAAACCGTTTCCCCAGAACCTGCAACCAACTCCTTATGGACACCCAACGCCTCATCCTGCTGATGGTCTTCTTCTTTTCCACCATGATGGTGTGGGATGCCTGGCAGAAAAAGGATTTGCCGCCCCCCGTCGTGGCTGTTTCCCAGAATGCCTCTCCCCAGGTGGCCAACGGGGCCAGCGCGGCCGATGTGCCCGCGCCGACCACCAGTACCTCGCCGGCTGTCGTGCCAGCCGGCACCGGCAAGCCGACCGGGCCGCTGCTCATGGTCAAGACCGATCTGGTTTTGGCCGACATCGCAGCGCAGGGCGGCGACCTGCTGCGGCTGGAATTGCTGAAGCACCACGCCACCGAGAAGCCGAGCGAGAATTTCGTCCTGTTCGATCCGGCCTTTGCCTATGCCGCCCAGTCCGGGCTGATCGGCACTGGCCTGCCCAACCACAAGTCGGTGTGGACCCTGCCGGCGGGCAAGTTCGAGATGAAAGACGGCGAAAGCGAGTTGCGCGTCCCACTTGAGGCGGTCATCGAGGGTGGCGGCAAGGTGGTCAAGACCTATGTGTTCAAGCGCGGTTCCTATCTGATCGAGGTGGAACACCTGATCGTCGGCGCTGCCGTCCCGGCGGGGGCTCATGCCTATTTCCAACTGACCCGTGACAACAAGCCGCCGGCCGGGGCCAACCGCATGATGTCCACCTTTACCGGAGCGGCGATCTACACCGACCTGGAAAAGTTCAAGAAAGTCGATTTCGACAAGTTCGGCGAAAAGAACAAACATCCGACCAAGGCCAGCGATGGCTGGGTCGCCCTGGTACAACATTATTTCTTCTCGGCCTGGTTGCCTGCCAACGGCGAGCGTGAATACTTTACGCGCCAGCTGGGCGGGGATCTCTTCGCCGTTGGCGTCGTCCTGCCGCTGACGTCCGACCGGCTGGCCGTGCCGCTCTATGCCGGTCCGCAGGAGCAGGACAAGCTCGAAAAAATTGCCCCCGGCCTCGAACTGGTGGTCGATTACGGCTGGCTGACCATGGTGGCGGCGCCGCTGTTCTGGGTGCTCGAATGGATTCACAAGTTCATCGGCAACTGGGGCTGGTCGATCATCCTGCTGACCGTGCTGATCAAGGCGGTGTTCTTCCCCCTGTCGGCCGCCAGCTACAAGTCGATGGCCAAGATGCGCGTGCTGACGCCCAAACTGGTGAAGCTGAAGGAAACCTTCGCCGACGACAAGCAGCGCATGAACCAGGAGATGATGGAGCTTTACAAGCGCGAAAAGGTCAATCCGCTCGGTGGCTGCCTGCCGATCGCCGTGCAGATTCCCGTCTTCATCGCGCTGTACTGGGTGCTGCTCGGCACGGTCGAGATGCGTGGCACGCCCTGGCTCGGCTGGATCACCGATCTGTCGGCCAAGGATCCTTTTTACGTGCTGCCCCTGATCATGGGCGCGACCATGTTCATCCAGACCAAGCTCAATCCGGCGCCGCCCGATCCGATCCAGGCCAAGGTGATGCTGTGGATGCCGGTCATCTTTACCGGCATGTTCCTGTTCTTCCCCTCCGGACTGGTGCTCTACTGGATCGTGAACAACGTGCTGTCGATCGCCCAGCAGTGGCAATGCAACCGCATGGTCGAGAGTGCCGGACTCAAGGCACGCTGATTGCATCGCCGCCATCGCCACCCCGCCGGGGCGGGGCGGCATTGGCATCGTCAGGGTTTCCGGCCGGAATCTGGCACTCTTCGCCGTAGCCCTGACCGGCCAGTCTCCGCAACCCCGCCGTGCCGCCAGCGCCGACTTTTTGGCCGCGGACGGCACACCGCTGGATCGCGGCCTGCTGCTCTACTTTCCGGCGCCCCATTCCTTCACCGGCGAGGATGTGCTGGAACTGCACGGCCACGGCGGGCCGGTGGTGATGCAGTTGCTGCTTGGGCGTTGCGTCGAGCTGGGCGCGCGCCTGGCCGAACCGGGCGAATTTTCCCGACGGGCGTTCGAAAACGACAAGATCGACCTCGCCCAGGCCGAAGGTATTGCCGACCTGATCGACGCCGCCTCGGCGCAGGCTGCCCGCTCGGCGCTGCGTTCCCTGTCCGGTGAGTTTTCGCACGCGGTGCGAGCCATCGTCGACCAGTTGGTCGAACTGCGCATGCTGATCGAGGCGACGCTGGACTTTCCCGACGAGGACATCCCGGCCGAGGAACTGCTGCGCGACATCGATGCCGTGGCGCGGCTGGAAAAACTCGATGCCGATCTCGCCGCCCTGCAGTTGCGCGCCCGGCAGGGTGCGGTGCTGAGGAGCGGTCTGCAGGTGGTGCTGGCCGGGCTGCCCAACGTCGGCAAGAGTTCGCTCTTGAACCGGCTGGCCGGGGCGGAGCGCGCCATCGTCACCGAGATCGCCGGCACCACGCGCGACGCCGTGCGCGAAACCATCCAGGTCGAAGGCATTCCGCTGCACATCATCGACACCGCCGGTTTGCGCGAGACCGCGGATGCCGTCGAGAAAATCGGCATCGCCCGCACCTGGCAGGAAATCGGGCGCGCCGATGTCGTGCTGCAGATCGTCGATGCGCGCAGCGGCGTGACCCCGGCCGACCACGCCGTCGCCGTGAAGCTGCCGGCCGGCATCGAGCGCATCGTGGTCGAGAACAAGTGTGATCTGGCCGAGCTTGAACCGCTCCGCTTTGCCGCCGCCGGGCAGGTGCACCTGCGCCTGTCGGCCAAGACCGGCGCCGGCATGGCGCTGCTGCATGATGAACTGCTGCGGGTGGCCGGCTGGGTGGGGCATGGCGAAGACGTGCTGCTCGCCCGCGAGCGCCATCTGGAAGCCTTGAAAGTTGCCGCCGAAAAGTCGGCGCTGGCGGGACGGCAGATCGGCCGGCTGGAACTTGCCGCCGAGGAGTTGCGGCTGGCCCAGCAGGCGCTTTCATCCATTACCGGCGAGTTCACCGCCGACGACCTGCTCGGGGAAATCTTCGGGCGGTTTTGCGTCGGAAAATAAAAGTCGGCGCGGCGCGGGGCCTCATAGCCAACGACGGACGCGGGTTTGGTAGGCGGCGAACTCGCTGCCGAACTTGCCTGCAAGCACCCGCTCTTCTGGTTTGATCTGGAACCGCCCGATGAAGGCCACGAAGAAGACCGGCCCCAGCAACGATAACGGCGAGGCCAGGAAGACGGCCCAGCCGACAAGAACAAACAGAAGCCCGACGTACATGGGGTTGCGCGTGAAGCGATAGACCCCGGTGGTTACCAGTGACGATGCCGACATTGGCTTCGTGGGGTTGACCGTAGTCTGCGCCCTGCGAAACGCAAGCAATCCTGCCAGGCTGAACGCTCCCCCGGCCAGGGCTGCCGCCGCCGCGACGGCAATGCGAGCCACGGTGGGCAGCATCATTATGGGTGTATAGAGGGCAAGGCTCCACATCCCCACGCCGACAAGAAGCGCGAAAAGGGGTGGCGGGATCTTCAGTTCTAGTGCATTCATCGGCGCTTTTGTGTGGCCTATGGTTTGAAATCAGCGGCGCACCGCGACGGTATCGCGCAGCGTCCGGGGGAATGTGCGGTTAGCCATGACTTTCTTTTGCCAGAGACTTGAGGAGTTTCTTGCCACGAGCCTTCATGGCGGGAGTGCCGATAACGGATAGTTCTTCGATGTGCTGCTTAATCTCGGGCAGCAGGCGATGACTACGAAGCGCAATATCAGCCAAGGCTTGCATGGACATGGTTTTTACAATGCTGCTGCGGTCGTTGGTGTAACCAAGCAGCAGGTTTACAACGGCGGTTTCTTCGGCTTTGCTCAGGGGCAAGCGAGCCAGCAGCGGAGCGACATGCCAGCGAACCTCCTGTTGTTCAAGCTTCGAGAGGCGGTTTAGTAACGTTTCCTTGAAGGGAACCAGCAGCTCGGGGCGATTGGCCGTGATTTTTTCGATGGCGTCAGCGCAGCGCATGCGCAGCACAGGATCGGAGGTTTCAACCCCCTGAAACAGAACGCCGATTAACTCGGGACATTCAAGAACGGCCAGCACCGCACGCTTTGACTCCCCGACCGAGCGCCGGTCGCCACCAGAGAGGGACTGCAACAGCGGGTGCATTCAAAAGGGCGGCGTTCTACAGGGAGCGGCTTTGTTTTGCATAAGCATCGAGTTCCAGTGGGGAACGGGCATAGTCCATCATTTCCATTTCGATCAAATAGCGCCGCAATAATACTTCTCGACCCAGGCGATCTTGTTGGGCGATGTGAACGAGTTCGTGTGAGATCACGGAATTGTCGTTGGCTACCCAAGGCTTGAGCATGATGACGTAACCGTTGGTCCTGCCACTTCCGTCTTGCTCCCCATGCCCATACGTTCAGCTGCGGTGCGCAATTCGGGATCAGCAGGCAGCGGGAATTCTTCCAAAATTACGATTCGTACCCGGCTCGGCTCTTTCACGCCCATGCGAATCGCAAAATCGGTTTCACGTTGGGAAAGGGGGCGGCCTGTGGGGAATAGCTCGGACTCCACCTGCGCGTACCACGAAATTACGCGTGGGAAAAAATGCTGAAGCTTTGCTTGAACGGCTGGAGGCGGATTGTCCAGTGCCTGCAACTCTTGTTCGGTGGGTCTGGGAACGATCATGCAACCCGCTATGGTTAGCAGGAGTATCGCGGATAGAAGCGGGATACGCATAGGGTAACGCCTAACGATGTTGAAAATAACCTGTCGGTGGGTGCATTTTGCGGTCAACGTAAACAAGATAGCAAGGCTCCAAGGTTTTTTCATTTGAGAGTTGTGAGGCGCGTTACAAGCAGATCGACACCAGTCTATATACGAGGGGCATGAGTGCGCAGCGGGTACGAGTAGAACAACCAGACAAAGACTAGGACGTACATCGCTCGCTGTACCAAACCTTGGACTTCAGGAAATTTCAGCATAGCGAGTGGAAACGCGATGCATACAAAGGCCAGCAATCCAGCAATGACACGTGGCATCGACGCTTGCAGCGTGCCAGCTTGCCAGAACAGGCCGACTGTAATTGAGACTCCTGCTGCTGTTGCAAGCGCTGAGTGCGCCGAGTGTACCCACTGGACGTAGGGTACTTCAGTTGCGATTGGCCTATGACTGAAAAGTCCGGCGAGCAACATAAAGGCACCAAACGCTATGAACGGAAGCTGCCGAACCGAGAAAGCACGCGCGCCGTCGTATGCAATGCCTAAGCCAAGAACGATGAATGCAGAAGACATCAGCCAGTTGCCCTGAGTATTCTGCGCAGAGAGCTCGCTGATGAGGTTTCGTACCGACGAGTATCCGGGAACCGCGTACAGCGGACCCGCGATGACCGCAAGTACAAATGCGAGGATGCCGAAGTGTGTGAATCTCATGCCCAACAAAGCTGTAGAAAAAGCTTGTTCATAGCCGCATTCTGCGGTGAACCATTCTGTATCTCAAGCGTCCCGAGCGGGAACCGGTTCGCGCTGCGCGGGAAGCTCAGTCAATGAAATCCAAATGACGCGGACAATCCCACGCCACTTTTCGACCATTCCCGGGTGAAAAATGGGTTTTTCTACAGCTTCAACGTTTGAGCTGAGCGGACCTCCACCGGCATAGTGCTTGGGCCGCACTTTGCCTCTACGCCGGGCGGTTGGATGTGGAGGAAAGCAAGCGGCCAACGGCGAGGAAAAGAGGGATGCTGGCGGCGAGCGCGATGCCCACGGCCGGAGCGACCCACAGGAGTGAACTGGGCGCGACCCACCTTTGAACGACGGCCTCGTGTAGAAGGTAGATGCCTATAGGCAGATTGAGCAGCAGGCCCGAAGCTGTACCGGGCATGTACCGGCGAAGCGCAAGCGTCGCTGCCAGATGCGGAACGATGGCATTGGCTGTCATAGCGAAGACGTAGCCGAAGAAGAGGTACGCGGACAGCGAGTTCGGCCCTTGATGGATGGCGAATGCCGCGACAACGACCAAGAGTAGCGAGAGCGCGGTGACCGCAAAGCGGAACTCCGAGCGACCAACGGGACGATGCCAACGCGCCGCATGCTGCGACCAAGCTGGCAGAAAGATCGCTTCCTCGGCGTTGTGCAGCAGCACGGCCAAGACAAAAGTGGTGGAAAGAACACCGACGGTCACTTGTGCGGCCTAACGAGCTCAGGGGCGCTGCGCGGCTTTATCGCGCAGCGTCCCTTGGAGCGCAGGGTTATACGTACCTCTTTGACCATTGCCTGATTTGGTCGATCATCGCAGTGGCACCGCCGCACACAACGACTAAAACGGTGCTGAAGTTTCCAAGCTCTGATGCATTCTCGTAGACCGGCGCAAGACTTGCGCCGCAGGCCGGCTCGACAAGTACGCGGTGATCAGCCAGAAAGCGCTCGCATGCGGAAAGCGCGCTTTGGTCCGACACCAGGATGCTGCGGATTGGGTGCTCTCTCGACCATTGCACAGCCCTTTCGCAAACACGCTTGGCGCCGAGCGAGGTTGCGATACTTGTGATTCTTTCCAGTTCGACCGGACGTCCGACCTTGGTTGCTTCGTGAAATGACGCGGCGCCATCTGTTTCGACAGCAAGAATCGGGATGTGTCCCCATCCGTTCCGGTGGAGGCCCTCCGCGACGCCGGACAAGAGGCCGCCACCGCCGACCGAGAGAATGATGGCGTCGGGTTCAAGCCCAGAACGAAAGACTTCGTCAACCAGAGTGGCGTGCCCCTGCCAAAGAAGAGGATCATCGAACGGGTGAATGAACGCGTCGTGCTCGCCAACCAGTGAAACCGCAAGTTCGTTTGCTTCCTGCCACGATGCTCCGTGAACGATGACTTCGGCGTTTTCCAGCCGCAGGAGTTCTTTCGCCCTCTCAGATGTGGTCTCCGGGACCACTACAGTGACGGGGATAGTAAGATTTCGGCCTGCGTAGGCGACCGCCAAGCCGGCGTTTCCACCGGATGAGGAAACAAATCGCCTAGCACCTCGCGCGGCGTGTGTTTCGCAGGCGAACCCGACGCCGCGAATCTTGAACGAGCCCGGCGGTTGTAGCGAATCGAGCTTGAGCCAGACGGAACGTCCCGCCGACAGGCTCATCTGACGGGATTCGAATAGCGGCGTATTAGCGTGAAGTGGCATGGTACGTATAACGGCGTTGTAGAAAAAGTGAATTCATGGCGGCATTGTGCTGTGAACCAAATGGAATAACAAGAGTCGAACGGGCATTGCATTGAGGAGACCCGCATGGCCCGCTACAAACCCATCGACACCAGCCCGCGATTTCTCGCCGTCGATCTTGAATGAACGGCAGTTACCACTCTGACGCCAAAGGCCCGGCAACGGGGTGCAACCGATGCGTTGAGCGAAAAGTCGGCGCTGGCGGGACGGCGATGTGGGATATTCCGGCGATCAAATGAAAAACGGCGCGATCCGCATCGCGCCATTTTTACGCCTCGCGGCAGGTTAATTTGGGGTTTTTCTACAGCTTCAACGTCTGAGTTCAGGGGCGCTGCGCGGCTTCATCGCGCAGCGTCCCCTGGAATGATGGGTTGGGCGGAATTCATTGGCACTGCCGCGCTAGGAGAGTAGGAAACCAAACGACGTTGCGCTGCATCGGGGTTGCCCATGCTGGCTTCAGCAATGACAAATTCGGAAATCAGTAGTTCAAACTTTTCTCTCTGCGTTTGCCACCACTCAAGCGTCGAGTTTTGGTTCGCCATTGCACGCAGATCGTTTGACGACTTTGCATAAGGTAGAAGTCACCAGCGCTGCGCGGCTTTATGCGCAAGGTCCGGTTGATCGCAGGTTAGGCGTCACTGCGCGTCCGCTCGAAGGTTAAGTTGTTGTAGTTTCTGCAACACGCCGATTGCGTCTGCGGCCTGAGCTACTGGGACGAAGAGATGGTCGTGGTTCGTTCCAGCCACAACGTTGCAACTGATTCCTGCGTTTCCAAGGGCCTGCGAGAATGCAGCGGTCAGACCGACAGCCGCCAAATCCGAATTGACTGTCAGTGTTATCCAAGCGCATCTGAAGGTCGAGGCCAGTCCAATAGCCGCAGCTCTCTGTTCCTCGACCACAACGGAAACTCCCTCTGGCTCTTGAACAAGTGCAATGAGATCTTCCAAAGGAACTTGCTGCCCGGCCTTAAGAGTGGGCGGTTTCAATGACCAAGTGCAAAAAGTGAAGCGTGATGATGCCTGAAGTCA
>JACDZJ010000135.1_pt1 | contig 34172 bp, 29 predicted proteins | sample 7365721 | NCBI WGS metagenome assembly JACDZJ01 (sample SAMN15143480, study PRJNA637477) | pond metagenome | biome: freshwater wetland ecosystem [ENVO:00000243]; feature: pond [ENVO:00000033]; material: pond water [ENVO:00002228]; isolation source: pond water containing pink berries ... | reverse complement strand
ACAGGTCGGTCAAGGCGATGCCGAAGAGTCGATGCCAGGGGGTGAGATCACGCATCCGCCCAGCATACCGCATCACGCCCGGATGAAGGTGCACCCCCACACAAGCGACCGGAGGCCGACGCTGTAGCGGGCGGCGGTGCCGTGTCCGGCTGAAGCCTCGACCTCCGGTCTGTTGTGCGGGTGCAGCAAGATCCGCAGGGGGCTGTCGGGGGCGACCAAAGTCGCCCCTACACGTTGGTAGGTCTTGTCTTCGCTGGCCTGGTGCGCGCCTGCGTCGTTATTTCCCTACGCTATAATGTGATCTGCGGCTATAGCCCCGCCGAGCAGGAACGCACCTACAACAAGGTCGCCGCAAGGATCGCCGGCGGCGGCATCGCCGCCCTCGGCCCGGCCCTGGGTGCAATGGCGGGCGTCTACCCGGACGATCCGCCATTCCGCGCCGCGTTCGCCGATAAAACCATTCGCACCACCCAATCCCGTAACAATCGCGTGGCCCGCTATATCCTCTGCGCCCTGGAGCGGCACCCGGCACCCGAGCACGGACTCGACTTCACCAGCGACGCCTTTACCCTGGAGCATGTCTTGCCCCAGAACCCAAGGGAGGGCTGGGACAAGTTCACCGACGAAGAGACCGAGGTCCTGGTCTATCGTCTGGGCAATATGACGCTGATACAGACCGGCACCAATCGGGATCTCGGCAATGCCCCCTATGCCGTCAAGCGTGACGCCTATGCGCACAGCGGCCTTGCGATGACCCGTCAGTTGGCTCAGGACTTCGCGGAATGGACGCCGGAGCGCATCGCGGCCCGGCAACCTTGGATGGCCCACCAAGCCACGGCGATCTGGCGGATTGCGCAGCTTGGGTGAGGTGCCTGGTCCGCAGAGCGGACCCTACGGCGAGGGCCGGAAGAGGCCGGAACGATGATCACGGCCGGTGCGGGCTTTGGAGGCTCCAGGCCGGCTCGCGCCGATGACCTCAAGCGCGGGAACGCCTGACGGCCTCGCCAAACAGCCCGGAGTCTGATGCGTTACGCTATCTTGACCGGCCGACCAATCCCTGACCCCACCTTGACGGGGTCTTGACGACCAACCGAGCGAGAGGAGAGCAACCCATGCGCCTATTCGACGCCGAGCCATCGATTATTCAGGATCTGAAGGACGAGAGCGACGTGCTGACCGAGAAGTCGGGGGCCTCCTTCACCGTGGTCACCGCCCGGCACCCGACACTCGGCAAGCTGGTCATCGTCACCGGCAAGGACGGCTCCGGGGTGGTCGTGGAAACGGACGAATAGCCGGTCGTCGACCAGCCTAATCGTCCGCGTGCTGACGCCCGCGCAATTGCTTGGTGGCCGCGGTGGCGCGCTTGGTCTCCAGCCGCCGCTCCTTGGACGCGCGGGTCGGCTTGGTGGCCACCCGCGGCTTGGGCTTGTGGGCGGCGCGCCGGATCAGTTCCACCAGGCGCTCGCGCGCGTCCTCGCGGTTACGTTCGCGGGTGCGGAAGCGATGGGCCTCGATCATCAGGACGCCGTTGTTGTCGACGCGCCGGCCGCCAAGGCGGATCAGCCGCCGCCGCACGTCTTCCGGCAGCGACCGCGAGCCGGCCACGTCGAACCGCAGTTGCACCGCCGTCTCGACTTTGTTCACATTCTGGCCGCCGGGTCCGGGCGAGCGGATAAACCGCTCTTCGAGTTCGAGCGGGTCGATGCGGATGCGGGGAGTGATCTGGATCATGACGCTTTCGCTGCTGTCGGCGGACGCCGCGCTACCTGAGCCCCAGCCGCACCGTTATTCGCGAGGTGCTCACCCTGGTTGGCCCGGGCGCGCTGGGTCGGGCGGTGGTGCGACGCTGGCATAGCCGCCGTTAACGGCTCCTGGGATCGCCGCGACAGCCTGAACCAGGGGCGCAATGAACAAGAGCCGCATGTTTCCGGATAAACCAATAAAGATCAGATAGAAAAAGGCAATGACCGTGATCGTTGTAATAATCAGGCAAAAAAAGATAGCGACGACCTCGCTGGCCTTATAATTTGGTGCAGACACGGCAAATTTCGCCATCTGGTAGGGAACCAGCGTTGTCATCAGCAGAACGAGAAGAAACAAGGCCCAGCCTTCACTGAGTTCGTTGCGGTTAACGAAGAACGTCAACACCTGGTTTGCCAGCCAATAAATGGAAAACAGACCAACAAGATAAAGTGAGACACTAAACAGAATGCACCCTGCGAGAAACAGAACGCGCCCTGCGATTCGCGAATAATCGCCCATTTGTACTCCTCGCTACCGTGACGACAGGCCTAGCCCGCGAAGTTCACCAAGAACCCCGCGGTTTGTCAAAGGCGGTCCGCTTCCGTGGTCGCGCAAGCTCGAACCAGTCACCGTCCACGGAAATAGGGAAGGTACCACGAAATCCGGCGCTCGCGCCGCCCCGGACCGGTGATGCCCCATCCTCACACAAGTCCTCACGGGGGGAGGCGACTTCTTTCCTGACGCCTGGGGTCGACCTACGGCGTTGCCGAAATGGCGCTCTAGCCCTAGAGTAAGGAATCCTTGTTTTCCGAGAACGGCGATGCTTGCCAAATTGACCGCCAAGAACCAACTCACCGTCCCCAAGAGCGTGATCGCTGCCGTCGGACGCACGGACTACTTCGAGATCGAGGTCAAAGACGGATGTATCGGCTTGACCCCAGTGCACATCCAGCGAGCGGATGCGGTGCGGGTGAAGCTCGCGGAACTTGGGATCGATGGGCAGGATGTCGTTGACGCGCTACGCTGGGCGCGCGACCCGGCAGGGCCGACCGGCTCCTGACCAGTTGCCGTGTCGGGTGCCGGGACCGCCGCCGTCCACACCCCCTTGCCGTGACCCGGACGACACCAAGTTCCTGCAACTGGCCGTGACCGCGGGAGCCGACTTGTTGGTGACTGGCGATAAGGACCTGCTCGACATCACCGAGCCATTCGCGTGCCCGATCATCCCGCCCGCCGCCTTGCTGGACCTGATCCGGCGCGCATGATGGCTTACCCATCTGTAATGAAGCGTTAAGCTGCCGACCTATCCAAACGCCCGCGAATTTCAGACAATCCACGCCTGCAGGCCCGCGGTCCGGGCCGTCCGACAGCGGAGCATCGCCTTGGATCAGACCCTATCCGACCCGTCCACCACCGTACCGCCCGACCCGCCATCGGCCCAGTCGCACGCCCTCGCGGCCGAGTTCGCAGCCCTGCGTGATCGCGTCGGCCGGGTCATCCTCGGCCAGGCCAATCTGGTCGAACGGCTGCTGATCGCCCTGCTGGCCGATGGGCACCTGCTGGTGGAAGGCGCTCCGGGGCTGGCCAAGACCACCGCCATCAAGCAGTTGGCCCTTGGGCTCGAAGGGGATTTTCACCGCATCCAGTTCACCCCGGATTTGCTGCCGGCCGATCTGACCGGCACCGAGATCTATCGGCCCAACGACGGCACTTTCCGTTTCGACCGCGGGCCGATCTTCCACAACCTGCTGCTGGCCGACGAGGTGAACCGGGCGCCGGCCAAGGTGCAGTCCGCCCTGCTGGAGGCGATGGGCGAGCGGCAGGTCACCGTGGGTCGGGAGACCTATCCGTTACCCCGCCTGTTCCTGGTGATGGCGACCCAGAATCCGATTGAGCAGGAGGGGACCTATCCGTTGCCGGAGGCCCAGCTCGACCGCTTTCTGATGCATGTGCGGGTGGACTACCCGGACGGGGCGACCGAGCGCGCCATCCTGCACCTGAACCGCGACGAGGCGCTGCGCGAGGGACCCGCGGCGGCCGGGGTGCGGCTGAGTCAGGCGAGCATCTTCGCCGCCCGCCGCGCCATCTTCGGCCTCTACATGGCCCCCGAGGTGGAGGACTATCTGGTGCATCTGGTGATGGCCACCCGGCGGCCGCTGGAGTATGCCGCGGACCTGGGCGGCTGGCTGCGCTTCGGCGCCAGCCCGCGCGCGACCCTGGCCCTGGACCGGTGCTCCCGCGCCCGCGCCTGGCTCGGAGGGCGCGATTACGTCTCGCCGGAGGACCTCCAGTCCGTGGCCCCGGACGTGCTGCGCCACCGGGTGCTGTTGTCCTATGAGGCCGAGGCCGAGGGCAAACACCCGGACGACTTCATCGCCGCGCTGCTGGCGCGCGTTCCGGCGCCTTGAGCCATGTCCTTCCTGGCGTCGACCCCTGCGCCGGAGGCGCAAGCCGGCATCCGCGCCGGGCTCACCGAGTTGATCGCCCTGCGCGAACAGGCGCGGCGGCTCGATCTGGCCCCGCGCGGGCGGGTGCTGGCGACGCGCAGCGGCGGTCATCTGTCGCGCTTTCGCGGGCGCGGGATGGAGTTCGACGAGTCGCGGGTCTATCAGCCGGGGGACGACCCGCGCAATATGGACTGGCGGGTCACCGCCCGCGTCGGCACGCCCCATGTGAAACTGTTTCGCGAGGAACGGGAACGCCCGGTGTGGCTGCTGGTGGATCAGGGGCCGGCGATGCGCTTCGGCACCCGCGTCGCCTTCAAGTCGGTGCTCGCGGCGCGTGCCGCGGCCCTGCTCGGCTGGGCCGCGGTGGACCGCGCGGATCGGGTGGGCGGCTTGGTGTTCGACGAGACCCGCCATCTGGAGCGGCGGCCGGCGGCCCGCGCCGGCGGGTTGCTGCCCTTGCTGGAGCGCCTCACCGAGCCCCCGACCGCCGGCGGCCGGGGTTATGACTCACTGGAAGTCGCGGCCGGTCATCTGGTGCGGCTGGTGCGTCCGGGCAGCCTGGTGGCGGTGATCAGCGATTTTGTCGGCGTGCACCCGCAGTCCGGCCGGTGGCTGGCACAGCTTGCCGCGGGCAGCGAATTGCTGCTGATCATGGTGCACGATCCCCTGGAAGCGGCGGCGCCACCGCCGGGTCTGTATCCGGTGACCGATGGCCGGCGCCGCGGGGTGCTGGACCTGACCGGGATGCGCAGCCGGGCGTCCTATGAGGAGCGCTATGCGGCGCGCACCCAAACGTTGGAGTTGTTGGCGCGGCGTCATCGGGTCCACCTGCTGCAGTTGGTGACCGACGAACCGGTCGGCCCCGCGCTTGCTCGCGGGTTGCGGGCGCGGGCCGGGTGAGGCCGATTCGTCCGCATATGCTTGTCGGAAAAGGTATTTCACGCAAAGGCGCGAAGGCGCAAAGTAAGGAATCGGACCATGGATCACGCTGTGATGATTGACTGCTAACCACCGCCGATGGCCGACCCCACCCTCATTCCTGCTCCCGCGACCCCATCGCCGGCCATGGCCGACCCGCTGGCCGGGCTGCGCGACTGGCACCTGCCGGAGCCGGTGGCCTGGTGGCCGCCGGCGCCGGGGTGGTGGCTGGTCGCCGGGTGCGTCCTGGTTGCGCTCATCCTCGGTTGGGCGCTGTGGCGCCGTCGGCGCCGCCAGGGTGCCGCGGTACGGGCCGCCCTGAGCCGGCTGGCGACCCTGACTCAGGCGCTGCACACCGGCGGCGATCAGCGCCGCTTTGCCGCGGAGGTCTCGCAACTGTTGCGCCGTTTGGCCCTGATCCGTTATCCACGCGAGCGGGTGGCCGGGCTGACCGGGTCCGCCTGGCTCGCTTTCCTCGATGCGACCGGCGGGGGTGACGGGTTCACCCGTGGTCCCGGGCAGGCGCTGGCCGATCGCCCCTATCGGGCGCCCGGCGATTCCGCGCCGCGCTCCGGCGACCCGGCGCCGACGGCCCAACCGGACCTGGACCCCGTCGCGGTGGCCGACCTGGCCGCCCGCTGGATCCGCGCCCAGCAGGAGACGCCGCCATGATCACGCTCGCCTGGCCCTGGGTACTGGCGGCCTTGCCCCTGCCGCTGCTGGCCTTGCTGCTGCCCCGCGCTCAAGCGGTCGGCGGCGCCGCCCTGCGGGTGCCTTTCTATGGCGAGTTGCCGGGGGTCGCAACCGGCGCGGCGCGGCGGCGCCCCTGGTGGCAACGCGCCGCCGCCGTCCTCGCCTGGGCGCTCCTGGTGCTGGCGGCGGCACGGCCGGAGTGGGTTGGTGATCCGGTGAATCTGCCGGTAGCCGGGCGCGATCTGATGCTTGCGGTTGACGTGTCGGGCAGCATGGAGCAGGAAGACTACGAACTGAACGGCCGGATGGTCTCGCGGCTGGCGGTCATCAAGGCGGTGGCCGCCCGCTTTGTCGAGCGCCGCACCCAGGATCGGCTGGGCCTGATCCTGTTCGGCAGCAACGCCTATGTGCAGACGCCGCTCACCTTCGACGGCCGCACGGTGGCCACCATGCTGCGCGACGCCGTGGTCGGGCTGGCCGGTCGGGAGACGGCTATCGGCGATGCCATTGCGCTCGCGGTCAAGCGCCTGCGCGACCAACCGGACGACAATCGGGTGCTGATCCTGCTCACCGACGGTGCCAATACGGCCGGTCAACTGGAACCGCTGGCCGCCGCGCGGTTGGCCCAGGAGGCGGGGGTGCGCATCTACACCATCGGCATCGGCGGCGGCGAGATCGGCATCCGCACGCCCCTGGGGATGCGGCTGATGCGCCAGGGGGGCGATGTCGATCCCGAGACACTCGAGCGCATCGCCGAACTCACCGGTGGACGTTTCTTCTCCGCCACCGGCCGCGCTGAACTGGAGGCCGTTTACGACGAACTGGATCGGCTGGAGCCGAGCCGCCGCGACGAGCGCACCTATCGGCCGCGGGAGTCGCTGTTCGTCTGGTCGGCGGCCGCGGCGCTGGTCCTGAGTGTCCTGATCGCCCTGCCGGGCCTGGGGGTGCGCAATGCCGGTTGAGCTGCATTTTCTGCGTCCACTGTGGTTCCTCGCGCTGATCCCCCTCGCCGCCCTGGTCATTGGACTGTGGCGCCGCCGCCAGGCGGGCACGGTCTGGCAGGGCCTGGTGGACGCCCATCTGTTGCCGCATCTCCTGGTTGGCGAAGCGGCTCGCCCGCGCCGCCTCCCGTTCGCTTTGCTCGGGCTGGCCTGGTTGACGGGCGTGACCGCGCTGGCCGGGCCGGTCTGGGAGCGCCTGCCGCAACCGGTGTTCACCACCGGGGCCACGCGGGTGATCCTGCTGGACCTGTCGGCGAGCATGAACGCCGCGGATCTGGCGCCCTCGCGGCTGGCCCGGGCGCGTTTTGCGGTCTTGGACCTGCTCAACGCCACCCGCGAGGGGCAGGTCGCCCTGATCGCCTTCGGTCCGGACCCTTATATCGTCGCGCCGCTGACCGGCGACGCCCAGACCATCGCCGCACAGGTCCCGCGCCTGACCCCCGAGCTGATTCCGGTGCCGGGTCCGCGCCGCCCGGAGCGTGCACTGGCGCTGGCCGGCGAGCTGTTGACCCAGGCCGGTGCCGGCGGCGGCGAGGTCATCCTGATCAGCGACGGGGTCACGGAGAGCGGAGCCGGACTCGGCACCCTGGTCAACGGGGCGGCCCGCGCCTTGGCGGCGGCCGGCCACCGGCTGTCGGTCCTCGGGGTCGGGACTACGCCGGGAGCGCCGGTGCCTGATGCGAGCGGTGGCTTCGCCGCGATCGGCAACGGCGCCATCGCGCTGTCGCGGCTCGACCGCGGGGCCTTGGAGACGCTGGCGCAGGTCGGCAACGGCCGCTATGTGGAGTTGGATCCGGCGGGTCGGGACACCCAGACACTGATCACCGCGGGGGCTCCGGTGCCCATGGACAAGATGGTCGAGCAGCAACACCTGACGGCCGATCAATGGCGCGAGGAGGGTCCGTGGCTGCTGCTGGCCCTGCTGCCGATCGCCGCGCTGGCCTTCCGGCGCGGCTGGCTGGTGCCGGTCATGGCCCTGGCCCTGGTGCTGCCGCCCGGCCCCGGCTGGGCCTTCGGCTGGGACGACCTGTGGCGCCGGCCGGATCAGCAGGCGGCCCGAGCCTTCGCGACGGGTGACGACACGACCGCGGCGGAGCGCTTTCAAGACCCGGCCTGGCGCGCCGCGGCCCGTTATCGCGGCGGCGACTATACGGGGGCCGTCGCCGATCTGGCCGGACTCGGGGGGGCCGAGGTCGACTATAACCGCGGTAACGCCCTGGCTCGTCTGGGTCGGCTCGACGAGTCGATTGCCGCCTATGAGCGCGCGCTCGAACAGGCCCCGGATCATGCCGACGCCCACGCCAACCTGGAGCAGGTCAAGCGGCTGCGGGACCAACAACAACAGCAGCAACACCCATCGTCTGAGCAAGGGCAGCCGGGCGAGCACGGTGAGGGCGAGGACCCATCGACCGGCGCGGACCAGGGCTCCCAGGGCGGCAATCAGCCGCCGGACGCTGCCGATCAAGCAGGCGAGCGGAACGCGGATCAGCCTCAGGACCAGCAAGCCGGCCCCGGACAGGACGGGGCCCAACCCCGGGACGCCGACAGGCAGGACGCGGCGTCGAGCGCGCGCCCGGGCGAGACCGCGAAGTCTCCAGCGGACACCGGACAAGCGCCGGCCGGGCAAGACGCGGGAACACCGGGCACGCCGGATCAGGCGGCCGGGCGCACCGGCAAGCCGGCGCCGCCCACGGCGGGTGATCTCGGCGCCCAGGATCAGGCGGCAGAACCCGAGGTGTCGCTTCCGGATGCGACCGACGCCGATCCAGACGCGAACGAGGAAGGGCCTCCGACCGGCACCACGCCTGACCAACCGCCGGGCACCTCGGCGCAGGCCCGGACCGCGCGCCGCGCCCAGACCGGTGCCGTCGATCGCAGCATGGAGGAGCGTGAGCAACAGCAGGCCCTGGATGCCCAGTTGCAGCGCGTCCCGGACGACCCGGCCGGTCTGCTGCGGCAGCGCTTTCTGTTACAGCATCTGCGGCGGGAGGGACGGTTGCCTTAACGACAACGACGGCTTTGATCATCGTTCCGGCCAGCTTCCGTCGAGGCCCGGGGGAGGAAAGTGATCCACAGATGTCACAGATGACCACAGATGTTTTTCTTCATCTGTGACATCTGTGGATAAATCCGGGCGGTCACTTTGCGCCAAACTCAAGCCGGCCGCTTGCCGCGAATCGGCACGACCGGAATTTCATGCTCTAAGTTCAGTCTAAAGATCTCATGCACAGACTCATCGCTACCTGGCTTTCACTGTTGATGCTGCTGCTCCTCGTCGGGCCGGCCGGCGCGGCGGACGACTTCAGCGCGGAGTTGGACCGGACCCAGGTGCGTGCCAATGAAACCTTGACCCTGCGACTGCGTGCCGAGGGCCGGCTCGCGGGTGAGCCGGACCTGAGTCCGTTGCACCAGGATTTCGAGATCCTGAACCAGAGCAGCGGCACCCGGATGAGCATCAGCAACGGCGCCGTCAGCCAAACCCGTGAATGGACCCTGGAGTTGGCCCCGCGGCGCGGCGGCCGGCTCCAGGTCCCGCCGCTCTCGCTCGACGGCAAGCAGACCCGCCCGGTCGAGGTGGAAGTGGTACCGGCCGATCAGACCGCCGCGGGCACTGGATCCCAACCGATCTTCGTGGACACCCAGGTCGAGAACGCGACGCCCTATGTGCAGCAGTCTGTTGTCTATCGGGTCCGGGTACTCTACCGGGAGCAGCCGCGCCGGGCGGTCCTGTCCGAGCCGGAAGCCGCGGGCGCGACGCTGGAACGGCAAGGGGAGGATCAAAGCAGCTCCGAAACCATTCAGGGCCAGCGCTACACGGTCATCGAACGGCGCTACCTGGTGGTCCCGCAGCGCAGCGGCCCGCTCACCATCCAATCGCCGCGGCTGGAGGCGCTGCTGCCGGAAAGCCGGTCCGCGGGGCGCCGCGGTCCATTCGCCGACTTCAACGATCCCTTCGGCGGCGCGCCCTTCCAGGGTTTGCCGGAGGTCTTCGACTTGGGGACCGGCCGCCGTGTGATCGAGCGGGGGCAGGATCTGACCGTCCAGGTCCGCCCCCAACCCGACGGCAGCGCCGGAACCTGGCTGCCCGCCGAGTCGGTCCAACTGGCGGACGAATGGACCCCGGCGCCGCCGCGTTTCCGCGTCGGCGAGCCGGTCACCCGCACCCTGGTGATCACCGCCCGCGGCGCCACCGCGGCCCAGTTGCCGACTCTCGATCCCGGCACGCCCGAGGGCGCCAAGGTCTATCCCGAACCGCCGAAGGTCGAAGACCTGCCGGGCTCCGCCCCAACCGCACTCAAGACCGTCAAGATCGCCCTGGTACCGACCCGCGCGGGTGAACTCACCTTGCCGGAGATCCGCGTACCCTGGTGGGACACGACAGCAGATCAGGAGCGCGTGGCGGTGATCCCGGCACGCCGGGTTCAGGTAGCACCGGCGCCGGGTGAACCGGCGTCCGCGCAACCGACAGCAGGGGCCGCAGCGGCGCCCTTACAAGACACCGCGGACGCCCCACTGGCCACCCCTGACACGGGCGTCGACCCGTCAGGCACCAGCAGCGCGCAGGTCCCCTGGCCCTGGCTGACACTGTTGTTCGCGCTCGCCTGGGTCGCGACCCTATCCTGGACCCTGCTGCGTCGCTCCGGGCACGGCGGAACCGGGCGTGTCGGCGCGGCCCGCATGAATCCGCGGCGCGGCGCGGCAGCGGCACGGACCCGGGTGCGCCAGGCTTGCAAGGCGACTGATCCCAGGGCCGCCCGCACCGCCCTGCTCGACTGGGGACTCGTGCGCTGGCCGGATCACCCACCCCGCGGACTGGGCGACATCGGCACGCGCCTGGGTCCGGCGGGCAGCGCAGCAGCAGAGGCACTGGAGCACATCGACCGGGCCGTTTACGCTCCCGGCGGCGCGGCCTGGGACGGGGCCGCGGCCTGGCGCGCGTTGGAGCCGACCTTGCTGGTGCACGAGCACGCGGGACGGGCGTTGCCGGTCGACCCGCTACCGCAGCTCTACCCGCGGCCTGAGGGCTGATACCTGGCACAACCGCCAATCCACATCTTGAGCCACAGAGTTAATCATGTATCCTGTCGGATCGCACAGCCTGGCGCGAAGACCATGACTCCGTCGCATCCGCCACGACTTGGCTCCGGTTCGTCCTGCCCGCTCCGAAGGGAGGCTGCGCGGTGAACCGCGCGACCTGCGCGCGCCGCTGGCGGTGGTCCCTGGCGCTGGCGACACTGCTCGTCCTGGGGCTGGCAGTTCCCGGTGACCTCAACATGCCGGACCGGATCGACGTTCCTGCCCCCTCGCCGCTGCCCTGGCTGATCTTGGGCATTGTGACCTTGACCCTTGTGCTGATGGAACGGTGGCTGCTCGCGCCGCTACGGCGCTTGCGTACTTGTGCCGAGCAGTTGGCCGCTGGTCGATACGACCGCGTGTCCGGGGTCGGCGGTATCGGCGCGGTCGCCGACCTGGCCGCCACACTGGACCGTTTGAGCGAACAGCTCCGGGCACAGGACAGCCTGCAAGTCACCGACATGCAATCGGCTCTGGTCGAGCGCAAGCAGGTCGAACGTGCTCTTTCCTATCTGGTGGCACTGGACACGGTGCTGGTCGAGGTCTCGCGCACCCTGCTGACCGCCCAGCCTGAAGCCCTGGATCACGTGCTGATTCGCGTTCTGGGCGCCGTCGCCCGACGCATGGATGTGGAGCGTGCCTGCCTCTATCAGGTCAGTAGTGATGGTCAGCAGTTGAGCGCGACCCATGAGTGGTGCGCGATGGATGTCGCGACGCAGCGGGTGACTGCCGACCCCGTACCGCTGACCAGCCTGCCGCGCTGGATGGACACCCTGCGCCATGGGGAGAGCGTCTCCATCGGTGATGTTGACCTGTTGCCGGAACCCTGGTCGCTGGATCGCCAGATCCTATTGGCGCAGGGCGTCCGCGCTATCCTGGCAGTTCCATTACGCGTCGGCGGCCGGCTGGCCGGCTGCGTCGTCGCAGAAGCGGACGGCGCACCGCGAACCTGGCAGGACCCCGAAATCCGCGTGCTGCGCCTGCTGGCGGATCTGATCGGTGTCGCGCTGGAGCGGCATCGGGTCCAGCAAGAACTGATCGAAGGCCGGCAACGTCTGGAGGAGGCTGCCCGCTACGACACCCTCACCGGTCTGCCCAATCGCCGGCTGTTGGCCGAGCGCATGCGCGAGGCGATGAGCGTGGCGCTGGACAGCGCGACCGAATTGGCGGTCTGCTCGCTCGATCTGGACGGTTTCAAGGCGATCAACGACGCCTGCGGCGAGGCGGTCGGCGACCAGATACTGGTGGCGGTTGCCGCCCGGCTGCGTGACCAGATTCGCGAAAGCGACACCGTGGCACGCCTCGGCGGTGATGAGTTCGTCCTGCTGCTGGGCGGATTCGAGAATCCGCCGGAGTGCGCCAACCTGCTCGATCGCCTGATCACGGTCCTGGCTCAGTCCCATATCGTCGGGGACCAGCAACTGCGGGTGACGGCCAGCGCCGGCATCACCCTCTTCCCGCGGGACGCCAGTGATGCCGACACCTTGTTGCGCCATGCCGACCACGCCATGTATCGGGCGAAGCAACGCGGGCGCAATCGCTACCGCTTCTTCGACCCGCTGCGCGACCGCCGCCTCCATGACCGACTCTCCCAATTGGAGCGCATCGGTGCGGCGATCGACGGCGGCGAGCTGGTGCTCTACTACCAGCCCAAGGTGGACATGCGCCGCGGCAACGTCATCGGCGCCGAGGGTCTGGTGCGCTGGCAGCATCCACAGAAGGGGCTATTGCCCCCGGGCGTTTTTATCCCGCTGCTCGCCGGTACCGAGTATCAGCAGCGGCTCGACTGGTGGGTGCTGCAGGAGGGTCTGAATCAACTCCAGACCTGGCATGACCAGGGACTCGACCTGGAGCTCAGCCTCAACATCTCGGCCCGCTCGATCCAGCATAGCGACTTCATCGAAAACTTGGATGAGCAATTACATGCTCACCCCGGACTCGCAACGGGCGTGCTGTCGCTGGAGATCCTGGAATCCGAGGCATTGGGCGATCTGGAGGCGGTCGCCCGGGTTATGCTGCATTGCGCCAAACTCGGGGTGCGCTTCGCCCTCGACGATTTCGGGACCGGCTACTCCTCGTTGACCTATTTCAGACGTCTGCCGGCCCAGGTACTCAAGATCGATCAGACGTTCGTGCGCGACATGCTCCGCTCCCTGGACGACCGCAATATTGTCGAGGGCGTGGTCGCGCTGGCTCATGCCTTCCGGCGGGAGGTCATCGCCGAAGGGGTCGAGTCCGCTGCTCACGGATTGATGCTGTTGCGCTTGGGCTGCGACCGCGCCCAAGGCTACGGCATCGCGGAGCCCATGCCGGCCGGGCAGTTCCCGGGCTGGGTGAGCCGCTACCGCTTTCCCGCGTTGTGGCGCGTCACCGCGGACTTCGAGTGGTCGGAGCAGTTCCTGGGTCTGTTGACCATGGAGTCCGAACTCCGCGATTGGGTGGCGAGCCTGATCCGCGCGCTCAGTCCAAACGCCAAACAACCACCGCCAACCATGGAGGAAAAGTGGTGCGGATTCGGCCGCTGGTACCATGCCGAAGGGCGCCACCTCTATGGGACAATGCCGGAGTTCCGCCGCCTCGAACCGCTGCATCACGGCATTCATGAACTGGGGCGCACCCTGACCAAGCCCCGCGCCGAAGGCCAATCGACTGAAGCGGCAATCGCGGACATCATTGCCGCCCGTGACGGTTTCATCAGCGCCCTGCACGCACTGCAGGAGCGGGTCTTGAGCGAGGGCGTCGCCGAGACGGGGCCCGGCTGATCCGGATGTTGCACGCCAAGACGCCAGGACGCCACATGCCAAAGCCGCACGAGCCGGTTCCCCCATCATTGCCAGCCCCCGCCGGGAGCCAGGAGCAAGAGCGGCAGATCCAGGCGGATCTGACGCGGATGCTCTACACCCAGGCGCCGCCGGGGCTTGCCGTCACCGCGGTCAACGGCCTGCTGGTGGCGGCCGCCCTGAGCCTGGTCGGCAGTGCGCCGGCGACATGGATCTGGTTCGGCTCGCTCTTGTTGATTCTGGCAGCACGCGCCTTACTGCTGGTGCGCTTCCACCGGGCGCCCCACGCGCACCCTGAGGCATTCTGGTCAAGCCGGTTCACCCTGGGGGCCGCCGCCACCGGCCTCGCGTGGGGTCTGTCCGTCGTACTCCTGCCGGGTGCCGAACTTGCCTACCAGGTCTTTCTGGGGTTCGTGATTTCCGGCATGGTGGCCGGAGCCATCCCGACATTGAGCCCTCACCTGCTGGCCTACCGCGCCTATTTGCTCACCGCGCTGGTTCCCTTCGGCGTGCGCATGGCGATCCTGGGTGATCAACTTGCCTATACATTCTTAATCATCGTGACCTTGTTCGGGCTGTTCATGTGGATCAACGCCCGCCGCTATCACAATACCCTGCGAAAATCATTTGAATTGGGCCGCGCCAACCTGGATTTGGTGGCCGTCCTGACGCGGGAGCAAGAGCGCATCAACAGCCTCAACCAGGAATTGGAACGCGAGGTGCAGGAGCGGCGTGCCGTCGCCGAGGCCCTGGTCCAGGCCAAAGAAGGGGCGGAGTCCGCCAGTCACGCCAAGAGCCAGTTCGTGGCCAACATGAGCCATGAGATCCGCACCCCCATGAACGGCGTCCTGGGAATGCTGGAGATGCTCACGCAAACCGACCTCAGCACGATCCAGCGCGGTTATGTCGAAATCGCCCGCAATTCGGCCGAAGGTCTGCTGACCGTCATCAACGACATCCTGGACTTCTCAAAAATCGAGGCCGGTAAACTCGACCTGGAATACATCCCGTTCGATGTACGCCTGCTGGCGGAAGACGTGGCCTCGCTGTTCAGTGCGAGCGCGCAAAGTCGGCACATCGAGATCGCCTGCTTCGTCGAGCCCAGCGTTTGCAGTCGGGTCATCGGGGATCCGACGCGCCTGCGTCAGATCCTGACCAATATTTTGGGCAATGCGGTCAAGTTCACCCCGCAGGGAGAGGTTCTGCTGCACGTGAGCGAGTGCCGGCGCGATCCGACCACGCTGACTCTATGCTTCGCGGTCAGTGACACGGGCATCGGTATCTCGCCGGAACAGCAAGGGCGGCTCTTCAGCCCATTCGTTCAGGCCGACGGCTCCACCACGCGCCGCTTCGGCGGCTCCGGACTCGGACTCACCATCAGCAAGAACCTGGTGGAGTTGATGGGCGGTACCCTGGAATTACAAAGCACACTCGGTGAGGGCTCGCGCTTCCTGATCCGTATCCCCTTCATACCCCAGGCCGATACGGCTGAGCCGCCACAGGCCGACGGGCTGGATGGCCGGCGGATGCTCGCGGTGGACGACCACCCGACCAACCTGGAAATTCTGGGACACTATTTGCGCGGTTGGGGCGTGCGCTACGATTGCGTCAGCCGGGCCGCGGAGGCTTTGACGCACCTCCGGGCGGCAACGGCGCGCGGCCAGCCCTGCGAGGTCGCCATCCTGGACATGCAGATGCCGGACATGGATGGTCTGGATCTGGCCCGCTCGATCAGGGCGGACCCGCTGATCGCACCGATCCGTCTCGTGCTGCTGAGTTCCGCGGGTCAACCAGCCCCTGAGGACGCCCCCGGGGTCGATCTGTCGCTCGGTAAACCGGTGCGCTTGTCCCTGCTGCGGGATGCCCTGTTCCAATTGGTCCATGGCCGCACCCCGGAACCCGCCGTGACGGCAGTGTCCGAGTCGACCACGAAACAGCTCAGCGGTCAGATCCTGCTGGCGGAGGACAACCCGATCAATCAGAAAGTCGCCTGCGGCATGTTGCGTAAGCTGGGATTGACCGTCACGGTGGCGGATAACGGCGCCCAGGCCCTGGACCTGCTTGCCGCCGGTCACTACGACGCGGTGCTGATGGACGTCCAGATGCCGGTGCTCGACGGCTTCGCCGCGACCCGCGCGTTGCGCACCAGAGAGCAACGCAACGGCGAACCGCGGATACCGGTGATCGCCATGACGGCCAACGCGATGTCGGGTGATCGCGCGCAGTGCCTGGAGGCCGGCATGGACGACTACATCCCCAAACCGGTCAAACTTGCCGAACTGCAGCGCACCCTAGCCCAGTGGCTCGATGACGACTGATCATCCGCCGACGCCGTCAGGGCGCGGCGGTCTCGCCGCTCGGGAAAAGCTCGCGATAGAGCGAAGCATCGAACAGTGCCTCGATGCGTTGGATGCGGCCATGCTCGACGTGTGCCCAATGGGCGACGTCCACCGCCTGTTTCTCCGAAATCTGGATGCGGTAGGTAAGGAAGTGACAGACATCGGGTCCGTCGACAAACACTTTGCGGACTTCGGTCGACTGGATGATGCCGCTTGAGTGAGCCGAATATTGGATCAGGTGATCGGCACAGTCGCAGCACAGGATGGGGCTGCGGAAGCTAAACCCCTGGTCGGCCAGGAGGCTGCGCGCCCGCTCGAAGTCGAAACACTCGCGGGCGGCAAAAAAGGCTTCTACGACGGCGAGTGGATCGGTGGCCACGGGAGGGCTCCAGGTGCGGGTAAGCTGTGACGATGTTGCAGGGTTTTCCCGCATTCGTCCAGCGTGCCTCAGCGCATCGCTTCCAAATCCAACTCGAACATGGGGCGACTCTCCGGGCCAACCCGGTGTAATGCCGGGTTGAGCGCGCGCAGACTTAAGGTCGGCTTGACCTTCAGCGACAGCAGCGAGGGGTCCAGGTACCGCTTCAATAAGCGTCGCGCGTGCCCCTTGTTGCGCATCCCGCGCAGTGCGTGGACTTTGGACAAAGCGCCATTGGTCGGTGCGCTCCCGCCCTGACGGCGGTAGTGTTTGATCACCGCCTCAGTGTAGTTGAGGGTTTCCTGGTAGGTTACATTGCTGTTGGTGCGGTCCACCACACCTTCACCGGCGTTGTAGGCCATGATCACCCGCCCGTAGTCGCCCTGGTACTTCTTGAGCAGCCGCTTGAGATGACGGGTCCCGGTCCTGAGGTTGGTCTTGGGATCGAACAAGGCTGCGTGAGACGTGACGCCGTAGTCGCCGGCCGTCGCGGGCATCACCTGCATCAGCCCCACGGCACCGACCGGTGAGACCGCATGGGCGTTGAAGTTGGATTCGGCGGCGACGACCGCCCGCACCAACTGCCGCTCCACGCCGAACTCATCAGCCACCGCATCGATCATAGCACCGACCTGGTCGCGGCTCGGTTTGGCACCACCGGGGGCTCGCGGCAAGGGCGGTCGGGGCACGGGCGCTTTGGCGGCGGGCGGGTCCGCCTTGAGCTCCGGGGACTTTCCAGCCGAACCGCGGGAATCCGCGTCCACCGCCGCCCGGCAGACGAACGGCAACAGCACAAAGAACCCAAGAGTAAGGATCGCGACAGGTTTCATCGTGGCTCCGGCGGATGGGCAAATGGCTCCGATCGGGTCACTCCGATCGGGTCAGCGCAGCAATGAAGTCGGGCGAGCATGACGATAAACCCGTGGCTCAGCAATGTCGAGCGTGCGATAGTTAGCGCAGGATTTCAACTGCGTGGAGATGACCTGGCCGGATAAATACAATTTAAAAAATTGATATTTTCAACTTTCTTGGTGAGCGTTGAGTTGGTGATGTTGGCGGGCAAGATCATCGGACCCAAGACGCGCGTTGCTACCGCTCCGTTCACGAACCGACAATCAGAAAAGTAGAAAATTCTTATGTTATTCCGGGCCTTCGGGTCCCGAAAAAACCCTGATTTATATACTTAAATACCTGAGCGCGCATCATGCGGTGTCCGTCGGCTGCCGCCGCCCGTGCGATCCACGACCGTCGCCTCAGCGTCCTGCAAGCGTCCCACGCTTCATCAGGATCTTGCATCTTCCTCGGGGGTCAGCGTAAATTAGCGTTGTGCGCCGCAGCAACCGTGGACGCCCGGCAATCCGGGCTGCTCAGCCCGCCGGGTCCACTCCCCATACCGCTGACATTCCAACCGGCGCCGACTCGTCGCTGTATCCAAAGACGATGGCTTCCATGGCCGCGGTGACGTCGTGCCTGGCCAAGCGCCCCCGGTTCCCCGTGGGCTTGCGGTCCACGGCCGCCGCTCCCGGAGCGTGGCCTTAACCTCAGAGGTCGATTCAGTGGACAGAGACAGCGAGGACGATGAAACCGCGACAGGCCAGGCAACCCTGGTCGAAGGGACGGCCCGGGTGGTGGCGATCGAAGACGACGTGCCCTGGCTCGAACCCGAACAGACAACCAGTTGCGGCGGCTGCGCGGCGTCAGGACTGTGCGGCGCCAAAGGGATCGGAACAGTGGCCAGTCAGCTCGCACGACGCCGCTTTCCCCTCCCCGATGCACCCCGACTCGTCGTCGGTGACCGCGTGGTGGTCGGCGTCAGCGAGCGGGCCCTGCTCAAGGCGTCGGGCATCACCTATGCGCTGCCGCTGGTCTTCATGTTCGGCGCCGGCGGCGTGGCGCAGTGGCTCGCCGACAGCGACGGCATTACCATGGTCAGCATGGTAGCAGCACTCGGTGTCGGTTTGATTGCCGTCCGTCTGGGTGGCCAAGCGTTGAGTGCTCATGGACAACTCGCGCCGCGCTTTCTGCGGCGGGCCGGTTCCGACGAGACCTGCCAGACCACCGCGCGACCAGCGCCTGAACTGAACGATTAGACCGAACAATTAGACCAAACGATCAGACCCCGGGGGTTGAAGAGATGCAGGAATACGTGCTTTTGATGGTCGGCGCGGCCTTGGTCAATAATGTGATCCTGGCGCGCTTCCTGGGCCTGTGTTCCTTCATGGGCGTCACCACGCGCGTGGACACCGCGATCGGGATGGGGCTCGCGACCACCTTCGTGATCACCGTCTCGTCGATGGGCAACTGGGCGATCGAGGGGTATCTGCTGGAACCCTACGGGTTAGGCTACCTACGCACCGTGACCTTCATCCTGGTGATCGCCGGGGCCGTGCAGTTCACTGAAATGACGGTGCGCAAGATCTCTCCGCCGCTGTTTCAGATGCTCGGCATCTATCTGCCGCTCATCACCACCAATTGTGCCGTACTCGGCGTCGCGCTCATCATGGTCGAGACCAAACTGAGTTTCATCGCGGCCACCCTGTTCGCCTTCGCATCCTCGCTCGGCTACAGCCTGGTGATGGTGATCTTCGCCGGGCTGCGCGAACGCCTCGCCCTGTCACAAGTGCCGCGCATCTTCGCAGGCCCCCCGATCGGCTTCATCGTCGCCAGTCTCTTGGCCCTGGCATTCCTGGGTTTTTCCGGCATCAACACCAACTGAGGTCTAGCGCATCATGTTACTCGCTGTCGGTAGTCTCACGGCCATCGGCCTTGGTCTGGGCGGTTTGCTGGGCGTCGCGGGGCGCCTGCTCGCGGTGGAGGAAAATCCGCTGGAGGCGGAACTCCAGGCGCTGCTGCCCGGCTCGCAGTGCGGACAATGCGGCTTTGTCGGCTGCGCTCAAGCGGCCGCGGCGCTCGCGCGCGGTGAGGCGACGGTGACCCTGTGCCCGCCGGGCGGCAAGGCGGTCGCGGAGCAGTTGGCCAAGCGTCTGGGGGTGCGGGTCGACCTCTCGGCCCATACGAAACGCGTCCCGGCCTATGCGCAGATCGTCGAAGAGTTGTGTATCGGCTGCACCCGCTGTCTCAAGGAATGTTCGGTTGACGGTATCGTGGGCGCCAATAAACTGATGCACACGGTGGTCAGCGAGGTCTGCCACGGCTGCGGCAAGTGCGCCGCGGTCTGCCCGACCCACGCCATCCGCATGATCGAGATACCCGATACACTGGCCACCTGGCACTGGCCCAAGCCCGATGCAGCGGCCTTGAGCCTGTCCCGCCGTTCCCACTTGAGTCCGGCATGACACCAGCCTGAATGGCCAGACCCTGGAGAAGCGAATGAAGCTATTCCCGATCCGTGGCGGTATCCATCCGCAATACCGTAAGGAGTTGACCGGCGACTGCGCCATTGAGGCGCTGCCGCTGCCGAGTCGGCTCTACATCCCCTTGCAGCAACATATCGGTGTACCGGCCGAGGTCTTGGTCGGCGAAGGCGATCTGGTCAGCAAAGGCCAAGTCATCGCGCGCCGTCAGGGTCAGGTGTCGGTGAATCAGCATGCCCCGACCTCCGGGCGCGTGGCGGCAGTCACCGAGATCCCCGCCCCGCATCCCTCGGGTCTGCCACAGCCGACGATCGTGATCGAACCCGACGGCGCCGATGCCTGGGGCGGGCTGGCCGAACCGATCACCGATCCCTTCGCGGTCGACGCCCAGACGATCGAGGCACGGGTCGCCGAGTGCGGCATCGTGGGCATGGGCGGCGCCGGCTTCCCCTCCGCGGTCAAGCTGAATCTGGGGATCCGTCACCGCATTGAGACGTTGTTGATCAACGGCGCTGAGTGCGAGCCCTACCTGACCTGCGATGACCGGGTCATGCGCGAACACGCGGACGAAGTGATCGACGGTGCCCGCATCATGGCCCACGCCCTGAATGCGCCGAAGATCGTGGTGGCGATCGAAGAGAACAAGCCGCAGGCGCTGGCGATCATGACCGCCGCCGCGCAGGCCCACCCCCATCTGGAAGTGGTCGCGGTCCCGGCAAAATACCCCATGGGGTCCGAACGTCACCTGACCCTGGCGATCACCGGCCGGGAGACCCCCGCACGCAAGCTCACCGCGGACCTCGGGGTGGTGGTGCACAACGTCGCCACGGCCCGTGCGGTTCACCATGCGGTGCGCCATGGCCGCCCGCTGGTGGCGCGCGTGGTGACCGTCAGCGGGCAGGCGATGCGCACGCCCAAGAATGTCGAGGCGCCGATCGGCGCCACGGTATCCGACCTGATCGCGTTCTGCGGCGGCTTCGCGCAGCGCCCCGAGCGTTTGGTCCAAGGCGGACCCATGATGGGCGCGCTGTTGCCCGGCACCGATGTCCCGGTCGTCAAGAGCACCTCGGGCATCCTCGCACTCACCGCCGAGGAGATCAACGACCGGCGTGCCGACCCCTGCGTCCGCTGCGGTTCCTGCGTCGCCATCTGCGCCTGCGGTTTGGTGCCGGTTGAAATCGCCGCCCATATCCGTCACGACGATCTGGAAGGGGCTGCGCGGATCGGCCTCATGGACTGCGTGTCCTGCGGCAGTTGCTCCTGGGTCTGTCCCTCGCATATCCCGCTGGTCCATTATTTCAACTATGCGAAAGGGGCTTTGAACGCCCAGGAACGCGAACGCCGCAAGAGCGAGCGGACCAAGACCCTGGTGGTAGCGAGGGCCACACGGGTCGAACGCATCGCCGCGCAACGCGCCGCCAACCTGGCTCGCAAACCCAAGGTAGTGGCTGCCACCGAAGAGGTTGGGGCATGATTGGCGAGTCACCGACCCGTAGCGGGCCCTTTGCCCACGCCGCGAATACCGTCCAGCGGATCATGTTCATGGTACTGCTGGCGTTACTGCCCGCGACCCTGTTCAATCTCTACTTGTTCGGTTGGCCGGCCATTCTGCTGTTTGCCGTCACCGTCGGTGCCTGTGTGGTCGCCGAGGCGGCTTGCCTGGTCCTGGCCGGGAAACCGGTCTCGGCGACCCTGTCGGACGGTTCGGCGATTCTCACCGGCTGGCTGCTGGCGATGACCCTGCCGCCCTGGGCACCCTGGTGGATCGGTGTCCTGGGTGCCATGTTCGCCATTCCGCTCGCCAAACAGGCGTTCGGCGGGCTGGGTCAGAATCTGTTCAACCCGGCCATGGTCGCCCGCGTTGCCTTGCTGGTGTCCTTTCCGGTGGTCATGACCGCCTGGGTCGCACCCCACCCCTTGTTTACGACCGGTGCGCCCACGCTGAATGAGGCCATGACCATCACCTTCGCCGGTGAAACCCCCGACGGTGTGACCGCCGCCACCGCACTCGGCTATGTGAAGACTGAACTGTCGCGCGGCGTACCGGTCTCCGAATCGCTGCAGGAATACGGACGCAGCAGCGCCCTGACCTATGCGCCCGATCTGATGGACCTGGCCACCGGCTTCAAACCGGGCAGTTTAGGCGAGACCTCAGCGGGCCTGATCCTGCTCGGCGGCATCTTCCTGCTGTGGCGACGCATCATCACCTGGCACATCCCGATCATGATGATCGGCACCCTGTTCGTGATGGGCACCCTGTTCAACGCGTTCGATCCGACACGTTTCGCTCCCGGATTCTTTCATATCCTGTCCGGATCGGCCATTCTCGGGGCCTTTTTCATCGCCACCGACTATGTGACCTCCCCGGTCACCCAGAAGGGACAACTGGTGTTCGGTTTCGGCGTCGGGCTGCTGACCTGGGTCATTCGCACCTTTGCCGGCTATCCCGAGGGCATGGCCTTTGCTGTCCTGCTGATGAATTCGCTCACCCCCATCATCGATCAGTACACCCGGCCGCGGATGTTCGGCCGCACCCGCAAGGGTGAACCCTTGCCGGTCGAGGGCCAGCGATGAAACAGCGGACACTGATCCATGGCGTCATCCTGGGGCTTTTTTGTCTCGGCTTCGGACTGGCGCTCGCACTCACCGAGTATGTCACCCACGACGCCATTGTGGCCCGCGCCATGGAAGACCGGCAAAATTCACTCGGACAGGTGATCCCGACCGCGATCCACGACAACAACCCCGTGGTCGATACCATTCAGATGCGGGACGACGCCGGCCGGGAGCTGACCGTCTACCGGGCACTCAAAGACGGCCGCGTCACCGGCGTCGCCTTCGAGGTCTTCGGTTCCGGCTATGCCGGCAAGATGAAGTTCATGCTCGGCGTCGACGCCGCGGGCCGGGTGCTGGGGGTGCGGGTGCTGAGCCACAAGGAGACCCCCGGACTGGGTGACAAGATCGAGGTGAAGAAGGGCGATTGGATTCTGCAGTTCGCCGGTCTGTCACTGGGTGATCCACCGGCCGCGAAATGGGCGGTGAAAAAAGACGGCGGCCGTTTCGATCAGTTTACCGGGGCCACTATCACCCCCCGCGGGACGGTCGCCGCCATTCGCTCCGGGCTCGATTTCTATGCCGCCCACGAGGCGCAACTCTTGGAGGTGCACTGATGGCCACGCCTGGTTACGGCCGGATCGTCCGCGACGGTCTGTGGGAGAACAACGGCGTCCTCGTCATGCTGCTCGGCATGTGCCCGACCATGGCCATGACCGCCACGGCCACCAACGGGTTTGGCATGGGATTGGCCACCGCGGTGGTGATGGCCGCCTCCAACCTGATGGTGGCGACGTTTCGCAACTACATCACCCGCGAAGTCCGCATCCCCGTTTACATCCTGATCGTGGCGGCCAATGTCACCTTCGTGGACCTGGCGATGAATGCCTATATGCACGAACTGTACAAGGTGCTGGGGCTCTTCATCCCGCTGATCGTCTCCAACTGCCTGCCGTTGGCGCGGCTCGAGTCCTTCGCCTCGCGCGAACCGGTGCTCCCGTCGCTGGTCGACGGGATCTTCATGGGGTTGGGGTTCACCCTGGCGCTCACCCTGATCGGTGCGGTCCGCGAGATCCTGGGTTCCGGCACCCTGTTCGCCGACGCCTCCCTGCTGCTGGGACCCGCGTTCAAGGTTGTGGAGATGCGTGTCATGCCGGCCGACATGGGCATCTTGATGTTTATCCTGCCGCCCGGCGGGTTCCTGGTCACCGGCCTGATTGTCGTGGGCAAACGCATGCTCGACATCCGCGCGGGTAAGGGCATCCAGATGGCCGGCGCTCACAGCGTGTGAGGACGCGGCTATGAAAATCGGCATTGCCTATGCCCTGCTGAAACGCCAGGCCTGGCTGACGGTCGAGGTCCCCGAGGGCAGCAGCATTCGGGAGGCGATCGATCGCTCGGGCATCCTCGCGCAGTTTCCGGAGATCGACCTGACCCAACAGAAGGTCGGCATCTTCGGCAAAGTGACCACCCTGGATACCAAGCTGGAGGAAGGCGACCGGGTCGAGATCTATCGCCCGCTCACGGCGGACCCCAAGGCCGCGAAGGCCCGCATGAAGGCCGACGACGGCAAAGGGGAGCCCGCAGACTCCTGACGCTGCGTCGGCTTGGCCTCTGAACCCGCGGGGTTGAGAGAACCTGATGGGCCGACGGTCACCTGACCACGCCAGGGCGCCAAGATCGCCAGGATGGAACGGCGCCTGCCGTATCTTGGTGCGCGCGTGGCGCCTTATCGCGAGCCGCCGCCGGACCGCGACAGGCGTGGCGCTGCTTGGTGCGCCCCGGATCACATCATCGACTGCTGCAATATTTACTATGACGCAGGGAAGCGACCTGCGCTAGACTACGCGCGCGCCCGGGAGCGCGCGGCGGAGTTTGGGCCGCGCGCTGTCGTTTTCAACCACACGCCTCCAACCGCTGTTTTTCGCTGTAACGAGCGGCTAGTGGCAGCTGAGCGCGTTCGTCAGGTCACACTCGAGCGTCACGGCGCAACCGCGTCGCCGGCATAATTCCACTTACCACCCGAGACCAATCGATGTCCCAACAGCCAATGGTCACCCTCGACGGCAACGAAGCCGCCGCCTACGTCGCCCATATGACCAATGAGGTCATCGCCATCTACCCGATCACCCCGGCCTCGCCCATGGGCGAGTGGTCGGATGAATGGTCTGCCCAGGGAGTCGAGAATCTCTGGGGCACGGTGCCCGAGATCATGGAGATGCAGAGCGAAGCCGGCGCCGCCGGTGCCATCCACGGCGCTTTGCAGTCGGGCTCGCTGGCGACGACCTTTACCTCGTCCCAGGGCCTGCTGCTGATGATCCCGAACATGTATAAGATCGCCGGCGAACTCTCGCCGACGGTGCTGCATGTCGCCGCGCGCTCACTGGCCGCCCAGGGTTTGTCGATCTTCGGCGATCACCAGGACGTGATGGCTTGCCGCTCCACCGGGTATGCCATGCTGTGCTCGGCGTCGGTGCAGGAGGTAATGGACTTCGCGCTGATCGCCCAAGCCTCGACCCTGGAATCGCGCATACCTTTTGTGCATTTCTTCGATGGCTTCCGCACCTCGCATGAGGTCGCCAAGATCGCGCGACTGCCGGTGGACGTGATCCGGGCGATGATCGACGAGGACCTGGTGGCGGCCTGCCGTGCCCGCGCGCTGAATCCCGACCGGCCGATCCTGCGCGGCACCGCGCAGAATCCGGACGTCTGCTTCCAGGGACGCGAGTCGGTCAACCTGCACTACCAGGCGCTGCCGGAGATCGTGCAGCGCACCATGGACCGCTTTGCCGAACTGACCGGCCGCCGGTACGGGCTGTTCGAATATGTCGGCGCACCCAATGCCGAACGCGTCATCCTGCTGATGGGGTCGAGCATCGGCGCCGCCGAAGAGACGGTAGAGCATCTGGTCGCGCACGGCGAGCGCGTCGGTATGATCAAGGTGCGGTTGTTCCGACCCATGGACGCCGACCGCCTGCTCGCCGCCCTGCCGAGCACCGCGACCCGGGTCGGCGTGCTCGATCGCACCAAGGAGCCGGGCGCCGACGGCGAACCGCTTTACAAAGACGTGGTGACGGCCCTGGCCCAGGCCTATTCCGACGGCCGGCGCGCCACCATGCCGATCGTGGTCGGCGGGCGCTACGGCATCTCCTCCAAGGAGTTCACCCCGGCGATGGTCAAGGGCGTGTTCGACGAGCTGGCACTCGAACGCCCCCGCAATCACTTCACGATCGGCATCCATGATGACCTGACCCATTCCAGCCTGCCCTGGGATCCGCGCTTCCGACCCGATGCGGCCGGCGGCGTGACCGCCTGTGTCTTCTACGGCCTGGGCTCGGACGGCACCGTATCGGCGAACAAGAATTCGATCAAGATCATCGCCGAGGAAACGCCCAACTACGGGCAGGGCTACTTCGAGTACGACTCCAAGAAGGCCGGCGCGGTCACCATCAGCCACCTGCGTTTCGGCCCCAAGCCGATCTCGAGCACCTACCTGGTCGGCATGGACGAGGCCAAGTTCGTCGCCTGCCATCAACCGAACTTCGTCACCCGTTACGATCTGCTCGAAAAGGCGCGTACGGGCGGCGTCTTCCTGTTGAATTCGGCCACCCCGGCGGATCAGGTCTGGAACGACCTGCCGCGCAAGCTGCAGCAGGCGATGATCGATAAGGACATCACCTTCTATGTCATCGACGCCTATGGGATCGCGGCGCAGACCGGCATGGGGCGGCGCATCAACACCATCATGCAGAACGCCTTCTTCGCCATCTCCGGCATCCTGCCCAAGGATGAGGCGATCGAGCACATCAAGGCCGCGGTCAAGAAAACCTACGGCAAGAAAGGTCAGGGCCTGCTGGACCGCAACTATGAGGCGATCGATGCCGCGCTGGCCGGACTGCATCAGGTCAAGGTGCCGAGTCAGGTCAGCAGCACCTTCGACCGCCCGCCCGTGGTGCCGGCCGATGCCCCTGATTTCGTGCAGCGGATCACCTCGATCCTGCTCGCCGGTCATGGCAACGACCTGCCGGTTAGCCTGATGCCGGTCGACGGCACCTGGCCTACCGGGACCACCCGTTTCGAGAAGCGCAACCTCGCGCTGCAACTTCCGCAATGGGACGACGCGCTCTGTACCCAGTGCGGCAAATGTCCGCTGGTCTGTCCGCATGCGGCCATCCGCTCCAAGGTCTATCCGTCCGAGCTGCTGAGCCAGGCCCCCGCGGGTTTCCGGCATGCTCCAATGAAAGGCAAGGACTTCCCCGCCAATCATTCCATCAGCTACCAGATCGCCCCGGACGACTGTACCGGCTGCGGTCTGTGTGCCGAGGTTTGCCCCATCCGCGACCGGAAGGACCCCAACCACAAGGCCCTGAACATGGTCGAGGCGGCTGAACTCCATGCGGCCGAACAGCCGCACTGGGACTTCTTCCTGAGCCTGCCCGATTTCGACCGGGCGCAACTCGAACCCAGCAAGATCAAGCACGCGATGCTGATGCAGCCGCTGTTCGAGTTCTCCGGAGCCTGCGTGGGCTGCGGTGAAACGCCTTACATCAAGCTCGCGACCCAATTGTTCGGGGATCGCATGCTGATCGCCAACGCCACCGGCTGCTCGTCCATCTATGGCGGTAACCTGCCGACCACACCCTACACCACCAACGCCCAGGGACGCGGTCCGAGCTGGAACAACTCGTTGTTCGAGGACAACGCCGAGTTCGGCCTGGGGATTCGCCTGGGCGTCGACAAGCAGGCCGCCCATGCCCGCGAACTGCTCACCCGGCTGTCGAGCCAGCTCGGCGAGACCCTGGTTCAAGGCTTGTTGACTGCCGATCAGACCACCGAGGCCGGGATCTTCGAGCAACGCGAACGGGTCGCGGCGCTGCGGGAGAAGCTCAAGGACATGACCGGCATGGAAGCACGGACCCTGGAAGGGATCTGCGGCCAATTGGTCAAGCGCAGCGTCTGGATCATCGGCGGCGACGGCTGGGCCTACGACATCGGCTACGGCGGCGTCGACCATGTGCTGTCCAGCGGACGCAACGTCAACCTGCTGATCCTCGACACCGAGGTCTATTCCAACACCGGCGGTCAACGCTCCAAGTCCACGCCGATGGGCGCGGTTGCCAAGTTCGCCGCCGGCGGCAAGGCGAGCTTCAAGAAAGACCTGGCGATGATGGCCATGGCCTATGAGAACGTCTATGTCGCGTCGGTCGCCTTCGGTGCCAAGGACGTACAAACCGTGCGCGCCTTCCTGGAGGCCGAGTCCTATGACGGCCCCTCGGTGATCATCTGCTATGCGCCCTGTATCGCCCACGGGGTGGACCTGTCGCACAACCTGCGGCAGCAGGACATGGCCGTGAATTCGGGACACTGGGGACTGTTCCGCTACGATCCGCGGCGCGCCGCCCAGGGTGAGAATCCGTTGCTGATCGACTCCAAGGCGCCCAGCATCCCCTACCGCGAGTTCGTGTCCAGCGAGACCCGCTTCAGCGTGCTGACCCGCACCCACCCCGACGATGCCGAGCGCTATCTGCAACTCGCCCAGCAGCATGTGCAGACGCGCTTTGAAATGTACGAGCAGCTGGCCCACCTGGCGGTCAAAAAAGCCCCGACGCCCGCGCCTGTTGCTGCACCGGCACCGGCGGCGAAGTAACTGCGAGGGGCGGGCGGGCATCGTCCGCGCCCGCCCCCGCATGGCTGATCAGACCAACGCGCATTCACGAATCACCGACGGAGTCCCCCATGGATCTCACGACCGACTATCTGGGCCTCAAGCTGAAGAACCCCCTCGTGCCCTCGGCCTCGCCGCTCACCCGCAGCATCGGCATGGCGCGGCGGCTGGAAGACAGCGGGGCCGCGGCCATCATCATGGCGTCCCTGTTCGAAGAAGCGATCACCGCGGATTCGGAAACCATGGTGCGCTTCCTGCACCATCAGGAGACCGGTTTCGCCGAGGCGGGCGGCGGCTTCATGCCGGCTCAAGGCGATTTCGCCAGCGCCCTGGACCAGTATCTGGATACCGTTCGCCGGCTCAAAGAGTCCCTGTCGATCCCGGTCATCGCGAGCCTCAACGGCGTGACCCCCGGCGGCTGGATCAAGCACGCGGCCGACTTGCAGCAGGCCGGCGCGGACGCGCTGGAACTCAACGTCTACTATGTCGCGGGCGACATCGGCCAGACCGGTGCCGAGGTCGAGGCACGCTATCTGGAACTGCTGCGCGCCTTGCGCGGCCACATCCAGATCCCGATCAACATGAAACTGTCCCCGACCTTCAGCTCGGTCGGCAACCTGGTCACCCAACTGGCGGCGGCCGGTGCCAACGGGGTGGCCCTGTTCAACCGCTTCTATCAGCCGGATATCGACATCGACGGGCTGCGGCTGCAATCGACCCTGAGGCCCTCCACCTCGGCCGAGATCCAATTGGCGATGCGCTGGATCGCCATCCTCTACGGGCGGATCGACGGCCTGTCGCTGGGCGCCACCGGCGGTGTCCATAACGCCGAGGACGCCATCAAGCTGCTGCTCGCGGGCGCCGACGTGGTGCACCTGTGCAGTGTCCTGCTGGAGAAGGGACCGGCTCATGTCGCGCCCATCCTGGCGGGCATGGAACACTGGATGGCGGAGCAAGGCTTCGAGTCGGTCGCCGATTTCCGCGGCCGGGTCAGTGCGCTGGCGGTCCCCAACCCGGCGCAATTCGAGCGTGCCAACTACATCAATGTCCTGGACAGCTACAGCGTCCCGGCGGGGGTGCGCGTCTGACCTGGGTTGCAGTGCACTAAGGCGATTTCCGAAGCACGTCGTACCACGCGAGATCGACCTCCGGTGACCCGGGCGACGCAACCGGAGGCCGACGCTTTAGCGGGCGGCGCCGCCGCGTCCGGCTGAAGCCTCGACCTCCGGTCTGTTGTGCGGGGGGCTGTAGGGGCGACTAAAGTCGCCCCTACACGTCGGCAGATCATTTCTCGGAAATCACCGAACCACGTTCGGACGCTCGGAGACCTGTAGGGTCCGCTGTGCGGACCGACGATCGTGCAGATTCCGCGATGGCCGGATTGATGACCAAGACCGTCACGCGGAAGGCGAGCGAAAAGACGAGCGAGAGGGTATAGGATTTGACAGAAATCTCCTTAGCTCTACGACGGGATGTCTCCGATGCAAATGCCAGGCGAGAGCACAACCTAGCGCTGGACATCAAAACCATGCATCGCCTATGGACAACGTACAGGCACAACATCTTTTCAGCAACCGTTAGCCAACCAGCGTATCTCTGTGCCTTTGCGGGACGGTGCGGACAACTGCTCTTGGAGTTTCTCAAATGATGACTATAATTGATTAACTAGCCGCAGGTTAGTTGTGCAAAATCGCAGGCAAATCGCTACTACCACCGACGGAGAATCTTATATCTGTGAGTTCTATGAGGATGATCTTGATGGAATAATTGAAGAGCTGGAGCTTGCGAAAAAGAAAATGGCATTGCTCAAGGAATGCTACACATTATGATAAGCGAAGAGATCTGGAAAAGGCCACTACGCTGGTTAAAGCGCTTTCGGACCCTTCGGATAAAATTAAACCGGAAGTCTTACAAGCGCTGATTTATTTCTGCATTGCCTTTACCGCCTTTCTGATCGTCAAAGCTGTATTGAGGTTTGTTATCGACCGTCGCGATCTAGACACAATCGAAAGAAACACTCAAATGCTCGGGCGTGTTAGCCAGGCTCTTGATCATGTCACCCATGCAATCCAGGGTTGCGGAAAACGAGGGGAAAACAAATGAGCATGGTTCTGTTGGCAGCGGCTGCTTTAGTAGGCGCCGTGGCTGCTATATTAAGCGAGCTTTCTCTACAGAAGAGCACGAAAGAAAATCGCCGTGAAATGCGCGCGGTTGAATCATCGATAAGCGATCTTGAACGAGCGCTATCATCTCCTGTGACGCATTCTACGGGAAGCGTCTTCCCGGCAGAGAAAATCACATTTAATGCTTACGCTTATAGTGTCCAAGATAGTCCCTTTCGGATGGGCGGGCTAAAGCTACCACCAACGAATCTTCTATGCGGCGCCGGTCGCGCTACGCCTCCCATCCTACCCACGCTGCCCGACTCAGCGGCAAAACACGCTTGCCCGGTATCGCTCGCGCGGCTATGCTCCGGAGCCTCTCCGATCCGGGTAGTTGAATTTCCTGGTCCATCGTATGCGTCGATTGATATTGATCGGGCTTGCGCTGCTGCTTGCGGGCTGCTCCGACACCAAACCCGGACTGGCGCTCGGCACCCTGGAGCGCGACCGCATCGCGCTCACCGCGACCGTCCCCGAGGTGATCGTTGCGCTGCCGGTGGCGGAGGGCACCCAGGTCACCGCGGGCACGGTACTGGTGCGGCTCGACGACCAACAGCAGCGCGCCGCGGTCGACCAAGCCAGGGCCCAGGTCGCGCAGGCCGAGGCCAAGCTGCTGCAACTGCGCAATGGCCCGCGCGCCCAGGACATCGCCGCCGCGCGCGCACAGATGGCCGGCCGCACGGCGGACCTGCGCGAGACGGAGATCACCTACGATCGCAATCGCGCGCTGCTCGACCGCAAGGCCGTCAGCCAGGCCGATGTCGATCGCTATCTCGCCCTGCGTGACGCTGCCGCCGCGCGGCTCGACGAGGCCAAATTCCATCTCGACGAACTGCTGGCCGGCACCCGCCCCGAGGAGATCGCCGCGGCCCAGGCGGCGCTCGAAGCCGCGCAGGCGCACTACGCCTACGAACAGGTGCTGTTGGCTGACCTGACGGTGGTCGCCACCCGCGACGGCTTGCTCGACAACCTGCCCTGGAACCTGGGCGAGCGCGTCGCGGTCGGCAGCCCGCTCGCCATCCTGCTGGCCGGCAAGACCCCCTATGCGCGCGTCTATGTCCCCGAGCCCTATCGGGTCAAAATCACCAAGGGGACCCGCCTCAAGGTCCATGTGGATGGCCTCGACCGGGTCTTCGAGGGCACCGTGCGCTGGATCAGCTCGGATCCGGCCTTCACCCCCTACTATGCCCTGAACGCGAGCGACCGCGCCCGCCTCATGTATCTGGCCCAGGTGGAACTGCCCGCGGACGCGGCCGAATTGCCCAATGGGGTCCCGGCCCAGGTGGAGATGCCGTGACCGAGCCGGTGATCGAGGTCCGCGGGCTGACCCGCCGGTTCGGCAGCTTGACCGCGGTCGCCGCCCTGGACCTGACCGTCGAGCCCCGAACCATCTACGGTTTTCTCGGCCCCAACGGCTCGGGCAAGACGACGACGGTGCGGATGCTCACCGGGCTCTTGACCCCCTCCGCGGGCCAGGTGCGGGTGCTGGGCCACGAACTCCCGCGCGATGCCGAGCGGCTCAAGCGCAGTATCGGCTACATGACCCAGAAGTTCTCGCTCTACGATGACCTGACCGTGGTGGAGAACCTGCGCTTCGTCAGCGCGGTCTATGGGCTGGGACGCCGCGCCGCCCGGCAACGCATCGAGGTCCTGCTGGCGACCTATGCCCTGGGCCCGCTGCGTGATCGCCGTGCCGGGCAGATGAGCGGCGGGCAGCGCCAACGCCTCGCCCTGGCCGCGGCGACCGTCCACGAGCCGCCGCTACTGTTCCTCGACGAGCCGACCTCGGCGGTCGATCCCCAAAATCGCCGCGACTTCTGGGAGCGGCTCTTCGACCTGGTGGACGCCGGGGCGACGATCCTGGTCTCGACTCATTACATGGACGAGGCCGAGCGCTGCCACCGGCTCGCGATCCTGAAGGACGGCCGCAAGTGTGCCGACGGCGCCCCGGCCGCGCTCATGGCGGCGATGGGCGCGCACGTGGTCGAGGTGGAGGGGTCGGACCTACGGGCCTTGAAACCGCAGCTCACCGCGCTGCCCGAGGTGGTCTCGGCGGCCCAGCTCGGCAGCCGGCTGCGCGTCCTGGTGCACGAGCGCATCCCCGATCCGGTGGCCTGGCTGCGCGCCCAACCCCTGAACCCCATGCCGACGCGCCTGGAGTCGGTCCACCCGAGCCTGGAGGATGTTTTCGTGACCAGTACCGGGGATGCGCGCGCATGAACGGCCTGCTGCTCTCGCTGCGCCGCATCCTGGTGATCCTGACCAAGGAACTGACCCAACTGCGGCGCGACCGCACCACCTTCGGCATGGTGGTCATGATCCCGCTGATCCAGCTCACGCTGTTCGGTTATGCGATCAATACCAATGTGCGCGACATTCCGGTCGCCCTGGTGGATCAGTCGAATACCGCCTTGAGCCAGGTGCTGGCGCAGACGGTCGAGGCGACGCAGGTGGTGCGCTTCACCGCGCGCTACGCCGAGGTCTCCGAGGCCCAGAGGGCCATCAGCGCCGGGCAGGTGCGGGCCGCGCTGATCATCCCGAGCGATGTGAGCCAGCGGGTCGCGCGCAACGCCAGCGCCAGCCCCCGGCTGGAGTCCCCGCCCGCGACCGACGAGCAGACCAGTCGCCCGGTCGCGCAATGGCTCGTCGATGGCTCGGATACCATGATCGCGGCGGCCATCAAGGGGCTGCGCGCGATGCCGCTGACGGAGCTGCTGCGCCGGCCCGCCAACCGCATGACCCCGACCTTCGAGGTAGCGCTCTTCTTCAATCCGGAGAGCCGCACGGCGATCAACATCGTCCCGGGGCTCGTCGCCGTCATCCTCACCATGACCATGGTGATGTTCACCTCGGCGGCGATCGTGCGCGAGAGCGAGCGCGGCAACATGGAGATGCTGATCAACACCCCGGTACGCCCGCTCGAGCTGATGCTCGGCAAGATCATCCCCTACATCGGCATCGGCCTGGTGCAGACCGCCATCATCCTGCTGTTGGGCCATCTGGTCTTCGCGGTGCCGCTCGACGGCTCGCTGGGCGCGCTCGCGGTCACCACACTCGCCTTCATCGGCGCCAGCCTCGCGCTCGGCCTGGTCCTGTCGACCATCGCGACCAGCCAACTGCAGGCGATGCAGATGACCGTGTTCATCCTGCTGCCCTCGATCCTGCTGTCCGGCTTCATGTTCCCGTACGAGGGTATGCCGGTGCCGGCGCAATACATCGCCGAAGTCCTGCCGGCGACCCATTTCATGCGGACGATCCGCGCCGTGGTGCTGCGCGGCGCCGGTTTGCACGAGGTCGCTTTCGACACCCTCTGGCTGGTCGGCTTCATGCTGGTCGGGCTGGTCGTTGCCTCGCTGCGGTTCAAGAAACGGCTGGATTGAAGGCGACGATTGGAAACGGGCGATCACCCTTCCCGGATAAGGGGCCAGGCTTTAAATCCTACCAAAGATCAAAGAAACTTTCTTCTCCTAAATGCTTTAGGTATCTTTCCACCAATACACTAAGAGGGCTTGGGATTCCTAAATTTATCCAGTCATCAATCCTGCCCAAATAGCAATACCGCTGTGCCAAAAAGGTTCTTTTCTCATTATCAGTCAATATAAACTGCATGTTTGGAGCCTTCGCAAAAAAACCTGTGCATTCGGAGTTTCATAAACCTCAAACCCTTCGGGAATTGATTTGCAAAGCTCGCCTTCTGGTTTCATTGAAAAATAATACTTATTGCTCCCGGTCTTTGCTTGCCCCCTGTGCAGGTAATATACTTTACCTTGAGCATTCGTATATTTCATAATCAAAAATCGACCTCAAATATATCGGGGACAGACCCTGAGGTATCCCCACGAAATCTCGCCTCAGATCAGCGGATGGTATAGCCACTTCGAACATGGCAACGATTCCGCGACTGGACTGCCCCCAACGTGCTGATCTGCCGATCAGGATCGAGGGGATACCGGTATTGATCATCGTTCCGGCCGTAGGATGTCCCGTGGTCGGAACTGTGATCAAGGCCCCACGAACTAAGCAACCAGCAAAGGCTGACCGGCAGCGATGGCCAATGCCCCGCCG
>JACDZJ010000134.1_pt1 | contig 34223 bp, 27 predicted proteins | sample 7365721 | NCBI WGS metagenome assembly JACDZJ01 (sample SAMN15143480, study PRJNA637477) | pond metagenome | biome: freshwater wetland ecosystem [ENVO:00000243]; feature: pond [ENVO:00000033]; material: pond water [ENVO:00002228]; isolation source: pond water containing pink berries ... | reverse complement strand
CACAAACTTCGACCTGAAGCGCGGGGAGGGGCCGGTCTACTCTCCCGGACCGTCCGCGGCCGGCCCGGAACGATGATCAAGGCCGGACTGGGATTCGTGCCCGGTGCCTGTGCTGACTGTATCGACAGCAGGCGAGGCTGCAAAATCTCCGGCAAGAAAATGTGCCCAGGTCACGAGTACCGCGAAATAGAGGAACCCGACCGCCGGAACCCGTCTCGCCGCCGCGAGATACAGCCAGGGAATCAGGCAGAAGAAGGGGGTGGCCGAAACCGCTCCTGCATCCGGTAAGAATAGACGCGCGGCAATGTAGGGCAGCGGCGCAAGGGCCGCAGCAATAACTGCCGCACGGACATAGCGGCTGTCGTCTACACGCAGCAGTGCGGCGCCCAGCGCGGAAGCACCCCAGCCAGTCAGCACGATCGGCATCAACGACAAGGCGAAGCGAGCCGGAATATCGCCGTATCCACTCGAATGCCAGCCCCCGGGGATGGGGTATCCGAACCAGTTTAGCGTGAGCCAAAGCCCAGCCAGGCCGGTCATAGTCCATAGCATCCAGCGATGCACGGGCTGTCGGGCTTCCAGGGCATCGTCTCTCGTCCCGACAGATTCCCCTTGCCCGGGCTTCACGTCCTTCTTGTCGTCAATCCGGCCTCGATCGGATTGCCGATCATTCCCCAACACCATTGGGGGCTCGATAGGACCTGGGGCGAAGGTGCCCAACTGCGGCTGAAACGTTCCGGGCTAGCAGCTTTTCAGTTCAGGGGGTTGCGGACACCGCTAGAGCCTCGATGTCGTGTCATGGCGGGATTCGCAAACGCCTGATGGACCGCCATTGCGAGAATCGGCGCGGCGAGATCGATCCAGACGCCGTAGCGGAACCACCAGAAACTCACCGGCACAAGGATAAGGATGATCAGGGAGCCGGTCATCAGGGTCGCCCACCAGGAAGCGAAGCGGCTGAAGAACCAGGCCATCAGCAGGATCAGACCGGTCTCGGTCAGGAGCACTGACCGGGTCGATGGGCCGTGGATCTGGCCGAACTGGTTGAGCGACTTGGTCGCGTTCAACAGCACCAGGGCGCCGGGCATGGACCCTACCGGGGTCTCGTGCCGGTCGCGACTGGCATCGTAGGAGGCGCCGATGATCACGATGCGCCCGCGCACCGGCTCCGCCGAGGCACCCGGCAGGTGCTTGAGCAGCGCCGCCGCCGAGATACGTTCCAGCCCCGGCGATACCGTGCCCTCCCGCGGCGAGTTCGAGTAGGAATAGATAACGCGCTGGTCGACTCCGTGGGCGTCGAGCCGGATGCTACGGTCGCCATAGTTCAAGTGGTCGAGCCCACCGTGGTCTCCGCCCTCTGCCGCCGCGCAGTCATGGGGACCGGTTTCTGCCAATCGTCCCTGGACCTCCCGCCAGCCTTCCCGCCCCGCCCGCAGCAGCACATCGAGCAGCAGTTGCACCGACGGCAAGGCGGTCGGCTGTCCGTTCAGGCAACCTCGCTCGATCAGATGCCAGCGGCGCAGCCGCAAGTCCGAGCGGTCTTTGACATAGCGCGGATGGGCGAAATGCACCGCATCGGACAGGCTCCGGTCGTCGAAGAAGGTGCCGCGCCACTGAAGCGGCCCAGTCTCGCCAGGTGCCCTGGCCCGCGTCGTGCGCAGCAGGATCAGATCGGGTGCCTGGGATGGGTAACCTGTGATCAGCCCCGCTAGCGCCTGGTCGGCGGCGGCATCGGTCCCCGAACGGCTCAGGTCCACGTCCACCACGATGGCCCTGGCCCCGCCGGCGGTGGCATACCGGATGAGCTTGGCAAGTGGGTCGCGCGGGACATGGAAGGGCTCACCCCAGGCGTCGAAGCTCGCCTGATCCATGTCGAGCAAGGTGTAGCCCTGGCCCTTGGAGTCGTTCAGCCACCGGGTGTCGACCGGTAAGCGGTTCATCCAGTCCATCGCCAAGTCCTCGGTCGCTCGGACCGGGCCGAGCCCATGGCCGAGGTGGATCGCCACCGCAATCAGGGTGCCGATCAGGACGTTTTGGACGAAGTGCGGAAGCCGCACCCACAGTCCTGCGATCCATTTGCCGGAGCGTCCGCCGGCCCCGACCAGGGACAACATCAGCTTGCCGAGTCCGCGCAGCACCATCGGGATGACGAAGAACCAACGGATGAGGAACCTGAGATTCATGTGGAATCACTCCCTGCTGTGACCGACAGGCCTGTTACCGACAGGTCCGGGCAAGCAGCCCGGCCAGGAGTACCGCGTCCTGCGCCCGCGCGGCAAAGAGCACGGCCGCGTAGCGCCAGCCATCATCGCCCGCCAGGGCCGCGGCAACCAGCCGATCTTTGGCCCTGGAGGGCAGATCGCTGCCGCAGAGCGCTTGCGCCGATGCGGGCATGGCCTCGCCGGGGACCACCTGGAACTTAAACGGACTCCGGGCCGGTAACCCCGCACCATCGGTGATGGTGATTCGATAAGCGCCTTGGGGCAGCGACGGGGCGGCAAACAAGGCGGGGCTCGCGGGTGTCTCCATGCGCAGATCGATCGGATCGGCTCCGCCTTCCGGTCCGCGCAAGGTCAACCGAAAGGGTGCCTGCCCATTGGTCCAGAAGGCGCGGATCGCGAGCCCCTCGGGCACCAGGTTCTCGGTGTCGGCAAGGCAGCGGAACTGGGGTGCCACGGCGGGATCGCCGCGGGTGATGATCGCGACGACCTCTTGGGTGTCGCCGGCCAGCGCGCGATAGGCGTCCACGACACCCGCCAAGATGTTGCCGATCACGGTCGGCGCCTGGGTCTCGGTGACGCGGTAGGGCGAGTTGGTCTCATCGATCTGGATGTTCCCCCCACCCCCGCCGATCCGCACCTGGGTACCGGCCTTCAGGACGCGGATCTCGTCGCCGACCTGGAGGCTGGCGAAGGGCACCAGCGGCACCGCCTGCCCGGCGCGCACCAGCATCACGGTGCCGTCCGCCCCCTCGATATCCAAAATCCGCTGGTCGGCGAGGCCAGGGGTCGCGAACAAGAGCAGCAACAGACATGGGATGGAGTAGCGTGTCATGGTCAGTCTCCAGGGTGGTCACGGGTCAGCCTCACCAACAAGGATGCACCAGCGCGCGAATCGTCAGCCGCCGGGTAGGCGCTACAGCTCGTTTCGCATCGGTCGGGCGGCGGCCGCGATCAAGGTTCCGGCCGGGTGGACAAGCGCTAGCGCAGTCCACCGAATCCCGCGCCGTCGCTGGTGGACTACGCTGCGCTTGTCCACCCCACGGCCGGGGCGATGACCCAGGCCGATTCGTGCTAGGCTCGACCTCTGCGATTCCAAGACCGGACTCCTGCCGCCCATGTCCTCCATCGCTGCTACCGCACCCACGTCCCAGGTCCCGGCCCCGCCGCCCCGGCGGCTGCCCGCGGCGGATGCCACACCGCATTCCGCGGAGGGTCTCCTGGTCTCGGAGGCGATCTACTGGACCACCTATTACCTGGAGTCGGACCACCATTACGAGTGGAACAACGGCCGCCTGGAGGAGAAACCGGTGTCCGATTACGAGACCTTTCTGGTCTATGCCTGGTTCAGCGAACTGGTGCGGCACTTCCTGCGCACCCACCCCTGCGCGCAACTGGTCGGCTTGGAGATGGGTTTCCGATTGCCGCTGCCGAGCGGCACCGTCATCCGCAAGCCCGATTTCGGCGTGGTGCGCAACGACAATCCCCAGCCGCTGCTGCCCTTGGATTGCTCCTACCACGGGGTGTTCGACCTCTGTATCGAGGCCCTGTCCGACCAGGAGCGCAGCGGCATCGAGCGGGATACCGTCATCAAGAAGGCCGAATACGCTGCCGGGGGCGTGCCGGAGTATTACATCCTGCACAAGCATCCCGACCACCAGGCGTTCTACACCCGCACCGCCGCCGGGCTCTATACGCCCATCGCACCGCAGGCCGGGGTCATCTGCTCGCGGGTGCTGCCGGGGCTGCAATTCCGCCCGACCGACCTGGCGCGCCGACCGGAGTTGGAGACGCTGCGTGACGATCCGGTCTATGCCGACTTCGTCCTCCCCGGCTGGCGTGCGGATCGGGAGCGGGCCGAGACCGAGGCCAAGGCCAAACGTGAGGCCGTCAAGCGAGCCAACGCCGAGGCTCAGGCCAAACGCAAGGCCGTGAAGCGGGCCAATGCCGAGGCGCGGCGGGCCGATGCCGAGGCGCGGCGGGCCGATGCCGAGGCTCAGGCCAAACGCGAGGCCGAGAAGCGGGCCGACGCCGAGGCCCAGGCACGGCAGCGCCTGGAGCACGACCTGGCGGCCCTGCAGGCACGCCTCGCGCAGGATCAGTCCGACGGCTGAGCCGCCCCAAAACGCCAAGCTCGCCAAGGCGTGTCACGCTTAGGGTGGACCAGCGCAGCGCAGTCCACCAGCGGCGACGCGGGGTTCGGTGGCCTGCGCTCGCGCTTGTCCACCCTGGCGGCCACGGCGGACCGTCGCTTGCCCTTGCGGCCGGCACGACCCTATAGTGCCGCACAGCGACCTCACCGAAGAGCCCCGGCATGGCCGACGACTACGACAGCCCGTGGAAGGAGATCTTGGAGCGGTACTTTCCCGACTTCATGGCCTTGTTCTTCCCGCACGCCGCGGCGCAGATCGACTGGTCGCGCGGCTACGGGACGCTCGACTATGCGACCCGTCGGGCGACGCTGGAGTCCGACGACAACCCCTTTGCGACCATCGTGCTGGCGCACCTGGCGGCCCAGGCGACGCGCCACGATCCCAAGGCCCGGCTGGGGGACAAGCTGGCGTTGACGCGACGGCTCTACGAGCGGGGTTTCCCGCGCCAACGCATCATCGACCTGTATCGTTTCCTGGACTGGCTGCTGCGGCTCCCGGACGATTTGGAACTGCAATAGTCCGACGCGATCTTCGCGATCGAGGAGGGTTTGAAGATGCCGTATCTGAGCTATGTAGAGCGCCGCGGCGAGGTCCGCGGCGCCGCAGTGTTGCTGCGCGGGCAGTTGGATGAGTGCTTCGGGGAGCTGCCGACAGCCGTCGTCGAACGTCTGGAGCAGGCCGACGGCGAGCGCCTGCTGGCCTGGAGTCGGCGCGTGCTGAGGGCCCGGACCATCGATGAGGTGTTCGCCGCCGAAGAGGGCTGAAGACGGCGCCGGATCGGCGCGGGTGCTGAAGGACATCCGCGTCCCTCGTGTCGGCGGGACATGGCGTTTGATGGAACGGGTCGGCCGGTCGGACCCGACAGCGACGAGACTCACAGCCAGTTCCCCATCAGGATGAACGGCGCCCAGTAATAGGGATGCGCGTAGGTCTTGGGTGTCTGGCCCCGGTTGCGGCCCTGCGGGTCCGCGGCGCCCGTCTGGCTGGCCGCCGGTCCGTCATCCACCCAGCCGCGGGTCCCCGATTGCGGCGGGACCGCGGTCGTGTGCATCAGCGCCAACTGCGCCTGACGCAGGGCCTCGGCCTTGGTCAGACCCTGCTTGGCGCGCAGACGATAGAGCGACTGCATGAAGAGGCCGGTGCTGGCGTCCGCCACCGGCCAGAGGGTGGCGATGACGCCCTTGGCGCCCTTCTCCTGCACCAGTGTACCGAGGCCCTCGATCTCGCGCCCGGCGTGGGCGCTCAAGCTCACCGCCGTATCGCAGGCGGACAGGGTCGCCAGGTCCACGCCCGTGAAGCGGTGGCGGCGCAGCTCCCGCAAGGTCAGGGTGCCGCCGTCGCCGAGCACCAGGAAGGAGTCGTCGTCACCGGACTCCAGGGCGAAATGGGTGGCCAGATGCACCACCGGGAAGCGGCGCTGGCCCAAGACCCCGGTCAGGGCCTCCGCGGTGAAGGCCGGGTCCAGGTAGATCTGGCCCGGCAGGCTCCCGTCCGGGTCATCCGGGGAGCGTCGCACGATCCCTTCCAACTCCCTGGGCACCGCCGGCAGAGCGTCGAAATCCCGCCGGTTGGGGCCGACCTGCCCGTGGGGGACGCTGACGCCAAATCCGGCCAACCGCCATTCGGGGGCCGGCACGTCATCCAGGTTATGGTCCATCACCGCGGTGTAGACCGCGAGACCGTAGCGCTCGGTCAACCAGCGCTCGCCGTCGTAGAGGGCGGCGAGGGGCAGATAGCGCAGGGTGCCGTCCAGATAGACCATCAGCATGTCGATGCCGGCCGCTTCGAGATCCCCGGCGATGGGGGCGATGAGCAGGTCGTAGAGCCTGCGGGCCTGGGGCCTGGGGTCGAGCCTGGGGTTGCGCAGCGGCCCGCTCGCCTCGTCGCGGAATGCCTGGATGGCCGCGTTCAGGTCCTTTTCGGTCACATCAACCGCCACCGCCCGGGAGACCTCTCCTTGGGTGAGCAGGATGTGCAGCCGCTCCGGCATCGCCAGATACTGCACCAGGGCGACGCGCCGACCGCTGGCGGTCTCCAGGGTCTCCAAGAGCCCCACCCACTCGCTGCCCGCCTTGGCGATGCGCGTATCCAGCTCCTTCTCGCGCTGCTTGGCGAGATCCTTGGCACGGGCCTCGAAGACCTCCCGCACCGCTTCCAGCGCCCGCTCGAAGACGTCGGTCGCCGTCGCCTTGCGCTTGACAAGCTCAGCGATGCGCGCCTTCTCCTCGGGGGTGGGGACCTTAAGTCGGCGCAGGTTCCGAAGCTCCGCTCCCAGCTTGGCCAGCTCGGCGCCTGGGCCGTCCAGGCGGGCCTTTTGTTCCCCCTCCAGATCGTTGAGCGGGATTTCGCCGCGCGGGTCCTCGGTCGCGTCCCGGCGGATGAACTCGAAATACTCGGCCTCTTTGAGCATCCGCAGCACTTGCTGGGCCTCTGTCAGGCGGCCCTCCGCGATGAGACGGTCGGCGAGTTCCCGATAGTCATCCTCGTTCTTCTTCACGAACGCGGTCTGCACTGCTTGATCGTTTGGTGTCAGGTTTCGGCGGAGCGACTGGAGCGTGTTAACCACCTGCTTCCCAAAAAAAATCGCAGCCCCGGCGTTACCCTTTGCCGAGTTGATCTCCGCAAGCACCCACTGCATGATCATCCGGAGTTGCGGCTCCTCAGAGCCCAGTGCGACGGGCACGCCCACCCGAATCAGTTCCTCGGCTTCCCCGATACGCTCGGTCTTCGCGCACAAATAGGCTAATACCGCCAAAGTGGCTACGATGATCGGGTGATCCGACGGCAAGGTGTTCCGATATACTTCCAACGCCTTATGCAATAGAGGCTCTGCCTCGGCATAGTTCTCTTCCATTGCAAGCAGCGCACCAAGAGCCAACGTGGCGGCGGCAATGTCAGAATGCCCCGCGGGCAGCGCCGCTACCATGCTCGCGAGCGCTGAGCGCGTCTGCGCTTGGGCTTCACCGATCCCCATAGTCTTATAGAGCATCAATGCAGGGCTTACCTTCGCTAAGACTTCTATCCCTTTTAGCTGAAAATCGACGGATCGGAGAATCTGCAATCCCTCTCGTAATAGCGATTCGGCTTCCTCGTCCCGCCCGGTCTCCGAGAGATGGTCGCTAAGTGTGATAAGTGCCACGCCGATCATAAAATGATCCTTCGGCAGCGAGGCACGCAGATTTCCCAATGCCTCACGGGCCAAGCGCTCCGACTCGGCGTAGCGCCCCGTATCCTTTAGCACATCCGCCAACGACACCAGACTTAGCCCTATCGCAAGACTGTTGTCTGGCAATGCTGAGCGCGTCATCGCCAATGCCTCACGCAACGAAGACTCCGCTTCCGCGTGACGGCCCCATTGGTACAGAAGCCTTCCTAATTGGATCTGTCTCCACATGACGTTCCAATTGCCCTCGGGGAATGCCCTACGTTCGATGTCGAGCGCTTCCCTTAATAACGATTCCGCTTCTTGATAGCGATTCCGACCGAGCAAGAACCACCCATAATCGCCGAGCGTTGTAGCGATATTCGGATGCCCGGCGGGCAAGCCGGCACGGCGTATCGCCAGTGCCTCGCGGTAGAGCGTGTCGGCCTCGCCATCGCGTCCGGTGGATTCCACAACGTCGGCAAGGCCAGTCAGCGTTGCGGCGACGTCAGGATGATTCCGTGGGAGGCTTGTCCGTTGGATATCGAGCGCTTCCCGATACATGGCATCCGCCTCCCGGTAGCGTCCGGTCAGTTGGAGAAGGGAAGCGAGTGTTTGCAGCGGGTCAATATTATCCAGATTCTTGCTCGGAAAGGCCGCGCGGCTGATCGCCAACGCCTCGCGCAGTGCTGTCTCTCCCGCTTTGAAGCGACCCTCTAACAGCAGGAGATTCCCCATCTCATTCAGCGTGCGGCCTAGATCCGGATGGTTTTTCCGCAATGACTTGCGCTGAATCGCCAACGCTTCGCGGATTGATCGTTCGCCCTCTTTGACATCGCCTTGCCCCCCTGTCAGCCGCCCTAGGACACTCAAGCTGGCCGCAATGTCGGGGTGCGTGCCGGGCAAGGTGGCGCGGCGTGCGGCCAGAACTTGGCGCGCAAGGGACTGGGCTGCGGCGTAGTCGCCCTTCGCGACAAGGGCGCCAATAAGCCTATTTTTCACGACCAAGGGCTTTGGGTCGCTTTTTGGGAGGCTTTGTTCAAGCATTGTGAGCGCTTCTCGCTGCATCGATTCGCCTTCGGCGTACCGCCCAGTCTTTATCAGCACCAGTCCGAGAAGAGAGAGACTCTCGGCGATATCGGAGTCGTTTTTCGGCAGTGCCGCTCGCTGCATACGGAGGGCATCCCGATGCCGGGACTCCGCCTCCTCATAGCGGCCGAGCTCCGTGAGCACAACCCCTAAACTGTTAAGTCCGAGTGCAATCGCGGGATGTTCCGGCGGCAACTCTAATCGATAGATGGCCAAGCGCGCCGTGACGAGTGGCTCGGCCTCCTGGTAGCGGCCAAGGTCCATCAGCAGGAATGCGACCGTGCCCATCGCATCGGCTTCGGCGAGGGTCGCTTCGCCAAGAAGAAAGCGTGTTTGCTCAAGCGCCTTCCGTGCCATGGAAAGCGCCTTTGAGTGTCGGCCCTTTTCCTCCAACGTGGCGATCTGCCGGTTCATTTCACGCACGTGCTGCCAGTCCCGCCAATCCCTTGCCAGAGTCAACCGTTCTGCGCGGCTAGCATCGGCTTGCCAGCCTCGGTCGATGAAGAAATCGAAATCAATGAGCGAGCCCTTAAGAGTCGTCTCATCGTCGATGAAGGGAATAGCACGACGATACCATTTCCTGGCCGCCCTGGGATTTCCTTCCAGCAAATCGACGTGACCCAGGTTGGCGGCCCAGACGAAGTTTCCTGGGGCAATGGATTGGGCTTTTGCCGCGGCCGTTCGCGCAGCGGCGGGTTCACCTGTGATGATTAAGCAGGCACTAAGCTGACCCCAGGCATCGGCATGGTCTGGGGCCAGATCGACGGTTCGCCTGAAGTCGCGGATGGCGGCAACCCAATCCCGTCGATCAAGATAGGCGGTAGCCCTGAGATAGATCGCATCCGCATCGTTCGGGAAGCGGGCAATGATGTCGTTCATCAAGTCGAGCGCCCGATCATGGTCGCCCGACTTCCACAGGGAGAGCGCACGTGCGCGCATCGGCGTGGAATCGGACGTCGTTGCTGCATCGGGACTTGCGCTTACGGTGTGGCTCGTTTTTTGGGACTCTGCCGCAGGGGTTGACGCACTCTGGCGCGCCGGACAGTCGATGGGCGCGACTAATAGAGGCACGGCTAGGCTCACGGCTTGCCAAAAGGCGTCTTGGGGCTTGCGAGTTACAGCAGGCATTTCTATTCTTCCTATGGTCAGTCGATCCGAAACGGAGTGTCCTCGTGGCGAAGGCTAGGCCCGGCATGAATCGGGCCAGTCGATGGCCGGACTTGGCGCTTGGGGAATTCCGCGTCCAAATTGTCCTTTATCGACGGCCGGAACCAACGGATTTGTCGCCCCGTCCCGGACCGGGCCAGTTTCCGTGCCCCTTGCCTGACCGAGCCGCCCGCCGCCCCCAGCCCCGGTCACACCAGCCCCTAACCCTCGTCGTCGAAGATGTCGCTGATGTCCAGATCGTCGCTGCCGGACCGCCAGTCGGCCAGGGGCCCCAGGTCTTTCCGCGTCACGAAGCTCCTGCTTTCTCGCTCCCACGCCAGCGTAGGAACCAGTGCGCGTGATGGCATCGCTGGCCCGCGACGGGGCTATCGGGCGGCCTGTAGGCTTGCGTCCATGCAACCATTGCACTAACCTCCGCCCACTGGCCGATCGATTCGAGGAGCTTGCGCAATGAGCAAAGATCATTTCCAGCTCACCAGGGTTGCCGCGCTGCCGGACTACCGCCTGCGTTTGAGCTATGCCGATGGACACTCCTTCGAGGTCGATCTGCGTGAGTGGATCGCGACCACGGTCCCGCTACGCCCGCTCCAAGACGCCGCGCTCTTCGCCCAGGCCAAGGTCGGCTTTGCCGGAAGGACGGTGGAGTGGAGCGAGGACACGCTTGATCTCGGCGCCGACAACTTGCGCAACCTCGCCGTTGAACAAGCGGGCGGGATCGGCCACGAACGCATCTGGAACTGGCTGCACGCGACGGGCATGACCCCGGACCAGGCCGCCCGCGCACTCGGCATCTCGCGGCGGATGCTGATCTATTACCGCGACGGAGAGAAGCCGATCCCGCGTGCGATCTGGCTCGCCTGCCTCGGCTGGGAGGCCGTGCGCCCCACGGACGACAGCCTGCCCCGGAACATCCCCACGGCACGGGAATACGCCGCGCTGCATACCTGAGCCGGCTGGTGGATGCCGGGGAGCGGCCAACGTCGAGCCTGGCACGGCACCCACTCACTGCACTGCCTCGCGGCCGTCCAACCGCCAGCGATAGATCGAAACGCTGGCCCGGCGATTGAGCGGGTCCAGCCCGCCGCGGGTGCCCCCGATACCGAAACCGGCCGCCTCGAACAGCCCGATAAGCCCAGTCCCGTCGGCGGCCCGCGTCTCACCCGAGCGCGTCGGCGGCAGGGTCGGCTGGGCCAGGAACCCAAGGTCGAGCGGCTGGCGTTGGGGGCTGTGCTCGATGGCGATGACGATGAGTTGCTCCTGGCCAAGTGTATCGGCCTCGAACCTCCTGCGGACGGTCGCCATCGAATGACCGGGCTCGAGTGTCATCGGCCCTTCCTCGCCGCTGGGATGCACCGGGTGGATGCCGTAGCGGCCGTCCACGAAAAAGATGTTGATGTCCATCGGGGCCTCGCCGACGTTCTCGATGTCGAGACAGGCGCGGTCGCCGATCGACGGCGTGGCGATGCCATCGGGCATCAAGGGCTTGGCCCCGCGGTCGCAATCATCGTCCGACCCCTTGGGCCGGATGCGCAGGTCTACTTTCAATTTCTCGCCAGCCGAGGCGCTCGCCAGCCGTTCGGCGACGCGGTTCAGGTTCAGGACCTTGGCGATGCGCTGGAGGGTGTCGGCGAGCGTGGTTCCAAGCTCGGCGGAGGGGCGGTCCAGTCCGATGGAGATGGTCCGCTGCGGCCCGTCGCAACGGATACCGCCATCGCCCTGGGCTACCCACAGCAGTGCGGTGCGTCCCGCCGCGGTCCCTTCGTCGACCAGGCGTTGGGCGCTGTCGTGCGGGGTGAACCCGAGCCGGATCTCGGCGGCCTCGCCGGGTGCGACCCAGCGCAGTCGAATACCCTCGGCGACCGGTTGCGCCGCGAGTCGCTCGATGCGCTCGGCGGCGGCGCGCTCCGCCGCGTCGGCCTCCGCGGGCAGGGCCGGGCGGGCGACCCGGACCTCGAAGTCGATCGCCTGGTGGACGAGGCGCGCGTAGGCGTCCGCCGGGATCGCGCCGGTCTCCAGGGCCGGTTTGCCGTCGGCGGCGATGGTGCGCAACTCCGCGCTCAGGTCCTGGGCGCTGCCGACCTCCGCGATGCCGAGCGCCTGGGCGGTCGCGTCATCGGGCTTGGCGAGCAGGGCCAGGCGCGAGCCCGGACCGATCTGGGCGAGGCGGCCGACCGGGATGTGGAGGCCGGCTGGGTAGGTCTTCTTGATGATCGGCCATTGCAGCGCTGGTTCAACGGCGCCGTGCGTCGCGCTGCCGAGGACCGGTGCGTCGAGCCCGGGGCCGTCGAACAGCGGATTCGGCGCCTGTCGGTCGGTGTAGCCCTGGCGTATCCGCTCGCCGAGGCGACGGTAGCTGGTTGGCCTGGCGGCCTGGTGGCTCGCGGCCAATGCCTCGCCCAAGCGGCGGGTCAGCAGGCCGTACCAGCGGGCGTCGGGCGCTTGATCCTCCGGCTCGGACTCGCCGGCGCGGGCCGCGTAGAAGGCGACATAGCCGCCGGCCGACCCTGCGTCCTGGTTCGCGCCGCCACGGGCCGCCCCGGTGGGCGCCGGGACATCGACGTTGAATGACCCGGCCTGCCAGGTGTCGAGCGACTGGCCCGCTCCGTCCGCTCCGCCGGACGCCGTTGGAACTCCGAGCACCGCCGCCGCGATGCCTCGATACCGGACCTGATTCGGCGGCGCACCGCGCACGATGGTTCCGGCGGTGCAGGTGTCGGCCACCATCCAGACGAAGACACCCTTGGCCACCAGGCGGTCGATCAGCACGCCCAGTTCGTCATCGACAATGCCGTTCTCGATCCGCCCTTCTTTGGCATCCCAGCCGGTGATGTCGCGCGGCAGGAAAACCTCGTCCTGCCCATCCGGCTCGTGGTCGGTGTCGTGCGGGCCATTGGGTTGCTGGCTGGCGTGGCCGGACAGGTGCAGGTACAACCGGTCGCCCTCCCCAAGGCGTTTTGCCAGGTCATCGAGCGCACCGAGGATGACGGCGCGGGTCGGCAGCCCGGCACCCGCGACGCCATCGGCCAGGATGCGGACGTGCGCCGGGTCCAGACCGCGCTGCACCAGCACCTCCTTCATCAGCATCACGTCGTTGCGCGGGCCGCGCAGTTGGTAGTCCTCGCCCAAAGCCGGGTATTCTGAGACGCCGACCAGCAGGGCTTCATCGCGGGCCCGGGCCGATGCAGCCAAGAACATGAAGGACATGACGGCGAGCAGCGCACGCGCAGCGCGCGATGGGGTGCGGGGGGTCATCATCGATCTCCGTGCCGGATGCCTAGTTGGGTGGTTGAGCGGTCTCCAGACGAACCCATCCGGTCGGGGGGATCGGGATGGACTCCGCACTCAGCCATTCCGATGCGTCGGCGCGGGCGGCATCAGGCACATAAAAGTCCAGGCGCCAGGCGCCCTCGGTCTCGCGCAGGCGATAGGGCAGACGGTGCGCTTGCAGCCGCTGGATCAGGCGCGCGATCTGCTTGGGGTCCGTCCCAATCCTCTGCCGGTCGCCCGGGCCGGAGCGCAGGCGCGGGGCCTCGTCGAAGTTGTCGGACTGATAGGGAACCAGTGCCGGATACTCCGGACCGCCGATGAAGGCCGGGATCACCAGCGCCAGGACTAGGGTAGCGGCCGCCGCGAGGCCGCCGGTCCAACCGATCCAGGATGGTTTCAGCCGTCGACCCGAAAACCGCACCAGACGCCCATCGGCTGGTGCTTCGTCGAGCAGGCCCTCGCGGCACAGTCGCTCGATCAGCGCGTCCAGTCGCGGGTCCGCGGCCCACTCGTCGGGCAAGGATGCTCGACCGATCGGGACCTGGGCCTCGGCGCGCAGCACCGCCCGGATGGCCGCGATCTCGGGGTCGTCTCGGGTCTCTCGCGCGCCCCGGCCCGCCAGCGCCTCCACCCATGCGTCGATGTCGCGATGCTTGCCGGTCATGGTGCCGCGCCCTCCAGTAACCCCCGGCAGGGTTCAATGAAGGGAGCAAGGCGCTTGCGTGCCTGGGACAGATACTCGCGGGTCGCGCCAACCGTGCGGCCCAGGTGCTTCGCCACCTCGGCGATGCCCCATTCGTACTGGACGATCAGGCGCAGGGCCTGGGCCTGATCGCGAAACTGGTGCTCGAACCGGCGCAGGGCCGCACGGACGCAATCGATCAACTCGGCCGCGTCCCGTGAGTCATCGTCCGAGCCGACCCGCAGCATCGCCAGGGTTTCGGGTTCCTCCGGGTCCTCGCGCCGCTCGGCGGCGCGCCAGTACATGCGCATCTCGTTGCGGGCGATGGCCCAGGCCCAGGCCCGCAACGGGCTCTCGCCACGGTAACCGCCGATACCGCGCAACAGGTGGACGAAGGTCTCGTGCAGCAGGTCCTCCGCCGCCTTGTCGTCGAGCCCTTTGCGGCGGAAAAAGGCCCGCATGGGTAACGATAGTTCACCGTACAGGCGCTTGACGGCCTGCGCACGCCGGTTGCCCCCGGCCTTCAGGTCGGCGACCAGGGGTTCGTCATCCGGCTCGTCGGCCATTGCCCTGCTTCCTCTTGGGAGTGGCGGTTTCAGTCAGTGAAAGAGGTTACAACCAGTTGCCCATCAGGACAAATGGGACCCAATAGTAGGGATGGGCGTAGCGTCCCGTCGCTTGACCAGGGTCGCCGCTGGCCGCGCCCTCTGGCTTGGACTCCCCGCCGTCTGGAACCCAATCGCGTTTCGGTTCGCCGCGGGTGGCGCTCGTTTGGGCCAGATCGCTGCCCATCAGCGCGAGCTGCGCCTGTTGCAGTGCCTGGGCCTTGGTCAGCTCGGGCCGCTCACTACGTAGGCGGTAAAAGGTCTGCATCAGTTGGCCCGTGCTGGCATCCGCAACCGTCCACAGGCTGGCAAGCACGCCACGCGCGCCCTGGTGCTGCATGACGCTGCCCATACCCTCGATCTCAGCGCCCTGCGCGTCGGCCCCACCGAGCGCGGTGTTGCAGGCGGAAAGGGTGACGAGATCCACGTGGAGCAGTTGGAGCCCCGCCTCGCGCAGCGTCCGTAGACTCAGCAGCTCGCCGGTGCCGAGCAGCAGGCTCGACTGGCTGTCGTCGCCGGGCTTGAGGGCGAAGTGGGTGGCGATATGCAGGATCGAGTAGTCGTCGGCAGCGCTCCGGTACAGGGCCTTCCGGGTGAAATCGGGATCGAGATAGACCTTGCCGGGTAGGACCCCGGTAGGACTCTCGGGACCAAGCACAATGCCTGTCAGCTCTCCTCGCACGGCGGGCAGCGCCGCGTAACCAGGATGGGCCTTGCTGGTACCCAGGCCAGCGACGCGCCAGTGGGTGTCCTTCAGCGCTTCACGCCGTTCCGAGGCCGCGGTGTAATACACCAGGGGCCAGCGCTCGGCGAGCCAGTGCTTGCCGTCGTACAGGGCAGCGAATGGGATATAGCGCAGGCGCCCGTCCAGGTATACCAGCACGGTTTGCAGTTTGGCGGCTTCGATCTTGTCGGCCAGAGGGGCGACCAGACGGTTGTAGAGGGCCTGCGCGGGCGCCTTGACCTCGCTGGTTGGTGCGGTGAGGGCCTGACGCAGGGCGTCGATCTCGGCGTTGAGCGTCGGACTATCGACCGTTTCGATGGCCTGCTCCCAACCGTCCGGGGTCGTCAGCAGGATGCGGACCTTGTCCGGCAGGGCGATGAACTGGAGTAGCCCGGTCCGGGAACCGCTCCGAGCCGACAGGTCGGCGAGCAGGGCGCGCTTGTTGCCGGGGAGCCTGACCATCTGGGCCGCGAGGTTCGCCTGCGCCTTGGGGGCCTGCTTGGCGAAGCGGGTAACCAAGTCATCGAGGGTCTTTTTGAGCTGGATCGCAAGCCGGTCGCGCTGCGACTGCAAGTCCAGCAGGCGGGCCTGCTCCGCTTCGGTCCGGGCCTCCGGTTTGATTCGTTCGAGGTCTGCGAGTTGCTCACCGATCTGCTTCAACTCGCACGCCACCCTATCGAAGCCTTGTTGCCAGTCCATCTCCCGCGCATTGAGCGCGACCCGGGTCCGGCGCGCGTCGAAACCTTCGGCTCCCTTGATGTAGTCGTAGAACTCGTTCTCCTTCAGCATGTCGAGAACTTGCTGGGCGTCCGCTAAGCGGCCCTGGGCGGCCAGCCGGTCCGCGAGGTTGCGGTATACCGAAGCCCTGCTCTGCCCGAAGACCCCGGGGGCCTGGAGAAAGCTGCTCTGCAAGGGTTGATCGAGTCCGCTGTTGACCGCGCGTATCGTCTGCAAGATATTGACCGCATTCTTGCCGGCGAGGATGGCAGGACCCGATTGGCCACGGTTGGTCCAAAGATCGCTCAACGAGCTCCAATAACCAGCCAAGGCGTCTGTGTTGCCGATCGTGGCTTCGACCGCCAGCGCCTGCTTGTAGTCCCCGATTGCCTCGTCGTTATTGCCTTGCTTGTCCCTTACCCTGGCGAGGTGGGCCAGGTTCCTTGACTCGCCAGCGCGAGATCCGATGGTCTGCGCGATCGCCAGCGACTGCGCGTAGAGTTCACTGGCCTCCTGATACTGTCCGAGACCGACGTGTGCTACTCCCATGTTGTGAAGGACCGCCGCCTCCGTCCCACGGTCGCCGATATCACGCACAATAGCCAGTGCCCGCTCGCCCTGTGCCAGCGCGTCCTGGTGCTGGCCGAGAAAGGAATCGATGAGCCCGAGATTGGCTAGCATCCTCCCTTCGCTTGCGCGGTTGCGGGTCTGTCGAGCGATGGCGAGCGCCCGCTCGTACCGGTCACGCGCATCCTGATAACGACCCAAGTGGTGGTAAACGGTACCCAGGTTTCCGGTAGTGCTTCCTTCCACTGAAAGATCGCTAAGCTCCCGAGTGACAGCGAGCATCTGTTCAAGTCTGCACAGCGCCTCCTGATAGTGGCCAAGCTCCATCTGAATGCCGCCGATGATGCCTAAGGCCGTCGCTTCGCCCACGCGATAATTAATCAAACGGGACATAGCGAGTGCTTGCTCCTCGCGTGCCAACGCATCCTGGTATCGATTTAACCTGAAATAGTCAAGCCCAAGATTGCTGAGGGCCTCCGCTTCGATTTCCTGGTCACCGATTGCGCGCGCGATGGCAAGCGCCTGCTCATCATCACGCACCGCATCGTGATAACGGCCGACATTCTGATAAATGACGGCAATCACCATGAGGGTCTGCGCCTCGGCGCGGCGATCATGGGTTTCGCGGAAGACAACGAGCGCCTTATCGAGCGTGGCCAGGGCTTCGGTATAATATCCATGTCTCACACCAAGGGTTCCCAGAATCTTAAGCACCATTGCGAATTCCTTCGGATTATCGCTGATGCTAAGCCCGGTCAGCGCGCGTTTGGCATCACTAAGCGCCTGATCATAATTTCCAAGTGCCTCGTCGAGCACCGCGATCAACACCAAGAACATGGATTGGAAGAAGCGATTTCCCTGCTCCTCAGCGAGCGCAAGACCCTCTTGGCAGTACGCCATTGCCTCTGCATAGCGGCCCGGACTCATGGCCGTCGTGCAAGCATTAACATGTGCCTGGAGACGATCCATTGCAGCCTCAAAGGCAGACGGCGCCAGATCGGTAACGGCTACGTCGAGCGGCCCGCCCTGGAGCGGTAATTCAATGACTTCACCGTGACGCAGCAGGCGTACCACCATCGCCCGCTCCACGGGCGCTGCCTTGCTCAGCGCGATGAGTTGTCTTGCCGAGTCCAGCGCCGCGTCGCCATAGGTGATCAGGATATCGCCAGAGGCGAACCCGGCCGCCACGCCACGGCTGCCCGGCCCCACCGCCGTCACGAGTAACCCTTGGGACTTGCCGAACAACTCGGGGCGCTCCTTCCTCAATGCACGGGCTGCCTCGCGTAGCGTCGAGAGCGACTTCGACGTCGCCGCCGGGACGCCCGCGGTCGTCGGATTGATCGAAGCAATGCGCGCCAACACGCGCGCCAGTTCTGCCTGGGTTTTCGGATCGGCAATTTCGCGAGCGATGGCTTGTGCCTGTTGCGCATGGCTCACTGCGTCATCGTGCTGCCCGAGGGATTCGTGGATCTCGGCAACAAGGCCATGAGTTAGTACCTGGACCCCTGGATTCTTTACTGACTCGGCAAGTGACAGAAGCTCCTTTGCCGCAGCCAGTGCATCGCCGCTGCGTCCCTGCGCGAAAGCGGTAAGGAGATCGCCGGTAAGCGCCTTAATCCGCGGCTGCGCAAGCTCCGCGGGAGACGGCACTAGGTCGTGAATGACCACGCCGAGCCTCCCGCCGTGAATCGGAATGTCCATCGCGTCACCATGACGCACCAACCTCAACGCAAGTGTCTGCTCGCCGGGAGTTGCGCCGGTCAAAGCGACGAGTTGACTCACCGAATCGAGCGCGGCCTCACCATAGCCGATCAGGATGTCGCCAGGCGCAAGCCCCGCCGCGGCACCCTGGCTTCCGGGCACCACCTCGATTACCAGCACGCCTTGGGACTTGCCGAACAGCTCGGGTCGGGTGTTCTTCAGCCCGCGGGCGGCGTCCAGTAATCTCGCAGTCGCATCCGAAGCGGCAACGGCGGGGCCATTCGGGCTTGCGGTCTGCGCTATTGCGGTGGCTTCGAGCGCCTCGGTCGGTGCCAGTGTCGATAACCCAAACAGGGCAATAAACAGGATCGTGAGCAGACGGCGAACTGTGTGCATGCGCGAGTATCCCACTGTTGAGTCAAATAAGTGGACAAGAACGCGAGTCGGCCATGCCGCGACCCTCCCGAACATCTCGTAGCCACGTTTACTATCAACGTCGTCGAGGCTGAACCGCATCGCTGTTCATCAGTCGGCCTCCCTCGCTCAGCGATTTGCACGGTGGGCCGACACCGGGTTCGATGCACTCCCCGTGGTGCCGTCAGGAGGCTTGTGCAAGCTACTCATCGGAGTATCCTCAATCTGTTACGTCAGACCGTGCCGCCCTCTTGGCCTCGCTGCAGAACATCGTTACAGTCTTCGGCAACTGGTGCTCGAACCGGCGCAGGGCCGCGCGGACGCAATCGATCAACTCGGCCGCGTCGCGCGAGTCATCGTCCGAGCCGACCCGCACCATCGCCAGGGTCTCGGGCTCCTCCGGGTCCTCGCGCCGCTCGGCGGCGCGCCAGTACATGCGCATCTCGTTGCGGGCGATGGCCCAGGCCCAGACCCAGGCCCGCAACGGGCTCTCGCCACGGTAACTGCCGATACCGCGCAACAGGTGGACGAAGGTCTCGTGCAGCAGGTCTTCCGCCGCCTTGTCGTCGAGCCCTTTGCGGCGGAAAAAGGCCCGCATCGGCACCGATAGTTCACCGCACAGGCGCTTGACGGCCTGCGCACGCCGGTTGCCCCCGGCCTTCAGGTCGGCGACCAGGGGTTCGTCATCCGGCTCGTCGGCCATTGCCCTGCTTCCTCTTGGGAGTGGGGGTTTCAGTCGGTGAAAAAGGATACCATCGAGTTCGCGACGGTGGCGGAGTACCACAGCATTCGGATGCCCGACGGCGTGCCGAGCGGCGTTCCCGTGCGTGTCGTGCTGATGTGGGAACCGGTCGCGGCCACCGCCGACCGGTTGAAGGACCTGTTCGCCAGCCTCACCGAGGGCCTGACCGATGCGGACCTGACCCGCTTCCCTTTGCGGACGGACTGATTACCGCTACAGTGATTCAACATGGTCTGGTCATCGTGACGGGCAACTCAGGCGGCTGGGACACGGAAGCTCCGGGGGGGCTTGGAGGGCGTCCGTGCTGCCCTGTTCGCCGCGGCGGCGTACACCCATACTCACCCCAAACCCAGAGGTATCGACACATGCAGACGATCTCCGACGCCGACGCCCGCACCCGGCTCGATCAAGTGCTCGACCGCGTCGTCGCCGATGCCGATTACACCGTCATCACCCGCCGCGATGCCCCCGCCGCGGTCGTCATGTCGCTGGACAGCTTCAACAACCTGATGGAGACCGTTCATCTGCTGCGCTCGCCGGCGAATGCCGAGCATCTCGCACGTTCCATCGAGCAGTACTGCCGCGGCGAGGCCCAAGCGCGGGGCCTGATCGATGGCTAGTACCGCAGGATGAAAGTCTTCATACTGTTTGTGAAGAATACGTTATAAAATACGAATCTTCTTCAACCTGTTCTGGTTTTTGCGATGCCCCTGCTTTGTCCTGCCCCTGTCCCCGTCACTGATCGCGAGCGTGGACAACTGGAGTCGCTTGAGCGACAAGCGACCTGCCAACAGCAATTGGCCCTGCGAGTGCGGATCATCTTGCTGGCGGGTGACGGTGTCGGCGTGCGGCCGACGGCGGACCAACTCGGCATCAGTCGTTCCACGGTTCAAGGGTGGCGGCGGTGGGTGGAGAACCCGGACGCGAGCGTCGCGGAGCGACTGTCCGATGCGCCGCGCTCCGGTACCCCTCCCACATTCATTGCGGAGCAGATCTGCACGATCATTGCGCTGGCCTGCGAGGCGCCGCAAGACAGCGGACGGGCGATCACGCATTGGACGCAATGGGAGATCGCCGACGAGGCGATGAAGCGGGGCATCGTCGAGTCGATCTCCGCGCGCTCCATCGGGCGTTTTTTGAAAGAAGCGGACCTGAAACCCCATCGCTCGCAATACTGGCTGGAGGCCAAGCCGGACGCGCAGTTCGCAGAAAAATGTCAGGACATTTGCGAAACCTACCGTCTCGCCCCAGCGCGGGCGGCGGCGGGGATAAAGACCTCCTCGAGGCTCTCTGGGATCTCAGTAGGTCAACATAGCGATAAATAACATCATGTTATCGCGGAAGCGAGGGCAGCATAGGGTCGCATGTCGAGCCACATCAGCAAGCTCTGGAGCGATTACTGATCTGCCGAATCTTCATATCAAGGGCTTACGCTATTTTCAGACGCTGACATAGAGCCGTTTTGTTTTTGTGTAAATGCTCTATCGTGCTGTTTTTATAAACTTACTTGACCTACTGAGTTCCCAGAGAGCCCTCCTCGATTGACGAAATGACGGGTATTCAAGCACTTGAACGTATTGCGCCGACCCGGCCGATGACCTCCGGGCGCGTCGAGCGCCGTGAGTTTGAGTACAAACGCCACGGCACCCACACCCTGATTGCCGAGTTCGACGTCGCGACTGGGAAGGTCACAGGACGACTCGGCCAGACGCGCACCGAAGCCGATTTTACGCAATTCTTATCCCCCCTGATCGCCGCGTGCTCACAGTGCTCCCCACCGTCGCCGTTGCACTTGGTCATGGACAATCTCAACACCCATTCCTCCGAGTCAGTCGTGCGTTTAGTGGCCGAGAGCATCGGTTTTGAAGGCGACCTCGGGGTCAAAGGCAAATGCGGTATTCTCCACTCCGTGGCGACCCGCCAAGCGTTTCTGTGCGACCCCACCCATCGCATCGTTTTTCACTTTACGCCGAAGCATAGCTCATGGCTGAATCAGATCGAAATCTGGTTCTCGATTCTTATACGTAAAGTCATTCGACGCGGAAGTTTTATATCGGTTGAAGACCTGTGCAAGAAAATTAACAACTTCATCGACTATTTCAACAAGACGATGGCCAAGCCGTTCCGCTGGACCTACCAGGGAAAGCCGCTGGCAGCCTAGATTGACATGGTCCGAGCACTTTCATCGTGCGGTACTAGAGGTCTCGCCTGGACCGCCGAGGCTTGGGCGGATTACCTGTACCGGCAAACCCAGGACCGCAAGACCCTGAAGCGAGTCAACCGTCTGATCATGGACACCCTGCGCACCCCATACGCCGGGATCGGCAAACCGCAGGCACTGCGCGAGAACCTCTCCGGCCTGTGGTCGCGCCGGATCGACGAGGCTAACCGCCTCGTCTATGCGGTCGATGAAGATCTTGTGACCATCATCGCTTGCCGCCCCCACTATTGAGCGGAACTGCCCGAACCTTGCCATGCAACCGCCAGCAGTAAATCGGCTGGCAAGCTGTTCCTGCGGATCAAGCTCGCCGCGGGTGCCGCCGATACCGAAACCGACCGCTTGTATAGCCATCGGACGTGATAACCGGACGTAGAGGCGGGTTTCAAACCCGCCCCTACACCAAGCGTCTGTCCGGATATCAGGTAAGAGGGCTATTACTTCTCAATAACGCATGGCAAGGATTTTGCTTGATCGTTTCAGAAGTGACGTCCCGCTTCATCAAGTAATTCCCGATAGACCGCGAGATTGCCCTCCACCATCGCGTCGATAGAAAACTCCCGCGCCATCAGTGCCTGGCCCGCGGCACCCAGGGCGCGGCGGCGTTCGGGGTTCGCGAGCAGCGCGGCAATCGAGGCGCCCAGGGCGGCCGGGTCCCCCGGGGTGACCAGCACACCGTTCTCCCCGTCGCGCACGGCCTCCGGAATGCCCCCGGCACGGCTGGCGATGATCGGCACCCCGGCGCTGGCCGCCTGGAGCAGTGAGACGCCGAGGCCCTCTATCAGGGCCGGGTGCACCAGCAGATCAACACAGGGCAGCAATTCGTCCAGGTCAGACCGAAAGCCCGCCAGGGTCACCTGCTCGGCGACTCCCAGGGCGCGCGCCTCCTGCGCGAGGTTCGCGGCCAGCGGGCCCTGGCCGAAGAAGATCACCCGCAGGTCCGGGTGTGCCGCGACCAGTGCCGGCAATGCCCGCAGCAGAAAGCGGTGTCCCTTGCGCTCGATCAACTGAGCGACCACGGCGATCCAGGGTCCGTCGGCCGGTATCCCCAGCCGCCGCGCCGCCGCGGCGCGGTCGCCGGGCCGGGCGTAGCGCTGCCAGTCGACCGCGCTGCGCACCACCCGCAACTTGTCGGCCGGCAACCCACCCGCGGTCAGCACCCGCCCGATCTCCTGCGAGATGGCGATCACCCGATCATGCAGCCGGTATTTGAGACGCACGAGCCAGGCCGCCTCCGGGTTATCCACCCGTCGGGTGTGGACTACCGGCACCCCGGTCAGGCGCCCCGCGATCCCGCCCATCACGTCCGCCCCGATGCGGCTGTGCAGATGCACCAGATCCGGCCCGGTCGAGCGGATCAGCCGCAGCAGGCGCGGCACCAGCAAGACGTCCGCATCCCCGTGCATCGGTAGGCCGCTCACTTGGGCGCAAGGCGCCGCGGCGGCGCCCAGGTCGCAGCCGCGCGGGCAGGCGAGCAGGTTCGCGTGATCGCGGGCGTGCAGACCCCGGATCAGGTGCAGGACCTGGAAGGCCCCGCCGTAGAGGTGCCGTCCGCCCTCGACGTGCAGAATCCTCACGGCGTCTGTCCAATGACCTGGCGGGCGGCGGCCAGCACCTCGCCCCCGCGGATCGCACGCATACAGGTGAAGGCCCCGTTGCAGGTGGGCCGGCGCTTGCAGGGGGAGCAGGGCAACTGGTGGTAGAGCACCCGGGCGTTGGCGCGCGTGGTGTCGGTGTAGGGACAGGTGGAGCCGAACAAGAGCACGGACGGGGTGCTATGGGCGATGCCCATGTGGCTCAGGCCGGTGTCCACCCCCACCAGCAGGGCGGCGCGGTCGATCAGCGCGGCGGCCTCGCTCAGGCTGGTCCGGCCCGCGAGGTTGACCACGGGGTTCTCGGCTTCATCGGCGGTCCCGCCGGCCGCCCCGGACGCATCGCTGATCCGATCCGCGGCCTCCCGGTCGCCCGGACCGCCCAGCAGCACCGGGATCAGCCCCAGGTCCGCGCGCAGGCGCCAGGCCAGGTCGGCCCAGCGCTCCTCGAACCAGTGCTTCTGCGGTCGGGTGGTGAAGGGGCAGAGGGCCGCGAAGCCGCTGGTCAGCCCCTCCCGCACCAGCGTCTCGTCGGCCGCGGTCGCGGCGGCCGCGTCATAGTGAACGGCCATCGCGAAGTCGGCGGTGGGCAAGCCCAGCATCCGCGCCAGCTGCAGGTACTCGGAGCCGATGCGCCGCGGGTCTCCGCCGCGGTCAACCGTGCGGGTCATGAGCCAGGCGCTGCCCTCGCGCGAGCCCAGGCCGACCCGCTCCCGCGCGCCGGACAGTCGGGTCAGGAGCCCGCTCTTGGCGAGTCCCTGCAAGTCCAGGGCAAGATCGAAACGCCGCTCGTGCAGCGTTTCACGCATGGCCAGCAGCCCCCTGCTCAATTGGCCGAACCGACGTTCACGCCACAGCCGCCGCCAGTGGCCCATGGGGCAGACGATCACCTCGTCCAGGTCCGGATGGCGGTCGAGCAGCGCCCGGCACTCCGGCTGGACCAGCCAGGCGATGTGCGCTTGCGGGCTGGCGCGGCGCAGGGCCGCGATCAGTGGCGACGCGAACACAATGTCGCCGATGGCGGAGAGCCGCACCAGCAGGATGCGGGCGTGCGGGGCGATGGTGAGGGGGTGGTCCGGCGTCATGATACCGGTATGCGCGTTCCGTTGATACAGGCTTGAGCATGGCAGATCAGGGGGTCAATGTGGATTCGCTGTTCCCAAGTCATGGTTGTCTCCGGTTCCAGCCGCGGACGGTCCGCACAGCGGGCGGTCCGCACAGCAAACCCTACGGTAACACCGTGACCTGTAGGGTCCGCTATGCGGACCGACGACCCTGCGGATCGCGCGGTGGCCGGGCTTATGGCCAAGGCCGGCAGCGCGGATGCGGCCCGACCGCTCTCGGCCAGCCGGGATCAGCGCGCGGCCTTGCGCGCATCCAGCGCCATGAAGAGATAGGACCAGCCGTTGAAGATCAGTTCGATGGCGACGAACAGGCCGATCACCCACATGCCGGATTCCGGCCATTGGCCCAGGATCATGCCGCCCAGTACGATGGACACCAGGCCCGAGAGCGCCACCCAGAACCAGCCCGCCGCCGCCGGCCGCAGTTGGAAGGCCATGATGATGCGTACCAGACCGACCGCGATCAGGATGCCGGCCAGCACCAGGGTGAGTATGACCGAGGCACGGGCCGGGTCCATGATGATGTCGACCCCGGCCGCGATGTACAGCAGGGCGATCAGCACATGCCAGAGCACCGACTTCCAGCCCTTGCAGGTGAAGGCATGGACCAGTTGAAAGAGTCCGGCGACGAGGATCAGCACCCCGAAGAGCAGGACGCTCGCCAGGGTGAGCGCGAAGGTCATGTAGAACCCGAGGGTCCCAAGTAGAATGGAGATGATACCCAGGGCCAGCAGCCAGCCCCAGTGCTTCTGTACCTCGGCGGAAAAGGCACCCTGGACGGTCGCCGTGTTGCTTGCAGACATCATGTGTTCCTCTGTTGGTTGACGCGTGATTGACGGATTCAATGGGTGCGTTCACCTCAAACCCACCTGTGGGAGCGGCCTCCGGCCGCGATTTTGGCCTTCAGGTAATCACACGGATGATGCCGCTTCAGGAGCGGGCCAGGATGCGCGGCAACCGTCCGGCAGCCCGGAGCGCGCCGCGCGGTCGGGGTATGAGGGCGGACATACGCAAAATCATACACCGGTTACCTGTCCGGTTCGGGCCGGATTGACGTTCGACTCCTATCGTCGGGTTCAGGGGGCGCTTGGACCGGCAGCAGCCGCGTGCCCGCCGACAGGGGCCGCACCAGTGGTTTCAGGCGGCGCAGTCCGGCGGGCAGCGCCGCCAGCGCGGCTTCGGCCTCGGCTTGGGTGGCATAGTCGCCCAAGAGCAGGGCATACCAGTCCTTGTCCCGATGGCGGCCTGTCAGGGTCCGCACTTGCCCGATCAGTGCGTGCTGTTGCGCGAAAGCGGCGAGGCCCATGTCGCTGTGAACAGTCAGGAGTTGAATGGCGAAGCGCGGCTGGTCCTGGACCAGCGCGGGCGGGGCTGCGGCTGGGGCAGGGGTCGCGGCGACGGACGGCGTGGTCCGGCTGGAACGCGCGGCGGGCGCCGCGCTGTCCTCGCGCGTTGGCCCGGCCAAGGGCGCGGTCGGGGCTTCCCCAGGCGTGGATAACGTTAGTCGTTCCAGCCCGAGCAATGCGATCAGGATCAGCCCGGCGGCCAGGACCCGACGCTCCGGCCGGCGCGGCGACGGCGCAGGATGGTCGCCTTGGGCGAGCAGCAGGCGGTAAATCGGTCGGCCGCCCAGTCCCTCAGCGGTGAAGGTGGCGCTGAGACAGGTGAGGATGATCGGCAGGGCCAGCGCGTTGGCGCCGGTCAACTCGATGACCAGGATGATCCCGGTCAGGGGGGCGCGCACCGTGGCGGCAAACAAGGCTCCCATGGCCGCCACCGCGAAAACTTCAGGACTCAGGCCGAGCCCGGGGGTCAGCCAGGTGACGAGGTGGTGAAAGACCGCGCCGCCAATGGTGCCCAGAGCAAGCAGGGGGGCGAAGATACCGCCCGGCAGTCCGGCGCCATAGCTGCCCACCGTGGTCAGCACGCGCACCGCCAGCAGCATCAGCAGGAACAGCGCGCCCTGATGTCCCCGGAGCAGCGACTCCACCAGCCCCTCGCCGCCACCCATCGCGTCAGGTGCGAACCAGACCAAGGCACCGAGGGCCATCCCCAGGGCGCCGGTCGTCAGGAAGGCGTGCCCCTCGCGCAGGGCGCGCAACCGGCGTACCGAGCCCAGCAGCAGCGCGTTGAAAAGCACGCCCAAGGCACCGATCAGCACCCCCAGCACCAGGAACAGGGGCAGCGCGGACAAGGGCGCCATTTGCACTGGCGTCATCGGCAGGGACGGTCCCTGCCCAAGGAACCAGCCGCTGACTACCACCGCCATGCAGCAGGCCAGGATGACCGACTGCAGTGCGGCGAAGCTGAACTCGAAGTGCTCCCGCAATTCCTCGGTGACGAAGACGATGGCCGCCAGCGGGGCATTGAAGGCGGCGGCGAGTCCCGCCGCCGCGCCGGCCGCGATCAGCGAACGGCCTTGCCGGGGATGCAGGTGCAGCCGCTCGGTCGCCCATTGGCCCAGCGCGGCACCCATGTGGACTGTTGGCCCCTCGCGCCCCAGCACCAGCCCGGAACCGACCGCCAGCACGCCGGCGACGAATTTGATCGGCAGCACCCGCTGCCAGCGCAGGGTGCGCACACCGGCGAGGATGGCCTCCACCTCCTGAATACCGCTGCCGGCGGTCTCCGGGGCCAATCGGCGGACCAGCCACAGGGCGGCGCTCAGCACCAGGGCACCCAGGCCCATCAGGACCAGCCAACCCGGCACCGGGGCCGATTCCAGGACGGTCCGCAACAGGTCCCGGCCCTGATCGGCTTGGTCGAGGAGGGCATGGAAGGCGGCGCCGACCAGCCCGGCGCAGGCGCCGACCAGGGCCGCGGCCGGATAGATCCGCCAGTCGACTGGAGCCGTGGTTTGTTGGTCGCTCATCCTGCGGTCTTCGTCAGGTCCGCTGCGTGCGCAAGCCCCGGATTTGGGCCGCGCTCAGTCCGGTCTTTTCGGCCAGCAACTGGTCGTCGGAAATCACGTCCAGCAGACCTTGGGCAATGCGCAGGCGCTCTTGTTCTTGACCTTCCTTCCGGCCTTGCTGCATGCCCCAGCCATAGGACGATTGCACCATGCTCGCCTGCTGGTGCAAATCATCCTGATAGCGCTCGTAGGCACGGCGCTCCGCCTCCGGCAGCCGCAGAATATCCAGTTGTTCCTTAGCCTCTTGCAATCCCCGGGCGCGAAAGCCCTCAGGCACCTCCTCGTGCTTGAGAAAATAGATCCATTCGTCGAGCGAGTCACGGGCCACGTCGTCAAACTGGTTGACCTTGATCAGGTAGTATTCCGGAAACAGCGCGTGTGGTTCCCGGCGCCGGTAGAGATCCTGCTGCGCCTCGCTCAGCTGCAATTCGTCCTGACGATGCAGCCCGATGAATCGGGTGGCACCGTGATAGACATAATCCTGGCCCTGACCCAGATCAAAATACAGGATACTGACCGAAATGACCTTGACCACCTCACCGTAAGGATGGCCTTCCTGAAGATTCTCCACCAGCGTACGCGCGGTGCTGTGCAGAATACGCTGCAAGTAATCGAACTGCCGTTGGTACTGGACCTCGATCAGAATGATCTCACCGCCGGCATTGCGTGTCTTCAAATCCACCCGGTTCTGCTTGTCGGTCGCCGTGTCCCGGTTGCTCTCGCTCTCGATGATCTCCAGGATCTGAATCTCTTCGTGCAGCAACTCACTCAAAAATCCTTCGAGAATGCCGAAATGGGCTTTGCTGCGCAATAGCCGCTTCATCGCCCAGTCGAAACTGATCAAGCGGCGGTGACGGATCATGACGGTGCTCCCGTACGGCGACCTGCCCGGCCACGATGACACTGACGCTGCCGGATCTGATCGGACTGGTTGTTGATGTGAGTCGATGCCCGCGAAAATTACTGAAGCGAGCGTCGCGATCGATTTCAGGCGGCCCCCCGCCAAGGCCTGATGTTAGCTGCGCCAAGGGTGCCGGGCAAGGTGCATCACCGTGCCTGTCGCATGGGCCGGAAACCTGATCAAGGCCGATGTCCGTCGGCCCCGATCCTAACCCGGTGGAAGCGCGGCCCAGCCGTCCTGCAGCAGGGTTTTCAGGTCGAGCACCGACGCATTGACACGGGAGATATAAGACGCGATGGTCAGCGAGTGATTGGCGAAGACCCCATAGCCGTCGTCGTTCAGCACGATCGGACTCGACATCGTCTGGATCGCGCCCGGCAGGTCGCGAATGATTTGCTGTACCATTTTCGATCACGTTGAGATAGTCCGCGAGGTTATCGGCGCGCGCAAAGAAATGCCCGCCCCCCGGTTTGCCGGTCATGGTATCGCGATAACGTTTCAGCGCGTCGAGACCCTGGTGATACTCATCCTCGGCGGTCGGGAACATCCAGCATTGCGGATCGATCGCAAATGGCAGGTCGGCCCGCCTGACATCCTCGTTTTCCAATGACTGACTCTGCGAGCGACTGAACTCAGGTCGCCATCGTCCCAGGCTCGGTGCTTCCGGGAGTGGTCAACACCGCGTCACCCTGGTCCAGGCACAGGTGCAGGTCGCGCTGCGGGTAGGGGATGCTGATGCCGGCGGTCCGGAATCCATGCCAGATGCGGCGATTGACCTCGGAGCGCACCGCGGTGCGCCCGATTTGTCCCAGGTAATGGATACAGTATTCCAGGCGCAGGGTGACGGCGGAGTCGCCGAACTCCCAGAGGGTGACCAGCGGCGCCGGGCTGCGCAGGATCGGGGGATAACCAACCAGGATCTCGCGGACCAGGGTGATCGCCTGGTCGGGGTCGGTCCGGTAGCTGATGCCCACGGTCAGCACGGTGCGCACGATGTCGTCGCTCCGGGTCCAGTTGATGAACTCTGCGGTGATCACTGATCCGTTGGGGACAAAAACCTCCTGTTTGTCGAAGGTGCGAATGGTGAGTGAGCGGAAACCGATCCGGGTGACTTCGCCCTCATGGCCGCTCACGGTCACGATGTCGCCCACCCGCAGCGGATGTTCCACCAGGAGCATGATGCCCGAGATGAGGTTGTTGACGATGTTCTGTAATCCGAAGCCGATGCCCACGCCCAGGCTCGCGGCAAGGACCAGCAGCGTGGTCAGGTCGACGCCGATGCTCTGGAGTGCGACCAGGAAGCCGGCGCAGATGATCAGATACCGGGTGAAGGTCGCCAGTGTTTGGCGTAGCCCGTGATCACGGATGCGGGCGTAGGCGAGCTGAAAACTGACCCGTTTGACCCAAGCGCCGATCCAAACGCTGGCGAGGACCAGCAATCCGGCGATGGCCAGGTCACGCGGGGTCAGTTGCAATTTGCCGACCTGGAGCAATGCCCGATGAGTCCAGTCCAGCACGGTGCTCAGCGGCGGTGTCTGCGCGCTCCAGCCCCACAGCCGCACCAGGCTCCAGCCCGCGGCCAGCCAGGCGAGCAGGACCCCAAGCGCGTGGGTCGGACCCAGAAATTCGCGGCGCCACAGATCGCCGCCGCTATTCATCTTAGCGTCCGACCAGCGTGCGAAACGGCACAAGGCGGCGACGTGCAGGTCGTCGAGCGCGCCCAGGGCGAGATAGAGCAGTGCGGCGATCAGTGCCAGCCAACCCAGGTAGGCGGCAATGGCCCAGGCCAGATTGAGGTATCCCAGCAGTCCGAGCAGACCCGCTGCCGCCAGCGCCACGGCGGCTGCTCGGGACAGCCAGGCGAGCAAGCGCACGCCGCGATGGTGCGGCATCGCGGCGTCCGGACTGACCGGCGGAGGCGGCGCGGATGACTGGCCGCTGCTGCGGTCCGATGCCGCGTCGGGCGATTGGTCCGGGGTTTGCGCAGACCTCCGCGCGAGTTGCAGGATCAGGCCCTTGAGCCCGAAAGCCGGCACCGCGAGCAGCAGCAAACCAAGTAGGGCCAAGCGATCGAGCAGGTCGGCGGCGAGGGGCGAAACCGGGAGTGCGTGGGTCAGGGAATACAAGATGCTGATCACGACGGTCAGCATCAGCGTCCAGCGCAGCCGCCGGTAAAACACCGTGCGTTCTGCCGTTTGATCCGCCGGCAGGCCGGGGACGAAGATCTCGAGCCGCGCCAGCCGCAGCAAGAAGGCGCTCGCCGGCCAGACGCCGAGCACCAGCAGGCGTGGCCGCCAGGCGTTTTCCGGGAGGTCGAGGCTGAAGGCGATCCACGCCCAGGCGAGGGCGGGAATGGCCCAGGGCAGCGCCGGGACCAGGGCCTGGGCCGGAATGGCCAGCCGCCGTCCGGATTCCAGATGGTGCCGTCGCAGCCAGTGACGCAGACTCAGGGCCAGGGCAATCACGATCAGGGTACCGCCGAGCAGATTGATCCACCCACCGGGGGTCAGGAGGTCGATGCGTCCCTGCAGGTTGGTTGCCAGCTCCCGGTGTTCATGCATCGCCAGTGTCGGCAGCGCGGCGAACCCCGCGGCGATGCGTTGCCACTCCCCGGCCGCACCGGGCAACGGCAGTCGTTCGGTCAGTGAATCGGTGTAGACCGCCGCCATCTGTTGGGCGAAGTGAATACGCTCGGATTCAACTCGTTGCAGTTCGGCCTTGAGGTCCTGTTCCTGCAGGTCGATCAGGTCCTCCACGTCCTGGGTCAGGTCCCAGGTCGGTCCCGCGGTGACGCCGCGTTCGCGCAGCAGCGTGCGCCGCGCCTCAATGACCTGGCGCTCGCCGGCCAGTTCACTGACCAGCGTCCGCAGTTCATCCCGCATCGCGGTGAGTTCGTCCGCCGCCGCCGCCAGCAACGGCAGGGGTGCGGACCGATCGCCGCGCAAGGCGATCAGGCTTTCCAGTTTTCTGCGCAGACCGAGCAGGTCCAGATCGTTCTGACGCAGATAGGCGCGGGAGGCCGCATCATACAAACGGGTTTCCAGGAGATCGCGCTGTGGGCGCGTCGTCGGGTCGTTCTCGTCGATGGTCATGAGCGCGGCGGCCAGGCGCGCGGTTTCTCCAAGAAATTGCGAGACCGCCGACTCCAGCAGCGGGATACGCGGGTCGTGTTCTGGGGCAGTTGCGTAGTCGATGGTGTCCAGGCGGATGCGCCGCTGGAGTAGACGCAGGCGCTGCTCGGTGAGGATCTCGAAACGCCGGTCGGCGCTGACCAGGTCCGCGAAGCTGTCCAAGAGCGCCCGCAGGGCCGCGGTCTGGTCACTCAGCAGCCGCAGCGCCGTGTGTTGGGACAGGTCGTCCAAATCGTGGATCGGGGTGTCGGTCAGGGTCCGTTCGCGTGCGGCGACACGCTGTTGCAGCCGCGCCAACGCCGCTTGTCGGTGCGCGATCTGGCCTTCCAGTGTCCGAATGCGCGAGCGGACCGCAGCGCGCTCCTGGCTGGCCGCTTGCAGCATCCCCGGCTGGATGTCGGCGCTGCGCAGGGTCTGCTCCTCCGCCGCGATTTGGGTCGCCAGGCGCTCGGACTCACGGATGCGGTGCCGCGTTGCCTCGGCGATCTCGCTACGTCCCAGCAGCAAGCGGTCGGTCGCGTCCTGAACCTCGCGCAGGGGCGTGAGGGCATTGGCCGCGGGAAGGGATTGGCCCAGGGCCGCGACTGGGGTCAGCATCAGGCAGAGAGCCAGGGCGGTCAGCGGTTGGACCAGCGCGCGCCAGGAGGGCATGGGGTACTCGTCGGGTCCGGTCGGGGTGGAGACACAGCGCGTATCTTACGCCATCGGAGTAAACTGATCATGAGCGAGCGCCTTGCCGGTCCTTGGCCGCCTGGAGGCTCCAGTGTTCAGGATGCATAACGGAGGACAGATGAACCCGGTGCCCCTGTCGGATACCCGCCGCCACTGGGCTGCTGTCATGATCGTTTTCGTGTTGACCGCCGCGCTGACCAGCGCCACGATCTGGCATAGCGAACAGACCCCGTTGCTCTTGAAAGCGGCCCTCGGCCTCTTGTTCAGTCTGCTGCTCGCCGCGCTGACGCGCCTGCTGCTCAAGACCCGCACCCAGGCGCGTGCCCTTGCCATCCTGGTCGAAGAGCGTACCAGCCCGAGTGAAGAGCGCTGTTGCCGACTGCTGGATGAGGTGCAGATGCCGGGTCGGGCATCCGCATTGCTCGGTGTCGATAGCGAGGCGACCGAGCCCCGGTGTGGGCAAGACGCGCTCGCCGAGACCATGGTCAAGTACCGTACCCTGTTCGATGACTTTCCGCTGGGCATTATCATCACCGACGCCGCCGGCCGGATCGTCGAGGCCAATGCCGCCTCCGAGCGGTTGCTCGGCGTCCCCCGAGCGGAGCATGGCGCGCGCAGCATCGATGCGCCGCAGTGGCGGATCCTGCGCCCGGACGGGCAGCCGATGCCGGCCGCGGAGTTCGCCAGCGTGCGGGCGCTCAAGGAGCAGCGTCTGGTGGCGGGGGTGGAGTTGGGGATCGTCAAGGCGGCGGGTGAGATCACCTGGTTGACGGTCAGCGCGGCGCCCCTGCCGCTGCCGGGCTATGGCGTGGTCGTCACCTATGGCGACATCACCGCCCAGAAAACGGCCGAACGCGCCCTGCGTGAAAGCGAAGAGCAGTACCGACAGATTGTCGAGACCGCCAACGAGGGCATCTGGATCATCGATCGCCAGGGCACCATTACCTTCGCCAACCGCCGGATGGAGGCGCTGCTCGGCTGTCCCGCGGGCGAGCTGCCGGGACGGTCGTTCTTCGACTTCATGGACGCCGCGGGACGCCGTGAAGCCGAACAGCGACTCGCGCAACGCAATCAGGGGATCGCCGCGCAGCACGAGTTCCGCTTCATCCGCACGGACGGCACGACGATCTGGACCCTGATCACAACCACCCCCCTCCGCGCTCCGGACGGCCAGGTGGTGCAGTCACTGGCGATGGTTACCGACATCACCGAGCGCAAGCGGACCGAAGAGGCGATCCGCCGACTGGCCTTGTACGATGCGCTGACCGGCCTGCCCAATCGACGTCTGCTGCTCGACCGCCTGGGGCAGGCCCTGGCCGCGGCCGCCCGTACCCGGCGGCTGGGTGCGCTGATGTTCATCGACCTGGACAACTTCAAGGCGCTCAATGACCGTTGCGGGCACGACCTGGGTGATCGCCTGCTGCAGCAGACCGCGCAGCGGTTGAGCGCAAGTGTGCGCCGCCGCGACACCGTTGCCCGTCTGGGAGGCGACGAGTTCGTGCTGCTCTTGGAGGATCTGAGTGCGGACCCGGAGCGGGCCGCCGAGCAGGCCCGCGGGGTTGGCGAGAAGCTCCTCGCCGCCTTCGTCCCGCCCTTCGACTTGGAGGGTGAGCTGCACCGCGGCACCTGCAGCATCGGCATCAGTCTGTTCACCGGGCAGGGGGAGGAGAGCGCCGAGCGGCTGCTCAAGCGCGGGGATCAGGCGATGTATCGGGCCAAGGCGGCAGGCCGTAATACCTGCTGCCTCGCCGGAAGCACATTCGACGGCGATGAAGGCTGAACCGCGCGATCCGGCATTGTTACGCCGCTCCCTTTCTGTCGCGGCGGTCTTGTCAATCGCGACTTGGTTCGCTTCCCAGGTCGTCAATTGTGCCTCGGCGTCGGCCCGGACAGCGGTTGCGGCCGCCTTCGCCTCCTTCGTGCAGCGTTCCTTGTCATGGTCGGCCCGGTCATCGCACTGCTGACGAGCGATGCCTCCAGGCGATCAAGGCGAGCCTGCCCAACTATCGTCGTGAAAGGCAATAACCGGACGTAGGGGCGGGTTTCAATCCCGCCTCTAAGGCCATGTCCGGAGTCAGTGTGCGGTACCGTACTGAGTCGGTTTAGTCTGTTGTGTAGGGTGTCGCTGTAGCGATGGAGACAGACACTCCACGCTCGGGTTATGACCAGACTGGTCACGGCTCAATGCACCAGCAGGAGATTTCCATGAACAAAGAACAAGTCAAAGGCCGCGTCGAACAGGCAAAAGGTAAGGCCAAGGAAGTCACCGGCCATGTGGTCGGCAATAAGGACCTGGAGCGCAAAGGACATATCCAAAAGAACTCCGGCAAGGTTGGCGCCGATCTTGCCGATCTGAAAGAAGATCTCAAGGGATGACGTGCCCGCACGCGATACTCCACTGACTTCAATTATTGGGTTAGTGAAGGTTCACTATACCCTAAATAGGAATAATTTGCGATTTTCTAATACGTTGAAATTTTAATGT
>JACDZJ010000132.1_pt1 | contig 34389 bp, 31 predicted proteins | sample 7365721 | NCBI WGS metagenome assembly JACDZJ01 (sample SAMN15143480, study PRJNA637477) | pond metagenome | biome: freshwater wetland ecosystem [ENVO:00000243]; feature: pond [ENVO:00000033]; material: pond water [ENVO:00002228]; isolation source: pond water containing pink berries ... | reverse complement strand
TCCCAACGGTTTCTCTTAATAAACATGTATAAATAATTTATGCCTCGTTACTTAAGGTTATGGGAAAGCTCTTCACTCTGATGTGTCTGATCACGATCGTCGGGTTGCTTGGCTGCAATACCATGGCGGGTGCCGGCAAGGATATCCAACGGGGCGGTCAGGCCGTCAGCAATTCGGCTGAACACGTCAAGAGCAAGATGTGACAGCGTTCTCCGAGTTCGCGAGGCTGCCATGGATTTGGGGCCTCGACGCCTTGTGCATCGTGCTCCTGGTCGGCTACATGCTCTATTCGAGCGGCGTCTCCCGCCGCCACCCCGAGTGCACGCATCAGGGCCGATCCAATCGGCTGCGTCGGGCCTGGATCGAGAGTGTGCGTGCCGGCAGTAAGGACGCGCTGGCGATCGCGACGCTGCGCAACTGGGTGATGTCCACAAGCTTGTTTGCGTCGACTTGCATCCTGATCGGCCTGGGGATCATCAGCGTGACGTTCGGCGGACTCGATGTGGCGGAGCCATCGCAGGCGCTGAGCTGGATACCGAGTAATGTGGACACCGTGCGCGTCAAACTGTTGCTGCTCGCGGCACTCTTTTTTGCCGGATTCATGCAGTTCCTGTTGGCCTTGCGCTACTACAACCAAGCCGGCTTCGTCATCAATTTGCCGGACGGGTTCTTTAACGGTCCCCCGGCCCAACCCATTGCCGATACCCTGGATCGCGCCGGCGACTATTACAACCGGGGCACGCGGGTGTTCATCCTGGCTGTCCCCTTCGTGCTGTGGCTAATCGGACCAGACTGGTTCCTGGGTGGGGTGCTGATCGCACTCCTGCTGCTCTATCGCTTCGATTTCCACGACGCCCGCGCCTTGGCGCGCGAACCGGCGGCCCCGCTCGCCGGGCTTGGCGTCGGCGCGCCGCATGCACTGCCCTTTGCTGAGGTCTTCAAGGCCCTGCACAGTCGGCCCGAAGGCCTCTCCGACGCCGAGGCAGCCAAACGCCTGGCCGCGGTCGGTGCCAATCGGCTGCAAGCCGCGCCCCAGGATGGGCCAGTCAAGCGCTTCTTCAAGCATTTCAATGATAGCCTCATCTACATCCTGCTCGCCGGCGCACTGGCGACGGCGCTGTTGGGGCAGTGGGTCGATACGGGGGTGATTCTCGCGGTCACGCTCATCAATGCCGTTATCGGGTTCATTCAGGATGGCAGGGCCGAGCAGGCATTGGCGGGGATTCGCACACTGCTCGCGTTGCGCGCCCGGTGTCGGCGCGATGGCCGGTGGATCCAACTCGACGCGGCCGACCTGGTGCCGGGTGACAGCGTGCGGCTGGTCGCCGGTGACCGGGTGCCCGCCGATCTGCGCCTGAGCGAGGCCGCCGGTCTGCGCATCGACGAGTCCGCGCTGACCGGCGAGTCGATGCCCGCCGACAAGGACACCGACCCGGTGGATCTGTCGGCTGGAATCGGCGACCGGCGCGGCCTGGCCTATGCGGGCACGTTGGTCGCGGCCGGCTCCGGGTCCGGGGTCGTCACGGGCACCGGGCCGCACACCGAGTTAGGGCGGATCGGCCGGATGATCGCGGAGGTGGAGACCCTCTCCACTCCGCTGACCCGGCAGATGGCCGCTTTCGGCCGCGTGCTGGCGGTCGTGATCGTCGCCATGGCGGCAGGCATGTTTCTGATCGGCTGGCAGTTTCACGACTTGCCGCTGGGCGAGCTCGTCATGGCCGCGATCGGCTTTGCCGTCGCCGCCATCCCGGAGGGTCTGCCGGCCATCCTGACGATCACGCTGGCGCTGGGGGTGCAGCGGATGGCGCGCCGTAATGCCATCACCCGTCGCCTCCCGGCGGTGGAAACCCTGGGATCGGTGACCGTGATCTGCACGGACAAGACCGGCACCCTGACCCGCAACGAGATGACGGTGCGGCATGTCGTTACCCGCGTCGCCCAGTACCAGGTGTCGGGGGTCGGCTATGCCCCGGACGGCCTGGTCCGGCACGGGGGGCACGCGGTCGCGCTGGCCGAGACCCCGGACCTGCTGGCGTTGGTCGAGGTCATGGCGCTCTGTAACGATGCCGCGATCACCGAGGAGGACGGCCGCTGGAAAGTCGTCGGCGAGCCGACCGAGGGCGCGCTCTGCACCCTGGCGCGCAAGGCCGGTTTCGCGCCGGGCAAAGCCGGCCGTCTGGCGATCATTCCCTTCGATTCGACGTCCAAGCTCATGGCCACGCTCAATCAGGTGCCGCGCACGGGGTTGCGGATTCTCGTGAAAGGAGCGCCCGGCCGACTGTTGGAGCGCTGCACCAGCCAAGGTACCGCCGATGGCGGCCGCGAGCCGCTTGACAGCGACTTCTGGAACGGTCAAGTCGATGCGCTGAGCACCCAGGGGCTGCGGGTGCTGGCTGCCGCCGTGGGCACGCCCGCGGACGGCAAGACCGAGCTGACGCCCGCCGATCTCGCTGGGGGTCTGGTCTTCCTGGGTCTGGTCGGTATCGTCGACCCGCCGCATCCGGAAGCGGTCGCGGCGATCGCTGCCTTCCGGCAGGCCGGCATCCGCGTGAAGATGATCACCGGGGATCATCCCGGTACCGCGATCGCCATCGGTCGGGAGATGGGTATCGGAGATGGCCGCCGGGCGGTGACCGGGGCCGAACTGGAGGCTGCCGACGACGCGACCTTGCGCCAGATCGTGCAGAACTACGACGTCTTCGCCCGGACCAGTCCGCAGCACAAGCTGCGTCTGGTGCAGGCGCTGCAGGCCAACGGCGAGGTCGTGGCCATGACCGGCGACGGGGTGAATGATGCCCCTGCCATCAAGCGTGCCGACGTGGGTGTGGCCATGGGCATCAAGGGCACCGAGGCGACCAAGGAAGCGGCCGCGATCGTGCTGGCCGACGACAACTTCGCCTCGATCGAGCACGCGGTGGAACAGGGTCGCACCATCTATGACAACCTGCGTAAATCGATCTACTTCCTGCTGCCGACCAATGGCGCCCAGGCATTGGTCATCCTGGTTGCGGTGCTGTTCGGCTTTGCCCTGCCGCTCGCGCCCGTGCAGATCCTTTGGGTGAACATGGTGGTCGCGGTGACTCTGTCGCTCGCGCTGGTCTTCGAGCCCGCGGAGGCGGGGCTGATGCAGCGCCCGCCGCGCCGTCCGGATGCGCCCATCCTCGAACGCCTGCTGCTGTGGCGCGTCGGCCTGGTGTCGCTGCTGATCGGCGGGGCGACCATCGCCGTCTTCCTGTTCGAGCGCGGGCAGGGCCTGGCGGTCGCTCAAGCGCAGACCATGGCCGTCAATACCCTGGTGCTGGGGCAGGTCGGCTTCCTGTTCAACTGCCGCTCACTGTACGAATCGAGCCTGCGGCCGCGGCTATGGTTTACCAATCCGGCGGTCTGGATTGCGGTCGGGGTGCTCATTCTGCTGCAAGGCCTGTTCGTCTATGTGCCGGTCATGAACCTCTGGTTCCACACCGCTGCGCTCGCCGCGCGCGACTGGCTGCTGCCGATTGGCGTCGGCATCGGCATCTTTCTGTTGATCGAGAGTGAGAAGGCGGTGGTCCGGTGGCTCAGGCCCAAGCCAAGTCCGCGTCCGGCCGGTCGTCTGATCACGCCAAGGTTACGGAGTCTGTTGCGCTTGTATCGCCGTCAGGGCAATCGTGAAGACGATGTCATCCACCAGGGCGCCGCGCGAAAGATCATTGACGGGCTTGCGCAACCCTTGCAGCATCGGGCCGACCGACACGACGTTGGCGCTACGCTGCACGGCTTTGTAGGTGGTGTTGCCGGTGTTCAGGTCGGGAAAGATAAAGACGGTCGCCTGCCCAGCCACCAGGCTGCCCGGCGCTTTCTGCCGCCCCACGTCGGCGGTTGAGGCCGCGTCGTACTGCAACGGGCCATCGAGCACCAGATCCGGGTACTTCGCATGGGCGATTTCGGTAGCCATCCGCACCTTGTTCACGTCATCGCCGGTTCCCGACAAACCGGTGCTGTAGCTGATCATCGCTACCTTGGGTGTGATGCCGAATGCGGCGGCACTGTCCGCGCTCTGTTGGGCGATCTCGGCCAACTGATCCGCCGTGGGGTCCGGATTGATGGCGCAGTCGCCATAGACCAGCACCTGGTCCGGCATGAGCATGAAAAAGACCGATGAGACAATCGACGCACCGGGCGCGGTCTTGATCAACTGCATGGCTGGACGTACCGTGCTGGCGGTGGTGTGCACTGCGCCCGAAACCAGACCGTCCACATCGCCGACCGCGAGCATCATCGTGCCGACGACGACGACATCTTCGAGCTGTTCGAGCGCTTGGGTCGGCGTCAGGCCCTTGGCCTTGCGCAACGCCACCATGGCATCGACATAGTCGACGCGGATGGTGTCGGGATCCAGTATTTCCAGGCCGGCCGGCAGGGTGATGCCTTGGGCGGCCGCGACCATCTCAATGGCTTCACGCTTGCCTAAGAGCACGCAGTGGGCAATTCCCTTCGCCTCGCAGATCGCGGCGGCGCGCAGGGTGCGGGGCTCTTCCCCCTCCGGCAGGACGATGCGTTGTTGCGCGGCACGGGCCTTCTGAATGAGTTGATAACGAAAGGCCGGCGGCGAGAGTTTGGTATTTTCCCGCAGGTGAAAGGCGGCTGAAATCGTCTCGGCGTCCAGATGCTCGGCCACGCAATCGAGCACGGTGTTCATACGCGCGATGTCATCCTTGGGGACCGTTCGTGGAATATGGCTGACCTGGCGCGCTGTTCCATAACTGTCATCGTCGGAGCCCAGGATCGGCAGCCCGGACGTCAGTGCCGGGCCGGCGAATTCCATGACCCGCGGGGCAATCGCGCTGGCGTGGGTGAGCAAGATTCCGGCGAGTTCGATGCCGCGGCTGGCCGCCAGCGCGCAGGCCAGAATCACGTCGTCCCGGTCACCGGAGGTGATCACCAGCACCCCTGGACGCAGTCGCGGGATCACTTCGGCGACGGACCGCGCGGCGGTCACGAACTCGGTGACGCGGCGGGTATCGAGTTCGCCCCGCCAGACCAGGTCGGCATGCAGGTGCTGTGCGATGTCCAGGGTCCGCGGTGCGCGCAGGATGGGGTTTTCCGGAACCACGCCCCAGATGCGGACCTGTCCGAGCTTGTTCTGGGCCAACACCGGGTCGAAACGCTCGGGAGCCTTGTTGAAGATGACCCCGGCCACGCGGCAATCCTCGTTTGCGAACTGACTGGCCGCCAGGCGTGATTCGGTGACGGCCTGCGGCAGTGAGGCGTCGGCGACCAGCACGACCTCGGCCTTGAGGCTGCGCGCCAGATCGACATTCAGTTGCGACGCGAACGGGTGCTCCGCGTCAGTGTGCAGTCCCTCCACGACGAGAACGCCGACACCCGTGCTCGCGTTCATGCATAGAGCCACCACGTCCTCGAGCAGTTGGCTGGTCTGGTTGGCGGCGATCCGTTCTGCCGAGTCGGCCAGCGCAAGCGCCGCGGGTACCGGGATCTGAAAGATCTCCCTGGCGAAATGATCCGAGTTGTCTTCTTGTTCCTGGGCGATTGGTTTGACGAATCCGACCTCAACGCCGAGTCGCTGCAGGGCGCGCACGATTCCCAGCGCTGCTGATGTCAGCCCCACGCCCTGCCGAACCGGTGTCACAAGGAAAGTCTGCGTGAAGCTGGAGTTCATGGGATCAAGTCTCGATTGCGGCGAGTATGGCGGATGCCTACCTGCCAGCCTTGAGTGTAGCGGGTCTGCTGCCGTGCGCGCCGGTGTTTATCGCCTTCGTGCCTGATGTCCGGACATGGCGTGGGCGTAGGGGCGGGTTTGAAACCCGCCCCGACATCCGGCTATCGGGTTGGACACGCATGTCACCCGACATGACCTGTTGGTCAGGTCCGGTTGATCGGCACGCCGCCGGCCCAAGGTCCGCACCGGGTCATCGCGGCCCCGCGGGGGTCATTGCAGGCCAGCGATGACCTGGCGGATCAGTCCGAGGAAGACCACGCGCTCGTCCGCCGCGAGCCCCGCCAGCGCTTGGGCGTTCACCGCCTCGGCCGCCGCCGTCGCCACGCCTTCGAGTGCGCGCGCCGGTTCCGTCAGCCAGATACGTTGGGCTCGCCCGTCGGTGGGGTCCTGGCGGCGCTGGATCAGCCCGTCACGCTCCATGCGCGTCAGGGTGTTGGCCATGGTGGGCTGCTCGATGTCCAGGCGCTCGATCAGCTCGCGCTGGGTCAGGCCGTCGTCCTCCCACAGCACCAACAGCGCCGGAAAGGTTCCGGTGCTCAGACCGAGCGGCTTGATGCGCGCCTGCAGTGCGCGCGCGAACAGCCGTGCCAGATGGTTGGCGAGATAGCCCGCCGAGTCGTCTTTGCTGAAGCTCATACCCACTAAATAGCACTTGCATAGCGTGGTATGCAATCTTCCGCCGCTTTTCCCTCCTTCGGCGCTTCGACCGGTATCCACGAAGTTTCCTGAGCAGTTGTTAAGGGCGTCGAACGCGATAGCTGCACCTAAGGGCGGGTTTCAAACCCGCCTTGACGGTAAGTCGATGTCCGCATCCCAGGTGCGAAGGCTATACTTGCCATACCGATCTAAGGCAATTTCTGCCTGATCCCTGGAGCAACAGCAAGTGTCAATGAAGCATGTAATCGTCACCTTGGCCGCGGCCATGACGCTCTCCCTGACCAGCGCACTCTGCGCCCAGACCGCCACGGACGAGGCGGCCGCCGCTCAAGACTACAAACGCATGACGATGGACGAGGCCACTGCCGCGGACGATAAATTTCATGCGAATCGCACCCAAGCCAATATGCTTGCCCGCGACAAGGCTGAGGCGGAGGCCGCGGAGGCCATCAAGCAGGCGCACGCTGCCGAGGACCGGGCGAGGGCTGACAGGGAAAGCGCAGTGAAGGCCGCCAGTCCACGGTAGATCCGAACATCGTCGTCCAGACCGATGTGCGCGACGAACCGGTGCGGAGCGTCCTCGCGCAGCGGAGCCGATCCAGATCAGGAGATCGCCCTCATGTTCCCTTTCCTCATTGCCTGCTTGCTTGCGTTGCTCGCTGTGGGCGCGCCGCAGGCCGCCCGGATTGCACTTTATGACGACCCGGCCTGGATCGCCGCCGGGACTCCGACCGCTTCGGCCGATGCGCTCGCGGCCCTGCTGATCAACGAGGGTCATTCACTGTCGCGCTTCTCCGGACTCAGCGGTGCGAATGTCTCGGCGGGTCTGAGCGGTGCCGACCTGGTGCTGTTTCCCGAGATGCTTACATACGGCAATCTCGCGGCGAATCTGGACCATGAAGCGGTCGTCGCACTGGGTGATTTCGTCTCCGACGGGGGCGGTCTGATTGCCGTGGGCGACTATGCCTATCGGTTGTTGAATACGATTTTTCACCCGGCTTGCGATTTTATTTCGGTTTACTGCTTCGCCGGCTCCGGCAGTATGGGTGACAACGCGCTGGAGGCGAATGTCGCGCTCGGCACCCCCTACGCCGGAGCGCCCGCGACCCTCGCTGCTTTCCAGCGTGACGCAATCAACGCATACGCGTTCTTCCCCCTGGACGGTTTGAATCTCTACCGCGATCCCTATGACGGCACCACGGTCATGACGGCCAGATCCGGTGCCGGCGGTTATGGTTATTTCGCCTGGGGCTTTGACGGGTCAGTCCCCGTCGGCACCCGTGATGGCGGCTGGGCTGATCTGCTGGGAATCATGGTGAGCGATCTCGCTGCAGTTCCCATGCCGCCTACGGCCTTGCTTCTGGTCGGCGCGCTGCCGCTGGCGCTGCGCCGTCAGCGTTCAGCGTCAAGAGGGTTCCGGCGCGTCGCCAATGAACGGAAAAACGCCAGATAGGCCCTTGCCGCGGGCACCAGCCCGAACGGCGCCGCGGCCCGCCGCAATGTCTCGCGATCCAGATTCCCGCCGGCGAGCCGGGTGAGTTCGGCGTCGATGGCGGCGGCCAGGGCGGCGGGGTTGCCGATCGGGACCAGGGGGCCGCGTTGCCCGTTCCGGAGCAATTCGCGCACGCCCCCGGTGCAGTCGGTGGCGATCACGGGGGTGCCCAGGGCCATGGCCTCGACCAGGGCGTTGGGCAGGCCCTCCCGCCGTGAGGACAGCACCAGCAGGTCGGCGCGGGCGAGATAGGGGAACGGATCGGCGACGAATCCGGGCAGATCCAGTCGCGCGTCGATCGCGAGTCGGCGGGCGAGCGCGGCGAGGCGCGCGCGTTCCTTACCCTCGCCGATGATCAGCAGTCGCGCCCGCGGCTGCTCCAGGCGTGCGAAGGCGCGCAGCAGGGTCGCAAAGTCCTTGACCTTGCGCAGTCCGCCCAGGGCGATGATGACGGGCGGGCGTCCGGCGCCCCGTGGTGCGGTCAGCCAGGGGTGGGTGCAGGGGGCGGCGGCCAGGGTTTCCAGGTCATCGGGGCAGATGGGATTGTTCAGCACCGCGATCGGCACGTCCGTCACCCCGAAGGTCCGCCGCAGATCGTCGGCGACCGCGTGCGAGACCGCGGTGAGGCCGTCCAGGCGCCGGTAACAGGTACGGATGCGGCGCGTCTCGCTCAGGGTCTTGAAGGGGTTCCAGCGGTGCGCGGAGAAGCGTCCGGACATCAGGGTGCCGACCGCGGCCACCAGCCGGGTGCCGCCCCCGACCGTCGGCGGCAGCGCAGCGCGAGCGGTCAGGGCCGCCAGGTCGTCCTTGAGCTTGCCGGTGACCAGCCAATCCGGGCGCTCGCGGGCCATGAAGTCGCGCAGAAATTCCACGCGCGGCGCGGCGACGGGCAGGATGCGGATGGCCGGGTCCAGGTCCTGCAGATAGGCATGCCGCGGGTCCCCGACCAGGAACCAGGTCTCGACCCCGAGCCGGGCGAGTCCGCGGGCGAGGTTGGTGAAGTTGCGTTCGACCCCGCCGTCCTCGAAGTCGCTCGCCACCAGCGCGATGCGCTCATTCCCCATGATGGTGGATCACGTCGGGGCCGAGCATCAGCCGCAGATAGAGGTCGGCATTGCGCTGGGCCTCATAGCGCTCGCCGCCCTCGCGCAGGGTCGCGGCCGGGAGCGGGTCGGCGAGGGTGGCGGCCAGCGCGGCGGCCAGGGCGTGCGGATCGCCGGGCGGGACCAGGGGGCCGAGGCGGCCGTTTTGGAGGATCTCGCGCGGACCGGCGCCGCATTCGGTGCTGACCACGGGTGTGCCGAGCGCCAGGGCCTCGATCAGCACGGTGGGCAGGGCGTCCCAGAACGAGGACAGGACCACCAGGTCCGCCCGCTGCAGGAAGGGGTAGGGGTTGGACGCCCAGCCGGGCATATCGACCGCCGCGGTGAGCCCCAGCGCGGCGCGTGCGGATTCGATCTCGGGGCGCAGCCGGCCGTCGCCGATGATCAACAGCCGACAGTCACGCTGTTGACGTAACCGGGCGAAGGCGTCCAGCAGGGTGGGCAGGTCCTTCTCGTACTCCAGCCGGCCGGCGAAGACCAGGACCGGGATGTCGCGTTGCCCGCGCTCGTCGCGGAACCAGGGGTGGTCGATCGGTGCCTGCGCCAGTGCCGGCATTTCCGGCGTCACGATCGGATTGGGGATGGTGGTTATCGGTGCCGCTGCGCCCAGGAGCGCGCGCAGGTCTTGCGCGGTGTCCTCCGAAATGGCGACGATGCCCTGATTGCGGCGGTAGTAGCGCTGGAATTCGGCGCGGCGGCGGCGGCCCTTGATACCCTTGAGGTGATCCAGCTTGACACTCATACGTCCATGCACGGTGACAAAGACCGGGGTGCGGGTGCCGGCCAGGCGGGCGGCTTTGAGCGTGAACACATCCTCGCGGATGCGATGGGTGAGGATGGCCGCCGGTCGGCGGCCGTGCAGATAGAAGGCCATGGCCGGCACCCGGCTCCAGGGTGTCATCCGCCCCATCGGGACCAGCCGCACCCCGGGGTCGGTCGCCTCGGGGATGGGGTCGGGGGCGGCGGTGATCAGCAGGTCCGTCGGGACACCGCGCGCGACAAAGCCGTTGGCCAGCCGGGCGGCGATCTTGGCGGTACTGCCGCCGTCGAAGGGACCGCAGTAGACGGCGAGCCGGGGGTGTTCAGTCATGCGCAGGCTCCGCCTGATCAGGCTGCCGCGTCCTGCCCAGTTGAAAGCTGTAGAGCACCCCCAGGAACAGAATGCAGAAGAACCGCAGGTCCAGATTGACGACGCGAAAGTCGTACAGACAATAGAGCAGCAGCATGATGCCGCCCAAGGTCAGGAAGGCGCGCAGGTCCGGGGCCACGCACGGGTCCGACCAGAGGCCGCGGTAGGCGCGCAGCAGCACACCCAGCAGCAGGGTCGCAATCAGCACGCCGACCAGACCGAAGCGCGTCAGGATTTCCATCGCCACGCTGTGCAGGTGTGAGGCCGCGGGTGCATTGGCGAGTTGGTAAGCGTCGACCGCGACTACGCGCTGCGGGACCAGGAACTCGGTGGTACTGGTGCCTGGGCCGAAGCCCAGCAGCGGCTGCTGGGCGAAGGTTTGCAACCCTACCTTAATCAGGTTGAGGCGGATCGTCACGGACCCGGTGTAGCTCAGTTCCTCCCGGCTGCCGAGCGTGATAGCTTGCCAGTCCTCGACCTGACGGTGCTTGGTTACCCACAGCAGCGACCCCGCCAGTGCGATGGCGAGTGCGGCGGCGGCAAGCGCGAGACGCGACTGACGTGGTGACTGTTGGCCGAGGCGCCGCGCTTCACGGCGCCGCATCATCGCATAGAGCACCCCGGCCAGCGCCAGGCTCACCGCCGCGCCGCGCGACTGGGTGACCGCCAGGACAAACAGCGACAGGGCGATACCCAGCGACCAGAGGACCCAGCCGACGCCGTGACGCGCCCGCCCGCCAATGCGCAGCCCCGTGATGCGCGCGCGAAACAGCACGAGCCCCACCAACACGACCGAGGCAAGGAAGGCCAGTCCCAGCGCGGCGAAGCCGAAGTCGTAGCGCATCCCACCCAGGATTTCGGGCAGCAGCGCCCAGTCACTCTTGCGCAGCACGCCGCAGGCCAACCCCAGGGCCGCGGCACCCAGCACCGGCCAGACCTGGGTCGGGTCGCGGCGCAGCCACCAGGCGATGACGAAGAACAGCAAGGGTGCGCTCCAGGCTGAAATTGCCCGCCATTGATCGGTCGCGATGGCGGGAAAGATCCAGGCGGCGCGCACCGCCAGCAGGCTGGTCACCAGCACGACGGCGAGCAGCAGCAGGAACGCCGGCTCGCGGCGCAGGTGGCGCCACTGGCCGGGGACTTCCGTCAGGAATAAGGCGACCAGCAAGGCCAGCGCGACATTCGCCGGGCCGGTAATCGACCAGGCGGTGACAGCAAAGATCAGGAGCAGGCCCCGTGCGATCAGGGGTTTACTCATGAGGGAGCGTGACGTGCGTTCAGTTGCGTTCATGGGCGGACGACTGCTCGGTTTCGATCGGCGCGGACCCTGGTTTGCGCGGCACCAGCGCGCGCACCCAGCGGGACCAGGCGCGCGGGGTCCAGGGGCGCAAGGCCAGCGCGCGGGTGTGCCATGATAAGGCTTCACGGCGGCGGCCCTCGCGGGCGAGCAAGAGTCCCAGTTCCGAGCAGCGGGCGGCGAGCTTCTTGTCGGCGGCCGGCAGGTAGGGTGTCAGGCCGGGATCAGTGGACCAGCGCGGATGGCGGGCGATGCGCGCGAGTGCGGCCTCCTGGACCGCGATGCTCTCTTGTAGCAGGGCGATGCGCCCGTGGGAGAGATTGGCCCCGTGCCAACAATAGTCGATCAGGATCTCCGGTACCGCCGCGACCGGGAAGGCCTCCACAAGCCGCAGCCACAGGTCCCAGTCGCCCGCCAGGTGGTAGGCCGGGTCGAAGACTCCGACCTGCTCCAGCGCGCAGCGGCGCAGGAGCACGGTGGACGCGGCCATGATGTTGACCCGCAGCAGCCGGCCCAGGGCATCGGTAGGGTCGCTGGGGACCTGGAGCGGATTGTGCCGCTCCGCAAGCTCGCGCCCCTGCGCGTCGATCCCGCGGGTGTCGGTGTAACAGAGCCCGAGCCGCGCATCGGCAGCGAAGCGGGCGAGTTGGCGCTCCAGCTTGCCCGGCCGCCAGGCGTCGTCCTGGTCCAGCAGGCCGATGAATTCGCTGTCGCACGCCGCGATGGCCGCATTGCGGGTCGCCTGGGTGTTGCCGTTGGCGACCTGGATCAGGCGCACCGGCGGACCGAAGGACGCGACGATGGCGGCTGAGCCGTCACGGCTGCCGTCATCCGCCACCACGATCTCCAGATCGCGCTCGCCTTGGGCGAGCACGCTGTTGATCGCCGTGCGGATGAAGGCTTCGCCGTTGTGACAGGGGATGATGGCGGCTACGCGGGGCATCGGGGCAACCTCATGGCCTCCAGATAGGCGTCGGTGGCGGCCTCGATCGCGTAGGGCCGGGCGGCCGCGCGCAACCGGGCGGCCGGGATGGGCGCGTCCAGTGTGTCGAGCATGGCCTGCGCCAGCGCGGCGACATCGTCCACCGGCACCAGCGGGCCGTAACGGCCATCCTGAAGCACTTCGCGCGGGCCGCTCAGGCAATCGGTCGCGACTGCCGGGGTGCCCACCGCCAGCGCCTCGATCAGCACGAAACCCAGCCCCTCCCAGCGCGAGGTGAAGGCAAACAGATCGGCATGCGCCATGAAGGCATAGGGTTGCGGCACGTAGCCCGGCAGCGCGAAGTCCCGGGCGACTCCCAACTCGGTCGCCAGCGCGAGCAGGGCGGCGCGCTCCCCGCCGCGCCCCAGAATCATCAGCCGGCAGGGACGCTGCGACCGGACCCGGGCAAAGGCGCGCAGGAGGGTGTCGAAGCCCTTGCGGTGGCACAGCTCCCCGGCACTCAGGATCAAGGGCGCCGTCGGGTCACCGAGCCAGGGGTGGTCCGGGCGCGGCAGGTCGGCGGTGAACAGCGCGTCCGGCACCACCGGCGAGGGCACGACCCGGATCAGCGCGCGCGCGAGCCCGGTATAGGCCGCCATGTCAGCGGCGACCCCGGCGCTGGTGACGATCACCTGATCGGCGAATGGATAAAGCCGGCCCATGGAAGTGCGCTGCACCCAGCGCTCCAGGGGTCCGCGGGTGGCCAGATCGATGGAGATCGTCGTGCCCGAGCTGAAGACCAGCCGGGTCGGCCGCGGCGTCCCGAGCCGTGCCAGGGTGCGGGCGAACAGGGCGGTGCGATTCACCCGATCCTTATCCGAGAGCAACACCGCCGGGCGTTCGCGCCGCAGGTAACCGACGAGCGCGGGCAGGCAGCCATAGGTATGACGGGAGCCCAGGTCGATCACCCGCACGCCCGGCGGAATCGCCGGCAGGTCCGGCCCATGGCGGCGCACCTTGAGCAGATCGACCTGATAACCGCGCCGGGCCAGCGCCGGAATCAGGTGCTGCGCCGCCCGATCGACCCCGCTGTGACCGGAGGTGGAAAAGAAGCAGGCGATGCGCGGAATGTCGGTCTGCGGATTCTCCAGATTGGCAACGGCCGGCGGCAGAAACTGCTGGTGATCGATGACAGCGGTCATGATGCGACAAGAATGCCTATACTGTCTTCATCTGTATTCATTTGTGGGTAGGTCTCCCGGCTCGTGAAATAGGTCATTGAAAGATCGGTTCAGCAAACAAGAAATCTTGGCGGTGGTCATCATTCCGATCAGCGTGGTGACCGCGATGACGTTGGTCCGCACAGCGCACCCTACACCCACTCTAACGGATCTTCCTCAGGCCCTGGCAGCCGCCCCGGTTCTTCGATGAACAACCGGTGCCAGATGGCGAACTGCATGAGCCCGTAGAGTTCCCGGGCGCCGCCTCGACCGGCCTGTCGCACGGCGACCAGGGCGGGGATGGCGGCGGGTTCGAACCATTCGCGGATGCCGCGGTTGGCGATCAGCCGTTCACCCAGGCGGCGCGCCAGATCGCCGGTCAGCCAGTCGCCCACCGGGACATGGAAGCCGCGTTTCGGCCGTTCCAGATGACCGGGCGGCAGCAGTGGTGCGGCCCACTGTTTCAGCAGCCATTTGCCCTGGTGCCGACGCACTTTGAGCCGGTCCGGCAGGGACAGGCCGAATTCGACGACACGGTGGTCGAGGAAGGGCACGCGCCCCTCCAGCCCAAAGGCCATCAGCATCCGGTCGGTCTTGACCAGCAGGTTGTCGGGCAGGGCGGTGACCAGGTCGGTGTACTGGCGGCGCTGCATGTCGGACCAGGCCGGCGGGGTCTCCTGCCAGGCCGCGACGAAGGGCGCGCGATCCGCCCCGGGTGCACCGCGCAGGGCCGGACCCATCACCCGCCGGGACCAGCGGCCCGACCACTGCCCGCGGGTGCGGAAGCCGCCGCTGCCGGGGTGGAGCACTGACTTGAACCAGCGTTCCAGGGGCCGCGGGTGGTAGCGGCGGTAACCGGCGAAGGCCTCGTCGCCGCCCTCGCCGGAAAACACCACCTTGAGTTCGGCGGCCGCGGTCTGGGCGAGGATGGCGGTGGGCAGGCTGGCGTAATCGCGCATCAGTTCATCGGCGGCCCACACGGTCAGCGGGAGACGGGTGAACACCTGCTCCAGGGTCAGTTCCAGCGGGCTATGGTCGAACCCGAAGTGGGCGGCCACCCGCGCCGCCGCGGTGAGTTCATCGGCCATGGCGGTGCCGCGATAGCCCACCGAAAAGGAGCGAATGCGTCCGGCCCCGTGCTGATGGAGCAGTGCCGCCAGCACTGCCGAGTCCACCCCGCCGGAGAGAAAGAGCCCGAAGGGCACGTCGGAGCGCATGTGCTCGTGCATGGCCGCATGCATCAGCCCATCGAGTGTTTCGCGCGCCGTGTCGGCGTCGATAGTCCGCGGGGTGACGTCCAGGGCCGACCAGTAACGGTGCCGCTCGAGGCGCAGGTCCGGGTGGATGATCAGGGCTTCGCCGGGCAGGACCCGGTGGATGCCGTGCAGCAGGGTGTCCTCCCCGCCGGCGAACTGGTTTTGCAGGAAGCGGCGCAGTGCCCCCGGGTCGACCTCGGGCCGCCCCGGCAGGACCGGCAGCAGGGCCTTGATCTCGGAGGCGAAGGCGACCCGATCCGGCAGTCGCGTATAGAACAGCGGCTTGATGCCGAGCCGGTCGCGTCCGAGGATCAGACAGCCGGTGCGGGCGTCGTGCAGGGCGAAAGCGTACATCCCGCGCAGTTGACTGAGGAAGTCGAGCCCATGGACCGCGTAGGCGTGCAGAATGGTCTCGGAGTCGGAGTCGGTGAGGAGCTGACGTCCCTGTCGACGCAGGTCGGCATTCAATTCCAGATAGTTGTAGACCTCCCCGTTGGCCGCCAGGGCCAAGGACCCATCGGCCGCGACCATGGGCTGATGCCCGGTCGCAAGCCCGATGATCGCGAGCCGGGTTTGGGCCAGCCCGACCGGCCCGGCGCAGTAGATGCCGTGATCGTCCGGTCCGCGGTGGGCCAGCGCGGCAGCCATGGTGCGCAGTTGGTCCGGGTCCGGGGCCAGTCCGGTGCGCATCAGTAAGCCGGTTATGCCGCACATTGGCGCGTCCTCATTGATCTGCTCACGGCGTCGCCCCGTGGCGACCGCTCTCGTCGAGTACGACGCCGTTTCTGGTCTCCAAGACCAGTTGCGGCACGGTGGCGCCCAAGGGGTGGACGCGGATGTCGCCGAGCGCGGTCCGGACCTCAATGTGGTCCCAGGCCGTCGGGTCGATGCCGACGGTGAGCGTGGTGTCTTTCTCAGTGAAGAGGCCGGTGTGGGTGACGGTGTAGGCGATGGCGTCGTCCGTGCGGTCGAGCGCGCCCAGGACGCGACTGGTCGGCAGACCAAAACCGCGACCTTTGAGTCGGATGGCGGCCGCTGCAGCGGTGTCGCCGAGGGGGAACAGGGTCAGGTTCGCGGCGTCCGCGGTCAGGCGCAGGGTGCGCGGCCCGGATGCGGCGGCGAGGGCCTGGACTTCCAGATTCCGTGTTTCCTGAACGGGAGTGGCGAGCAGCACGCCGAACAGCATGGCCGCCGCAGCGAGTCCATAGGCGCCCACCGTGAGTGCCGGATAGCGTAGCGGGCGGGGTGCCGCGGGCGACCGGCCGACTGCCGCGGCCTCCCGTTGCGGAATGCGCAGTACCAGATAATAGAGCACGAAGGCGACACCATAGGCGAGCACCGCGGACCAGATGACGTCCGACAGGAAGTGATCCCCGGCGCTCATCCGACCGATCCCCAGCAGGGTCCCCAGGACCATCGAGGACAGCAGTGCGGCCAGCGCGAGCCGCAGTCGCCGACGCTGCCGGATCAGGTAGAAGACCCCGAGCAGGTAACCCACCGAGCTGTGTCCGCAGGGGAATGACTTGCCCTTGCCCTCGGCGGTGCGCGCCAGCGGCGGAACATAAGCCTGGGTGCCGCCCAGGGCGAGTGTCTGATGCGGGCGGGGGCGGCCCCAGTGGTCTTTGAAGACGCCATTGATGATCAGACCCGGACCGAGCAGGGTCGCGACCAGGATCAAGGTCGCGTAGATCTGCAGCTGTCGCAACCGCGGCCAGATCCGGGCAGCCCCGATGGTCAGCAGGCTGCCGATCAACAAGAGTCCGGCGATCAGGGGCGAGGCCTGGTAGAGCAACACCCAGAACCAGCGGCCGGACTCCCACCAGGGGTCTTCGGCGGCGGGATGGTAAAACAACGCGGCGGCCTGGGTGTCCAGGTCGGTCCACCAAAAGGGCAGGGTACCGACCAGGGCCAGCAGCACCAGGACGATGAGTTGAGCGGGCCAGTAGCGGCGCCGGGTCGCGGATGTTTGCACGGAATCGTTGCTCGGGGGCGGGCGGGATAGCAGAGGACAGGCGCGAGGGTAGCCGTCCGGCACCGGAATCTCAATTAGCAGATGATTGGCGCGTCAGTGGCGCTGCGGACAACCGGGTGATTTCGCCGAGTCACTCTTGGTACGCATTGCCGCAGGAATGCTCCCGATCGTCACCCGGCCGGCGAGCGGTCAGGGAAGGCGGGCGGGGTTCAGGACGCGCCGCCGCGCAGCCAGCGACGGATTTCCGGCAGATGGCGACGGCTCACCGGGAGGCGTTCCGGGCAGTCGCGCAGGTGGACCTCGAGGTTGCCTTCGGCATCCTTGTCAAGCGCGCTCAGCCGGGAGCGCGCCACCAGGGCGTTGCGGTGGATTCGCACGAACAGATCCTGGAATTCGTCCTCCAGTGACTTCAGGGACTCGTCCACCAGGAGTTCGCCGCCGATGTGGTGAACCGTCACGTACTTGTGTTGGGCCTGCAAATAGAGGACATTCTCGAGCGGGACTGTTTGTAGTCCGCCCCGATAGTGAGCGCTGAGCGAGTGTCGACGTCCCTGATGCGTCTCGTCGCGGGTGATCAGCGCGGCCTGTTGGGGTCGGGTGGGGATGCGCGCCCGCTCCAATGCCTCCTGCAGTCGCTCACGTCGTACCGGTTTGACCAGGTAGTCGTCGACCCGATGCTCGAAGGCCGCCAGGGCGTACTGTTCATACGCGGTGACCAGGATGATCGCCGGCGGCGGTTCGAGCCGAGCGATCTGCTCGGCTGCTTCCAGGCCATTGAGGCCAGGCATCTGCACATCCAAGAGCACCACATCCACGGGTTTGGTGCAGCACAATGCCACCGCCTCGATGCCATCGCTTGCCTCACCTACCAGCGCGTAATCGCCGGCCAACTCCGCAAGCATTCGCGCCAACCGCTCCCGTGCCGGAGCCTCGTCATCGACGACCAGGATGTTCATTTTCGTTGCCATGGATAGGGGAATACCAACCGAACCTGATAATCGCCTTCGATTCGCGAGACGATCACCCGCGCCTCCCCCTCGAACATCGCGGCCATGCGTTGTTTGACGTTATCCAGCGCGATATGGTTTCCGCCGGTGTGGCGTTCGCCCGGCTCGTTTTCTTCCGGCAGGCTGTTGCGGATGCTGACATTCACCTGCGCACGGCGATAGCGCCCGCTGATCCGGATCAGCCCGGGCCGGCGCGATGCCGCGATGCCGTGATAAACCGCATTCTCTACCAAGGGTTGAAGGATCAAGGGGGGCAGCATCGCATCGCCTGGCAGGTCTTCGACGTCCCACAGGACTTGGAGCCGGTCGCCGAGCCGCTGCTTTTCGATGTTGAGATATCGATAGGACAATTCCAGTTCCTTGGCCAGCGTCGAGGCCGAGTTCGCGTTTGCGAGCGTGGCGCGGAACAGGTCAGCCAGGTCCTGGACAACCTCTTCAGCCGCCCGCGGGTTAGTCTGCGTGAGGTTGGCGATAGTGTTCATGCTGTTGAACAGAAAATGGGGTCGGATGCGCGCCTGGAGCTTTTGAAAGCGGGCCTCCGCCTCCGCTTCGACTTGCGCCCGCCACTGCTGATGAAGATAAAGATAGCGCAGTAACATCCCCCCAAGAATTGCGCTGATCCCCAGGGTGCGGGCCAGGATCACGGCGAATCCCTCGTCCGGGAAAACTTGAATCCGCAGTGTCGCTTGCGGAAACTCGTACGCGCCCCAGGTCACCAGGGCGGCAACGCTCATCAGGATCAGCCAGGCCAGCAGCGCCGCGGTGCGATCCCTGACCCGCCTCAGTACCTGGCGCAAGCCGCAGAGCGCACCGCAGGCGAGTAACGAGAAGATCAGCATGAACAGTGACATGGGGCCCAAGCCTCCCCAGACCGCAGCGACCCGGCAGTGGGATGCCAAAACCAGGCTGATGCCGAGCAATTGTGTGGTCAGGATCACACGGACGGTCATGTGCAGCCCACAGAAATCGGGCGAAAACCCACCGTGCGGCGGGGGCGGGTCGACGTCATCAAAGGGATTTTGCACGGCTCCCGGTCCTGCCCCGACGGGGGCGCATGTAGAATGCCTCATTTCCCACCGGTCGGACTTCTCGATGCACGAGCCAAGCCACAACTCCAGCGCCGGGGCCGCAAAGCCCTGGGCCGGGCGTTTCAACGCCCCTACCGATGCCTTTGTCGAGGCTTTCACCGCCTCGGTCGACTTCGATCGCCGTCTCTATCATTACGACATCCAGGGCTCCATTGCCCACGCCACCATGCTGGCCCGGCAAGGCATCCTGAGTCAGGCCGAGTGCGATCAGATCGTCACCGGTCTCGACGCCGTGCGGGCGCGGATCGATGCCGGCGCGTTCACCTGGTCGATTCCCCTGGAAGACGTCCATATGAACGTGGAAACCGCGCTCACCGAGGCGATCGGCGACGCCGGCAAACGCCTGCATACCGGCCGCTCGCGCAACGATCAGGTTGCCACCGACGTGCGGCTGTGGCTGCGCGACGAGATCGACCTGATCCGGATCGCCATCGCCCGCCTGCAGACGGCCCTGCTCACGCTGGCCGAGCGTGAGGCGGACACCGTCATGCCCGGCTTCACCCACCTCCAGGTGGCCCAGCCGATCACCTTCGGCCATCACATGATGGCCTGGTTCGAGATGCTGGAGCGGGACCGCGCCCGGCTGGCCGATTGCCGCGGTCGCGTCAACGTCATGCCGCTCGGGGCGGCCGCGCTGGCCGGTACCACGTATCCCGTCGACCGGCACTTCACCGCTCAACTGCTGGGTTTCGACCACCCGGCCGAGAACTCGCTGGATGCCGTGTCGGATCGCGACTTTGCCATTGAGTTTACTGCCGCCGCGGCTATCCTGATGATGCATCTGTCGCGTTTTTCGGAAGAACTGATCCTCTGGGCTTCCGCGCAGTTCGCCTTTGTGGAACTGTCCGACAGTTTTTGCACCGGCTCCTCGATCATGCCCCAGAAAAAGAACCCGGATGTGCCGGAGCTGGTGCGCGGCAAGAGCGGGCGGATCTTCGGCCACCTGATGGGTCTCCTGACGCTGATGAAGGGTCAGCCGCTGGCCTATAACAAGGACAATCAGGAGGACAAAGAGCCGCTGTTCGACACGGTCGACAACCTTAAAGGCTGTCTCAAGGTGTACGCCGAGATGATGGGGCAGGTCACATGCCGGCGCGCGCGGATGCGCACGGCCGCGGCCCAAGGTTTCAGCACCGCCACCGACCTCGCCGACTATCTGGTGCGCAAGGGCATCCCCTTTCGCGACGCCCACGAGATCGTCGGCAAGGCGGTGGCGCTGGGGGTGCGCGAGGGGCGTGACCTGGCCGAGCTGACCATCGATGAATTGCGGGAGTTCTCCGAGCGCATCGAATCCGATGTCTATGCCGTGCTGACCCTCGAAGGATCGGTTGCCGCCCGTGATCATCTGGGCGGCACGGCGCCCGCCCAAGTGCGTGCCGCAATTGGCCGCGCCCGGTTGCGGCTGGCCGAGGGCTGAGGGTCATGGATAGTCTGGACGAGCTGAACGCCCGCCTGGTCCGCTTCGCCCAAGAGCGCGACTGGGAGCAATTCCATTCCCCTAAGAATCTGTCGATGGCGCTGGCGGGGGAGGTCGGTGAGTTGCTGGAACATTTCCAATGGCTCACCCAGGAGCAAAGCCGGACACTCGGCCCGGAGAAAAAAGAGCAGGTGGCGCAGGAACTGGCCGACTGCCTGATCTACATCCTGCGTCTCTGCGAGCGTCTGGACATCGACCCCATCGCCGCCGCCTACCGCAAGATCGCCATCAACGAGCAGCGCTATCCGGCCGACCGGGTGCGCGGGGATGCGCGGCGGGCGGGGGAGTATCCTGACTGATCCGTCGTGCAAGCCGCTTGTTGAGTCAGCCGACCGCAGGTACGATCGATCACACGGCGGCGGACCCGGCGCCCGGCGCTGCTCGTTTCGGTCTACAGTCTGGTCTTATCGGGTTAAACGGCGATGAAATATTATTTCGGGGCGGTTTGTGTGCTCTTCGGCGCCTGGTTGGTTTATCGGGCGCTGGCCCATCGCAAGGCGGTACTCGGCGCGCGCGAACGCGTCGGGGGCGTCCCGCGCGAGCGACCGGTCTCACGGCAAATGCAGGGGTTGCAGTCGCTGCGCGCGGGTTTGGCGCCGCTTTTTGTGCTGGGTGTCCTCCTGGCCGGTATCGCCTTGTCCATCCTGTGGTTCGTCATCGATCAGCAGGGGATCTTCTCGATTGTCGACATCCTGGGCTTCCTGGTGGCGATCTTCGCCTATGCCTACTCGATGTTCGTGCGCCTGCGGTACAGCAATCTGGGTTTGGATCTGAGTCCGGCGGATTGACGTCTTATTTGGCCAAGGCGGCGGCGTGATCGGATGGAGGGCTAGCAGCCTGTCGGACTTGAGGCGATTTCCGAATAAGACGCTCCGTAGGAGCCCGCTTGCGGGCGACGTGACCTGCCGGAATCGCGTCATTGTGCCCCCACCCGTCGCCCGCAAGCGGGCTCCTACGGGTAGGATTTTTCGCGGAAATCACCTTACGTTAGATTATGGAGCAACAAAGAGCCTTTATATTGACTCATGCTCTTATCCTAGGGGCTAAGTCCGACAGGCTGCTAGCCCTCCGTTGGCCTTGATCAGCGCTTCGGGAGTCCGCCGGCGGCCTCAGTCGCGGCCTCAGTCGCGGCCTCGCCGTGGAGTCGGCGAATCCTCTCACAGGCTTTTTCGCGTGGGAGCGAGAACCTCGCGCCCCGCGGTTCAGCCCGGGTCCGCGCCCCAGCGGCGTCCGATCTGGTGCTCCACCCGCAAGTGGTCCAGGACGCGGGCGACCATGAAGTCGATGATCTCTTCGATCCGGGTCGGGTTGAAGTAGAAGCCGGGGTTGGCCGGCATGATCACGACCCCGGCGCGGGCGAGCCGCAGCATGTTTTCCAGGTGGGTCACGGAGAAAGGGGTTTCGCGCACCACCAGGATCAGCTTGCGCCCCTCCTTCAGGGTCACATCCGCCGCCCGGTCGATCAGGTCGGTGGAGAAGCCGGCCGCGATCTTGGCCAGGGTCCCGGTGGTGCAGGGGCACACCACCATGGCGTCCGGCGGGTTGCTGCCGCTGGCCACCGGGGCGGTCCATTCCTGGCGGCCGAAGACCCGCAGTTGGCCCGGTTGGGCCTGGAAGTGGTCGATGAAGAACGCCTCCGCCTCCTTTGGCCGGGCCGGGGCATTGAGTCCGGCCTCCATCTGCATGACGATCTGACCGGCCTGGGAGATCAGCAGGTAGACGCGGTGGCCGGTGCGCACGAGGGCCTCGACGAGTCGCAAGCCATAATGAACACCGGAGGCGCCGGTGATGGCGACGGTGATGGTTTGAGGCCAGCGTTCAGGCAATTGTCTTGCCTCCGCAAAGATGCAGGATGGTGTTGACCATTGCCTTGAGTTCCGGGCAGGCGCGAACGGCGGTCATCATATCGTCAAGAATCGATGTCACGCCCCTGCCGGGCTTGATTTATCAGCATTTGATTCCAGGCGGCATGACAGCGCATCCAGCAGCTTCTGATGGATGCCCCCGAACCCGCCATTGCTCATGACCAGGACCTGATCGCCATCGGCCGCCTGCGCGGCCACCCGCGCCACGATGGCGTCCACGCGGTCGAAGACTGCCGCCCGCTCGCCCAGCCCGGCGAAGACGCGCGCCGCATCCCACCCCAGATCCTGGGGTGCGTGGACATAGACCAGGTCCGCATCCGCCAGTGAGGCGGCCAGTTCCGCGTTGTGCACGCCGAGCCGCATGGTATTGGAGCGCGGTTCCAGCACGGCGAGGATGCGCGCCGTGCCGACCTGGCGGCGCAGCCCCTGGAGGGTGGTGGCGATGGCGGTCGGGTGGTGGGCAAAGTCGTCGAAGACGCGCACGCCGCGGACCTGGCCGCGCAGTTCCATGCGGCGTTTCACCCCTTTGAAGCGTCCGAGCGCGTCGATGCCGACCCCGACCGGAACGCCGGCATGGCGGGCCGCGGCCAGCACCGCCAGGGCATTGCCGACATTGTGCAGGCCGGTCTGACCCCACTGGACTTCTCCCTGCGGGACGCCGTCCAGCAGGACCTCGAAGCGGGACCCGTCGGCAGCGATGAGACGGGCGTTCCAGCCCTGACCGCCGTTAGCTGAGATTTCAAACGTCTCGCGCGGCGTCCAGCAGCCCATCGCCAGCATCTGATCCATGGCCGGTTCGTTGGTGGGGTGGATGAGCAGCCCGGCGCCGGGGACGGTGCGCACCAGATGGTGGAATTGACGCTGGATTTGGGCCAGATCGTCGAAGATGTCGGCGTGATCGAATTCCAGATTGTTCAGGATCGCCGTGCGCGGCCGGTAATGGACGAACTTGGAGCGCTTGTCGAAAAAGGCGGTGTCATATTCGTCCGCCTCGACCACGAAAAAGGGCGTCGAACCCAGGCGGGCCGAGACCCCGAAGTCCAGGGGGACCCCGCCGATCAGGAACCCGGGCTCGAGCCCCGCGTCCTCCAGCACCCAAGCCAGCATACTCGCCGTCGTGGTCTTGCCGTGGGTGCCGGCCACCGCGAGTACCCAGCGCCCGGTGAGCAGATTGTCGCGCAGCCAGTCCGGGCCGGAACAATAGGGCAGGCCCCGATCCAGCATGGATTCGACCACGGGGATGCCGCGGCGCATGGCGTTGCCGACCACCACCACATCCGGGGCGGGGTCCAGGTGCGCGGCGGCATAGCCTTCCATCAGGGTGATGCCGGCCGCTTCGAGCTGCGTGCTCATGGGCGGATAGACTTGGGCATCGGAGCCGGTCACCCGATGACCCTGGGCGCGGGCGAGCAATGCGATCCCGCCCATGAAGGTGCCGCAGATCCCGAGGATGTGCAGGTGCATAATGATCAGTCCTCTCTAGCCCGTGTCGTTTTTGGCCGGTGCGGCCCCTGGGGCATGTTGGCGCACGCGTCGCGGAGGCGCTCAGGCGCCGCCCAGGAAGGTCCCGATCAGCATGACGGCCGACACCTCGAAGGTGATGGCCACGGCCACGCCCTGGCCCAGGCTGATTCCGAAGGTGTGCCGGATGATGTGACCGGTCACCACCATGCTCCAGGCGACCAGGGTGAGCAGGAGGAAGGCACCCAGGGCCGCGACATTGGACTCCTCACCGCCCTGCGGATTCAGGGACAGCGGCAGCACGGCGAGGAAGCCGATCAGGGCACCGCTGCCGAGCAGCGCCGTGGCGGATTGGATGAAACGGCCCGGATGACCGGTAAAGTACAGACCGCCGTAGAGCAGTCCAAGGGTCAATGCGAGTTCGGCGATCCCCTGCACCAGGCCGAGACCCAGGCTCAGACCCGAGACCAAGCCCACCAGCAGCCCGGCACCGAGATCGGTGACCAAGGTGACCCAAAACAGAACCGGAGCGGCCGGCAGGTCCTGGGGGCCCCGGCGCAGCAGGCACAGCTCAACAAAAAAAGTTATCAGTGCCTGCACGGCGACATCCTTCGGCGAAACGATTCAGACATCATAACCCGGCCCGGGCGTCTCTGGCTCACACCGCACCGCGGCGGCCGATCAGGAGGCCCGCGCCGACCAGTCCCACGGCGAGCAAGAGGGCCGGCCAGTTGCCGAACCGAACGAAGGGAGTGGCACCGGCCCGCGGCTGGACCTGCGCGCTGGCCGTGCCGCGGACGAAGATCGGCACCTGATTGAGCACGCGACCGCGCCAGTCGATGATGGCCGAGACCCCGGTGTTGGTTGCGCGCACCATCGGCCGGCCGCCCTCAATGGTGCGCATACGGGCCATTTCCAGATGCTGATGGGGTGCCAGCGAGTCGCCGAACCAGGCATCGTTGCTGACGTTGATCAGGAACCCGGCGTCCGGCAGGGCCTGGGCGACCTCGGCGGGAAAGACGTCCTCGTAACAGATCGAGGCCCCGGCAGTCCACTGGCCGACGCGTAGCAGGGGGCGCGGGGCGGTGCCCGCGCTGAAGTCCGACATCGGGATCTCGAACAGTGTGATCAGCGGACCGAGCCAGGCGCCGAACGGCAGGAACTCGCCGAAGGGCACCAGATGGCGCTTGGTATAAAAGTCTTCGACGCTGCCGATGCTGACCAGCCCGTTGTAGTAACGCTCGGCTTCCAGGTCCAGCACCGGAATGCCGAGCACGATCTCGGTTCCGGTCTCACGTGCCCGCTGTGCCAGGGGGTCGAGCAGCGGGTCCCGGGCCTCATGCAGGAAGTTCGGGATGGCCGTCTCGGGCCACAGGATCAGGTCCGAGTCCAGGTGCGGCAGGGTCAGGTCGACATAGGTCTCCATGATGCCGATCCGGGCCTCCGGTTCCCACTTGATCGCCTGCGGGATGTTCGCCTGAATCACGGTCGCCTGGAAGGGCGCGCCCACCGGTTCTGTCCAGTCGACCTGCTGCACGGCAAACCCGCCCAGCCAGAGCGCCGCGAGACCCGCCCCGGCCGCCGCCCGCGCGCGCCGGCCCCAGCGGATCAGGCTCCACAGGAGTCCGCCCGAGAGGACCGTGAGCAGGCTCAGGCCGTAGACGCCGAGGATGGGCGCATAGCCGGCAAGCGGGCCATCGATCTGTGTGTAACCGAGATTGAGCCAGGGGAAGCCGGTGAAGAGCCAGCCGCGCAGCCATTCAAAGAGCACATAGAGACCCGGCAGCAGGAGCAGCGGGCCGGTCCAGACGGGGCCGCGGTGCAGGGCGCGGGCGAGCCAGCCGACCAGGCCATAGTAGAGGGCCATCAGGGCGATGAAGAGTGCCATCAGCAAATTGGCGGCCCAGGCGTCCATGTTGCCGAATTCGTTCAGGCTGATGCGGATCCAGAAGACCCCGAAGCCCAGCAGGCCGAGGCCGAAGGCATAACCGCGCAGGAACCCGGCGCGGGCCGACCCCCGCGCCAGCGTCGCGCTGAACAGCGCGGCCGCGACGACCGCGACCGGAAAGAACGCGAAGGGCGCAAAGCCCAGGACCGCGATGGCCCCGGCGCTGAGAGCAAGGAGCAGGGGCAGAGACGCGGCGAGGCGCCCTGGTCGCGCGAGGTTTGGGTACATCGTGAGAGGCCGTCCTGGGGCTGAGTGAAGACCGGCGCCGTTCTAACAGTCGCGGGCGGTTTGGTCAAATCAACAAACGCCGCAGGCCGGGTTTGCCGCGGCCCGATCGGATCGGGCCCGCGGTGGTCGGGCCGATTACAGGCACCGCGGCCAAGGAAACAGCAGTTCGGTCCAAGTTTTGACCCGTTCGGCTAACATGGCCTGCATATGGAGTGTTGGATCGACGGTCTCCGACCCAGATTTGTTGCGTGATGCCCGACTCATACGGACGGTGGGCTGAGCACTCAGAAGTGCCAGGACCTACGCACCGTTGACTGAGCCCTTAGGGACGGCGGGATTACCCTCCCTCAGCCAGCTCCAGCCCGGAAAATAGCCCGATTCCCGTGTCCGACACTGTTCAGAAATTTCGGAGCCTATACACCGCATCTAGTAACCGGATACAGATGGATCCACCATAAGTTGTGGTCCGCCCGATCTTCGGCCATGGAAACGCTACGCGGACGCACTGCCATGAACGGGCAGGTCAAGCATCTCGGGTTGAATATCGAACCCAATTCTACGACACTACTGGATCGCTAACTGCTCCGCGTTTCTTTTATTTTTGCCTGCGGGAGGTTAGGATGTTTTGACAGCAGTATCCAGCAATGATCGAGTTGGAAAAAAAGCACCGAATACATACATTAACCAGCCTGAGCAGTATGACAGGCGCAGCAACTGCTACAGCAATGCGCATACAACCTGGTATAGATAGTGCGAACGTGGTTTTCGTCGGGGATTTCAACCCGAGGATATTTCGCGTCGATTGGTTTGGAGCACAAGGATTATTACCGGAGGCGGAGGTTGCTTCCGCTGATATTGATATCGTGCACTCTGATCTCTCTCGCTTTTCTACGGATTGGCTGGTTATTCAAGTTGAACGACACCGGTTTCTTGCGGAAACATCGGCGCATCCGCAAATTCGACTGGCGGACTTAGTTGTCCGACTCTTCGGTGAATTCTTGTCGCATACACCGATCGGTCTAGTGGGCATCAACCGCATCGTGCACTTTGCAGTCCCAGACTTGGCGACGCTCGATAGAGTCGGCGAGCGTCTTGCGCCCCAAGACGCATGGGGGGAGTGGGCTGCGAAAATTAAGGGCACGCCAACAAGACACGGCGGGATGCAATCGATAACTATGCAGCAAACGCTGCTTGATGACCGTGAGGATGGATACATTAGAGCCAAAGTAGAGCGCTCCACGAGTCTCAAGTCGCCGTTCGCCGTCCGCGCTGACGTCAATGATCATTATGCTATCGGCGATCCCGCTAAGGTAACCGGTTGTGAAAAGGCAGTTTCTATTGTAAACAACCGATTCGAGGACTCGTTGAAGCGATCCGCGTGGATTATCGATCAAGTAATGGCGCTTGCCCAGAGTACCACCAATGACTAATACGGCATCACAGTTTGTTGACTTCGGCGCCACGTCGACTATGACGCACCCCTTGCTCACTAAAGAGTTGATCGAGTTCTCTCTCAAGCGTCAAGAGCGCAATGAATCTGGTGCAGTTGATGCTGATCTGCATGATGCGTCTCGCCGCGCGACCACGGATGTTTCCGCATTCATGCCGCATATGCAGACGGGAGATCCAGCGATTCCGATGTTCCCTCGCACGAAGTTGCGTCCGCGGCCCACTCTAGTTCCGCTGCAAGAATGGGAAGGATATGTCGTCGACATCTCCGGAGACGGATTTACGGCCCGACTCGTTGATATGACCCGCCAAGAGTCCTTTGCCGCAGAAGAAGCCGACTTCGATCTCGAAGATATCGCTGATCCCGATCGTGACCTGTTGCGCGAAGGTGCCATTTTCAGATGGACGATCGGTTACGAGACAGCTCCTAGTGGAAGCAAGAAACGCGTGTCCCAATTGGTCTTTCGCCGTCTTCCAAAGTGGACAAGAAACGAGATCGCGCAAGCGGACCGCGATGCGGACGACCTGCTAAACGGCATTAACTGGGAATAGTCGCGACCCCGTGTTTAGCCCACCCCCGTGTCAAGACACGCTGGAGCTGATACTGTTTGGCCCTGGATATGGGGAAAGTGTGTTGGCGCACCTTGGTTCAGGTCATTGGATACTTGTAGACTCTTGCATCGACTCGAATTCCAGGCAACCTGCAGCGTTAGCCTACCTAAGTCTGATCGGTTTAAAACCGGCGGACGTCGTCGATATCATCCTCGCATCGCATTGGCACGACGACCACGTCCGGGGGCTTTCGACCGTACTTGAAGCATGCCCGCAGGCCAGCTTTTGCCTATCCTCCGCGCTAACGAAGAAAGAATTTGCAGCAATGGTCTCGCGCTACGACTGCGGCAACCGCATAGCTGGCGGAAGCGGAGTAAGCGAGTTGCATAAAATCTACTCGTTACTTCAGGGCCGTACCGCTAAACTTGCAATTGCGGATCGGCGTCTTTACGCCGTGTCTGGTGGCGAGCTTTCTCACGGGTGCGACGTAGAGCTTTGGTCGCTTTCCCCGTCTGATGCGCAAGTCGAGAAATTCCTGTTCGAACTCGCATCTTTGATGCCAAACGTAGGCGAAACAAAGTACCGAGCGAGCGTCCATAATCGTAATGATCTTTGTGTGGCGTTTTGGCTGTCAGTCGGCGAGAACCATATCCTTCTCGGCAGTGACCTGGAACATGCGACCGATTCTGGTATGGGTTGGAAAGCTGTGGTTTCGTCAACCGCAAGGCCCCAACATCGAGCCGACGTTTTTAAAGTACCGCATCATGGGTCTGTCACCGGACATTGCCGGGATGTCTGGGACGTCATGGTAGCCGGAGATTCGGTAGCCTTAGTCACCCCGTTCACGAGTGGCCGAACGTACTTGCCTGCTCGGGACGATGCAGTCCGCATTCTCAGCCATACGGATAATGCCTATATCACCACCTCCGCAGTACAATCGAAGACATCGCGACAGCGCCCTGCCGCCGTTCAAAGGACTATACGGGAAATGGGAAAACAGTTGCGACCCGCTTTGCCGCATACTGGGGCGGTGAGGGTTCGCAAGAACCTCTCAGATATCAATAGCAAGTGGGAAATCGAGACTTTTCTCGGCGCGCGCCACCTTTCGACATATCATGACAGTCCCGGCTGACGCTCCCGCCCGAAGCATGAATAGCCACTGCGGCCCAGTCTGAGGAGGACTCCCGGGCACCTTGAGTTTCGGTCATAGATCGCTCTGATCTCGGGCGAATTGTCTGCTGTGATCGTTGCCGACAGCCGGGCCTCAGCGTCCGCAAGCATGGATAAAGTTGTCGCTAGCAAGCTGCGAGTGAGCGTCAGCAAATGGCCGATTGCTGACGGCCAGTCGAGTCCTGATCAATGCCGATCAGCGTCCATTCCGAGCACCCGTCACCAACACCGCGTCCAGACTGGCCTCAATGGATACGCGCGGCTGGTAGTCGGATGGCGAGGCCTGGAAATCCAGGGTCCCGATCCGGTCGGGACCTGACCCCAACAGGTAGGTCAGTTCATCCAAAAGATCCGTGGCCGGACGACGGACCCGGGAGGGCAACAGCGTCCCTGCGAATGGTCGCCTCGTCCGCGTCGAGCTCGAACTCGCGAGGGATGCGCAGGGCTTGGTTGCGCCCGGTGCGAAACAGGCGGACGTGGCGTTGGGGCTGCATCGGAAATCGCTCCGAAAAAAGAACCGATGCTGAAGCATAGGGCAGGCGGCCTGACGAAGCGAGATGGCTTCGATCGCTTTGGTCGCTTTCCTCACGACCTTGCTGCTCAAGCGCCGTGCGCCGGGTGTGCCGCAGCCCGATCGCGCGCGTTCCGGGCTCAATCGTACTTGGTGTCCTTCCACTGCCGCAGGGCGGTGAAGACCGCCGCGTGGCCGGCGAGCGGGTGCCCGGCGAAGCGCTCGGCCGCGGCGATCACGCCCGGCTCACCGGTGCGCAGGAAGGGGTTGGTGGCCAGTTCCTCGGCCAGGCTGGACGGAGCCGTCGGCAGACCGGCGGCGCGGGTCGCCTCGGCGGTCCGGATGCGGGCGCGCAGGGCCGGGCTATCCGGCTCCACCCAGCGGGCGAAGCCCAGATTCGCCAGGGTGTATTCGTGGGCGCAGTAGCAGCGGGTTGCCGGATCCAGATCGGCGATGCGCCGCAGCGAGGCGGATAACTGCGCGAAGGTGCCGTCGAAGACCCGGCCGCAGCCGCCGGCGAAGAGCGTGTCGCCGCAGAAGAGCGCGCCGTCGGCCAGGAAGGCGATGTGGCTCGCGGTGTGACCAGGGACTTCCAGCACCCTGAAGCGGGTACTCAGACCCGGCGGCTGCACCTGATCGCCTTCGCCGACCTGCCGGGTCAGGGTGCGGATGCGCGGTTCGCGGGGACCGATGACGGTGAGCTCAGGGAAGGCCTGGCGCAGCTCCGCGAGTCCGCCGACATGGTCGCCGTGATGGTGGGTCACCAGCACGGCGGTGAGCCGCAGTCCCGCAACGGCCAGGGCCTCCAGCACCGGGTCCGCATCCCCCGGGTCCACCACCACGGCGTCGCGGCCGGGTGGTTCGGTCAAGAGCCAGATGTAGTTGTCGTCGAAGGCGGGGAGCGGGCGGATACTGAGCATGGTCGGGCGGCCTGGCGATGAACACGGTTCCACAATACGGCCTGACGCCGTCCGCCTCAAGCGCACGTGACCGCGTATGCACTGCGATGGCATTCCGGGTGCGAACGCTATACCACGCACCACCGGCTCGGATGTTGGTGCGACTGAAGTCGCACCTACACTAACCGGTATCCAAATTGTCGGAAATCACCTGAACAGTTGGTAATCCGGGCGCGGGTCCTCGACCGCCCATCGAATCGAACCCGCGGTGGTCGGACCGATCCCCGGCACCGCGGCCAGCGCGTCGGCCGGAGCGGCCATGATCGCCTCGACCGAACCGAACTGTTCCAGCAGTCGGCGCGCCCGCTCCGGCCCGATCCCCGGTAAACCCTGCAGGACCCGGCTCTGCACCCGTGCCTTGCCGCGCGGGCGGCGACCGGGCCGGGGCAGCGCGCCGACCGCGCGGACGCGCGCCTGCCGCGCAGCGAACAGCATCAGGCGCGCGGTCTCCTCCGCGTCCATGGACCGCAGCAGCGGGATGCCGAGAAACAGGGTCAAATTGACCAGCGCGCCCTGGATCGCCTCGCGCCGCATCCGGCACTGCGCCAGGTCACGCGCGCGACCCTCCAGGATCAGCGCGGCGCGCAGGGGCGCGTTGGCGAGCCGCAGCCCCTGGGAGAACAGGCGCCCGTCCTTGATCGAGGCCACCAGGTCCGGCAGCGTCTTGCGCTCGAACAGCAGGCTGTCGTCCACCTGATAATCGCCGACCGGCAGCCGCTCCACCCGGGTTACCACGTCGGCGTGCTGCCGCAGCGCCGTCGGCACGGGGCCGGCCGACTCGCGGTCATCGACCACAATGCAGACGCGTTGGCTGGTCGTCATCATCTGCTGGTGGAATGATGCGATAGACCTTCAGGCGCACGCCTTTTCAAAGCGCGCAACGCAGTCTTCCAGCCGGCTGGCCGGCGTGCGTTGGATCTTCGTGAGCAATCGGCAGGACACCGTCCCGAGCCCGAATCGCCGCATCAGTTCCCGTTCCAGATACAGGGTGAGATGCGCGGTCATCTCGGCGTCGGCCTGGGCACGGTGATAGCGCCCGGTTACCGGTAGCTTGGCATAGTCGACCAGGGTGCCGAGCTTATGGTTGGGTGCCTGCGGCAGCACGCGCCGGGCAATCAGCATCGAGCAGATGAAGGCCTGGCACCGGGCGCGCCCGATGCGTGCCAGTTCGGCGTCCCAGAACTTGCTGTCGAACGAGGCGTTATGGGCCACCAGCGGATAGTCGCCGACAAAGTCCGCCACCTCGGCCATCACCTGCCGCGCCGGCGGCGCCGCGCGCACCATCGCGTTCGTGATCCCCGTAAAGCCCGTGATGAACCCGGGGATCGACACACCGGCGTTCATGAGGCTCTGATACTGAGCGACGAGCTGCCCGTCGCGCACCAGCACGGCGGCAATCTCGGTGGCGCGATCACCGCAATCCGGCGACAGGCCGGTGGTCTCAAAATCGATGACGGCGATGGTTTCCACCGTGATACTCCTGTTGATACTTTAATCGGTAACGGTCGAAGGCGGCCCCGACCGACCCAGTCCACCAGTCACCGGCACGAAGCGGACCGGCAGCAGATTGTATCCGGTGACTGCCCCGGCCGGCCCTTTCCGGTACAAGGCGAGTTCCTGGTTGCCACCGGGTTCACCGAGCGGGATCACCAACCGACCGCCAGGCTTGAGTTGGTCGAGCAGGGCCTCGGGCAGGCGCGGGGCCGCGGCGGTGACGATGATGCCGTCGAATGGAGCGGCCTGCGGCCAGCCGAGCCAGCCGTCTCCGGCGCGCACTTGGACCTGATCATAACCCAATGACTGCAAGGTCATGCCCGCCCGCTCCGCCAATTCCGGGAGGATCTCCATCGAGTAGACCGCCACCCCCAGGGCGGCCAGCACCGCCGCTTGATAGCCGGACCCGGTGCCGAGCTCGAAGACCCGATCGCCGGCGCCGACTCCGAGCAGTTGGCTCATGATCGCGACGATATAGGGCTGTGAGATGGTCTGGCCGCTGCCGATGGGTAGGGGATAGTTGGCGTAGGCCAGGTCGCGCTGCGCGGGCGCGACGAACGCGTGGCGAGGAACCCGGCGCAGGGCGTCGCTGACCGCCGGGGTGAGGTGGTCGAAGCCGATGGCGGCGGCGGTTGTCCGGATGTCGGACTCCACCTCGGTGAGCAGTGCATCGCAGGGTGTCGTCATGGGTTGCTCCGCGGAGTGGCTGCGCGGGCCGTCACGTCGGCCGACGGTGCTCGGGAAGCGTCAGGACAGTCGGGCGCGGCAGCGATCGTGGTCATAGCGGATAAGCGGCGGGCAGCGGCTAGGGTTCGTCTGCAGTCACAGGGCGTCCATTCTAACACTCGATACCGGTGCTCCCGACCGACTGGGGGCAGCCTTTCGGGCGTAAAATGCTGAACTTCCCGAGCCAGGCGCCCGGCCCCGTGGGCTCGGTGTTCTGGTCTCATCGCGCTACCGTTCGGGGATGGTCATGCCGCATTTTCGTTTCACTGGTCGTGTCCTGTTGTTTCTATCGCTTGCACTCGGGGTCTTGCTCGGGTCGGCGTTGAGGGCGAACGTCGAGACCGCGTCGTCCGGCGCGATCAAGTGGCTGGCGACGGATGCCGCGGGTCAGCCGCGCGTTCCCCTCTATGTCTTCTGGTCCCGGCAATGTCCCCATTGTCGCGAGGCCCTGCCGTTTCTGGCGCAGTTGCGTGATCAGGAGCCCTGGATCGAGGTTCGTGATTTCGAGATCAACAGCAGTCGCGAGAACACTCAGCGCTATGTCGAAATGGCCCAGGCGCTCGGCGAGGACGCGCGCTCGGTGCCGGCGTTCTTCGTTTGCGGTCAGATGCTCACCGGCTATGACAACGCGCAGGGCATGGGCGCACGGATCCTCGGGTTGGCCCGCTTCTGCCGCCAGGCGACCGGCGCCGGGGAGGCCGTTGGTGAGGGTGCGGCGGCCGTCGCCGGTGACGCCCCGCCACCGACGATCGAGGTGCCCTTCATCGGCACCCTGGACGCCGGGTCACTGTCATTGCCGCTGTTCACCCTGGTCATCGCCGGGCTGGATGCCTTCAACCCCTGTGCCTTTTTCGTGCTGCTGTTCCTGTTGAGTCTTCTGGTCCACGCTCGCAGCCGGACTCGCATGCTGCTGATCGGCGGTACCTTCGTGCTGTTCTCCGGGCTGGTCTATTTCCTGTTCATGGCGGCCTGGCTCAATCTTTTCCTGGTGGTGGGCGGGGCGCCGGTGGTGACCACCATTGCGGGCGCCGTCGCGCTCGTCATCGGGGGATTGAACGTCAAGGATTACTTCTGGTTCAAACAGGGTCCCAGCCTGTCCATCCCGGAGGGCGCCAAACCCGGACTCTTCAAACGGATGCGGACCCTGGTGACGGCGGATCGGCTGGGAACCATGCTGATCGGTACAGTGGTATTGGCGCTCGCCGCCAACAGCTACGAACTGCTGTGCACCGCCGGTTTCCCGATGGTCTTCACCCGCGTGCTGACCCTGCATGACCTGACCCCGGCCGCCCACTACGGCTATCTGGTCTTCTATAACCTGATCTATATCCTGCCGCTGCTGACCATTGTCCTGGTCTTCACGTATACATTGGGGACCAGGAAGCTGACCGAGCAGCAGGGTCGGATACTCAAGCTGCTGTCTGGTTTCATGATGCTGGGATTGGGGCTGGTGATGCTGATCGCCCCGGAACTGTTGTCGCGGCCCTGGGTCGGCGCCTTGCTGTTGGGGATGGCGCTGATACTGGCCGCGAGCATTGCGTTGCTGGAGCGGCGGCTGCGCTCGGCGGGGCCTTAGACGATTGGCGCAAGCGCGTCGGTCCGCACCGCGGACCCAACCGTTAAGGCCGCGATCCGTAGGGTCCGCTGCGGTGCGTCCCGGCAAGGGCGCGTAGTCGAGTGGGTGAGA
>JACDZJ010000131.1_pt1 | contig 34392 bp, 27 predicted proteins | sample 7365721 | NCBI WGS metagenome assembly JACDZJ01 (sample SAMN15143480, study PRJNA637477) | pond metagenome | biome: freshwater wetland ecosystem [ENVO:00000243]; feature: pond [ENVO:00000033]; material: pond water [ENVO:00002228]; isolation source: pond water containing pink berries ... | reverse complement strand
GCAAGCGGGCTCCTACGGAGCTTGATTCTTGATAGCGTCTTATTCGGAAATCGCCAAAAGTCCGACAGGCTGCTAGGGGCGGGTTTCAAACCCGCCCCTACACGAAGGTCTGTCTTGATATCAGGTGCGAACGCTCTACTGGCCTCTTATGAGGATCTGCACGTGCCCGCGCAAGAACTCCAGGAAGGTGGCGGCCACCACCGAGATCTGTTTGCCCTTGGGCCGCACCACGTACCAGGCGCGCACGATCGGAAAGCCCTCCACATCCAGCTCGGCCAGCTCTTCCCGGCTGGGATCGGGGTTGAGGGTGCTGCGCGAGAGCATGGCCAACCCCAGACCACCCGCCACGGCCTGCTTGATGGCCTCGTTGCTGCCCAGCTCCATCTTGATGCGCAGCGGTGTGCCACGCTCCTGGAACACCCGCTCCATGATCATGCGGGTGCCCGAGCCGCGCTCCCGCACCAGAAAGCTCTCCCCCGCCAGATCGGCGAAAGCAATCCGCCGGCGCCCCACCAGCGGATGGGCGATCGGGGCCAGCACCACCAGTGGGTTGTCCATGAATGACTCCCGCTCGGCATCCAGGCCCTCCGGCGGCACGCCCATGATGTAAAGGTCGTCCTGGTTGCGGCTCAGGCGCTCGAGCAGCCGGTCGCGGTTCACCACCTCCAGGGCGATATCGATGCCGGGGTATCGGGCGCAGAAGGGGCCCAGGATCCGGGGCATGAAATACTTGGTGGTGGTCACCGCGGCGATCCGCAGGCGCCCCTGCTTGAGGCCCTTGAGATTATCGATGGTTTGCTCGAAGCGGCCCCAGGTCTCCAACCAGTCGGCGCAGGTGGCGTAGAGCTCCTGCCCGGCCTCGGTGATGAAAACCTTCTTGCCCAACTGCTCCAGCAGCGGCAGACCCACCTGCTCGTGCAGCAGACGGAGCTGCTTGGACACCGTGGGCTGGGTGACGTGCAGCTCCTCGGCCGCGCGGGAGAAGCTGCGCAACCGGGCAACGGCCTCGAAGGCCCGCAGTTGGCGCAGGGTGACATGCATCATGGCCTGTCCCTCGATCGGAAAACGATAGCCTTAAGGTTATCGTTTTCATGATAACGATTCATTATTATTTCCAGACTCGCCTCCCTAGACTCCTTGGCGATGGGCGGCGCTGCTCCCCGCGGCCGCCAGTGTTCTCACCACCAGAGGCGCCTCGAGATGAGCCACTCCCCCATCCCGCCATCCCCGCAAGCGGCCGGGCCATGCGGTTGCCGTCCATGGTTTCAGCCTGTCTGCACCGACCGGTGCGCGCCGTCGCGCCCTGCCGCCGCGGGAGGTCGCCATGTTGCCTGATAGCCTCACTCCCAGTCTTGTCCTGGCCGCACCGCTGCTCCTGCTGTCGGTCGGCCTGGTGCCCGCCGCCTGGGCCAACGCCTGGCCGGGACTGATGGCGCGCCTGAGCGGCGCCGCCGCCTGGCTGGCGCTCGTCAGCGCGCTGCTGGCGGCGGCGACCCATCCGTTCGCTGACCCCCGGGCCTGGACCTTCTACCGCATCGACCTGCCCGGCGGCCTGGGGGCCTTTTCGCTGGGCACCTACATCAACAGCGTGACGGTGATCATGCTGGTACTGGTTGCCTTCGTCGGCGCCATCGTCACCCGCTACTCGCGCAATTATCTGGACGGTGACGCCAACCGGGGCCGCTTCCACAAGTGGCTCGCGCTCACCCTGGCGGCCATCCTGACCCTGATCGCCGCCGGCAATCTGCTGCTGTTCGCCTTGGCCTGGATCGCGACCAGTCTGTGCCTGCACCAGCTCCTGATGTTCTATCGGGACCGCCCGGCCGCGGTGCTCGCCGCCCACAAAAAGTTCGTCGCCAGCCGCATCGGTGACCTCAGTCTGCTCGGCGCTATCGTCCTGATCGGCCTCAGCCTGCACACCCTGCAGTTCGACGAGCTGTTCCGCATCCTGGCGGCCATGGAGGGTCCCCTGCCCATCGCACTCGAGATCGCGGCCCTGCTGATCGTGATCGCCGCGGGGCTGAAGTCCGCCCAGTTCCCCTTCCACGGCTGGCTGCTCCAGGTGATGGAGGCCCCGACACCGGTGTCCGCCCTGCTGCACGCGGGGATCGTCAACGCTGGCGCCTTCCTGGTGATCCGCATGAGCCCGGTCATGTCCCATTCCCAACTCGCCATGGGGGTCCTGGCGGTGATGGGTCTGTTCACCCTGGCCTTGGCCTCCCTGGTCATGCTCACCCAAACCAGCATCAAGGGCTCGCTGGCCTGGTCGACCACGGCGCAGATGGGCTTCATGCTCCTGGAGTGCGGTCTTGGTCTCTATAGCCTGGCCATGCTGCACCTGGTGGCCCACTCGCTCTACAAGGCCCATGCCTTTCTCGCCTCGGGCAGTGGTGTGGACGCCTTTCGCGCGCCGCTACTCCCCCATGCCGCCCCCGGCGTCGGACTCGTCCGGCTGCTGCTGACCCTGGCCGGCGGCGGACTCATCGCGCTGGCGGTGGGCGCCGCCTTCGGCGTCACCGCGGGGCACCAGCCGGCGCTCCTGGCCGCCGCCATGGTGGTGGCCATCGCCGTTACTCAATTGCTGTTGCAGATGGCCGGCGCGCTGCGCGGCGAGGACTTCCTGCGCCGCGGCCTGGGACTGAGTGCGGCGGTCTCGGTGGCCTATTTCACCCTGCACGCCCTGTTCGATGCGGCCCTGCAGGGGAGCGTCCTGCCGGTGCAGGATGGCGCCGGGCCCTTCCAGATCTGGCTGGCCCAGGCCTTCGTTGGCGTGTTCCTGGTCCTGCTGGTCTTCCAGCAGGTGCTGAAATACGCCCCGGCGTTCCTGGGCGACGGCCTCTACATGCACCTCTACAACGGGCTCTACATCGACGTGTACATCACCCGACTGATCCAGCGCGTCTGGCCGAGCCCGCTGCCCGCGTCCGTGACGCCGCCCGCCCCCTTCGCTCCAGTCACCGCCCCCGGAGCCTGAACATGAACCTGCACGACGCCACGACGCCGCTGGAATCCCCGGTCCCGACCGCGACCACGCCGGCAAACGCCGATCAGCCGACGACCGTCACCCCGATTACCGACGCCGGCACGCTGGATCGGCGCATCGATGCCGCCTGCGAGCGCATCGCCCCCCTGTGGCCGCTGAAACACTTCGTCGCCGTGAACCCCTTCTTCGGGCTGCGGGATCTCAGCTTTCAGGACGCCTCCGACGCCCTGGCGCGGATCACCGGAAACGGTCTCTACATGTCGCGGGACTATTACCGCGACCAGTTGGCAAGCGGTCGCATCAGCCGGGATGACCTCAAGGCCGCGATCGAGCGCTGCGGCAGCCGCCTGGATGTGGACACCGTGGAGCGCACGCTGGCCATGCCCGCGCCCCAGCCGCGGCTCGGCATGGCCCCGGTGAGCGAGGTGCTGGAGCGGGTGGAGGGCGGCCTCTGGTCAAGCTTCGTCACCGAGCGCATCAGCCTGCACTGCGCCGCCCATTTCGACCTGGGCCAGGCGCTCGTCCCCATGCCCTGGCGGCACCTCCCGCTGTACCCATCCTGGCGCAAGGCCGCCGCGATCGACCGCAGCCCGGCGCTGATGGGGCTGCGCGACTTTCGCCGCGCCGTAGCCCGTCTGCCGGCGGAGCCCCGCGGCGCCATCGCACTGGCCATCGCGCGGCTCGGCATCCCGGATGCGGCGGTGGAGCGCTATCTGCACGCCTCACTGATGAGCGTCGGCGGCTGGGCGGCCTGGGCCCGGTATCTGCGCTGGCAGGCCGAACTGGTCGGCGAACGCGACGACGCCATCGTCGATCTCCTGGCCATCCGCCTGCTGTGGGACATGCTGCTCTTCGAGGAGAAACGCTCGCCCGCGCTGGTGGCCCGCTGGCGGGAGATGCTCGCGGCGAGCATGCGTCCGCCTTCCGCCAAGCGCCAGGCCGCCGCCGAGATCGACCGTATCCTGCTCGGTGCGCTGGAGATCGGCTTGCAACGCGGCCTGATCGCCGGCCTGACCCGCGTCCGGGCTGATACCTTACCGACCCAGCCCGCGCCCCGCCCGACGCTCCAGGCCGCGTTCTGTATCGACGTGCGCTCCGAAGTCTTCCGCCGCGCCCTGGAGACCCTGGTCCCTGGGGTTCAAACCATCGGCTTCGCCGGCTTCTTCGGCATCTTCATCGAGCACCTGCCTCTGGGCTCCGCGGTTGCCCGCGGCCATGTGCCGGTGATCTTCAACCCGCGCTACCGCATCGGCGAGCGGGTCAAGGCCGGGGACAGCGCCGGCGTGCAGACGCGGCGGCGGCTGCGCCTCGGTCTGTACAAAGCCTGGAAGGGCTTCAAGCTCTCCGCCGCCTCCTGCTTCTCGTTCGTCGAGTCGGCCGGCCTCCTGTACGCCCCCAAGCTGGTCACCGACAGCCTCGGCTGGACCCGCCCGGTGCCCGACCCCCACGGCCAGGGTCTCGATCCGGAAATCATGGCACGCACCGGGCCGACCCTGGAGGCCGTCCCGCCGGAGCACTGTTCCACCGGGCACGGTGCGTCGGGGATCCCGCCGGCGGAGCGGCTCGACCATGCCGAGCGCATCCTGCGGGCCATGTCCATGACCGCGGACTTCGCCCCGCTGGTGCTCCTGGCCGGACATGGCAGCACCACCGTGAACAACCCCCACGCGACCGGCCTCGACTGCGGCGCCTGCGCCGGCCAGACCGGCGAGGCGAGCGCCCGGGTGGTGGCCGCCCTGCTCAACGACCAGGCCGTGCGGCGGGGGTTGGCGGAGCGCGGCATCGCGATCCCCGAGGACACCTGGTTCCTGGCGGGCCTGCACGACACCACCACCGACCTCCTGCGTCTCTTCGACACCGACGAAGTCCCCGCCGCCCTGGCCCCGGACTTGGCGCGTCTGCGCCACTGGCTGGAACAGGCCGGCGACCTCACCCGCATGGAGCGCGCCGCGCTGCTTGGCATCGGCGGCCTGCCGGACCGGGCGGTGGCGGCCGAGGTGCGCCGGCGCAGCCGCGACTGGTCCCACGTGCGCCAGGAGTGGGCCTTGGCCAACAACGCCGCATTCATCGCCGCGCCGCGCGCGCGCACCGCCGGCCTGGACCTGGGCGGGCGCGCCTTTCTGCACGAATACGTCTGGCAGAAAGACGATGGCTTCAAAATCCTCGAGCTGATCATGACCGCCCCGCTGGTGGTCGCCAACTGGATCAACCTCCAATACTACGGCTCGGTGGTGGACAACCGTCGCTTCGGCAGCGGCAACAAGGTATTGCATAACGTGGTGGGCGGTGCGATCGGCGTGCTGGAAGGCAACAGCGGCGAGCTGCGCGTCGGGCTGCCGCTGCAATCGCTGCACGACGGCCGCCGCTGGGTGCACGAGCCGGTGCGCCTCAGCGTCTTCATCGAGGCCCCTGAGACCGCCATCGACGCGATCATCGCCCGCCATGAACTGGTGCGCCAGTTGGTGGACCACGGCTGGCTGCACCTGTTGCGGATCGGCGAGGACAACGCGGTCCACCGGCGCCTGCCCGGCGGCGAGTGGGAGCGCTGCGCCGCTGCACCGGCGGTGACCCCGTAACGCTGCAGCGCAGAAATCGGCTCACCTTCGAACGCAAGCTTGCGAAACCAGCACGCCCCTGTGACCCGCGTCACAATTCCGGCACGCATCGGGGCCTGATCCGTCAAACCAAGGAGGCAGGGATGCCACGATGCGTCTAATATCGCTTCTGGTCACAGCATACGGCAACGCAAGGAGATGGGCACAATGACCCCGGCCGACCAAGACCAAACCGTCGCCCCCGCGGCAACATGGCGCCATATCCTGCTCGCCGTGACCGGCCTGACGCCACAGGTTGTCACCGAGACCATCTGCGCCCTCTGGCTGCGTAACCCGAGCCTGGTACCCACCGAGGTCCACCTCATCACCACCCTGCGCGGGGCCGAACATGCGCGCCTGAACCTGCTCTCCCCCGCCATCGACTGGCTGGGGCGGCTGCGCCGCGAATATGCCCTGCTACTCGACGAGCAAGGTAAGACCCTTGGCGCCTTCGGGCTACGCAACGGCATGCTGCCCGACTATTTCAATACCAAGAACTCCAAGCTCAACAAGACCCTCAAGGACAAACTCGGCGCCTTGGCGGCGCGCCCCTACCTGATCTTGCAGGACACCGAGGCCTCCGGCTATGCCCTGGCCCTCACACCCGCCGCCATCCACTATGCCGCCGTGCCGGCGCCGGAGAACGACAACTGACGCAAGCTTGCGAAATGGGAACGGAACGCCTGCCCACGTTAGGATGCCAACCCAAGGGCAATCCATGTCTGCAATTGGACCATCGACCACGAACGAGGAACCTGTACTGTGCCGATCTACCTTTGCACCTGCGGCACCAGCGCCGCCAAGAAACTGCCGCACGAACCGCGGTTCGATCCCACTTGGGTTGCGCATCATGGCGGCATCAATACCGCTGCGACCCTCATTTATGAAACCTTCCAGTCTGCCCGCATGGACGACGAGACCGCACTACGGCGCGACCTGTCCGCCGAGATCCACTCACTGGCGCGCATGGGCTTGACCGGCAAAGACACCGTGACCCTGTTCAGTTCCGAAACGCCTGACGGCCAAGCCTGTGCCGAAGCGGTGAAGCGCTATCTGGAGCGTGCCCAACCCGGCGTCCGCTGCAAAATCGAGGTCATCGTCGGCCTGCAAGTCACCGACGCCCAGGCGTTTCGCACGGCCGGGGTGCTCAACTTCACGAAAGCCATCCTGCGCGAGATCGACGCGAATGGCGCCGCGCAATGCGTTCTCAACCCAACCGGGGGCTTCAAGAGCCTGGTGCCATACACGGTCCTGATCGGAATGCTCAAAGGCGTCCCGGCCAAGTACATCTTCGAGCAGTCCAGCGCCGTGATTCCACTGCCGGCCATGCCGGTGGAGTTTGCGCGTTCACGTCTCGAACCGATTCGCCCGCTGCTGGAGCGCATTCAGCAGGAGTGCGCTATCCCCCAGGCGGATCTCGAAGCAGCCATGGGGTTCGACGAGCGGTCCGCGTTGGAGTCGCTGTTCGAGGACCAGGGTAACGGCCAGGTCAGTCTGTCACCAGGGGGCTTTCTGATCTGGGAAGAACTTGAACGCCCGTCCGCGTTGGTGCCCTATCTGTCGCGTCGTGCACTGGACGATTTGCTGAGAATGCGCGCGATCGAAGGCTGCAAACCCGACGACTACATCCCACGTGTCGCGCGGTCGCGCGAACAACTGGAAGCCGGTAAACACGAACCCTGGAGCCAGGGGCTGTTCTGGCTCAAACCGGGCCAACATACCCGCGACCGCTATCTGGTGTCAGTGGAAGGCTGGCGCCTGCTGGTGTGGCGCATCGTCGATCACACAGAATACGACGCGATGCTCGATCAAAACCGCAAGAGCGATGCCGGAATGCGCCTGCTCGCCGAGCGGCGCACGCAATACGCACCCTTCGTGCGTATGGAGTTGTACGAAGGCTGAGAGCAACCAAAGAAAAGGAGCAGGCCTCATGGCTGAAATAGTCGAAGCAACATTCCGGATTGTCACCCCGATGTTCCTCGGTGGAGCGAATCAGAAAGTCGACGATGGTATCCGTCCGCCGTCCATCAAAGGGGCACTGCGGTTCTGGTGGCGGGCGTTACATTGGGGGCTATCGCTCCAAGCCACTGGCGGTTCGCTATCCAAGGCCCTTGAGCATCTGCATCGTTCGGAAGCGCGTCTGTTCGGCAGCGCCGCCGATGACGACGGCTCCGGACAGGGACGGTTTTTGCTCAACGCACAGTATTCCGGGCGCGCACTCGAGCCGAACGCGCTACCGCCGGCCAGCCCTGGTCATCAATATCTGCTTAACCAAGGATTGTATCACTTCAAAAAAGGGTATTTGCGTTCAGCGCTGGAACCAGGCGAGTTGCGTCTGCGGTTACTTTTCCGACCGGGGACGGATCGCACAGATCGCGAATCGGTCGCCCGCGCCCTACTTGCGCTTGGTCTGCTCGGCGGACTAGGAAGTCGCGGTCGCAAGGGCTTTGGTTCCTTGGCTCTTCAATCCTTATCAGGCACCGAGCTAACCGTACCCTGCGATCTCGACCATTTGCGAGAAGCGATCGTGAAGCTGATTACCATGCGACCGGACACCCTGCCACCCTATACCGCTTTTTCTACTCAAAGCCGGATCGACGCCATTCCCGGCGTTCATCGGAATGCCTGGGAGTTGCTGGGAGATCTGGGCGGAGAGATGCAGCACTACCGTAGTTGGGGCCTCAATGGCAAGGTCGCCGGAGTACCGTCGGAAAGGAACTTTGCCGACGACCACGACCTGGCCCGCGATGCCCTCCTGGCAAACCCGATGACGACACATCCGCGGCGTGTTGTCTTTGGTCTGCCGCACAATTATTTTTTCTCATCGCTTCCGCCGACCAATAACAAGCTGGAGATCAACGCCATTGCACCACAAACCGGTGGCGGATGGAGCGATATTGGCGCCAACCGCCGAGCCTCTCCCTTGTTCATTCATCTGCATGAGTTTCCCAATCATCAACGAGCGGCGGTATTGACCTTGTTACCGGCCCAGTTCCTGCCGGACGCCTGGCGGATCGGACTGAAAAGCAAAGGTCCTGTTCGTCGGATCGACGTGACTCCAGATTGGACGGTGCTCCACGGTTTCATGGATCGGTTCGCCGAGCGACGCACACTGCTGGAGCCCCGCCCATGACCGCGCGCACCTTCCACTTCACCCTCGGCCCGGTGCAGGGATTCGTCGCCCAAGCGCGGCGCACCCGCGATTTCTGGGCCGGGTCCTTCCTGCTGTCCTGGCTGGCCGGCTCCGCAATGCGGACCGTCATCGCGCAAGGCGGGACGATCGAATTTCCGCGCCCCAACGACGCCTATCTCGATTGGCTGGCGACCGGGCAGGGTCCCGGTCAGCCGCCGCGACAGGGCTGCATTCCCAACCGCTTCAAAGCATTTCATGCCAAGACAGGCACCGACTTCGAACCACACCTGATCAAGCAGGCCGTGTGCGACGCCTGGCGGGCACTCGCCGAGACGGTCTGGCAACGGGATCTGGCGCGACACGCGGCAACCAATTCGATCACACGCGACATCTGGGAACGCCAGATCGATGGTTTCTGGGAGATCGCCTGGGTGCTGGGCGACGCTGACGCCCTGCTCGATCGGCGCAAGAACTGGCGTACCCAGTTGCCGCCGGTGGAAACCGGAGTCAAATGCTCGGTGATGACCGGTTGGCAAGAGCTCTCCGGTCTGCCGGTATTCGATCGGTCGGCCCTGAATGCGTTCTGGGAGCCACTGCGCCGGATGTGCGGACAGGATCTGGTCGCGGACGAAACCCTGTGCGCCATCGCCTTCATCAAGCGGCGCTTTGTGCATGGCTTCGTCCAGGTCAAGGCGCAGATGCCGGGCTGCTGGACACTGCATGGCTGGAAGATCGACGCGCAGACGCCATCGACCCTCGACCTGGCAGCAGCGCATTGGCTGGCAGATGCGGTACGCGACGAGTCGGCCGAGGCGTTGACGCGTCTGCATACGGCCGCTGCCGCGGTGTTTGAGCCGAATGACTGCGGCATCCGTCATCTGCGGTGCGTCAAAGACGCCTATCAGACCCGGGGCGGTCTCCGCCCTTTGAACAGCAGCGCGCTCTTCCAGCATGTGTTGACCAGTCAGCAGGAGTGTCCTGACCGCCGCGCGGCTGGAGGAATGACACAGGCACTCAAGGCACTAAAGTGCAAGGCACCACCATCCCCCTTTTACGCCATCCTGCTGATGGACGGCGACAGTCTGGGTCAACTGCTGCGCGAGGACGCTGCGCCACCCAAGATCTCAAAGGCACTGGAATCCTTTACCGGGCGCGTGCCCACACTGATCGACACCTGCAATGGCTTCCTGATCTATGCCGGCGGCGACGACGTATTGGCGCTCTTGCCGCTGGAAGATGCCTTGCGCTGCGCCCTGGCCGTGCGCCAGTGCTATCTCGATGCCTTCACAGAGTCATTCGCAACTGCGCAGAGCCCTTCGACCATCTCGGCGGCGGTGACCTTTGCGCACGTGAAAATCCCGCTGACCCGCATGCTGCGCGATACCCATCGACTGCTGGACGAGGTCGCAAAGGACACCACCGGACGCGATGCCATCGCGGTACGGGTCTGGAAACCGGGCGGACTGGCGCTGCAATGGGCGCGACCCTGGGACTGCGCCTGCAATAAGGAGTCGCCGCACCAATTGGTCATCGAACAGCTCGCGGCACACTTTGCCGAGATCCAGCCGGGAACCCAGACCGAACAGACTCCGTTCAGCAGCAAATTTTTCTACAAGATCCGCGAACGCTTTGCGCTGCTCAACCCACCGACCACCGCGCCGGATCAGCCCGCAGCAACGCCGATCTTCACCGACAGCGATACGCTGGCGCTATTGGCCGTGGATTATCTGGCGTCCGGCGTCAATGAGGGCCGCGAAAAGAAACTGAAAATGCACGAGGCCGAACGCCTGATCCAACCGCTGCTCGAACAATGCCATCCGGTGATTCGCATCGCGCAACCCACCGCCGGCGACCAACCGCCGATGCAGCACCCCGCGGATCGACAACAACCCGACGGTACGCTGTTGTATAAGCAAGCACGCCTAGAGGCGGACGGCGCACTGCTGGTCCGGTTTCTGGCGCAGAAAGGAGTCGAATGATGACCACTGCCACTGCCACCGCCTGGCGATTCGATCCGCTGGATACCTGGTTCTTCCGCGAGGCACGCGGCTTCGATACCAGCGGCAGTCACGAGCTGAGCAGTCTGTTTCCACCGCCGGCGCGCACCCTGGCCGGCGCCATCCGGACCCTGATCGGCGAGCAACAGGGCGTCGACTGGGAGCAGTTCGCCCAGGATGGCGAGTATGCCGACCTCAAGGGCTGGATCGGCGCGGGCGACGACCTCGGCGCCCTGCGACTCACCGGACCTTACCCCGTGTGGCAGGGCGAACGGCTCTACCCCGCCCCGCTGCATCTGCTGGCCAAAGGCAAGGCGTATCGCCGGCTCATTCCCGGCGCGCCGGTCGCTTGCGATCTGGGGATGGTGCGGCTGCCCGCACTGGAAGCCCCGTTACCCGGCGCAAAACCCCTGGAGCAGGCTTGGCTGACCGGCAGTGATCTGCGACAGGTGTTGAACGGTCGGGCCCCGAGCCAAGTGTTCCGTGCCGGCGACCTCTACGCCGAAGAACCCCGCCTCGGCATCGCCCGCGACAATGGTCGGCGCACCGGCATCGATGGCCTGCTTTATCAGACGCGCCATCTGCGCCCGCATGACGGGTTGGCCATTGGTGCCGAAGTCCGCGGGCTGCCGTCCGCACTACAACCCGCGCGCGGCCTGACCCGCTTTGGCGGTGAAGGCCGCACCGCTGCCGTGACCATCACGCCCGCACCCGCACCGCTCACCGCGCCCGCACCGGAAGGCCAACGGCTGCTGTTGCTCCTGTTGACCCCGGCCGACTTCGGCAAAGACTGGTTCCCACCCGGTTTCCGGCAGCAACAACACGACGGCCTCACCGTCTGGTGCGGCGACCTGCACGGCATTGCGCTCACCCTGCACAGCGCGGTGATCGGCAAGGCCGCGCGCGAGGGCGGCTGGGACCTGTTGCGGCAGCAATCGCGTCCGGTGAAAAGCCTGGTTCCCGCCGGCAGCGTATTTTTCTGTTCCATCGAGGGCGATCCGCGGCACGCCGTGCAGGCGCTGCACGGACAACATATCGGTCATGATACCGCGCTGGGACGCGGTGAGTTGGCGGTTGGTCTATGGCGCATGAAGGAGAAGAACGAAACATGAACAACACCGCACTGCTCGGCCTGCTGGCCGAGACGTCGCTCCATGCCGGCGCCGGTCAAATGGCCGGCGTCATCGATCTGCCGATCCAGCGGGAGGCCCATACCGCCTGGCCGGTGGTCTATGGTTCAGCCGTCAAAGGCGCACTCCGTGCCTTGGCCGAAGAACAAAACGCGCCCTGGCGCATTCCCGTCTTCGGCCCCGAGACCGCCAATGCCTCCGACCATGCCGGCGCACTGCTGGTCAGCGACGCCCGGCTGCTGCTGTTACCCGTGCGCTCGCTGACCAGTCACTTCAAATGGGTCACCTGCCCGGCGCTGCTCAAGCGCTTACGCGCCGACGCCGAGCGACTCGGCCTGCCTGATTTCGACCTTGGCGCCATTCCTGAAGTGCCCACTCGCAATACAGCCCTATTGCCCGTATGCACGACCTCGGCGCTTTATCTGGAGGAGTTCCGGTTTGACGCGGATGCGGCCGACCTCAACGCCATCATCGCCGTCCTGGCGTCGCTCATGGGCCGCGCCGATGCGGTGAGCGCGCTGCAAGCGCAATTGGTGCTGGTCCATGACGACCGTTTCAATCACCTGGCCCAGTTCGCCACGCCGGTCAATGCCCACGTCGGCCTCTTCAACGAGACCAAGACGGTCAAACCAGGCGCGCTCTGGTACGAGGAAAGCCTGCCGCCGGACACGCTGCTCTATGTCGCGCTGCACGCCCAGGCCGCGCGGGCGGATGGCGCGAACATGACCGCCGTCGACGTCCTGAACCACATCACCCACGACCTGTTCATCCGGCCTTACCTGCAACTGGGCGGCAATGAAACCGTCGGCATGGGTTGGTGCAAGGTCACCATCCGGCGGACTGGGGATTGAACGATGGCCAGACGCTACGACAAACAACAGCGCAAGGACGAACGGGCACCGGGGCCGACCGGACATACCGCGACCGTTACCAAGACCGATGCGGCACCAACCCGGCCGCCGGCCGTCGCCGATCCGGTAAGCCTGGCAGGCACTGCGCCAACGGCCACCCCGCAACAGCAGCGTGCGCGCTTTGCGCTTGCGCGGATTCGGTTACTCGCGCTCACCTGGCAAACCGACACGAAAAGCCAAAAGGAGTTCAACAGCTATGCCGGCGCCATGCCCTTCATGATCCGCGCCAACGGCCTGGGGCAGACCGCGGCCTTTTACCGCCGCAAGGGCACAGGGAATGTCTATTTCAATTTGTACGAACTGCTCGGCGACTGGCTCGGCCAGCCCCAGTGCCCGTTCGCCGGGCAGACCGACCTGCTCGACGCCATCACCCGGTCGGATCTGGATGCCTATCTGGCCGCTCAGGTCGAGTCGCTCCTGTTCCTCGATTGGGTGAAACAACTGGCCGGTGCCCTCCTCGCGCGCGAGGACGAGCACCCGGCTGACGCCAAGGACACCACCCCATGAACCTGCCGCTGTATCGACAAGACGCGCCGGACGAACTGCCGGACGGCGGTCATCGCGGACTCTGGTATGACCGCTTTTTCAACCGCTATGACGCGGACTGGACCATTCCAGAAGACGGGAAATCCTCCTGGATCAACGACAACGCTAAGAAGGTTGGCGAAAAGAGCGTACTGGAGATCGCCGCCCAGCGTCACCTCGCACTCATCACCGCGTTCGGCGGGCACGGCGCCGTGTTCAAGACCGACTGGCACTTCGCAACCGGGCTGGGTCTGCCGCATCCGGTCGAAAACGGCCTGGTCTGGCATCACACGCTCGGCGTGCCCTATCTGGCCGGCAGCGGCGTCAAAGGCTTGGTCAAAGCCTGGGTGGAGGTCTGGGACGACTCGCTCGAAGCCACGGACAAGACCCAACGCTTGCGCGACTGGTTTGGCGACCTGCACCAGGCCGGCCGCTTCCGGTTCTTCGATGCCCTGCCGATCGCACCTGTCGAGTTGATCGCCGACATCATGACCCCGCACCAAGGCAAATGGTACGAACTGGGCGGCGAGATCGACGACTGGCAGCGTCAACCCGACAGGATTCCCGCCGATTGGCACGCCCCGGTACCGGTACCCTTTCTGGCGGTCAAGCAAGCGCAGTTGCTGTTCGGCATCGCCTCGCGCCGCCCGCACGATGCCGCTGCGCTAACCGACGTCTTTTCAGCCTTGAAACAAGCCCTGGACTGGCTGGGCGCGGGCGCCAAGACCGCCGTCGGCTACGGGCGGATGATCGAGGATCCGGCCGGCACCGACGCGCTGAAGCACAACGCGGCCACGGCGGCAGCCGCCATCGAGCGGGCGAAACTATCGCCGGAACAGCAGCAGTTGCGTGACTTGGCAAACCTGTTCGCGGCGGAGCAGCAGCGCGGGACGAAGCAGGCCGGCGGACCATTGATCGGCGCGACCAACCAACTGCTGAAAGACGGATCCGCCTGGCCGGACAGTGCCCGCACCAATCTGGCAGACCTGGCCGAGGCGATCTACAACTATGTTGGCGGGAGCAACAGTCAGAAGAAGCAGGAACGCAAGGCGCGGATCGCGGCATTGCGCGCAGCGCCGGATTCAGGCGAACCAGGAATCACCCCATGACAACTTACTTCGTCTCCCGTCACCCCGGTGCTTTCGAGTGGGCGGACGCTGAGGGCATCGCCGTCGATCGCGTAATCGACCATCTCGATCCGGCCATCATCGAACCCGGCGACATGCTCATTGGCTCACTGCCGGTCAATCTGGCTGCCGCGGTCTGCGAACGCGGCGCGCACTATCTGCACCTGTCGCTGGATCTCCCGGTCACCTTGCGCGGGCGCGAGCTCAGCGCCCAGCAGATGCGCGATTGCGGGGCACGGATCGAGCGCTATCTGGTGCGGCGCATGTAGCAGGGCATTCAGGCGCCGGGTCCGCACAGCGGACCCTACGGCAACGTCGCGACCTGTAGGGTCCGCTGTGCAGACCAACGACCTGTAGGGTCCGCTGTGCGGACCAACGACCTGTAGGGTCCGCTATGCGGACCAACGACCGCGCAGACCACGAGGCGGCCGGGTTGATGACCAAGGCTCGGAATGACGATATCGCAAGCTTGCGAAAGAGGACAACCCGCATCTGTTCTGTTGGAATGACGACATGGTTTCGGAGGATCGCAGCACATGTTTCAACGTCTCTACGAATTGAGCCAGTGTCTGGCCGAGCGGCCGGCCTGGGAACGCCTCAACGAAGGCATGCCCGGCAATTGTGACCGTGGACTGGCGCTGTGCTTTGGTCCCGCCGGCGAGTGGCGCGGGGTCAAGACCTTCATGGGGAACCAGTCGGTCGTCTACCGCTCGGGGCCGCCCAACGGCACCGACTTCACGCCCTGCTGCACATTGGGCAAAGCGCCGAAGAAAACCGCCAAGCGACTTGGAAAAGGGGTTGAGGATTTTTCCAAATACTCCGCATTGCCCGCCGATAAACGGCAATGGTTGACCGATAGCTTTGCCTGCTTTATTCTCAATCAAGCTACGATCCTAGCCGAAATCGAAGAGAAGAAGAGAGAAGCTGGTATAGACGATAAAGATCACTTCGGTTACCTCTATTGGGCGAATGATCAGATGGCGCCAGTCTATGCATGGCCGGAGATACAAGCCTTCATGCTGGAACGCGTACTGAAGAGCTTTGCCAGCAAAGGGGGTAAACGAACTGAACGCACCAAAGGAAGTTGTGCAGTATGTGGGCAGAACGGAGTTAAGGTCTACGGCAATTATTCAGTGCTTGCCTGCTATAACCTCAATAATCGCGGCAGCATTGCCGGTGGATTTCAAGAAGAAAAGGCACATCGCAATTTTCCGGTGTGCGAAAATTGCTCTCTTGCTGTCTCCCAGGCCATCACCTTTGCCGAGGCAAACTTATCCAGCAGCATGGCAGGGCAGAGCTATCTCATTTTCCCCTACAGCAACCATTCCGAGGTGCGAGAGCAAATACGCCATCGCCTGGTACAACAGCCAGACCGCTATCAATTAGGTAAGGTTAGTGATCTGCTCGCCGGCGAACTGGCCCTGACCCAAGAATTCGCCGGTATTGGCGATCAACTGGCCTTGGCGCTGATCTTTTTTAAGAAAGTGAAGGCGTCCTGGAAGATTCAGGCCGAAGTCCAACAACTGCTCCCCAGTCGTCTGCACGCACTGCTTGCGGCAGCCAAGACCATCGCCGCGGCGGCTGATCTGACGGCCGAAACCAAGACCGAAAGCAAACCCGTCGTGATCAACGCGCAGACGTTCAAAAACTTCTCCAGCGCCGCGGAGAAACCCAGCGAGGAGACCCTGCGCGGCTGGTTGACGGCCCTGTTTGCCGGACAGCCAGTCGACACGAACCATTTTCTGCACTGCCTGGTCGCCAAACTGCTCGGCACCGGCAAACGTAACCCCGAGTTTCTGCACTGGATGACGCGCCAGGCCTGGGGCCTGTATCGCTATGCCCAACAGACCGGACTCATCCTTCCCGAACCCGTGATGGAGCATCCCGCCATGTCCGCGACGATTCCCAACAGCCCCTATGGACGCTATACCCAGGAACATGCCGATTTCTTTCGTAACCCGGAGTTGATCGTTGCGTTCCTGACCGGGTGCTATGCCTCGCAGGTCGCTTCGGTCCAGCGACAGGAACGCGGCGCCGATCCGTTCACCAAGAAGTTCATCGGCCGCCTGCTGACGCGTCAGCAGTTGCAGCGGCTCTATCGCGAAGGTCACGGCAAGCTGGCCCAATACGGCAAGCTCGGCTACGTCATCACCGGGCTGGACCCCGACCTGGCCAACGCCTGGGTCTCCTGCGGCGAGCACTGGGCCATCAGCGATGAAGAAGCCACCTTCGCCTTTACCATCGGTTACAGCCTGGCCTACCGCATCGTCCAGCTCGACAAAACCGCCACCGAACCCGACGCACCAGCGCCGGGCTGACCACTCGGCCACACCGTAGGTCGGGGCGGGTTTCAAACCCGCCCCTACACGAAGGTCTGTTTGGATATCAGGTACGAACGCTCTATCACCCCAGCCCCCGCGCTCACCACGCGGGCTTGGGTCCGCCCGGCGGACCCCAGGACTCTCGACCGCCGCAACGCACAGGACTTTTCAGGAGAACACCCATGACCGCCATCGCCAACCCCTACGAAATTCTTTTCATCTACGAGGCCAAGGACTGCAACCCCAACGGCGACCCGCTCGATGAAAACCGCCCCCGCACCGACCCCGAGACCGGCGAGGCCACGATCAGCGACGTGCGCATCAAGCGCACCGTACGTGATTACCTCCTGAGCCTGGAACCGGATGTCGCAAAGCGCCTGGCGGCCGGCCGCGAGATCCTGATCCGCGACACCCTCAAAGCCGACGGTTACCTGTCCGAAGGCAAGGACCGCGCCGAGCAATTCCTCACCGAGGCCGCCAAGGGCAAGAAAGGCGAGGCCAAGCGCCAGGCCCTGGAAACCGCCGTCCTCAGCGGCTGCATCGACGCGCGTCTGTTCGGCGCCACGCTGCCGCTGGGCAAGAATGAACCCTCACTGCAACTGACCGGTCCGGTCCAGTTCGCGGCCTTCAACCGCTCGCTGCATCGTGTCAGCCCGACCCTGGTGCAACAAACCGCCGCCTACGCCGGCAGCGACAAGGGCAACCAGAAATCCTTTGCCGAACGCTGGCTACTGCCCTACGCCCTGATCGCCGCCTATGGGGTCGCCAACGAGACCGCCGCCCAGACCACCGGACTCACCGAGGCCGATCTCGACCTGCTGCTGCAAGGTCTGTGGCGCGGCACCGCCGCACTCAACACCCACTCCAAGCTCGGCCACGATCCGCTGCTGCTGATCGCCGCCCAGTATCGCCCCGGCTACCGCCTGGGCGCCCTGCCCCGCCGCGTCAGTCTGGCCAACCAGACCGTCGATGACACCGCCCTGCGCTCCACCCGCGATTTTCGCCTGGACGTCGGCGAACTGCTCGCGGCCTGGCGCGACTGCCCGACCCTGACCGGCCTGCGCGTGATGCAGGACCCGCGCCTGTGCTGTCAGGCCGGCGACCACACCGGGTTGTTCGCCGAACTGGCCGGGTCGGCGCGGCTGGCCGTTGCCAAACTGGACTTCTAGCCATGCGCACCCTGGTCTTCGACATCGCCGGCGAGTACGGGCAGTTCAAGAAGCCCTATTCGCCGATGAGCCCGGTGAGCTACCCACTGCCGCCGCCGCCGGCGGTCTTGGGAATGCTCGGCGCGATCCTCGGCTACGGCAAAGACACCTATCACCAACAGCTCGGCTGGGACCGGGTGCGCATCGGCGTCGGGCTGCGCGCGCCGCTGCGGGTCTTCCGGGCGGCGCTCAATCTGTTGCAGACCAAGGACGGCACCGACGGCTTTTTTCGACCGCGCGCCGGGCAAAACACCCATACCCAGGTCCCGTTCGAATTCCTGCGCAACCCGCGCTTTCGGATCTACGTCGCCGGGCTGGCCGACCCGGTGGCCGACGAGCTGGCCCTGCGGCTGCGCGCCGGCCGCACCGCCTACACGGTCGCGCTCGGATTGGCGCCCTGTCTGGCCGATGTGACCTGGGTCGGCGAATGGCCGGCGCAGGTCCTGCCGGACGGCGACTGGCACGCGGCCACGGCGGTTCCGCTATGCGCCGATCTGCAGGTGCACTATGAAGACAACCGCCGCTATCACCGTCTGCGCATCCCCGTCGTGATGGACGGCATGCGGGTCGTACAGCGCTATCAGGAAATCGTCCTGGCCGAAGACGGGCAACCGCTCCGCGGCCAGGGCGCAGCCGGAGTCATCCATGCCATCGGTCCCGAGCACATCGCTTTTCTCTGAGACCTTCGCCCATCCCGACGACCCCTTGCCGGCCCACCTGGAGCGGGTCGCGCAACGGGCGGCGGCCGGCATCGCGCCGACGGCGCGCCCCGAGATCCGGGCCATCGCCCTGGTGGCCGGACTCTTTCACGATCTCGGCAAGGCCACGCCCTGGTTTCAGGACTATCTGTTACGGGGCGGCAAGCGTTCCGTGCTCAGTCATCACGCCGAAACCGGCGCACTCCTGGTCTGGTGGTACACCGCCGAACTCGGCTGGCCACTGTGGCAGCGGCTGTCCGCCTTTATCGCGGTCCGTCGCCATCACGGCGCGCTGAACTTTCAAGAGTGGCCGCAGCTCCTGGAGCTGATGCGCCTGGAATTCCACGACCCGGACTGCCCGTTGCGGACGCAACTCGCTGCCATGGACCTGGCGGGCATCCACCAGTGGCTGGCAACGATCGCCGAACGCCATCCGCACCAGGGACTGTCGGCCGCCCCCGCACCCCTCACCGTCGAGACCATCGACGCGCGTCTGCGCGACCGCCAAACGCTCGGCTCGAAATTGCGCAACGCCTTCGGTCCGGTCGATGACGCGCTTGCCATGCTGGCGGGCTTCGGCGCCTTACTCGCGGTGGACAAGACCGACGCGGCCCTGCAAGGCGGGCAAATCATCCGGCAAACGCTGCCCGCGGCAGCGGTCACCGTGCACAAACAGCGGCTGTGGGGTCAACATGGCGATCAGCCTCACCGGCGCGGCGCCGGTTCAGCCATCGACCAGCGGCGCGAACAGATCGCCGACACCGTGACCCGGACCTGGCTCGAACACCTCAATGCTCCGCTCCTGACCCTCACCGCGCCCACCGGGGCCGGCAAGACCTTGACGGTCCTCCATGCCGCGTTGCAAGTGCGAGACCAGCTCGACCAACGCCACGGCAGTGCCCCGCGCATCATCTATTGTCTGCCCTTCACCTCGGTCATCGACCAGAACCATGCGGTGTTTCGCGCCGTACTGCACAGCAACCAGTTGACCGACCGTGAAGACCTGCTGCTCAAACATCATCACCTGACCGACAGCCTGTTCCGTACCGAAGACGCCGAATACCAGGCCGACGGCGCCGGCCAGTTGCTCACCGAGACCTGGCAGAGCGAGCTGGTGGTGACCACCTTCCATCAACTCCTGCACTCCCTGCTCAGCCCCCGTAACGCCAATCTCAAACGCGCCGGGCAACTGAGCGGGGCGCTGGTGCTGCTCGACGAGGTGCAGGCCCTGCCGCTGCGCTACTGGGAAGCCTTGCGCCAGATATTCATCGCCGCCGCCCGCACCCTGGGCACCCGCTTTGTGCTGCTGACCGCGACCCGGCCGCTGATCTTTCAGCCGGGCGATGCCGTGGAACTCCTGCCCGACCATGACACGCACTTCCGCGCCATGACCCGCACCCGGCTGTGCATGCACCACCGCGAACCGCTGGATCTGGAGACCTTCGCCGCCCGCCTGACCGTCGAGTTGACCCGGCAACCGCGCGCCGTGCTCATCATCCTCAACCGGCGGCGCGCCGTGCGCAGCCTGTTCGATGCCTTGCGCACAGCCGTTCCGGATCGCCCGCTGGTCGCCCTCTCCACCGACCTCACCCCACTCGACCGCCGCGCGCGCATCCGGCTGATTCAGCGTCTGCTGCGCCAAGGCCAACCCGTCATCGCCGTCACCACGCAACTGGTTGAGGCCGGGGTGGACTTCAGCTTCCCGATCGTGCACCGCGACCTGGCGCCGCTCGACTCCATCATCCAGGCCGCCGGACGCTGCAACCGACACGGTGAAAACGGCACGGCACCCGGCGAGGTGCATCTATGGCAGCTCCAGGCCAACAAACCGGACGGCACCGCCGGCGAAACCCAGTGGCGGCGCGTCTACGACAGCGCACTCATCGAGGTCACGGTCGCCACCCTGGGCACCGCCGACACCTGGGACGAATCCGCCTTCCTGGACCTGAGCCTGAACTATTTCCGCGGCTGCCGCGCCCGTCAGGATCAGCAACGCGTCGATGAACAACTGGCGCGGGGCGATCTGACGGGCGTTGAACGGGACTTCAAATTGATCGAGGAACGGCCGACCGTCTCGCTGTTCGTGGCCCGCACCCCGGCGGACGCGACCCTCTGGGCGGCTTATCGCGCCGTGCGCGATGATCCGACGCTCACCCCGGCAGAGCAAGACCGCCACTTCCGGCCGATCAAACGCGCTTTTTATGAGCGGGTGATTCAAATCCAGGCCCAAGCCGCGGCCGGCCTGGACCGCCACGAAGTAAACCGGCTCGCTGCCGGTCCCGACACCTATGACCGCGCCGCGGGCTTCATCGGCCTGCCGGGAGAACAAGCCACATGCATCCTCTAGCCACCATCCCCTTCGCCCAGGTCGCACTGCGCTGGAACCGCGAACTCGCGGGCGGCGCCGAGATGCGCACCAAGCAACTGCGCGGCGCGCTGGGGAACGCGTTTCGCGACGACGACCTCTTTCATCAGCATGACCTCAACACCGGCAAGTCGCTGTACCGTTATCCGCAGGTGCAGTACCGCTGGCGTGACGGCAAAGGACTGGTCATCGGTTGGGGTGATGCGGCCAGTCGGCTGCTGGCACTGCCCTGGCTGGATCTCGACCTGCTGCTCGGCGCGGACCCGGTCGCCGCCGATGACGCGGCCTTGACGCTCACTCAGGCCCGTTTCGCCGTCGGTGAGCGGCTGGCCTATTACCGCCTGGAAACCCCGGTCTTGTTGTTCAATCAGGACAACTTCCGGCGTTACCAGACGCTCGACGACGCACAGCAACGTCACGAACGCAATCGTCTGCTGGTATCGAATATGCTGACCGCGCTCCGCGGCCTGGATGTCACCTTCCCCGAGCGGCTGTACGCCACATTCGCCCACCTCCAAAGCCAGCCCTGCCACTATAAAGGGGAGAAACTCCTGGGCCTGACCGGCGAGATCGTCACCAATGCCATACTGCCGGACGGCTTCTCGCTTGGCCACGCGGTCAGTCATGGTTTCGGCTGGATGACGCCATGTTGATAGTCACCCCTGCGCCCCTGCATCCGGGCGCTCCGGTCCCTAGCGGGTCCGGCATTGCGTCGCGGCTTCCCCGTAGGATGGGTAGAGCGAAGCGAAACCCAACCCGACGCCCGAGGTTGTGTGGCTGAACCATGACCGGGAGCAGACAAAGCTACGATAATTTATTGTACGATTGGCTAAGTCGTCAGGCAGGTCGGTCCCCATAGCGGACGCCACGGAATGACGCGACCCGTAGGGTCCGCTGTGCGGACCGGCGGTCTCGCTGTCGGCGCGATGGCCGGGCTGCTAAACCGGCCACGCCGGACCCCAAGTCCGCGCAACAGCGCCGCGGGCCTCGATCAGCGTTCCGCCCACGCGGCATTGTAGGCGGGACAAGTGCAGCACAGTCCACCAGCCACGTTGGCCGCAATGCCGATCGCGACCATCAGTTCTTTAACAACCTATCCAAACCTTTGCGAATGGCACCGGATTCCGGCCAGATCCGGTGCCATCGCTCTCCGGGCATGTTTGATGAACAACCAACTGTCGCAACCAACAGGGGCACCGGAATGGACCTGATTCTGACCACCTTCGGCACCTATCTGCATCGGCAAGGTGAGATGTTCCTGATCAAAGTCAAAGACCAGAAGCAGGAAGTCTCATCGCGCAAAGTACGCTCCATCCTCATCACGACCGGCGCCAGCCTGTCGACCGACGCCATTCAACTGGCAGTCGAAAAGAATATTGACGTCGTATTTCTCGACCAGTTCGGCCAGCCCTACGGACGCGTCTGGCATGGCCGGCCCGGATCGACCACCGCGATCCGCCGCGAACAACTGCGTCTGGCCGACACCGAGGCCGGTTTGCGCTTGGCCCTGAGTTGGCTGACCCGAAAAATGGATAATCAGATCGAGTTCCTGCGTGAGGCACGGCAACGGCGCACCCGCCTGTCGGCGCAGTTGAGCGAAAAAATCAATGCGCTCGGGGATCTGCGGACATCGCTCGATGGCATTACCGGCGACCTCGAAGAGCGGCGGGGCACCATCATGGGCTTCGAAGGTCGGGCCGGCCGCACCTACTGGGAAGCCATCAACCTGCTGTTACCGGAAAATTTCCGGTTCAGCGTGCGTTCGCGCAATCCGGCCAAAGACGAGTTCAACTGTCTGCTGAACTATTCCTATGGCGTGCTCTACAGCACGGTGGAACGCGCATGTATACTGGCCGGATTGGACCCTTACGTGGGATTCGTGCATACCGATCACTATCAGAAAAAATCTCTGGTGTTCGATCTCATCGAGTGTTACCGAATTTGGGCGGACGAAAGCGTCGTTGGACTCTTCGCCGCCCGGAAGGTAAAACCGGACATGTTCGATCCGCTACAGAACGGCCTGATCCTCAACAAGCAGGGCAAAGCCGTACTGATGGAGCGATTCGGCGAGTATCTTGATGAAACCATTCGCTACCGCAACCGCAATATCAAGCGGCGCGACACCGTACAACTCGACTGCCACCGACTGGCCAACGAATGGATCGGGAGACTGAGCGATGAAGACGACAGCGACACTGGTGTGGATCATCTATGACATCGTGGACGACAAACCGCGGGCCAAAATTGCCAAGCTCTGCAAAGAAGCCGGACTGTATCGCGTGCAAAAATCCGTTTTCCTGGGCACCATCGAACGCAACCGTCTCGACGAATTGCGCCTGCAGATCGAAGCCTGGGAGAACGACGAGGTCGATTCGGTGTACATTTTTCCGATGTGTGAGGCGGATTTCAAGAAAGTGATACTACTTGGCCAGGCGTTCGACAAGCGCATGGTCACCGACGAAGTACGGGCCTTATTCCTATGAGCGACCAGACGCCCGACACCGAACAGACCCCGATGATCACACCGTCGGACGTGTTGGAGCACGTCTGGTGCCCACGGTTCACCTGGTTCATGAACGTCCAGAACATCCCCCAGCACGAAGACAAACGGTTCAAAGTCCTGAAAGGACGTGAAGTCCACCAGCGTCGGGCAACGGAAAACCGCGACTACCTGCGCCGCAAGATCGGCGCGGTCAAACGAGAAGTCGAGGTTTACCTGGCATCGCCAAGCCAGCGGCTGCGAGGTATCGTCGACGAAGTCCTCTGGTTGAAAGACGGCTCGATGGCGCCTTTGGACTACAAATACACCGAAGCGCCCGATACCGTGTTCAAGACCCACGAAACACAGATCGTCCTGTACGCCTTGCTGATCCAGAGCGTGTATCAACAACCGGTCACCCGCGGATTCGTCGCCTACGTCCGCGACGGCAGCCAATTGCTGGAAGTCGACATCACCGACGAGCGCATCGCACGGGCGCGCTGGCTGATCGGGCAGATTTTCGATATCATCCGTACGGGTCGTCTCCCGGCGCGAACGTCTTCGCGCCTCCGTTGCGAAGACTGTTGCTACAAAAATATCTGCGTGTAGTGGCCGTAGTCACGCAACAAACTGATTAAAAGAGGCAATTTCGGCATTTCTCGATGCAGTGCCGCGTCTGGAAGGCCGTTTTGCAGCACAAGGTAGCCAAGAAATGGGAGAAAAGCAGTCGGCAAAATTTTCTGATCTTTCTGATTTTTCTGTGCTTTCGCACAAAATGCGGTCCCCACGCCCAATCCAATACAACAAGGATTGAAACGTGGCGGCGCGGTGCTCAGCCAGGTGGCGTGGACGGTCCCCACGCCCAATCCAATACAACAAGGATTGAAACCCGCCAGCACATCCATCACATCCGGATTGCCGGTACGTCCCCACGCCCAATCCAATACAACAAGGATTGAAACGCGGTGCGCACGCACTCTTTGACCGCCTCTGTGCTAGTCCCCACGCCCAATCCAATACAACAAGGATTGAAACCGCATCCCCTGGTGCTTGCCAACCGCGGTCAGTAAGGGTCCCCACGCCCAATCCAATACAACAAGGATTGAAACCAAGCCCCCGCCCGATAGTGTCCGGCGATCACAGGATGTCCCCACGCCCAATCCAATACAACAAGGATTGAAACCCTTCAGGGTGATGAGCAGGGGAGCGAAATCAGGCTTGTCCCCACGCCCAATCCAATACAACAAGGATTGAAACACGGGACGATTGTTCTGCCCTTGAAGGGCACGAGCGTCCCCACGCCCAATCCAATACAACAAGGATTGAAACAACATACCGCTGGATCTGCGCACGCCGGGCCAGTACAGTCCCCACGCCCAATCCAATACAACAAGGATTGAAACGTGTGCGGACCGAAGTCACCCAGGTCCAGATGCAAGTCCCCACGCCCAATCCAATACAACAAGGATTGAAACCAGAGGTACTCCAACAATTCGAGCAGCCGCTCGCACGTCCCCACGCCCAATCCAATACAACAAGGATTGAAACGGTTGGACCACCTGAACAGGGGCAATGGGTTAGAGCGTCCCCACGCCCAATCCAATACAACAAGGATTGAAACTACAATTTTGCAAAGCTGAATCAGGGGCCTGGCGGAGTGTCCCCACGCCCAATCCAATACAACAAGGATTGAAACGTGGCGAAATCGTCGTCGGCGGCGAGCAGGATGTGGGCGTCCCCACGCCCAATCCAATACAACAAGGATTGAAACACAAATTCGCACCTCCCGGCGCGCGCTGCTGAAGGATGTCCCCACGCCCAATCCAATACAACAAGGATTGAAACCAGTTCATCCTGGATCGCAAGGCCCACGGCAATCGCAGTCCCCACGCCCAATCCAATACAACAAGGATTGAAACATCACCTGGCCCTGGTCGTCGTGGATGGCGACCTCGCGTCCCCACGCCCAATCCAATACAACAAGGATTGAAACATCTCGATTTGCACCTCCTGGAGCTTGCGCGCGTCAGTCCCCACGCCCAATCCAATACAACAAGGATTGAAACATCACCAGGCGGCGGATGGTTTCCTTGGCGGTGACCGGGTCCCCACGCCCAATCCAATACAACAAGGATTGAAACATCAAGCGCGATCGCCAGCAGGTCTTGCTGCACATAGTCCCCACGCCCAATCCAATACAACAAGGATTGAAACTCGTTGTCGGCCAGCACCCGCAACAGGGCCTCGAACGCGTCCCCACGCCCAATCCAATACAACAAGGATTGAAACGTTGTTGAGGATATCCACGGCCTCCATCACTTGGTCGTCCCCACGCCCAATCCAATACAACAAGGATTGAAACCGCTTTCTGGCTCTGGATCCAGGCCCCGCCTTTGCCGTCCCCACGCCCAATCCAATACAACAAGGATTGAAACCCGATGACTGGCAGCGGGGCGGAGAGGCGTTGCCACAGTCCCCACGCCCAATCCAATACAACAAGGATTGAAACTCCGTGATGGCGAAGTCATCGGTCGCCTGCTGACCTGTCCCCACGCCCAATCCAATACAACAAGGATTGAAACAGATCATCAACCCCCGCTGGCAGCCGCGCCCGGAGGTCCCCACGCCCAATCCAATACAACAAGGATTGAAACATGTTGCCTGCGGTGCCGGTGGGTCGGCTTCGCAACTGGTCCCCACGCCCAATCCAATACAACAAGGATTGAAACACCAGGGTGCGGAAGTCGTCCCGTTTCTCGGGAAAGTCCCCACGCCCAATCCAATACAACAAGGATTGAAACAACCTCACCGGGGCCAAGGCCGCTGAGTTGATGGGGTCCCCACGCCCAATCCAATACAACAAGGATTGAAACGATAGCCTGGATACGGGCCAAAACCGCTTCATGGACCGTCCCCACGCCCAATCCAATACAACAAGGATTGAAACGGCGATTCGGTCGCGCGCAGTCCGACCAGGAAGGCGGGTCCCCACGCCCAATCCAATACAACAAGGATTGAAACGTGGATCGACCACCGCGACCGCAGAGTCTCCGCGCGTCCCCACGCCCAATCCAATACAACAAGGATTGAAACGTCAAGGTAATGCCGCGGCGCATCGCCTACAATCAGGGTCCCCACGCCCAATCCAATACAACAAGGATTGAAACTCGAGATAGCCCACCAGATCGACGTTCTTCGCCCAGCGTCCCCACGCCCAATCCAATACAACAAGGATTGAAACCTCTATCTGACACATTATCACCCGACGGCGATAGAAGTCCCCACGCCCAATCCAATACAACAAGGATTGAAACTCTTCGTTGTAGTAGACGATGTAAGTACGGGCCTTGTCCCCACGCCCAATCCAATACAACAAGGATTGAAACACCACAGTTCTCGAGCGTCGAACGCGCGGAGTATACGTCCCCACGCCCAATCCAATACAACAAGGATTGAAACGCCATATCAGCAATCGGAATAAAGTGGTGAGATAGAGTCCCCACGCCCAATCCAATACAACAAGGATTGAAACAGATAGGTCAGAACTGGCTCGCCGCGCATAGCCTCGGGTCCCCACGCCCAATCCAATACAACAAGGATTGAAACTCGATAGAGGAGATTTGAATCCCGCAGCCGTTTACGTCGTCCCCACGCCCAATCCAATACAACAAGGATTGAAACATCGTAAGTTTCCGACCGGGAGAGAACCCGGATCAAGTCCCCACGCCCAATCCAATACAACAAGGATTGAAACTCATTGTGCACCTTCCCACCAAAAGGGCATTCCCGGTCCCCACGCCCAATCCAATACAACAAGGATTGAAACCCTCATGTACACTGACAAGGGGGCGATCCGAGGGACGGTCCCCACGCCCAATCCAATACAACAAGGATTGAAACCGCCCACTGCTCGGCAGTGAGCGGATCGCCCGCATGTCCCCACGCCCAATCCAATACAACAAGGATTGAAACCCCATGCTGCCCATGACGCATTGGCTTTTTGTACGGTCCCCACGCCCAATCCAATACAACAAGGATTGAAACCCCGGATCGCGAAGAGGTCGCGACCCTGCTGGAGCGCGTCCCCACGCCCAATCCAATACAACAAGGATTGAAACATTGTCATTTCAATGCTCCACCAGGGCCTGACGCCCTGTCCCCACGCCCAATCCAATACAACAAGGATTGAAACAGGTCGTTCACGGTCAGGGCCGCGGGCCAGTCGGAGTCCCCACGCCCAATCCAATACAACAAGGATTGAAACGCGGCCGTCGCCATTCTCGGGCACACCGCCGAGCTGGTCCCCACGCCCAATCCAATACAACAAGGATTGAAACGCCAGCAGCATATCCACTGACACTTCGTCGCCCGGTCCCCACGCCCAATCCAATACAACAAGGATTGAAACGTGTTCGCTGATTTGCGGAGCGATGTTGAGCGGAATGTCCCCACGCCCAATCCAATACAACAAGGATTGAAACCCTGTTGCTTCCTTCTGCTTGCGGCTAGCTGCTGTGAGTCCCCACGCCCAATCCAATACAACAAGGATTGAAACTCCAAAACCAACCCCACCTGCTGTTCCACCGCCGTCACGTCCCCACGCCCAATCCAATACAACAAGGATTGAAACCGGCTATGCCTGGCTGCTTCTGCACTTCCAACATAAGTCCCCACGCCCAATCCAATACAACAAGGATTGAAACATGACCACGCAATTGCTTGGGATATGCGTAGCAATGTCCCCACGCCCAATCCAATACAACAAGGATTGAAACGTCGATGCAAGCGGAACAGTCAGGTCTGTGCTGCTGTGTCCCCACGCCCAATCCAATACAACAAGGATTGAAACATCCTGTTGCTGGCCGCATTCGCTTGATTAGCTTGGGTCCCCACGCCCAATCCAATACAACAAGGATTGAAACTTTCCCTTCTCTTTCGCTGAGTGTCTGAATCATGGCGTCCCCACGCCCAATCCAATACAACAAGGATTGAAACTATACTCAGGAATATCGCGCTCTAAGTCCCGGATTTTGTCCCCACGCCCAATCCAATACAACAAGGATTGAAACCATTCTTGCGCGAACTCAAGGCTAAGCAAGAGAAGGGTCCCCACGCCCAATCCAATACAACAAGGATTGAAACTCGGTGACAATCGTCCCTGTCTCACGCTCTGTGCCAGTCCCCACGCCCAATCCAATACAACAAGGATTGAAACTTATCAACTAGCCTAGGAACAGGCACAGCAGGTAAGTCCCCACGCCCAATCCAATACAACAAGGATTGAAACATTGCAGGGTACGGCAATGGGAACGCTTAGCACGAACGGTCCCCACGCCCAATCCAATACAACAAGGATTGAAACACCAAGCAAGGCAAGCGCCTTTAGCGCATTCAACGTGGTCCCCACGCCCAATCCAATACAACAAGGATTGAAACCTGGCAGTGTTCATTTGGCTTGGGTTTCCTATGTTGTCCCCACGCCCAATCCAATACAACAAGGATTGAAACCGCCTGGCCGTGGCCGGCGGCGGGCTGCTCGACAGGTCCCCACGCCCAATCCAATACAACAAGGATTGAAACGGCAGGGTCATCAGCAACCTACCATCCGGGCGCGGCTCGGTCCCCACGCCCAATCCAATACAACAAGGATTGAAACATCCTTCTTCTGGCTCCGTTGCGCCAATCAAGGCGCGTCCCCACGCCCAATCCAATACAACAAGGATTGAAACCTCCGCCACTAGATCAAGGATAAAGTTCTGGGACCAGTCCCCACGCCCAATCCAATACAACAAGGATTGAAACCCGATGGTCCCGTCCTTCTTCTGCCGGAAATACATGTCCCCACGCCCAATCCAATACAACAAGGATTGAAACCTCTCCCTAGTTAATGTCGAAAAAGTGAGACTAGACGTCCCCACGCCCAATCCAATACAACAAGGATTGAAACATTTCCTTCTCCAACCATTCGCCCCGCTTAATAGCGCGTCCCCACGCCCAATCCAATACAACAAGGATTGAAACCGTATCCCTGCGCAACTCGTCATACGCCCACCCCATCAGTCCCCACGCCCAATCCAATACAACAAGGATTGAAACTTCCGCCACTGCGAGGGGAGCCAGGATCAAGACACGTCCCCACGCCCAATCCAATACAACAAGGATTGAAACCATTCGAGTCTTGCCCAGCCCTGTATCTGCGAAGATCGTCCCCACGCCCAATCCAATACAACAAGGATTGAAACATCCAATACACCCTGTTTCGTCGTCTCGTCAGTCAATGTCCCCACGCCCAATCCAATACAACAAGGATTGAAACCTCGCTATGCCTCAACTGGTATTCTCCTCATCAACAGTCCCCACGCCCAATCCAATACAACAAGGATTGAAACCAGAGGTTCCTGCCCAATGCGCAGGATTTCATCCACGTCCCCACGCCCAATCCAATACAACAAGGATTGAAACCATTGGCAGCAACCAGCGTTGACGCCTCCTGCTCCGCGTCCCCACGCCCAATCCAATACAACAAGGATTGAAACTCAGGGCCGCCTGGATCAGGCTTGGGGCGTGGTCATCGTCCCCACGCCCAATCCAATACAACAAGGATTGAAACGTCAGAGCCGCCTGGATCAGGCTTGGGGCCTGGTCATGTCCCCACGCCCAATCCAATACAACAAGGATTGAAACCCCTTCCACTGGCTCATTGAGCGCATTGGTGATACTGTCCCCACGCCCAATCCAATACAACAAGGATTGAAACCCTTCACTTCCGCAATCTGATCTGCCGCAACGTAACAGGTCCCCACGCCCAATCCAATACAACAAGGATTGAAACCCGAGCGCTTTAGCTACGCCGGACAGGTCCTCACCTGTCCCCACGCCCAATCCAATACAACAAGGATTGAAACAATTTTGCATAGAGCCCGTCGCCCGCGACGGTGATGGTCCCCACGCCCAATCCAATACAACAAGGATTGAAACCGCAAACCAAGCGGCTAACACTGGGCTCAAAAGCGAGGTCCCCACGCCCAATCCAATACAACAAGGATTGAAACGTCGATGGGTCGAATTCTCCGGACCCGGACAGGTTCGTCCCCACGCCCAATCCAATACAACAAGGATTGAAACAACAGCGGAACGACGCGAGGTCACAGCATTGATCGCGTCCCCACGCCCAATCCAATACAACAAGGATTGAAACTCGTACTTCAGGCAGAACTCTGCCGCGTGGAGGTCCCCACGCCCAATCCAATACAACAAGGATTGAAACCAGGGCCTGGATGCCTTGGGCGCATAACGAACAGAGCGTCCCCACGCCCAATCCAATACAACAAGGATTGAAACACCGCGCGCAACGATCACGAAGATCACCCGCCGCCAGGTCCCCACGCCCAATCCAATACAACAAGGATTGAAACCGTCTCCCAGGCCACATAGCGGTCGTGGGTGTCGCGGGTCCCCACGCCCAATCCAATACAACAAGGATTGAAACCCGTTGTAGGAGCGGGCGAAGACCGCCCAATTGCGATGTCCCCACGCCCAATCCAATACAACAAGGATTGAAACTCAGTTCATGTCCGCGCTTCACACTGTATTAAATACTAGTCCCCACGCCCAATCCAATACAACAAGGATTGAAACGCCTCGGTGATCACGTAAGGCATCGGCGGCAGGTCGCGTCCCCACGCCCAATCCAATACAACAAGGATTGAAACCTTTCTGTGCCGCGCACGCGGCGGCATACAGATCGCGTCCCCACGCCCAATCCAATACAACAAGGATTGAAACCCGCCGGAGAACGACACGTAGAAGTCCGCATGGGTCAGGATGTCCCCACGCCCAATCCAATACAACAAGGATTGAAACGCCGGTGGTCCCCCACTGGGACAGCCGGGCCGGATCGGTCCCCACGCCCAATCCAATACAACAAGGATTGAAACAATGGTAATGTCTGGGAGTGGTCGCCTGGGCTGAGGGTCCCCACGCCCAATCCAATACAACAAGGATTGAAACCCGTGACGGCAGCGACCACGGATGAGCCGACCACTGTCCCCACGCCCAATCCAATACAACAAGGATTGAAACTTGTATTTCGACGGGACGGTAGAGCGGCTCGCGCTCGTCCCCACGCCCAATCCAATACAACAAGGATTGAAACATCGAGTACGCCTGCGTACAATGGAAGATGAGCAAGTCCCCACGCCCAATCCAATACAACAAGGATTGAAACATACATACGAAGCTCAACACCTGCACATGAAAACGCGTCCCCACGCCCAATCCAATACAACAAGGATTGAAACATGTGTTTTCGACTGCTGGCGGGAGTGGTTGCGGGGTGTCCCCACGCCCAATCCAATACAACAAGGATTGAAACTCGCCCGGCCCTGGCGCGTACCGTCCGCGACGCCACGTCCCCACGCCCAATCCAATACAACAAGGATTGAAACCGCATCTTCCGACAAGCTCGATCCGCCCAGGCGTGATGTCCCCACGCCCAATCCAATACAACAAGGATTGAAACGCAATCAAGGCGTCGGCGGGCGGGTTCATCCGGAACTCGTCCCCACGCCCAATCCAATACAACAAGGATTGAAACTCGCAGTAGGTGTGCGAGCCCGTGGATGGCAAACTGAGTCCCCACGCCCAATCCAATACAACAAGGATTGAAACATGGCATCCGGAGCATCTTCTGCGTGCCAGATGGCCGGTCCCCACGCCCAATCCAATACAACAAGGATTGAAACCCCATGGTGTCTCTCCTGTCGCTTGGTTTCGCATGCGAGTCCCCACGCCCAATCCAATACAACAAGGATTGAAACGCGAACAGGAAAAAACGGGGAACGATCCCGTGGGAGCGTCCCCACGCCCAATCCAATACAACAAGGATTGAAACTTCGATGGCGTCATGGATGGTGATCTTGGTGCGGGGTCCCCACGCCCAATCCAATACAACAAGGATTGAAACGTCATACGGTCACTGACACACTATCATGCGGGACGGGTCCCCACGCCCAATCCAATACAACAAGGATTGAAACTTTGCGTCGCCATGAGATTACGTCTCCACCGTGATCTGTCCCCACGCCCAATCCAATACAACAAGGATTGAAACTGCAACGGGGACCCGCCGCAGCAGCGCGAGCTGTTCGCGTCCCCACGCCCAATCCAATACAACAAGGATTGAAACCACAACACTACATGCCGCTGCAAGGCGGTAAGTGGCTGTCCCCACGCCCAATCCAATACAACAAGGATTGAAACGACGCCTCCCGGTATTGCATCAGGGCGCCCGCGAATTGTCCCCACGCCCAATCCAATACAACAAGGATTGAAACAGGACCGCGGCCGTAATATCCCGGCCACGCGCATCGCAGTCCCCACGCCCAATCCAATACAACAAGGATTGAAACATCGTGGCGGCGCGCCATGCCTAGACGTATCGACTGGTCCCCACGCCCAATCCAATACAACAAGGATTGAAACCCAAACTGGATGTTTTGCAGCAGTACCAGGAACACAGGTCCCCACGCCCAATCCAATACAACAAGGATTGAAACCCGTAAGCTGCGCACTGGATACGCTCGTACCGCGTGGGGGTCCCCACGCCCAATCCAATACAACAAGGATTGAAACGCCTGGTAGATAGCGTTCGCCGCGGGTATGGAATGGGTCCCCACGCCCAATCCAATACAACAAGGATTGAAACAAAGGCACGTCCATCAGCGAGGCAAGGAACGGCATGGGTCCCCACGCCCAATCCAATACAACAAGGATTGAAACGGTATTGAGTGGCAACCTCAAATTCCATCGAAATAGTCGTCCCCACGCCCAATCCAATACAACAAGGATTGAAACCGGAAGTCTTCCGCTGCCGCGTGGCGTGATTTGTATGTCCCCACGCCCAATCCAATACAACAAGGATTGAAACCGTGTTCATCCGGGGTCGCGTAATAGTCGCGGCGTTTTGTCCCCACGCCCAATCCAATACAACAAGGATTGAAACTCTGTTGGATGGGGAGCTGCAACCCGCAGTGCTGCACGGTCCCCACGCCCAATCCAATACAACAAGGATTGAAACACGCGCGCTACAAGCAAGAGCAGCAAGACCTGAGTAGTCCCCACGCCCAATCCAATACAACAAGGATTGAAACATCAAGCAAATCACTGCGACTGTCGAAGTAAGATAGTCCCCACGCCCAATCCAATACAACAAGGATTGAAACATGGTCGCCCCAGATGCGGCCATGATCTTTTCAGCGTCCCCACGCCCAATCCAATACAACAAGGATTGAAACAGTGGAAATCGATTATAGTCTGGTAGGCGGCCACCAGGTCCCCACGCCCAATCCAATACAACAAGGATTGAAACATCTCCCTGTCGCGAAGATCCATGGCCAGTACAGCAGGTCCCCACGCCCAATCTAATACAACAAGGATTGAAACATGACCTCCGCGATCCCGCCCGGCAGGTTCCCGGCGGGTCCCCACGCCCAATCCAATACAACAAGGATTTAAACTAATCGGTGTCCAGGACCAGGGCATCGGGTGTCACGTCCCCACGCCCAATCCAATACAACAAGGAGTGAAACCCCAAGACCAAGGGGCGAATAAATTCGCCCCTACAGGCGTCCCCACGCCCAATCCAATACAACAAGGATTGAAACGCGGATGTGTCGGAGCGGCTGCTCGCCCAGTGGGGGCGTCCCCACGCCCAATCCAATACAACAAGGAGTGAAACAGTGATGCGGGCCTTGGTCATAATGGCCTTGGGCATAAACCCGGCCATCGCGCGATCTGCGCGGCCGTCGGTCCGCACAGCGGACCCTACAGGTCTTAGCCCCTAGGAGAAGGGCATGAGTCAACATAAAGGCTTTTTGTTGCTCCACAATCTAACGTAAGGTGATTTCCGCGAGAAATCCAA
>JACDZJ010000130.1_pt1 | contig 34709 bp, 29 predicted proteins | sample 7365721 | NCBI WGS metagenome assembly JACDZJ01 (sample SAMN15143480, study PRJNA637477) | pond metagenome | biome: freshwater wetland ecosystem [ENVO:00000243]; feature: pond [ENVO:00000033]; material: pond water [ENVO:00002228]; isolation source: pond water containing pink berries ... | reverse complement strand
TGACGGATGATGCTGCCGGCCGCGGTGCCGCCCAGCGTGATGCCGCCCCAGGGGGCGGTGGCGCCGGGGGCGGGCTCGAAGATAATCGGGGCAGCCGAGGTGCCGACGATCTCGGCGACGCTGTTGAGGGTGAGATATTCGCCAGCCGGCACCCGTACCACGGTGCCAGGGGCAATCTGCAAGGTCCAGGGCCAGTCGACGGTGACACTGCCGGTAAGGGTGACCTCCCCGGACCAGCGCTCGTGGCGGGTTAGGGTCCCTTCGGTGGTCGGCGTGGTCGAGACCTCTGGGTCGTAGACCGGCGGGCTGCCGCCACCACCGTAGGCGCCCAACTCGCCGCCGTCGGCGGCGGCGGTCTTCGACGGCGAGTCGGCGAACAGGTGGCGGTCACCGACGAAGCCATCGACATAGAGCGGATCGCTGCTGATGTCGGTGTCAGTGGCCGTCAGGCCCGTGTAGTCGGTGGCGTTGCCCCAGAGGTTGTTGTGACCGCGCTGGATCGCTGTCCCGCCGATCTGGTAGAGACCGGTCTGGTTGCGGGTAATGAGGTTGTCGGTGAGCTCGGTCCCCGCGGTCGGGTAATGGAGATAGACGCCATTGCCGGCGTTGAGGTCGACGGTGTTGTAGCGGATACGCGGTACGGCGCCGGAGTTGACGTAGACGCCGTAACCGGCGTTCTCGACGATCAGGTTATGCTCGATGCGTGGAGCGCCGCTGGTATTGTCGATGCCGAACTGCGAACAGCCGGTGATCAGGTTGTCGCGGATCTCGTGGACGGCGCTGCCGCCGACCTGGATGCAGGTGTGAGCGCCGTTGATGCTGGCATGACGGATGATGCTGCCGGCCGCGGTGCCGCCCAGCGTGATGCCGCCCCAGGGGGAGGTGGCGCCGGGGGCGGGCTCGAAGATGATCGGGGCATCGGCACTCCCTTCCGCCTCCAGTCTGCCCTGCACATCGAGCAGGCCCTGGGTTTCGAAGCGAAGTTGCGCGCCGGGTTCGATCACCAGGGTGACGCCGGCATCGATCGTGATCGGCCCTTGGATCTCGTAGGGGCCGCTTGCCGCAGTCCAGACCGTGTCGGCGGTCAGGACTTGCGATGGGATTTGGGTGGCGAACACATCGCCGCAAAGGCATACGAAGCAGAGCAGGAGAAGACCGCGGATGGGGGTGAGGAAGGAGCCCCATCGGGGCCGTCGACGCCTGGGGTGCGTCTGATCGTTCGCCTCCACCAAGGTGATGCCGACGCTATCCCTGTGCCGTTGCGCCGATCCCGAGCGCGCCCGAGGCGCTTCGGAACCCCCGACAGAAACCCCTTTAGCCATGGTCTATCGTCTCCAGTTTCCCCGACTTGCTGGTGTTCCCGCGGACTTGGGCAATCACGATATCCGATCGAGATGACATCCTGGCGACACCCCGTCGCAAGTCTGCCGGGGCTCGCTTTCAAACAGTCGTCGGGATGAAACCGACACGACTACACCGCTCGGCTGGAGTGCGGAAAAGCGCCATGAAGCACACCGGAATTCCGGTGTGGCTGCATCGCCTTGCGCCGACCACCATGTCCGCAAGCCTATCGTTGCGCGAACCATCCAACAGTTATCCCATGAATGTCAAGCGGTATTTTTCCCGTTCGCCTCTGTTGTAGCGTCGATGTCAAAGCCTGTGATGATCAGGCCCGCCTCTATCAGGCCGAAATCCAACTGGTGAACCATCGCGACCTGCCCGCCCGCATCCTCTACACCTGGGCCGACCTCTACAGTCAACAATTGCAGAGCGGTCAGGATTATGACGCGCTGCAACCCACCTACAGCATCTGGCTCTTGGGTGAAGACCTCCTGCGCGGCGACCCCTGCTACGCGCACCGCTACCGGCTACGCGACGAGCGCGACCGCTGCCTGCTCGACCATGGCGGCATCTACCTCTTCGAGCTGAACAAATTCGCCGCCGAGCAGGTCGAAACAGAGGAACAGCGGTGGCTCAAGTTCTTTAAAGACGGCGAACACCTGAATGCCGATCACCTTCCCGACTGGATGCAAACTCCAGAAATGAGGCAAGCTATGACGACCTTGAAAGCGTTCTCCGACAAAGAACGCGCCTATCACGTCTATCAGGCCCGGCAGGATTTCCTGCGCCAACAGCGCTCCATCCAACGCGAACTCGACGACGAACGGGCAGCACGCGCGGCCGAACGGCAGGCAAAAGAAGCCGCCTTGCAGGCGCAGCAGGATGCCGTGCAGGCGCGCGAGGCCGAGCGCCAAGCCAAGGAAACCGCCTTGCAAGCGCAAGCAGCCGAGCGCCAAGCCAAGGACGCCGCCCTCGCCGAGATCGAGCGGCTCACAGCGCTGTTGCACGATCGCGACCACCCGGCGGGCGCCTGAAAAGCGGTTCCCGTAGGATTTGCTTGCGCAACGCGTAGGCTGCCCGGCCCTTGCGCGTCTTGAGTCGGTGCTGCATCCGCTGGACCGGAGTGGCATCGGCGGGCAGGTCGGCCGGTTCGCTGAAGCGCTCCGACCACTGCGGATGGTGAGCATCGCGCCCCATGGCGATCAGTGGCTCGATCCCGACCTGCGCGCACGCTGCGATGTTGTTGGTGCTGAAATAGCCCGTGTCGGCGACTGCTTGCTCCACCTGGTTCAGGTCCGCGGGCAGCGCCTGCAGGCGCTCCCGCATCGGCACCACGTGCTGTTTGTCATTCACCGCCTGGGTGACCCAGGGCAGCATGACGATAAGACTCGCAGTATCGACAACCGCTTGGGCGTTGTCGCACTGCTCGAAGCCGCCCCCGGCGACGGGCATGATCCGCGATTCCTCATCGGTGAGGTTGATCTGATCGGTGGGGCGCGCACCGGGAGTCGGCGGTTGCGGGGCGCGGGCGCCGGGTTTGCGCCCCGTGACGACGGCCCGTTGCGCCCGCGCTTCAAGCTTGGCCTCATAGGCCGCTTGTTCTTCGGCAAAGCGTTCGGCCGCCCGTGCTTCGAGTTTGGCCTTCGCCTAGCAGCCTGTCGGACTTGAGGCGATTTTCGAATAAGACGCTCCGTAGGAGCCCGCTTGCGGGCGACGTGACCTGCCGGAATCGCGTCATTGTGCCCCCACCCGTCGCCCGCAAGCGGGCTCCTACGGGTAGGATTTTTCGCGGAAATCACCTTACGTTAGATTATGGAGCAACAAAGAGCCTGTATATTGACTCATGCTCTTATCCTAGGGGCTAAGTCCGACAGGCTGCTAGGCAATGGCCGCCAGGCGCACCTCACGCCGCTGCAACTCCGCCGGCACGCTCATCCCCTCGGGCACGGCCTCCCCGTCGCTCTGCGCGGCCAATGCCAACAGTTCCTGCACTTCGGCCTTCAGGTACGCCTCAATGGCCTCGGCATGACCGTACGACAGGGCGCTGTGGCGACTGGCATTGGCGTGGATCTTCGTGCCGTCGAGGCTCACCCGTCCGAACTGCGTCAACCGATTTTCCCGCGCGACCTGCAAGACCTGCACGAACACGGCTTCAAACTCGGCCTTGAACCGCCGCCGGAAGGTCGCCAGCGTGTCATGGTCGGGATGCTCGTTACAGGTAATGAAGCGGCAGGCCACCGAGTCGTAGGTCCCCCGCTCGATCTTGCGGCTGGAGAAACAGCCCGTGGCGTAGGCGTAGATCAGCAGCGCCAGCAACAGTGCCGGATGATACGGTTTACTGCCGCGACCGCTGTAAGCCTCCGTCATGCCACTCAGGTCCAGGCCCTCCACCACCTCCACGATATAGCGCGCCAGATGTCCCTTGGGCAGCAACTCCTGCACGGAGGGCAACGGCATGGGGGTATCGCGGTCAATCGGGCGAAATTTGCTCATGGTCGGGAGTCTTCAGGAGTCATGCCAGCAGTCTACCGCGATGCCGGCCAGCTCGTAGCGGGAAAGTCAGACAGGCTGCTAGGCGGACCGTCCGCGGCCGCCCACAAGCCACCCGCCTCACTCGCTCTGCTGCACCACATCCCGCAAGCGTTCCGACAGCCGGGTCAGCGCCGCGGAGCAGTCGTCCGGGCGCAGCGCCACTTCAATCACCGACGGGCCGTCGCGGAAGGCGAGCGCGGCACCCAGGGCTTCGTCGAAGGCGTCTTCGGTGGCGGCCGCAAAGCCGCGCAGTGGACCGAACAGCTCGCCCAGTCGATGGAAGCGCCAGTCGGCGATGTCGTTGAAAGGTCCCTCCAGGATGAACCGCTCGGTGGTGTAGCCGCGGTTGTTGCCGATGATGACGATGGGGTCCAATCCGAGCCGGGCGGCGGTGGAGAGTTCGGTGCCGGTCATCTGAAAGGCGCCGTCGCCCACCAGTACCAACGGGCGCCGCCCCGGGTTGGCGACCTGGGCACCCAGCGCGGCCGGCACCGCGAAGCCCATGGTGGTGTAGTAGGCGGAGGCGAGAAACTCGCTGCGTGCATGCACCCGCAGGTCCACCGAGGCGAACAGACTGTCGCCGGAGTCGGCCACCACCTGCATGTCCGGTGTGAGGAAGTCGTTGAGCCGGGCCATCATCCGCGCCATGGTCATGGGCTGACCGGGTTGCGGAAAGTCAGGTGCGCCGACCGGTCCGGGCACGTCCGGCAAGGGGCCGGGGTGCGGCACGACGGCGTCGGTCAGGGCCGCGAGGAAGTCGCGCAGGTGGACATGCGGATAGCGGTGGCGATGGACCCAGACCTCCTCCTGGCCCGCCCGCACCGTGCGCGCCGGGTCCAGCCGCGCGGTGTTGATGCCCAGGTCGATATCGTTGGGGGTGACGCCCAGGAGCAGCAGCAGGTCGGCCTCCTCCACCACGCGGCGGGCGCCCTCCGGACCCATGGCGCCCTCATAAACGCCCAGATAGCCCGGTTGACGCTCGGCCACTACCGACTTGCCGGTCAGGGTCGCGGCCACCGGCAGATGCGCCTTGAGCACGAAGCCCGCCAGCAGGTCCTGGAGTCCGCGGCGATGGAGTTCCACCCCGGCGAGAATCACCGGGGCCTGAGCGCGGCCGACCAGGGCCAGCGTCTCGGCGACCGCCTCGGCCAGGGCCTCGGGATCGCTGCCGGCCTCCTCCTCCGGCTCGTGGGGAATCGGAAAGGCGGGGGTGTCCACGCGGTCGCGCGGCAACTCGATATAGACCGGTCGGCTGTAGCGGCGGGCCGCATCCAGCGTGCGGTCGATCTCGCGCAGGGCGGTGTAGGGATCGTCCAGGACGGCGCAGGCGCAGGTGATGCGCTCGAAGATCTCGCGCTGAAAGCGGAAGGGGCCGAAACGGTGATGCAGTTGCGGATCGTCGCGCTGCTCCGCCACCCCCGGCGCGCCGCTGATGACCACCACCGGGGAGGACTCCGCGTTGGCGCCGGCCACCGCATTGACCACATTGAGCGCACCTACGCCGTAGGTGACGGCGAGCGCACCGAGCCCGCGCGAGCGGGCATAGCCATCGGCGGCAAAGGCGGCCGTGTCCTCACGGGTGGTGCCGATGTGCCGGATGTCCGAGCGGCAGAGCCGGTCATAGAACCGCAGCACATAGTCGCCGGGGACGCCGAAGCAGTGGTCGACCCCCGCTTCCTTGAGCCGGAGCAGCAGATAATCGCCGATCCGCGGCCAATCGTCGTGAGTGCTCGCCGGGGAGCGGGATCCGGTTGGGCTGGCGTTCATGAGGGGGCATCCTCGTTGTTACGTTTAGGAACCGTTCGTTACTCCGGATGCACCGGACCACTTCCCGCCCCGGTGTTCGCAATGGCGCGGCCGATCTCATCCAGGTCTTGCGGGGTCAGCAGCAGCGGCCCGGCCAGGATCCAGCCGTCGACCTGCGCGGCATTGCGGGCCCCGACGATGGCGCCGGTGACACCCGGCCAGGCCAGGGTCCAGGCAACCGCCACTGCTGATATCGTCACCCCGTGACGCGCGGCGACGGGCCGCAGGGCGTCGCGCAGCGCGAGGTTGCGCCCGAGCGCCGGCGGCTGGAAGTTCGGGCTGCGCCGCCGCCAGTCATCCGGTGCCAACCGCGCGACGCGCTCGGCCGAAAAATCGTCGGTCAGCAGACCCGACTGCATCGGGCTATAGACAATCACGCCGGTGTCATGGGCCGCGGCCCAGGGGATGACATCCGCCCCGGCGTCGCGCTGGATCAGCGAAAAAGGCGGCTGCAGCGAGGCAACCGGTGCGATCGCCTGGGCACGGGTGAGCAGCGGCACATCGAAGTTGGAGACCCCGATCGCCCGCACCTTGCCTTCCTCCTGGAGCCGGACCATGGCGCCCCAGGTGTCCTCGACCGGGGTGCCCACCGCATCCGGCCAGTGACACTGGTAGAGGTCGATGCGCTCGACCCCCAGACGCCGCAGCGAGGCTTCCGCCTCACGCCGGATGGAGTCGGGCGCCAAGGTGCGGATTGGGTCATCGAAGGGCCGTGCCGGATCGGCGATCAACCCGCACTTGGTGAACACATAGGGCCGCTCATCGACGGGCATGGCACGCAGCGCCTGCCCCACGACCTCCTCCGAATGCCCAAGCCCATAGATGGCCGCGGTGTCGATCCAGTTGATGCCGCGTCCCACGGCATGGCGGATCGCGGCGATCGACGCGGCATCGTCCTGAGGTCCCCACCCATAGGACCAGCCGCCCCCGCCGACCGCCCAGGCGCCGAAACCGACGCGGGTGATCGCCATGTCCGTGTTGCCCAATCGTTGTGTTGTCAAGTGCATTGTTTGCCTCCAGAGGGTTGGAGCCCGGGCGCGGGCTCACCGGCCGGAACCGTGATCAAGGCCTGCCGGATCACCAGGGTTCTTCAGGCTGCTGCGCCGGTGCGGCCGGGAAGCGCACGTCCTCATAGACCGCATCCAAGGCGCACTCGAAACCGAGCGTATGAAGACAGAGCGGGCCATTCGCGGGGACGGATTGCAGCATCCAGCCCTCCGGTCGGCGGCGGAACACCTCGACCGTGGGCGCGCGCGAGTCGATCAGGACATACTCTTCGAGCGTCGCCAGTTGTCGGTAGGACGCGAACTTGCCGCCCCGGTCATAGGCCTCGCTGGAGTCGGACAGGACCTCGATGACGACCCGCGCGCGCTCCTTGACGAGCGGCCGGGCGCCGTCCGCCGGGTCGCAGGTGACGAAAACGTCTGGGTAATAGAAAGCGCGCGCCGCCTCGACGCGGAGCTTCATGTCCGCCATATAGACGCGGCAGGGTCCGCCGCGGACATGGGCGCGCAGCATCGCGGCGACGTTGAGGGTGATGGTGACGTGCTGCTCGGTCGCCCCGGCCATCGCAAAGACCTCGCCGTCGACGTATTCGTGTTTGACCTGAGCAAGGGGCTCGCCGGCCAGGTAGTCGTCGACGCTGATGAACGGAACCTCGGCAAGATTAGACATCGCGGCACTCCGCAAGGGTGAAACCAGAACCCGATTACAGCATTCCGCGGACGGAGATGCCAGGCGCGGAAAGGCTCGGCCGCCCCACCAGGCGGATCAGCGATCCACCCGTGGGAGCGGCCTCCGGCCGCGATGGGGCCGCGCGGGACCCCGACCATCACGGCTCGCCACGGCACCGCATCGCGGCCGGAGGCCGCTCCCACGGGACACCTTCGGACCTTCACGCCAGGACAGCCAAGCGCCTATTTCCGCGGCTTTGCCTTCTTACCGGCGCCGCCCTTCTTGAGCGAGGGGAGCCGAAATCCGGGGCGTTTGATTCGGCCGAGGAGTTTGGCGCTGCTCAGCGTCTGCGGGTGTTTTACGCCGAGGAGTTGCCGGAAAAGATCATAGGCTGCCTGGGCCTGCGTATAGGCCTCGTTCGTCTTGCCGAGCTTCAGCAGATAGCCCGCGGTGTTGTGCAGACACTTGGCCGTGGCCGGGTGGCGCAGACCGAAGATCTCGTGCTGAATGGCAAGCCCCTGCTGGGCCAGCTCCAGCGCGCGCTGCTGCTCGCCCAGCGCGTCGGCATAGGTGGCCAGGGTGTTGAGGCTCATCGCCGTGTCGGGGTGCCGGTCGCCGAACAGGTCACGGCGGATGATCAGGGCCTGCCCGGACAGTTCCATGGCCCGCCGGGTGTCGCCGAGCGCATTGGTGTAATAGGCGACGCTGATGAGGGACGCGGCGGTGTCGGGATGGCAGTCGCCGTAGAGGTCACGGTGGATATCGAGCGCCTGTCCGGCCATGTCCAGGGCGTGTTGCTGGTTGCCCAGGGCAAAGGTGAAGGTGGCGATGTTATTGAGTGACGCGGCGGTGTCGCGATGCCGGTCGCCGTGGAGTCCGCGGCGGATGGCGAGCGACTGCTCGGTCAGTTCCAGGGCGCGCAAGGCGTCATCGAGGTTGGCGGCATAGTTGGCCACATTGCCGAGCGACCTGGCGGTATCCGGATGCGCATCGCCAAAGAGTCCGCGGCGGATGGCGAGTGCCCGCCCCGCCTCTTCCAGCGCGCGTTTGGGGTCGCCGAGCGCGTCCAGCGCGAAGGCCAGATCGTGGTGCAGGCAGGCGAAGAGCGCCTTGTCATGACACTGATGCTGCTGATATTCGTCCAGTCCTTGTTCGATCAGCCGCCGGATTTCCTGCGGCTGGCCGCGCTGCAAGGGCACGTAGATGCGCAGCCAGGTGAGCCGGGCGGCAAGCGTCGGCGCAAAGCGCACCGCGTGGTCATGCCATTCACGCAGATGATCCAGCTCGGCCTCGAAGCGCGACACCTGCTGCGGATCGCCGAGCAGGGTGCTGAACCAGGCGATCACCCGCGTGCACTGTTGCACCGCCCAGTCGGGGCGATCGGCGATGGGGGTCAGGGCGCGGCGCGCCGCCCCGACCTGTTGGTGCAGGGCATACCGGGTGCTATCCGGAACCGGCCGGATGATGCGCAGCGCACTGCCGAGATCCAGCGCGGCGGTGAGTTCAGCGCCACCCTCGGTGCCGACCAGGGCGGCCAGCAGGTCGCGACCCATGGGTGCCGGACCACTCCAGGCGAGCACGTCCAGGACGGCCGCCAGGAGCGGCTGTCCGGCGGCGACTTCAGCGTCGCTACGCAGAATCGATTCCAGAACGGCCGCGTGCCGGTCCGGTGAGCTGTGCCCGCCGTCCTGCCGGAGCCGCTGGAGTGCGTCTTGGAACCCCATCGCGCCATGCTCCAGCAGGCCGCCGGCCAGTTCCAGGGTCAGCGGCTGGCCGTCCAGGGTCTGGGCGAGCGCGTCGGCGGCGTCCTGTTCCACCGCGCCGTCCGGCGCGCGGTCGGCCGTCTGGATCAGCAGCCGCAGGGCGTCCGCCGGGTCCAGTCGATCAATGAAGACCGCCGCGGTGTCCGGTTGTGCGGCGCGGCTGGTAATCAGGAGATGCGGGGCCGCGGGCGGCTCGGGCAGATAGTCGCGAAGCGCTGCCGGGTCTTGCACGTTGTCGAAGACGATCAGGCAATCCACGACGCTGCGCAGCCGGTGGCGGGCGATCTCCTGGATGGTGCGGCGTTCGGACTCGGGCGCGATCCAGCGCGCCGTGACGGCGACCTCCGCGAGCTGGGCATCCAGGTCCCAATCGGCGGACAGCCAGATGACACCGTTGGGGTAGTGATCCCGATAGCGATAGGCGTACTCCACCGCGACCCGGGTCTTGCCCAGACCGCCGAGGCCCGGGCCTCCCCCGGCCTGGGTGATGGTGGTGCGACGCCCGGCCTCGAGCTGTTGCCGCACCGCCGCCAGTATCCCCTCCCGGCCGATGAGCTCAGGCCCGAGTGCGCGGTAGGGGACAAAAAAGACCGGCCGGCGCGGATCGTAGTCGGCGACGGCCCCGGCCGGTGTCTCTGGGGTGGGATCGATGGGGTTCGTGCTGTGGTCTGCCGTCATCATTTCTGAAATTAAATCGCCTTGTTGACGCCTTCCGCTTGCAGGCAACCGCTGCCACGCAGCAGTCAGCTAAGGGGGAAACGCGGGTCCGCTTCAGCTGCGTCCGGTGTGACGGCCCAACGCGGCTGGAGCCGCCGGGGCGTCAGCGGATACACTACAAGCATTCACAGGCTGAGACCGCGCCGCGGCGGGAACCGGCCGCGCTCGTCACCGCCCAAGTTGCCGATTGTCTGACATCCATGCAGATCCTGCACGCTTTCTGGTTACCCGAGGTCACCGACGCCTTCGTCCAGACCGGGGCCTTGCTGCTCTGGGCGGAAACCCTGGAGCGCGGCGCCGCACGGCGCGAGGACGGCGTTCCCGTGCATCCGTTTCACCTGACCCGCGCGAACTGGCCGACCTTGGTCGAGGTGCTGGGTGCGCAGACCATCGTGTCGCCGCTCGACGACGCGTTGGTGAGCGGCACGCTCCGGCTGCCCGGCACCGCGGAGCTGCCGCTGCCCTCGCCGTCGCTGGCGCGGTATTGGCCGGACGACGGCACCGACGCACCGGTGACCTTCCAGCGCTGGCAGGTGGACTGTCTGCGCTTGGACCGCCCCATCAAGCAACTGAGCGATCTCCATTTTCTGGCCTTCCACCGGGCCGGGGAGGTGCAGCCCGGCGGCGACTTCCTGTTCTGGTACTGGTTCACCCAAGAGCTCAAGCGGCTCCTGGTGCGGGACCAGTATCTGCCCGCGCTGGTGGTCCGCCAGCCGGTCAGGCCCAAAGGCAAGCGCACGGTTCCGCCGCTCGAGATCGTCGGCGCCTGGGACTGGGCGTCCGAGCACTATGAGAATTTCATCAGCCAAGCCGGCACGCGGATGCCCGCGGCCTGCGCCGCCGGTCTGGATGGCTGGCCGGATGCCGATAGCCTGTTGCGACACTGCGCCGAGGTACTGCTCGATCAAATCCTGCGGCACACGCCATGGCCGGCCGTGTTCGCGAAAAAGGTGGAGCGGACTTGCCTCGCCGCCTGCCTCGCGCCCACGCGGTCGGCACCGTCCGGCATCAGTCTGGACACCTACCAGCAATGGCGGCAGTGGCGTTCACGCATCCAGGGCGCCGAACGGGACGCCGCCTTCACCCTGGGGTTTCAACTGGTGGAGCCCGCGGCCGAGACGGCGGACGACTGGACGCTACAATTTGTCGCCGTCCCCAAGGATGACCCGTCGCAGCGTCTGGCGCTGGCCGACTATTGGTCCCAGTCCGCGACGCACCGCAAATCCCGACACCGCCAGTTGGGCAAGGATTTCGAAACGCACCTGCTGCTCAACCTGGGGCTGGCCGCCCGGATGATTCCCAAGCTCTGGGACGGTCTCGACACCGCCGAGCCGCGGGGTCTCACCCTGAACCTGGACGACGCCTTTGCGTTCCTGAAGGAATGGGCCTGGGTGCTGGAGGATGCCGGGTTCAAGGTCATGGTGCCGGCCTGGTGGACGCCGCAGGGACGGCGGCGGGTGAAGATTCGGCTGCGCTCGTCCGCCGCCCGCACCGGACCCGCTGCACCGGCGAGCAAGAGCGGACTCAACCTCGAAAACCTGGTGCAGTATCGCTACCAGCTCGCCATCGGCGATCAGGTGGTGACCGAGGAGGAATGGCAGCGACTGGTCGCGTCCAAGGCCCCGCTGGTGCAGTTCCGCGGCCAATGGGTGGAGCTCGACCGCGACAAGATGCAGGAGATGCTCGCCTTCTGGCGCCGCCACGGCCACGAGACCCCGGAAATGCGTGTCCAGGATCTCCTCCAGCGCACCCTCACCGACGACAGCTTCGAGGTCGACCGCGACGATGCCCTGGCCGCGATGCTGGAGCGCCTGCGCACGGGCAGCCGGCTGGAGTCGATCGCGGATTTGCCCCAACTGAATGCGCAACTGCGCGACTATCAGAAACGCGGTGTGGCCTGGCTCGGTTTCCTGGAGCAGCTTGGCCTGGGCGGCTGTCTGGCCGACGACATGGGGCTCGGCAAGACCATCCAGGCCATCGCCCGCCTGGTGCAGGAGCGCGCGGACGGGACCCCGGTCGCCCCCACGCTGCTGGTGGCCCCCACGTCGGTCATCGGCAACTGGCAGAAAGAGGTCCAGCGGTTCGCCCCCCAGTTGCCGGTGCTGATCCATCATGGCCCGACGCGGGTGCAGGACGCCGACACCTTCGCCGAGCACACCGCGCGTCAGGCGCTGGTCATCACCTCCTATGCGCTGATGCGCCGCGACCAGCACCTGTTCGGCGCCCGCGACTGGCACCGGGTCATCCTCGATGAGGCGCAGAACATCAAGAACCCGGCCGCGGCACAGACCAAGGCGATCCTGAAGCTACGGGCCCGCCACCGGCTCGCCCTGACCGGCACCCCGGTCGAGAACCGCCTGACCGACCTGTGGTCCATCTTCAACTTTTTGAATCCCGGCTATCTGGACACCCAGGCGCGGTTCCGCAAACGCTTTGAAATCCCGGTACAGCGCGACCACGACCCGGTGCAGTCCACCACCCTCAAACGGCTGGTGGAGCCCTTCATCCTGCGCCGGCTGAAAAGCGACAAGGCGATCATCCGCGACCTGCCGGACAAGCTGGAGTCCATCCAGTACTGCAATCTCAGCAAGGAGCAGGCAGCCCTCTACGAGACCGTGGTGCGCGACGTGGAGCGCGAACTGGAGGCCAAGGACGGTATCGCCCGGCAGGGCCTGATGCTCTCCACCCTGATGAAACTCAAGCAAATCTGCAACCACCCGGCGCAGTTTCTCCACGACGGCAGCGCCTTCACCCCGGAGCGCTCACACAAGCTGCAACGCCTGCGGGAGATGCTCGAAGAGGCCATGGCGGCGGGCGACAGCGTGCTGATCTTCTCGCAGTTCACCGAGATCGGCGCCGAGCTGGAGCGCCTGCTCAAACAGGAGCTGCACTGCCGGACCTACTATCTGCACGGCGGTACGTCACGCGGCCGACGCGAGGCCATGATCACGGCCTTTCAGGATCCCGAGTCCGAGCCCGCGATCTTCGTCCTGTCGCTGAAGGCCGGCGGCGTGGGCATCACCCTGACCAGAGCCAACCACGTGTTTCACTTCGACCGCTGGTGGAACCCGGCGGTCGAGGATCAGGCGAGCGACCGGGCCTACCGCATCGGTCAGGACAAGACTGTCTTCGTCCACAAGTTCGTCACCCTGGGCACCCTGGAGGAGCGGATCAGCGACATGATCGAAGAGAAGAAAGCACTGGCCGGCGCCATCGTCGGCAACGACGAATCCTGGCTCACCCAACTCGACAACGAGCGTTTCAAGGCACTGATCCGCCTGAATCGTGACGCGGTGGTGGACTGACCATGGCAACCCTCGGCAAGACCTGGTGGGGCCAGCGCTTCATCGCCGCGCTGGAGGGCTTCACCGACAGCGGGCGCCTGCAGCGGGGCCGCGCCTACAGCGGCGACAACCGCATCCTCGCCTTTGCCATCGTCGACGGACGGGTGAGCGCCACGGTGCGGGGTAACGTCAACCCCTACTTCGGGGTCTACAAAGAACCCCACTACCAGACCCGCATCCAGATGGCCCAAATCCCCGCCAAAGACTGGGACAAGGCCATCACCCGCCTGGGCAGCAGCGCGGCCCTGATCGCCCGGCTCCTCATGAACGAGATGCCCGACACCATCGACGCCGCCTTCGCCGACGTGAAGCTGCACCTGCTGCCGCGCAGCCGCAAGGACTTCGCCCTGACCGATTGCTCCTGCCCCGACGGGGCCAATCCGTGCAAGCACATCGCGGGTGTCTACTATCGCCTGGCGGGTCAACTGGACCGGGACCCCTTCCTGCTGTTCGAACTGCGTGGCTTGTCGCGCGCGCGGCTCAATCAAGCCCTGAGCGCCACCCCCCTGGGCAAAGCCCTGGCGGCCCTGACCAGCGATGAGGCGCCGCCGATCACCGCCGCGGAGTCCTTCTTCACCCGCCCCCGCACCGGCCCCGCGCCGCCGGACACTCACACCTTCTGGACCGGCGAGCACCGCCTGCCCGGCGATATCGAGCCGGCCGTGCCGGCCGCCGTGCCCGCCATCCTGGTGCGCAAAGCCGGCGATTTTCCCGCCTTCTGGAACCGCGACGACTCATTCGTAGCGGTGATGGAGGATCTGTATCAGCGGGTGCGGGAGAAGAATCGGGACTTGTTGTAGGCAGGGCGGTCGGCAGACGCCGCGCAGGGTCTTCCCTTTCAGACCGTCCGCTCAGTCACCGTCGCGTCTCATGCTTGGGGTCGAGTGTCCGACCCTTCGCCGATACACTGAAGATCAACCCGAAAGCGAATCGCGGAGGCCACCATGGCGGCAGCACAGATCGAGATTCCCGAGGACGTTCTGGATTCAGCGCGCCTGACGCCGGCTGAAGCGAAACGGGAGCTGGCATTGGTCTTATACGCACAACACCGGCTGTCGGCGGGCAAGGCCCGGACCTTGGCGGGCTTATCGCTATGGGAATTCAGACAATTGTCTGCGTCCCGCGGCATCCCGGTCCAGTTTGACGAAGCCGAACTGACCGAGGACCTCAAGGCGATCGATCATTGGGAGCAGTCGCACCCATGAGTTTGGTTGTTAGCGACACCTCGCCGCTGACCAACCTCGCGGCGATCGGGAGACTGGATCTGCTGCACAGTCTGTTCGGCAGCCTCCAGATTCCCGAGGCCGTTTGGTTGGAGTTGAATGCAGGCGGGCGATCCTGGCCAGGACGCAATGAAGTTTCCGATGCGGATTGGATCGTTCGCCATGAGCCGGTCGACTTGGCCCTGCTGACCGCGCTGAGTCGGGATCTTGACGGCGGAGAGGCGGCAAGCATCGCCCTCGCGTTGGAGCTTTCGGCGGAGTTGCTCCTGATTGATGAGTTGGACGGTCGCCATCAGGCCAGGCGACAAGGTCTTACAACCATGGGCGTCGCAGGTGTTCTGCTGCTCGCGAAACGGCGGGGGCTCATTGACGCGGTCAGACCGTTGCTCGACGATTTGCGCCTCCGCGCGCACTTCTGGCTCAGTCAATCTGTCTACTGGCAGGTGCTCGCAGACGCCGGAGAGTCCATGAACGGGGATGGTTGAGCACAGCGCGTAGGATAGGCCGAGCGAGGGTGATGCCCATCCGGCCACTGCGACGCCTGAAAATGGGCAACGCAATGGCCGGACGGGGCATTCGCCCATAAGCGCCAACTTAAGCAACCAGTTGATTTCCTGGCGTAGTCAGGAACGCGATGACGGCGGCCGGGAGCGTTTGTAAGCGGCGTCGGCGTGGGCGTTCCGTTATCACCTCAAGGCATGCCGCCCAGCGCTCGGGGCGCTGGCGGTGGACTTCGAGAATCCAGGCATCGACCTGGCGGCGGGCGAGCGCCACCAAGCGCCAGGGGGTGACCCGGCGGGGCTGGTCCAGACGGTCCCAATCCGCTGGGCTCTGGTGCTGAATGTGTCGTTCGATCACCAACGCATAGAGCAATTTGCCGAGAATCCAGACGGTGCCCAGCGCACTGTTTTGCTGGGTGCGCAGGTGGTCCAGGTCAAGCAGGCTTTTCAGCCGCTTGAACATCAACTCCACTTGCCAGCGGCAACGCTAGAGCGCCAGCACGGCGCTCCCCTCCACCGCGGCCGGCGGCACGGTGGTGAATACCATCATCCACCCAGTCAGAAAGAGGGCCGCGGCGCTCGGCGTCCAGCCCTTGCGCTTGGCGACCTTGCGGCAGCGCTCACGCGCCGCGGCGGCCGCGGCCGGCGGCAAGCGCACGGCGTGTAGCCAGCCCGGACCACTGGTCTGCTGGCCGGGCAGCCATACGGGTACCGTGACCGTATCACTCGTCGCCGCGCGCAGGTGTGCGGCGACGTCCAGCCGTGCCGCGGCGGGATCGCGTTGCTCCTCGCCCATCTCACGCAGGGATAACGGCATGGCCGTCGGCATCAGACGCACGACCACCCACACCTGACGGGCGCTCAGTTCGAGGATCACCTGCGGCTGATTGTAGCCCCGATCGGCCAGCACGATGTCGCCGGCCTGCCAGGGGTAACGCGCCAGGCTTTCCGCACCCTCGACCCCAGTCACTTGCACTACATGCAGGGTCGGATTGGTCAAGTCCAAGACCAAGTGCACCCGGTAATCCGTGCCCTTCGCATCCGGTCCTGGCAGCGACGACCCGTCCACCACCAACAGTCGAAAGGAAGTCAAGGCCGTCACCGCTGCCGGCAACATGCTGTGCAACAACGCCTTCAGCCACGGAACGCCATCAGGCGCTGGCGGATCGCGGTATCCGTGAGCCGTTCCTGCCACAACGTGAAACTTCCGGCCGTGGTACGCAGCGCTTGGTCCAACCCGCAGTACAACATCACCAACTGCAGCAGGTCCGCGGGTGTCCTGACTTTGCGACTGCGCGTAAACGCCTTGAACTCCCGTGCTTGCTCGGCATCGTCGGCCGGCAGCTCCTTCAGAAATTCCTCAAATGCGACGGCGGCGGGCTTGGGTGCTGGCATCATGGCGGTCGAATCCCCGCACTATCGCCGATCTGCACTTATTACTCAAGGGTTTGGAGGCTTAAGTTGGCGCCTATGGGCGAATGCCCCGTCCCGCCACGGTTGATGGGGCATGCCCCGCCCCGCCACGAGCCCGATGGAGCGCGCCGAGATCGATTCGACAATGCCGCGTTTCATCGCCTCGTCGGCGATCTCCCATTGCGTCCAATGCGTGATCGCCCGTCCGCTGTCGTTCGGCGCTTCGCAGGCCAATGCGATGATCGTGCAGATCTGCTCCGTACTGAACGTGGCCGGGGTGCCGGAGCGCGGCGCATCGGACAACCGCTCCGCGACGCTTGCGTCGGGGTTTTCCAACCACCGCCGTCGCCACCCTTGGACGGTCGAGCGACTGATGCCGAGCTGGTCCGCCGTCGGCCGCACACCGATACCCTGACCCGCCAGTAAGATAATCCGCGCCCGCAGGGCCAATTGCTGTGGGCAGGTCCCTTGTCGCTCAAGCGACTCCAGTTGCTGACGCTCGCGATCGGTGACGGGGACAGGGGTAGGACAAAGTAGGGGCATCGCAAAAACCCGAACAGGTGAGGAAGATTTCTATTTTATAACGTATTCTTCACAAACGGTATGGGGACTTTCATCCTGCGGTACTAGTGCATTCCGCCCCGCCGACAAGCGGGGACCAAGGAGCAGTCGCGGCGCACCACCTTGACCCCGTCATGATATAGTCAGATGACCAAGTCGTTTGGAGGTACTCATGCAAACACTCAGCGTGGCGGCGGCGAAGGCGCGTTTGTCTGCCGTGTTGGCCCAGGTTGAAGCGGGCGAAGAGGTCATCATTACACGACGCGGTGTTGCAATCGCTCGCATTGTGGCCGAACCCGCTGCCCGGCTTCCGCAATTCGATCTCGCCGAGCTGTTCGCATTCGTCGACGGGCAACCCATGCATATCGGCGCCGATGCCGGTCAACTTGTCGGCGACATGCGGGCCGACGCGCGTTTCTGATGCGTCGCTATCTCGATACCTCATTATTGGTGGCCGCCCTGATTCGGGAGGCCGGCACCCCGGCCGCCAAGACCTATTTGTCCGCCTGCGGCGATGAGCCCTTGCTCATTTCGCGCTGGGTCATCACGGAATTCTCTTCCGCGCTGGCGATCAAGGTGCGTACCGACACTATTACGACCGACGAACAGGGCGCCGCACTGACCATGTTTCGCCGTTTCGGCGCACTGCGCTTGCAGGTGGTGAATGTCGAATCAGAGGATTTTGCGGTCGCCGCCGGAATGTCTGACCACAGCGCGATTGCGCTGCGGGCCGGCGATGCATTGCATCTCGCCGTATGCATACGCTTGGGGACTCGCCTCGCCACCTTCGACACCGGACTGGCCGCGGCGGCAAACCATCATGGCGTATCAACGGACTTGCTGACGGTCCCGTAATGGCGCTGATTCCAGCCATCAGCCGCACATAGAAGCGGCGGATCCGCTAGCGCGTTCCGCCCGACGCGGGCTCGGTCCAGCCCGCAGACGCCGATGTTGCAGCCTGTCACGCTCGAACGCTCACGCAGGATGCCGGACGGGGCATTCGCCCCGTCCGAAATGTTTTCCCCGAACCTGCCGGTTCCAATCAACGCTCGACCGCGGATCAAACGTTCGGGACGGGGCGAATGCCCCGTCCCGCCGCGGTTGATGGGACATGCCCGTCCGGCTTGAGTTTGCAATCGCCCTCATTGTGGCCGAACCCGCTGCCCGGCTTCCGCAATTCGACTCGCCTCGTCACCTTCGACACCGGACTGGCCGCGGCGACAAACCATCATGGCGGATCAACGGATTTGCTGACGGTCCCGTAATGGCGCTGATTCCACCCATCACCCACCCATACCCACCCATACCCACCCATCGAATTGGCGGAACTGCTGCGCTTTCCGCCCGACGCGGGCTCGGTCCTACCCGCAGACGCCGATGTTGCAGCGTGCCACGCTCGAACGCTCATGCAAGATGCCGGACGGGGCATTCGCCCCGTCCGAAATGTTTTCTCCGGATCTGCGGACTCATACCAACGGACAGCGACGGAATAAACGTTCGGGACGGGGCGAATGCCCCGTCCCGCCGCGGGCAATGATATTACGAGGCATCCGCTTAACTTAGTGCCATTCGTCGCAGTCCCTCCTTCAATCGGGGGGCTCTTCAACCCTCCCCGATCCTGCATCATTAATCAGAACAGAAGCTTAGCGCATCGCTCCCAAGATATCAAATCGCCTCGCCAGAGTTAGGGTAAAAATCCCACTGCAACCCAACGATCCTGTGCTCTGGAAACCATCGTTACGTGTCCGCCCCGCTCGGCTACGCCCCCAAGGACCGCCCCTGTGGTTTGCCCACCGCCGCCGGGCCGGCCCGCGGCCCGCAGCTCACCGCCCATCCGCCATCGGCTGAGATCACGCATGATCGACTGACAATAGATGGTAGCGGGTTTCGAGGCGTGCCCTGAGCGCAGCATTCAGTTCGCGATACGCCACTTGCAGTCTCTCGATCAACGCGGGGTTTTCGAGCACGATGAGCGGCCCGCTGGGGTCAGGAGGGCTATCCGCATACCGGAGGTAGAGTCCCATTAAGATGCTATGATACTCGAACAACCGGGAGCCGATGTCCGTGGGAATATGTAATCCGGCATGCCGCGAATAGAAAATCTCGCTGACCTTGGTGAGCAGAAACGCCTTCAGGTTCTCGAAATTGAAATAATAAATTTTGTTACCGTCTTGGGACTTGCGCCAGCGGACAATGGCGCACCCGCTCTCCCGGTCCGTCATATAGGCCAATAATTCCCAGAGTGACTCTAACGCATCGATCTCCCGACGCAACCGTTCCACGCGGATCTCGGTGTTGTGCCGGAAATCGCCATGCTTACGTGCATAGCGATAGGCCAGGTAGGCGGCAATGCTCACCGAGATCACGGTCGCTGCCAGCGCCAGCACACCCCCAAGGAGCGCGGCCGTGACTTGGGGTTGCGAGAGATCGATACAATGGGCGGAGGTCGCACAGAGCAGACTCATGTCAGCATCTCCCATGGATGCGATTCAGGAAAGCGAACCAGGGTGCGTACAAATCATTCAGCCATTGCAAAAGCCTCCCGGCAACCCTGCGGTGATCGGCTGGATTGGCCGGGATCAGGCGCCCGACCCGCCGGCCGAGCTTGAGCCCCTCGTCGTTGTCGCTACGGAAGTAGATACCGCCATAGAGCCGCGACAGTGCGGCCTCTGCCGCGGCGGCATCGAGCGCCGCGGCCTAGTCCGGGAAGTAAGCGGCGAGTACCTCGGCGGCGGCCCCGGACATGACGGCATGGTTGGAGACATAGCTCGGAAAGGACGGGGTCAGCAGATGGGGCAGCCAGTCGGGGTCCAGGCGCTCACGGATGGCGGTCACCGGACGCTGGGTCCAATAGGCGAACTTGGCCCGCCAACAGGCAACCGCGGCGTCGGCCATCGCGATGTTCAGGACAGCCAGCACCCGGGCACTTTGGGCCTGGTCCAGCCCCTGTCCTTCCAGCAAGGCACGCGCCTTGAGATTCCACCCGCCGGCCGGCGTCACCGAGCCTTGGCCCAGGTTCCAGTCGTCCGCGATCCGCGCCTGTTCGGGCGTGAGGGCGCGGGAGACCGCGAGCACCTCCGCGGTTTCGGCCCAATAGGCGGGGGTGTCGTAAACCACCGGCGACGGTGGCTGGACCTCACCGCCGTCCCGCAGGACCCAGGTCGTCCACTGGGCCGCCAGGGGCTCCAGCGGATCGTAGCCGTGGAGCGGCGGCGTGGCGCGCCAGACCCCCGGGCCGGGGGTGGGCCGCTGTCGCGGGTCCCACGCCAGGTCGCTGCCGTCCCGCATGGCCTTGGCAATCGCACGCTCTGCCGCCGCGGCGCCAGCCGCTCGGGCGCGGCTTGCCTGCGCTTGGTCGACCCCGGGGGCCGCGGCGGTCTTGGCGGAATCGACCCAGGCCAGGGCCTGAAACCGACCGGGCGTCTCCAGCGGGAAAAGATGGTCAAGCACCGGACCGGCGGCAGCGCCCCCGGCCACGGCAAGCAGATCCGGGTCTTGGGTTGTCGCGGCAGTCGACGCGACCGCGTCCTGTATCGCCGCGTGCAGCACGGCCAGGGCGCGGGCAATGCGCAGGGGATTGCGGGGATTGCGACGGTACTTGACGCACAGGTCCAAGGCGCGGCTGTTCCATCGAGACACCGACGCATTGGCAGCCGCAGTGGTGGTGACACCCAACGCAAGCACGGTCGACCCATCGGCCGGGGGTTCGGCAACAGCGGCGACGGACGCTGCCGGGTCCGTGCCTCCGCTTGCTTGAGAAGTCAACAAAACGCCGGCAAGGATCAACCCGCTGAAGGTCGAGGCGCGCATTCCGCTTGCTCGTCCAGAGTGACTCACCATCAGTGTCTCCCCCGTGGTTCCACGCGGGCCTAAGCCGGCGAGTCTGTCTATACCCAGATTGATTTAAAGGATATCCGACAGCGCCTCCTAAGAAAAGCCCGCGAGAGGACGGGGTAGTGCTGCAATCTACTGGTCTGCCAAGGAGGCCGGAAGCGGTAATATTCCGCATTACCAAGCGTCTTTTTTCGATCTTACGGGGCCGTCCCTACCGATTACAGGACTACCCAGTACCGTCCGCGGCGTATCGGCCAGACACTCTGCCCCGTCCCTGCGATATACTTTCTTTCGGATGTCTATCTAACCGGAATCACTGACCATGCAAGTCGCGAAATGGGGAAACAGTCTTGCCGTGCGTCTGCCGGCGGCGGTCGTCGACGCCTTGGCGCTCAAGGACGGAGACGACATTGAGATCGTCGTCGCCGATGAGCGCCGCTTTGAAATCGAGCGCAAGCCCACCCGCGCCGAACTGCTGGAGCGACTGCGTGCGTTGCGCGGGCGCCTGCCGGCCGACTTCCGGTTCGACCGGTTGGAGGCCAACGAGGGCCGCGGATGAACTCCCAGACCGATTTCTTCGACACCAACGTTATTCTGTACCTGTTGAGCAAGGACGAGGCCAAGGCCGACCGCGCCCTGGCCCTGGTCGGGTCCGGCGGCACCGTCAGCGTGCAGGTATTGAACGAGGCGGCGAGCGTGGCGCGCCGCAAGCTGGGTTGCGATTGGCGGCAGGTCGGGGAGCTTCTGGGCACGGTCCGCGGCCTGTGCGCCGTGCGGCCCTTGACGATCCACGTCCACGACCAGGCGTTGCGACTCGCCGCCCGCTATGGGCTGCCGATCTATGACGCCTTGATCGCCGCGAGCGCCTTGGACGCCGACTGCACTACCCTATGGTCAGAAGACTTCCAGGATGGGCAGGTCCTTGACGAGCGGCTGCTGATCCGCAATCCCTTCACTTGAAGTCCCGCTCGAACCGCTTTACTGGGCTGGACGGGGCGAATGCCCCGTCCGAAACGTTTTCCTCGAACCTGCCGGTTCCAATCAACGCTCGGCCACGGAGCAAACGTTCGGGACGGGGCGAATGCCCCGTCCCGCCGCGGAGAACCCGGTCTTGCCTGGGGCATTGCGCGACTCCTGGTGGATGCGGCGCGCGCGACCGCCGTACCGGGTCCCTGACACCGAGCGGCGCGCCTTATCCACCCTACAGCTACAGCAGCGCCGGTTTTTTAGGGTGGATAAACGCAGCGCATCCACCATCAGCCTCACGGGCAGGACTTCGTATCACCGGGTCTCAGGCCCCCGGTGTCGGCGTTTACGCACACCGACAACGATCAGAACGACGCCGAGAAGCCCGATGACGGTCAGCGCATCAACCAGCACGTTGCGCCACCAATAGGTCCGCTCCACCCCCACCAGCCGCGGGGCGCGCGGGGCCTCGGCCGCGACCGTCACGCTGACCGCGCTGCCGGGCGCGAGCCCGCTGACCGCGGGCGCGTCCACCTGGTCCACGCCCTCAACGCCATCGGGATGGCCTGGCGGCGCATACCGCAGCCGGACCCAGGCCACCGGCACGGCATACGGCTGTGCCCAGCGGCTCAAGAGTCCACGCCCCTGCCGGTCGATGGTGATGGCCATCACCTGCGCCGGGACCGCGACGCGCGTCCCGTCGCTGCCGAACCGGGGGCGGGGCACCATCGGCAGCAGCGGCGCATCGACCGGCCAGGTCCACTCCAGCCACCCGAACGGGCGTAGGCGCCGCAACATGACCTCCTGGCCGGGCACCGCCGCATCGAACGCGGCCTCGTCGAGCCGCACCTGCGTCTGCCGCAGGATGCCGCGGCCGGGGGCCTGCCAACACCGCTGGTCGGCGGCCGACAGGGGCTCGCCGACCGCGGCCAGGATCGCCGGATCGATCGGCGTCGCCGCCCCCAACCCCGGCGCGTCCGGCGCGCGGTAGCAGACGATGGCCCCGAAGCGGTGGCGCACCACCGTATCACTGGTGCGCGCGCCGCTGGCGCGCGCGGTCTCGACCTGGACCGATGCCTGGGTGGCTGCCACCACGCCCGGGAGCCGCTCGCCCCAGATCTCGGCGGCGGCGTGCGGGCCCTCGGCGACTATGACCAACAGGGCCAGGATCAGCGCGGGCAGCGCCAGCCACCACAGGAGGCGGGCGGCCAGCAGCACCAACGCCAGCACGGCAATGGCGGCGGCGGTGAACACGAGGAAGGTCGCGGTCATGGCAATCCTGTCGGCACGGTGGATGGGGGTCGTTGCACGCTGCCCGATCCTACGGGATTCCCGGCCCGTTTACTGGCCGTTGAGCGTCAAGCGCACATCCTCACGCGGGCTGGCGCAACCAGCGACAACGGCGCCGATCAGGATCGCGCACATCGGGAAGCGTCGGAGGGAGTCAGTCATGTGGATGCTATCTCCTGTGATTGCAGCGCGCATTTGATCAGTGGCGCGACCCCAAGATGGGGTCAGCTCACGACACCGGAAAACAGCACGCTCAGCCGCCGCCTACACTCTACGACATCCGGCATCGGCTTTACTCTGACTCTATTGAATAACTTGGCACTACATTGCGATTTTCGGCAGGTGTGTACATACGGATCCAATGGTTAGATGCCATCTGGGTTTGGTTATCAATGGGATCACATTAAAGATGGATTAGCAAGAGCGATCAGTCCGGTAAGGACTTGCGCATAATCCACCAGGCGTACGTATACGAGACCCGTGCCCGCGCGCCCGGGTAGGCCATCAGCCGCACCACAGTCGCATCACCATGCCCGAGCTGAGCGCAAGTTCGATGTCCCAGGCGGAGCAGGTGGTCATCGGACCCACAAGTGTGCCTAGCCCGATGAACGCGGGTTCACCCACGAGCATGGACGCGTCGCCCGGCGCGCTTCCGCCAAGCGTCCGCGCCAAGTGTAGAAACCCGCCGCGCCGGCCACCTCCTACCGGTATCACGCCGCCACTCCCCGGCGTGCTGGATCCGGCGTGCGCGATCACGCCCTGCCATTGCTTGCGGCCGCGCCGCACGCGCTTTTCGGTGGCTCCCATCGTGGTCATGGATAACGGGTGCGAAGGGCATCAATGGTGCGCGCTTGTCAACTCCTGGGGGTAAGGGCGAATATCGGGGCTCCCTCCCCCAATGCGACGCCCCAACCAACCGGCTAAGCCCATCTGTCGTCACCTGCTCGGTACGCTATTGAACTCCAGTGCCCAGAAGAATGGATCAAGTACTCGCCGTGGCTGAAACTGGCCGATCAGGCCACCGCCGGCCGCGGTGTTCGAGCCCGTGGATGAGACGACAGTGTAGACCAGCTTCATATGCGACAGCTTCGCCAGGCGGGATAGCGTGCGTGCACCCTCGTAGGAGTACAGCAACCACTCTTCAATGGCGCGACTGACCCGCTTCATTCGCTCCATATAGGCGTCCATCGCCAAGTCGTCCATCGGTGTCGCGTCTCCTGTGATACCCAGGGCCAGGGCGAAGGGGTCGTCCCTCAGGTAGGCCGCAATCGCTGGCGGCAAGTCATCAATCAGGTCAGCTTTGCTCAACACCACGATGATGTTGCGCGTATGCCGCTTCAAGTCCACCCCGCGGTTCATCAGGGTGTCGATATAGCTGTTCGGCAGGTCTCGCAACGATCGCTCCGGCGCCGCGGCCAGATCAGGGAGGCTGAACATCATCAACACGGTGCGCGCCTGCTCCAAGAACGAGGCTTGGCCGTCAGAAATATGAAACTGCCTGAAGTTCTCTCCCGCCCAGTCCCGAAGTACCAGGGTCCGGCCGCCCCAGCGCTGCATCTTTGCCATGAGCATGATATAGGCTTCGCTCTCGCCGAGCTGGGTTGGTTTAGGCATCTTTCCCGACTTCGTCGCGATGCGCACGTCCTCGACGAAACGCATCGTTGCATCCGTTGCCGCAGACGCGACGAAGTCAGGCCAGAGTCGCTCTGCCGCCGTTTCCAAGACCATGGTCAGCGCCTGCAGGAACACAGTCTTGCCGACCTGAGTCCAACCGATCACTGGAACGAACAGCGGCGGGGCGTCCGCAAAGTGATGTCGATAGCGCAGCGGAATGTCCGACTGGCAGTCAGGACAAAGGACCTTTGCAGTTTCGACCTTGGCAATGCGAATTTGCTTCAGACAGTACGGGCAAGTCAGCACGGCCTTTTTGCCGAACAGGGTGTCGAGCATGATCAGATCTCCTTGTGTCGATAGCGAAAGATGCTGCAATGGAGGTACCAATCGAATACGGTGGATACCCTCTTCAGGCCCGTCTCGATGGCGCGTGAAAACGTCTCATCGCAGGGTGCAGTAGGGCGCACACAGCGTTTGAGCTTACATAGCCAACGCGCCGAAAGTCGATCAACGCGCCTCGCCAGTTTGCCGAGCGAAGCCCCCTGTCCGAGTTCAAAAATGCGCTTGACAAGGCAATAAAAATCGCGGTCCGACAGTTGATCCGGATCAATCCTTTCAAGCAACCGGTCTAGGTGTACTCCAGTCACGAAGTGCGCCGGGGCTACCGGCTGTTCCAGCAGTCTTAGAGCCACGTCGAACATATCGCTGTTCATCTGCGCGAGTGCCTCATCGCGCGGACGCTGGTCGACCCAGCGCCACCAGGTCGCTGCCCTCAGGGTCGCCGCCTGGTAAACGAGTACCCAACACTGGGTGGCTCGCCCGAACGCATCCAGTTGCCGCCATTCCCGCGCGGTCAATCCCGGGCGATGGTGAGAGACCCAATCGCAGGCCACCGCGGCCAGGGCGCGTTCCGCTCCAGCGGATTGTCCGGCCAATTTGACCGACTCCAGCGGCGACAGGGCGTCGGCCACGACCACGAGCAGCCGTGCCCGCAAGCGTTCATCGAGCCACGCTGCCAGGCATTGATCCAGTCGCTCCAATGCCGCCGGTTTGGCTTCGATTGCAATGAAGGACTTGATGACATCTGCTTGCGGGAAATCGGCCGGCCATTCGCTCTGCCCATTGAGCGCCGACTCGATCTGCCGGATGATCGGGGCGTAGACCAACACGGAGGCGGTGTCATGACCGGCCAGCATCCGATCCAGCCACTGGAAGTACAGAGAGCGTTGCGCAAAATTCCCCCGCGTCCCCCCACCGAGGATCTTGCCCTGAGTAACGTCAAAGAGCGCAACACTTTTCGGGCCGCTGGTGTGGCTGGTGGTCCCCACGGCCCAATAGTCCCCAGGCCGAACGGTGCAGCGATCGATGTGGCTGTCGAACGAACACTGCATCAGTGCGTTCGCCTCCCCGACGGTGGCCATAATCAACCTGAGGGTGTCCATGATGTCAGTGGAGTCACCGACCAGGATCAGCGAACCTTTGGTGGCGACGGTTTCTTCGGCCCGCAGAGCCTCGCCAACCAGCCACTGGGTCTCCACGTTGCCAAAACGCGGCGTAGGCGTGCCAGTGGCATGCAGTTGAACTTCCACCTGTCCGGCACCCTTCTTGATAAGCTCGACAAGGGTCTCCGCATCCTCGACAAAACGGAAGCCATCGATCACCGGAAAGGGATCGCCGCCGATCTGCATCAGGGCTGAGCGATCAAGGATCAGGCAATGCGCGAGAAAGGCCCCGGCGCGCGCGGTGCGGTCGATGATCTCCGTATGGGAGGGGATCACGGTCGTAGAGGTAATGACCCAGTAGCGCTCGCCGAGCGGAAAAGATTGATACCTCACCGTTCCCTGGCTGCGGCTTGAAAAGCACTGAACCCGTTTTTCGATGGCCTTGACTTGATCCACGCCAAGCGCCGCCGGATGTATGACGGTTTGATACCCGCCCCTGCGCATGGGGGAGTAGTCCGCCTCGACCCGCGTAAATATAAGCTGTTCCGCAGTGATGCTGCTCATGCCGAGCGCCTCAACAGTCTGAAACCATGAGACCGAAGCCGCTGTTCGTAGTCGTTCGGAATCTGCGGTTGACCACTGTCCGGGGTATAGAGGTTGGCGAAAAACGTCTTATTCGGCTGGCCGAAGGCGGCCCATGGTCGCTTGTCGGCTTCGGTCGCAACCCACTCCATCACACCGTCACGCATCAACATCTGATCGGCGAGCGACAGTGTCTCCCTTGGGCGATCACGGACGGCTTTGTCGATCCTGATCAACAGTTTTCTGGTACGGTCGCTCAGCTTCTCTGTCGTGATCTCGGCGATCTCGCGGGCCGGATCCGACTTGAGTATCTGGTAGGCCTTGAACCACTCGGGACCGGTCGGCAGTGTATATTCGGCCCCGTCCTGCTCGCCGCACCAGTCGGCGAAAGCCCGTGCCTCATCGGGGCGGATGCCTGTAATGAACGACTCCCAATAGTTCTTCTGCGCTATCTGTTGCGGCGATACGCGGGGATTCAATTGGAGTATCCCGTTGTACCAGTCTTGGTCGAATTGTGACGACGGGCGGTCACAAAGGAAGTACTCGAACTGAATCTTGGTCACCGGAAGCCAATGAATGTAGGCATCAATGGCATCCACTCGAAGCATCGGAAAACCGGCAGCGTCATATAGGATCTCAGACATCGAAATGTTCTCCGTTTACTCAGGCCTGGCCGCGGTCAGCAGGTCCACGATGGCCGACGCGGAATCACCGGAGCGATAGTGAAAAGTCAGAGGCCAATCGGCCGCGTCGTCCTCTTCGGTCGTTACCAGAAACAGTGAGTGTCGCCAGACTCCGGAGCGGAAATCCGCGAGGTCAGAGATCGGCCCAGTGGTCAGGACTACGGCGCGTGTCCCTTGGCTCTGCTCCAAGATGGGTCCGATCAGGCGGTGGCGTGGACGTTGCGCCGGACGGGCCGGGGGGGTCTGGCCCGGGTGGGAGACCGCTTTAGACTGCCCCAGATAGTGGACCCTTGCCGGAAAACCGCGTAGCTTCAGCTCATTCCATAGAGCCAAGGCAAGGCCTTCGTCGTAAAGGGGTTGCGCAGCGCCGCCGGAATCCAGGAGCAGCAACAGTTGGTCGTCCTGCGCCCGCTTGACCGTGTCCGCGGGTCTGCTCAGCCAGAGTGACCAGAGAAATGGGTCCAACACGCGTGCTGGTTCGGCCTCGGACTGCAGCCGGTTATACTCCTGATCGGGGGCCTGTCCCAGCGCCGATACGGCGCTGAATTTGAGCTTCATCCCCAGGTGCCGACCCATATTTACGAACGCGTTTCCGCCCTTGACATTCCGATCGGTGAACTCTTCCAACACCTGTGATATCCGCTCCATCTCCTGGAGGTATGCGGACATCGCGAAACCCCGGCCTTTATCGGCGTCCGCACCGCCGACGGAACGTCGATAGGGGTCCGACAGAAGGTATTCCGAAACCGCGGCCGGGAAATTTTCCACCATGTCCGCTTTGGTATAGACGACGACCACAGACAGTTTTGTCAGATCCACCTTCTTCTGATCGAGCGCCGTAAAATAGGCGTGGAACAGACCCGGTAACGAATAGCCGTCCGCATTGGCATTCAACTCGCTGAGACTCACCAGCATCCAGATGGTCTGGATCTCTGAAAGTCCTGGAACGTAATCCGGGATCTCTTCCAGTGAATGGAATATCTCGCCCGGGACATCGTACATGACGATCGTACGATCGGTCTGCTCGGGCAGATGATGGATGCTGATCACCAAGGGCTGAGTGGCACCGCGAGGGGTTGCGGGAGGCTGATCGCCCAACTGCGTCTCGCGACGCATCTGGCGTATCGCATCGTTCGTGTAGCCGTCGCGACACAGATGATAGGCCCCCGGCAGCACCTGACCGAGATTCTCCAATTTCAGAATCAGGGCGGATAGATAAGTCGTCTTGCCGTGTTTGGGGAAGCCGCCGGTCATGAGCCAGATCGGCGGGGCGTTGCGGCATTGTTCGTAGAAACCGCGCGGCAATGGGCGGTCACAGGCTGGACATTGCTGCAAGGGTGTAGTCAGGATGTGGGTACACAATGGACACTTAATGGCGTTCATTATTTGTCGCTTCCTCAGACAGTAGACGGTGTATGCTCTGGCAGAGACTTGACGCCTCGCTCACTGCCTTGGCGTTGCGGTCCGGCAGATATGGTGACTGCCAGTGCGGCGACCCCCAGGTGTCGGCGCCAGAGCGGCGCGGGCGGTGATAGACAAAGCTCCGGGAACGCGGAAGGAAGTCGTCCATATCGTTCAGATCGTATGGTGGGTCCGCCGTCAGCAGGACGCACCAGCGCACCCGTTCTAATGGCAGTTGCTCCAGCAGGGGAGCGATGAGCCGGTGGCGGGCCGGCAGGAATTCCGGTCGTAACAGGTCGAACGTTGGTTTTTCGCCCGTAACCACCACCGGCCGACTCTCGCCAATGCGATACATCAACAGATGCAGCGCGTCCTTCGCCTTTGCCTCGAACTGCTTGAACAACTCTACCGCAAGGTCGGGTAAGAACTGGGATTGGCGGGAGATGTCATTGCCTGGGTCGACGAGAATTACGCCGCACCAGCCATCTTTCGGCAAGTCGGTGGTTGCCCTCGCTCCCCGCAATCCCAAGCGTAGCAACAGCCAGTCGCGGACCTGCCGCACGCCAGACGAGATCACTTCTTTCTCACCGAACTCCGGCATTGGGCGCTGCCAGGTCTCACCATAGGCGTCACCCGGCTGTTCGGCGCTGAGACGGTCGCGTAGCCAGGAGTTCCAGTCCGCCGGCAACTGCTTGAGCGTCGTCAGCAGTTCATTCTTCCCGTTTGGTTGTGTCTGCCGAAACCGCTCGCTCCAGGTCTCGCGCTGCTCACCCACCGTGCGACTGTCGATGGACCAATGACGGACGAGTCGCAACAGGGCCTCGATGCCCACCCGACTCTCCCGTCTAGCGAGCAATGGTCCCAATCGCAGCAGCGGGGCCAGGGCGTCGATGTCGGGTTGTGGCGGTCGATCGTGCGAAGCCTCGTCGCCGAGTTGCAGGTTCCATTCGGCGTAGGTTCGCAGCAGCAAAATCGCGCAGGACTCTGCCAGGGTGTCTACCGGCGCCTCGGCGTGCGCCCAGCGATCCAGAAGGTCGACCGCCCGCGCCATATTGCGCCCTGCCAACCAGAGTAGTGCGCAAGAGATTAGACGCGCATGATCGGTCGGTGCAGCGATCGAGTCGAGGCGGTCGAGATTGGTCGCCATACGATCAATTTCGGCATACAGGCTTGGTTCATCAAGGGGTTGAATGTCGCGAAAGGTCTGCTCCAGTAAATGTTCCCAATCCTGCGACGACCGGCGAACGAGGCGATAACCCAGGGTGCGCCCCACGAGGATATCCGCGGGACCGATGGCGGCATCCGTGGTCAATTGAAACACATGATGGAACAACGGATGCTCCGGAAACTGTACCCCCGAGAAGGGGATCAGGATGATTCGATCCTTCCAGGGAAGTTCCAGGACATCCTCCAGGTCGATGACCTCGTCCCAGGCGAGCAGCAGGACGAAGGGGGTCTCTTGCGGCGACAACTGGTCAAGGAGCGGCAGCAGCAGACAGGAATGGGGGTGGTCGGATTGGAAGGATGCCTGGGTGATCGCCTGCTCGGTCCGCACGGGTCGATTTCCGCCCAAGACTCCGGCCATGAGACCCACCCGGGCCCGCAGACGCTCGTAGAGTTGATACGCAACGCGGGCGCTCGTAGCCTCGCGCCGTGCCAAGCGACCACCGTCCGCGATCACCAGTGCGCGCCCGGCGCTGGGCAGATCGCAAGGAAACCCGTTCAGAAGAAGTGCCCGAGCAAGTACCCGTTCGGCGGCGGCACGGACCCCCGCAATCTCGCTCTTAGTCCACTGGTAGGCGAGCGGTGCGCACAACAGTTCGCGCTGTTCGTGGTTGCCCCGATTGGCGGCGTGCAGCAGCGCCACCTCGACCCGCCCACACCAGCCTTCTTGACTGCACCATTCCAGCAGGGAGTCCATGACCTCAACGACCGTTTCCTTGCCTGCATTTAGGATGGGGGTGACCAGGTCCAGCAATCGGCCGTGACGGACTTCGATCAGCCGATCGGTCTTCCTGTCAAAAGCGAACAAGCCTTGAGCGATATGCCCCGCAACGTTTCTGCGCGCCTGATCATCAGCAGGCTCCGGCGGTATCGTCTGCAATTCCTCTGAACCCTCGCCCGAATCAGGATGAAGTTCGCGTCGCAGCCAGGTACCCAGCAGACTGGTCATCGCTTGCGGACAGTCCCTCAGGATCTCGCGGATTGCCCGTAGCAACGAAAAAAACACCATCGTGGTCTGTTCCGGATCATCAAGCCGCAGCAGACCGGCGGCCAATTCTCCGAGAATTTCATCGAGATCATCGGCACTCTTCATGTCGGTCGAGTCGAGACTGGCGAAGTGGGGGTAGACCCGCCAGACCGCGGCCCCCGCGGCCCACATCAGGTCCGCGTCCTGCGACTTGCTCCAAGCTGTCAGAATCTCAATGACGAATCCCCGCTTGCTACTGTCGTCCTTGCACAGTTGCTGCAGCGCATACCCGGGTAAGGCAGCGATCTCGGCCTCGGATTGCCGCGCCAAGTCATCCAATACACTCTTCAATTGCTGCGGACGATACTGCCCGAGTCGGCCAATGGCGGCCCCCAGCGTGGCGCGGAACTCCCATTGCCCGGGTCCGATGAAGCCCTGGACCCAGGTACTTTGGTGCTCCACTACCGACCACAGCAGGTGCCGATAATTGGGGATCTGATTCTTGATGACCTCCTGCTCCAGCAGTTTGTCTATGTACTCCAAGCGTCCGGAATCGCCCTCTTGGATCCCGAGGTCCAGGTACAGATCGTCGAGCCCGCGCAGGCGGGCGTCCTTGTAAGGAAGTCCATCTGCACGCAACCACGCCACCGTTCCGGTATAGAGCCCCTCGAGGGTGGTGCGACGTGCCCCAGGAAAGAGTCCGACCAACAGCGCGACCAATTTGCCGTTTAGTGAAAACCCCTCGAAACGGCGGTGGGCGCCGATCACATCACTCTGACCAAGACTGTCGGCGATCTCCCTGATGCGCTTAATGGTCTCCGCGGGATCGCTGCCCTCGCCAAGCTGCTGTTTACCTACGAGCACGCAGAGCTGATTAACCTGCACAGGGGTTTTCAGCGACTTGACAATCTCCCTGCGAGACTCCTGATTCAGTGCATCTCCTACCCATTTGTCGATATAGAGCCGATCGTTGCCGGTGCCGTACCATTCCAGGTGCTGCTCAAATGCCTTGGGAAGATCGGTGCCGTCGGTAGGGATGGTCTGGATGCGGTGGTCCGAATCGGTGCTCGGCTCTGCGGTCAAGATCAGGTACGCCTGTTGCTTTCGCAGATCCTTGTTGACGATCTCCAGATAGGGATCCGAGCCCGCCAGGATGATCCCCAGACGCAAGATATCCTCAATGACGTAGATGCCATGCTCGACGATGGGGCGTGGAATCACATCGACCAACAAGAGTTGCTGCCGAGTGCGCGGTCGGCAGATGAAATACTGGCGTTTCACACCACCCGGCAAGGCGCGGCCCAAGCGCACGGCACAGGAGAAGCGCCCGCTTCGTGGTAGCCCCTCAACGAGAAAGATTCGCGGGACGCTGTCTTGCTGGGTGTTGCAACGCGCGATGAGCGAATCGAACGTGGGCGGTGGAACGAAGACCCGATCGAGCCTGTTCAGTGTTGCCGGAGCCAGCTCGTCGATGGAGATCTCGTCGCTATCACGTTTGTGGTCCTCATGCGCTCCGGCGAAGCCACCAGAGAACACTTTTCGCGCAGGCTCTTGTGTAACGGTTGAGTTATTGGGCAGCACGCTGCCGCGCGGATCTTGACGCGCCCCGTCATCAGGGTCGTTGGTTGGTTCAGTCGGCGGCGACGCGGTCGGCACCGGCTCCGGCTGCGCGGGTTCCGCCTGCGCCGGTTCCACCTGCGCCGGTTCGCCAGCCGACGGCTCCGTCGCGGGGCCATTGGGATCATCGGGTCCGTTGGTATTCGTGTTCGGCATCAGCGCTTCCTTATTTCTAGCGGCGTGATCGCGTGAAAAACTGTGCCTGGACGGTGCGCAGGAACAGCACGGCAGTCGACCAGGCATCGCCGCCGCTGGCCATCAGGGTTCGCCGGGCTTCGCGTACCGCCCAATCGACGGACGCGCTATCGCCAAGGAGAGTGCGGTAGAAGGTGTTGGCAAACGCGACTGCATGGTAATCCGTGACCGATGCGGAAAAACCCAGTGTTGCCGGCACATTGATTTCGGCTAACAGGGTCGTCAGTCCGCACCGATCGGCCCCGAAACAGACATTGAGCACGACGAGACGCAACTCATCCATCTCAAGGCTATCCAGGACGCGACTGGCCGAGATCTTCCCGTTCTCATCCTCCAATAAGAGATAGGACACCGCGTCCTTGCTCGTCTCGCCGTGGCCAGCGTGGTGCCAGATGTGGAATGGCTCACCGTCGGTGGCGGCGACCCCGAAGGCCTGACGCAATTGTCGCAGTCCGATGTGCGGTCGGGATTCGAGTCGGGCCACATACAGTGGAAAGCGATCGAAGTGGGCGCGGAGGTCACTAATCTCCCTGTCGAGGTCTAGCGTCGCCTGGTTGGCGGGTGAAGCGGTCGTCGCGAGTGCCCGCAGTGGTGGCTCGACCGTCAGCGGCTTCACCGGTCGTGACTGGCGCAGGTAGCGCGCGATGCTCGTGTAGTCGGCGACGGCGAGATAGACGCTGCCGTCGTGCAAAGTCTCCCAGGGAAGCGCATGCAGGATGGGGTCTGATGGGTAGGCGAGCAGGATGCGGACCCGGGCATCCTGTCTGGCGACATCCCGCGCCTTGCGCAAGAGGTCCCGCATGCCCACCGAAAAGACCTTGCGGAACAATCGGTGCCCTCGCGTCGCGAGGGGGAGCATCTGATCATCGTTGACGAGGTCATAGACCTCGACCCAATGAGGCTCGCTCTCACCCACCGCCATGCAGCGACTGGTCACAGTGCACCTTGGGTCCGCACCGTGGCGGACGATGTCAACCCAGAAGTCCAATGGCTGAGAATGCGGGGTGCTCATGGATGAAACTTGGCGGGGCCTGATGGAATGCGCACGGTCTGGTCAGCCGGGTGCCCTGATGACAATGGGCAAGCGCGCAGGCACCGGTACGACATCCCGGTCAATCCTACCGTGGCTGCCGGCTTGACGGCCAGTGGGCACCGCGGCGCTCACTTCTTGCCCTGGAGTCGTTGCAGGATGGATTGCACAAATTTGACTAGGTCCGGTTCATAGCCGCCGAGCCAGCGACTGCCCAGCCACAGGGTGGTCCCGGCATAGAGCAGAAATACCAAGACTGCGGGTAAGAACCAGGAAACCAGGAGTTGCACCAACCAAAACGGGGCTACCGACCCAACGGCGGCCAGCAGCCCGGCAACCAGGCCGCGCACCCAGGGCCGCAGCGGCGCCTTATCCGGCGTACCCTCTTCGACGACCAGGAGGCGCTTGGCGGGTTCGGTCAGCCATTCAACGTCAAGGTGCCGATCGAGGCGGTCGGCAAATCGCAAGAGCCGCAGAAATGCCACACGCGGGGTAGATGGGGCAATGATTGCCACATAGCCGATGATTAATGCCAAACTGAACGCCGCCGGCCACACCGAATGAGTCGGTGTCAGCAGGTGCCCGAAGTCGATCCAGTGATTGATCAGCAGGATGACGAATGCCGCCAACCCCAGATAGTAGACGCCTCGGTTCTGGGTCGTCACCAGTTCCAATGTGGTCTCGCCGCAGAGTTTCACGAGGCTGCTGCCGCGCGGGGGCCGAAAGGCTTGGGCCTTGATCAGGAGCCGCCACTCATCGCGCGGATTCATGCGCAGCGTCTCGGTGACCTTATTGTCCGGGTTTTCGTCGAGGTAGGCGGTGATCCAGGGTGGAGCGAACGGCCGCTCGATGTCAAGCGGCATACTGGCGTTGTTGCGAAGCAGCAACTCGTGGGCGCCGGAATCGTTGAGCGACAGGGTGTCGATGGAACGGCCTAGTTCTACTTCGTTAAATTTAAAGTCATGAAAGATATACATAATTTGAGTAAAA